>Ga0306921_10004328_pt1 | contig 14576 bp, 13 predicted proteins | sample sta12Cox44000080_FD_203760 | JGI IMG/M metagenome (GOLD analysis project Ga0306921, IMG submission 203760) | Lab enrichment of tropical soil microbial communities from Luquillo Experimental Forest, Puerto Rico - statoxic.12C.oxic.44.000.080 (v2)... | ecosystem: Environmental > Terrestrial >...
TCGTTGCGACGCCGCCCCCGACGAACACTTCGGTCCAGACGATGCCGGCTGCCGTGAGCGCATCGATCGCCATGTTGCGCACGCTGCAGGGCTCGGCTTGGGTTGCGAGCCGCAGCGGCTCGCCCGGACGATGTTCGAAATCAGGCGCAGCCATCCAGCCGAACGCCTCCTCCAAAATGGTTTCGCCGTCGCGGCGACGGTTGTCGTGGCTCAGCACGATCGCGGCGTCGATCGCGCCACACTCGAACTCGTCGAGTACCTCGCGCGAGGTCATCACCCGCATCTCCAACACAAGGCCGGGGTCGGCGCTGTTCATCCTTTTCAAGAGCAGCGGCAGTTCGGCGCCGACGATGTGATGGCTAATGCCGACGACAAGCCTGCGTTGCTTGGTGGCGAACGAACCGACCGCACCATGATGGGCGGCCACCAGGCTGCGCGCCGGGCCTAGAAATGCGCTGCCGTCGGCGGATAGTCGCACCAGCCGCGGGGTCCTCTCAAGGAGCCTGCGACCGAGGCCCTGCTCGAGCCGCTTGATCTTCAGACTGACCGCGGACTGCGTCGTGTCCATGGCCTCGGCCGCGCGGGTGAAACTCCTTAAATCTGCCGTTAGAACAAAGGCTTGTACCGCCTCAACATCTAGGGTTTTCATGGTGTCACCCATTTCAATTTCAAATCATTGAGATAATATCTGATGAGCTTTTACAATGATCAAGGGGTGGTTATGTGTTGGCTCAGTTCACGAAAACAGGAGCTCAACATGCCGCTTGTTCGCGTTTGGCTTCGCCGAGGCAAACCCGCCATTTACCGTAAGGCCATCCTCGAGGGCATCTATGGCGCGATGCGTTCCGCCTTCGATGTGCCGGACGAGGATCGCTTTATGGTGATTTCCGAGCACGACAAAGCCGATTTCAGCTACAGCAGGAGCTATTTCGGGATCAGCCGCAGCGACGATCTGATCATGATCCAGATCAGCGCCAACAACTCCCGCACGGTCGAAAAGAAAAAGGCATTCTATCGCCAGGTCGTCGACAACCTGGCCGCTGATCCTGGCGTGCGACCGCAGGACGTCTTGATCAATCTGGTCGAGGTCCTCCCCGAGAACTGGTCGTTCGGCAACGGCGTTGCGCAATACGCGACGGACAAGGGCTGACCGCCTCGCATCAAACCCAGGAGCCATACCATGATTATCGCCCACTATGCCCATCGGCTGCCGGCCGACTACGATATCGGCATCATCCAGAACCGCGCCAAGTCCCGCGGACATCTGTTTGACGCGATCCCCGAGCTCCACTTCAAGGGCTTTCTGCTGCGCGAGCGCGGCCGCTTCGGCGCGACCCAGAACGAGTATTCCTCGCTCTATCTTTGGCGCAAAGACGGGGGCTTTTGCGATTTCCTGACCGGCGGTCGCTACAAATCGGTGACCGACAGCTTTGGGCGCGCTCGGATTGAAACGACGTTCGCGCTCGACGCAAGACGAGGCAGCGGCCGCACAGCGCGCTTTGCCTACAAGGAGATACTGGACATCTCGCACGATAGCGACCTGACCTCGGCCTTTGCCGACGAGATTGAACGCAACCGCGAGATCGCAAGCGAGCCCGGCGTGATCGCTGCCGCCGTTGGCGTCGATGTGCAGAACTGGAAGTTTACGCGCATCCTGCTGTCGGAGCGTGAACCAAGCGGCATCAAAGGCGAAGCGGCATATCAAGTCTTGTATTTGGCTCAGCCCTTGCTCGATATGCTGCCGCCTGCGCATGCAGAGAAACTGCGCGCCGCCTTGATCAGCTGAGTTCCTTTCGCACCCGCGCCGCGGCCTCGCTCAACGCCTTGAGCTTGCCGAACGCCACGTGGCGCGGCAGGTATTTCATGCCGCAATCGGGCGCAGGCACCAACCGCTCGGCTGCGACATATTTCAACCCGTTGCGGATGCGATCGGCAACGATCTCCGCACTCTCGATCTCGGGATCGCCGAGGTCGAGCACGCCCAACACGATTGTCTTGTCGGACAAATCCTTGAGCACGCCGAGATCGAGCCGAGGCTGCGCGGCTTCGATCGAAATTTGCGCGGCCGAGGCGTCGGCAAGCTCGGACAAGAAGCAATAGCCGGCCGGCTTGGTCGAGCCGGGCACGACTGCGGCGTAGCCGAAGCAGAGATGCACCACAGTCGGCACGGAGAGCCCCTGCAGCGCGCGGTTGATCGCCTTCACGGCGTAGCGGCGGGCGAGGTCGGGATTGTTGCGCAGCCAGGGTTCATCGAGCTGGATCACGTCGGCGCCGGCGCTTTGGAGATCGTGGGCTTCGGCGTTGACCGCCTCGGCGAAGGCTATCGCGAGCTCTTCGTCGTCCTTATAGTACGCGTTGCTGGCCTGTTGGCTCATGGTGAACGGGCCGGGCAGGGTCATCTTGGCGGCCCGGTCAGTGTTCTTGCGCAAGAACTCCATGTCGCGCCGTTCGACCGGGCCGGTGCGGCGGATCTTGCCGACCACGCGCGGCACCGGCGTCTTGTATCCTGAGCGCGACACAATGATCGCGGGGTGGTCGGCGTCGACGCCTTCGAGCGCCGTGGCAAAGCGGTTGGAATAGCTTTCGCGGCGGATCTCGCCGTCAGTGACGATATCGATGCCGGCGCGCTCCATGTCGCGGATCGCGACAATCGTGGCGTCGTCCTGCGCTTGCTCCAGATCCGCCGCCGGCAGCCGCCATATTGCATGCATGCGCGTGCGGGGCACCGATTTCGACAACATGGCGCGATCCACCAGCCAGTCCGGCTGCGGATAGCTTCCGACCACGGTCGTCGGCAACAAATGCGTCGGCAGGCTCACCTGGGCGTCCTCGCTTGGGCTCGGGCTATAGTCAAACGAAATCAGGCTTTTTGCAATTGACGCTATGTAGTGCTGCCGCTACCTGTTTGATTGCCGGGCGGGGAAACGATATGAAGAACAACAAGAATAGCGACGCCTCCGAGTTCGATTACGTCGTCGTCGGCGCCGGTTCCGCCGGCTGTGTGCTTGCCAACCGACTGACAGCCGACGGCAAGCATTCGGTGCTGCTGCTCGAGGCCGGCCCGAAGGACACCAACATCTGGATCCACGTGCCGCTCGGCTACGGCAAATTGTTCAAGGACAAATCCGTCAACTGGATGTATCAGACCGAGCCGGAACCCGGCCTTCACGGACGCCAGGTGTTTCAACCGCGCGGCAAGGTCTTGGGCGGATCGAGCTCAATCAACGGGCTGCTCTATGTCCGCGGCCAGCACGAGGACTATGATCGCTGGCGCCAGCGCGGCAATGTCGGCTGGGGTTATGACGACGTGCTGCCCTACTTCAAGAAGGCGGAACATCAAACCCGCGGCGCGGATGACTACCACGGCACGGGCGGTCCGCTGTCGGTGTCGGATTGGCGTCACGCCGATCCGCTCTCGGAAGCGTTCGTCAAGGCGGCGGTCGAGACCGGCATTCCCTTCAATCCCGATTTCAATGGCGCGGCCCAAGAAGGCGCCGGCGTCTTTCAGACCACGACGCGGCGGGGCCGCCGTGCATCGAGCGCGTTTTGTTATCTGCGTCCTGCCAAGGGACGCAATAATCTCAGCGTCGAGACCTCGGCGCTGGCGCAGCGCATCATTTTCGATGGCCGCCGCGCCTGCGCCGTCGAGTATCGGCAGAACGGGACGTTGCTCAGGGCGCGAGCACGCAAGGAGGTATTGCTCTCGAGCGGCGCCTACAACTCTCCGCAGCTGTTGCAGCTCTCCGGCGTCGGACCGGCGGAGCTTCTGAAGCGGCACGGCATCGACCTCGTGCTCGATGCGCCCGGCGTCGGCAACGATTTGCAGGATCACATGCAGGTGCGCATCGTGATGCGCTGCGCGAAGACGATCACGCTCAACGACATTGTCAATCATCCCATGCGGCGGACCTTTGCCGGCCTGCAATATGCCGCATTCCGCAGCGGGCCATTGACGATTGCGGCCGGCACCTCGGGCGCCTTCTTCAAGACCAATCCACGCCTTGCGACACCAGACATCCAGATCCACTTCATCCCGTTCTCGACCGACAAGATGGGCGAGAAGCTGCACGCCTTCTCGGGCTTCACCGCCTCGGTCTGCCAGCTCCGCCCGGAGAGCCGCGGCTCGCTGACAATCAGGAGCGCTGACCCTAGCGCGCCGCCGGAGATCCGCATCAACTATCTGGCAGCCGAGACCGACCGCACGGCTGTCGTCGACGGCATCCGAATCCTGCGCAAGATTCTCGCAGCGCCTGCGCTGAAGCCCTATTGCGGCAACGAGATCTATCCGGGCTCCGACAAGACCAGCGACGAGGAGTTGCTCGATTTCTGCCGCAAGACCGGCAGTACGGTCTATCATCCGACCTCGACCTGCCGTATGGGCAATGATTCACTCGCGGTGGTCGATCAGCAGTTGCGCGTGCGGGGCATCGAAGGCTTGCGCGTGGTCGATGCGTCGGTCATGCCGGACCTGATGTCGGGCAATACCAATGCGCCGACCATCATGATCGCGGAAAAAGCCTCCGACATGATCCTGGAGGAGGTGTGATGATGAGACAGGAGCGGTTTTAGGTGGCCCCACTCAAGATCGGCACGCGCAAGAGCGCGATGGCGCTGGCCCAGACCGAGGAGATCGCGCGCCGCCTCAAGGCAATTGGCATCGAGGTCGAGATCGTCAAGTTCGAGACCACGGGCGATAGCGACCAGGTCGGCAAGCTCCTGCCGCATGGCGGCAAGGGCGGCGCCTTTGTCGCGCAAATCCGCGAGGCGGTGCTCGGCGGACAACTTCACGCCGCCATGCATTCGCTGAAGGACATGCCCGGCAATGAGGACACGCCGGGGCTTGTGATCGGTGCGACCCTGCCGCGCGATCCGCCTGGCGATGTGCTGGTGTTGCGGCCCGGCGTTTCGCTCGACGCCGTGAGGCGCTCGCGCGGCAAGGGATTCAAGATCGGCACCAATGCGGTGCGGCGCGCGGCCTATGGGCAAAAGCTATTTCCCGACGTCGAGGTGATCCATTTTCGCGGCGCCGCCGATACCCGCGTCCGCAAGCTCGACAATGGCGAGAAGCAGCGCTTGCCCGATGGCGGGGCGGTGGGGCCCGCGGATGCGCTGATCATGGCTCGCTCCGGGCTCGAGCGCGTTGGATTGGCTCATCGCATCGCCTATGAGTTCTCGATGGCCGAGATGCTGCCGGCGATCGGGCAGGGCATCGTCGCGGTCGAATGCGCCGCGCGCGATTTCGACGCGCGCCGCATCCTGTCGGGGATCGACGACCCAACCGCGCATGCCTGCGCTGACGCCGAGCGCGAGGTGTTGTGGGTGCTGAACGGCCATTGCAACTCGCCGATTGCCGGATTTGCGGAAGTTGCAGGCGGAGAAATGTCGTTGTCCGCCGCGGTGCTCGATCCGACCGGCACCCAGATAATCGCAGCCTCGCGTTCTGGCCCGGCGAACCGCCCCCGCGAGCTCGGCCGCGCCGTCGGCCTCGAGCTGCTCGCCAAGGGCGCCACTGACATTATCGCGCGCAGCCGCGTGGTGTGACTTTGCCTTCCCCTTGTCGGCGAGGTCGATAGCTGGCCTTCGCTCGCCGTGCCTTAGTCTAGTCTTAGTCTAGAAGAACGCCGATGCGAAGCCTCGGCGATGGCGGGTGACGGGTTGTCGGCGCGTACCGTGCTTGGTGTATTGATTGGTCGACCAATCCTTTTGCTCTGGTTCAGATCGGCCCGTTCGCGCCAACAAGATCGCATCAGAATGAACCTCGTCAGCGCCCTTGATTGATGGCGCAGGCGGAACCTATCAAGCTGTCGTCAAGCCGAACAACGCGCCCAGTTTTTTCATCGCGATCGTAAGCAGCGATCAGCCTCTGAAATCGCGCACCCTCTTAATCATCCGCTCCACATGTGCGATCGGTGTCTCCGGCAGGATGCCGTGACCAAGGTTAAAGATCAGCCGACCCTGCGCATAGGTCGACAGCACATCGTCAATCGCGGCATCGAGCGCTTCACCACCTGCGATCAGCACCAGCGGGTCGAGATTGCCTTGGATTGCCACCTGGTTCTGCACGCGCTCGCGGATCAGCTGCGGCTCCGCCGCCCAGTCGATACTGACGGCATTGATGGCTGTGCCGCCGACATAGGCCGGCAGCAGAGCGCCGGCGCCGCGGGGGAAGCCGATGATCTTCGCATCGGGTACTTTTTTGCGTACGCCCGCGACAATGCGCGCGGTCGGCTCGATTGACCAGCGCAGAAATTCGCGCGGCGATAGCACGCCGGCCCAGGTATCGAAAATCTGTAACGCGTCGGCACCGGCGTTCAATTGCCCGAGCAGATACTGGATCGAATTTTCGACCAGCGCGTCGATGATCTTCGCAAAGGCTTGCGGCTGCGAATACGCCATGATCCGCGCCGGTGCCTGGTCCGGTGTACCCTGACCTGCGACCATATAGGTCGCAACCGTCCACGGCGCGCCGCAAAAGCCGAGCAGCGCAACCTCGGGCGTGAGCGCGCTCCGGACCCGCCGCAGCGCCTCGAAGACCGGCTCGAGCTTGGTGAAGTCGGCCTCTTGCGCCAGTGTCGCGATCTTCTCCGGTGTATCGAGCGGATCGAGGCGTGGACCTTCGCCAACCTCGAACCGCACCGCGCGCTCGAGCGCGTAAGGGATCACCAAAATGTCGGAGAAGATGATGGCAGCGTCAAAGCCAAAACGGCGGATCGGCTGCAGCGTCACTTCTGCGGCAAGCTCCGGCGTGAAGCAGAGATCGAGAAAGCCGCCGGCCTTGGCGCGAACCGCGCGGTATTCCGGCAGATAGCGGCCGGCCTGCCGCATCATCCAGATCGGCGGCACCGCGTGCCGGTCGCCGGACAACACGTCGAGAAAGGAATTTACGGCGGCGTTCGGGGGCACTTGAAGCCTGTTCCTTGGAGAGGAGATTTGGTCTTGATACACCGCCGCGGCCTCCTTGGCCAATGGCGGAGCTGCGGCGGCTTCGCCGCGTCGGCCATGCGAAGGAGGCTTGTTGTGCTGAGAAATTCAATCCCGCGCCGTTCGGCCAGCATGCGAGCGATCCCCGCCAAGCGGGCCTTGATCGATGCGGAGATGCATGCGCGGCTGGGGGCGGGTCTGAGCGACGCATTTCCGGCATCGAACCCTGTAAGCCACGCTCAACCGGCGCCGATCAAGCAGGATGACGGCCGCGATAGATCGCTTGTGCCCGAGGATAAGCCGGATGATGAACCCGAGGCGACCTCACTTTTTAAACAAGATCAGGGCGGTCTTTGCAATAGCGACGCGAGAGCTTTAACATGTAATTCATTCGCGGAGCCGTCGTGGACAGACCGACAACTTAAATGACGCCGCTAGTAGTGTGGCGGGCGTTCGTTGGTGGGGTCCGATGCGTTTGCCGCGGCTTCGCGCAGGCGTTCGCTCAAATCCTTCAGTTGCCGCTTCAGTCCGTCGATCTGTTGCCATTGCATCGTGATCGTCTGGTTGAGCACCTCGATGGTGTCCTCCTGGAACATCAGCTTTGCTTCCAGCGCGTCGATACGCGCGCTGAGTTTTTCTTCACTCATCGGCGGTGCACTCCTTGGCGCGCAGGCCGTGAGCAAGCGCAACGCGCCCATCGAACACAAAGCATTCGCCGTGCCAGCGGCTCTCGGCCTCAGGGACCTCGTCCAGATATTTCAGGATGCCGCCCTTGAGGTGGTAGACCTCACTAAAGCCGCGCGCGAGCAGATGGCTACTCGCCTTCTCGCAGCGGATGCCGCCGGTGCAGAACATGGCGATCTTGCGATGCTTTGCCGGATCGAGGTTTTGCGCGGCAAACTCCTTGAATTGCCTGAAGCTTGCAATGCCGGGATCGACCGCGCCCTCGAACGTGCCCATCGCGACCTCGAACGCATTGCGGGTGTCGAGCACGAGCGTATCGGGCGAGGCGATCAATGCATTCCACTCGGCGGGCTCGACATAGATCCCGACCTGGCGTCTCGGATCGGCCTTGGAGTCGCCGAGCGTGACGATCTCCTTTTTGAGGCGCACTTTTAGCCGGCCGAACGGCATCGCCTCGGCGGATGAAAATTTGAGTTCGAGACTGTTCAGCCGGCCATTGAACAGCTCGCTATGCCCGAGCTCGGCGATGAAGGCGGCGATACTGTCTGCGTCGCCCGCCAGCGTGCCGTTGATGCCCTCATGCGCGAGCAGCACGCTGCCCTTCAGCTTCAGCTGGGCGCCGAGCGCGCGCAACGGTTCGCGCAGCTCGCGGAAATCCGGGAAGCTTGCAAATTGATAGAAGGCGGCGACAGTCAGTGACATGGCGGCGGTCTATCAGGGGTGGGGAACGGGCGAAACCCCTGCAATTCGCCCATTGTGTTCCTGGTATACCACCCATTGCGCTGCCCCGTATGAATATGTCATGTAACCCCGCCCGCGGGCATCTGCCGCAGGGCGACGATAGGGTGAGCCACTTCGCATGAGGAATTTCCATCTCGCCGGCCGGTCCACGGTCCATGCGCTGAACGCCATGGCTGCGACGTCACATCCGCTGGCCACCCTGACCGCAATCGACGTGCTGCGGGCGGGCGGTACAGCGGCGGACGCAGCCGTCGCGGCGAGCGCCGTCCTCGCGGTGATCGAGCCGCAATCAACCGGCATCGGCGGCGATTGCTTTGCACTGATCCAGCCGAAGGGCGAGGGGAAAATCACCGCCTATAACGGCTCGGGCCGCGCCCCCGCGGCTGCAAAGCCCGAGTGGTATCTCGAGCGCAACATCAATAGCGTGCCGTTCACCTCTGCGCATGCGGTCTCCATTCCCGGCGCGATCGATGCCTGGGAAGTGATCGTGCGTGATCACGGCAAGTTCGGGCTTGACCGGCTTCTGCAGCCCGCGATCAGGGCGGCGGAAGGCGGCTATGTGGTCGCGCCGCGTATCGCCTTCGACTGGAAGAATTATTTTGACAAACTGAAGCAGGGCACCAACACCGAGCGCTATCTCTTGCCCCACGGCGCGCCTGCGGTCGCCGGCGACGTCATTTACCAGCCCGAGCTCGGCAAGACCCTGCGCGCGATCGCAAAAGGCGGCCGCGAGGCCTTCTACAAGGGCTCCGTCGCTGAAGACATGGTGGAAACGCTGCGCTCGATCGGCGGCTTGCATACGCTGGACGATTTTGCCGCGCATACCACTGAGATCGCGTCGCCGATCGGCACCGACTACAAGGGTGTCGAGGCCTGGCAATGCCCGCCGAACGGGCCCGGCATTACCATGCTGGTGATGCTCAACATCCTCTCGCATTTCGACCTCTCGAAGTTTGGCCCCTTGAGCGTCGAGCGCTTCCATCTCGAAGCCGAAGCCGCGCGCATCGCCTATATGATGCGCGAGCAATATATCGGCGATCCGGCACAAGTGGATGTCGACGTGCCTCGGCTGCTGGCGAAGAATTTTGCCGCCGAATATGTTGGCAAGATCCGGATGGACGGCATGATCGAACTGCCCGGCGTGGTGCCGCCGATGAACCCCTCGACGGTCTACATCACGGTCGTCGATGCGGATCGCAACGTCTGCTCCTTTATCAACTCGGTCGCGCAGGCCTTTGGCGCCGCCATCGTTTCCAACAAGACCGGAATCCTGCTGCAGAACCGCGCCGGCGGCTTCCGCATCGAGCTCGGCCACCCCAACTGCATCGGCGCGCGCAAGCGCCCGCTGCACACCATCATTCCAGGCCTGGCGACCAAAGCTGGCCGCACGCAATTGTCGTTCGGCGTGATGGGCGGGCAATACCAGCCGACCGGCCAGACCCATGTTCTGACAAATATCCTAGATTATGGCTGCGACGTGCAGGAGGCGATCGATATGCCGCGCGGCCTGCATTACGAGGGCGTCTATCAGCTCGAGGACGGCGTGCCGCCCGAGGTGGTCAGGGGCCTCGAGCGGCTCGGTCACAAGACCACTCGCATTATCGGGCCGCTCGGCGGCGGACAGGCGATCTGGATCGATTGGGACAAGGGCACGCTGACCGGCGGCTCCGATCCGCGCAAGGACGGCTGCGCACTCGGCTATTGAGCCCGCGCGCCGTCCGTGCCATTGCTTCTGCGCTCCACCAAGGACAGCCAAACATGCGACGCCGGCACTTTCTCAATCTATCGATCGCTGTTGTCAGCTCGTTTTTCACAGGCGCCTCCGGCGCGTCCGCCCAGTCCACAGGAAAGCCCGTGACCACGCCTTCGGGACTTCAGATCATCGATACCAAGGCCGGCTCCGGCGCGTCGCCGAAGCCCGGCCAGATCTGCGTGATGCACTATACCGGCTGGCTCTATGAGAACGGGCAGAAGGGCAAGAAGTTCGACTCCTCGGTCGACCGCAACGAGCCGTTCGAATTTCCGATCGGGCAGAAGCGGGTGATCACGGGCTGGGACGAGGGCGTCGCCACCATGAAGGTCGGCGGCAAGCGCACCCTGATCATTCCGCCCGCGCTCGGCTATGGCGCACGTGGCGCCGGCGGCGTGATCCCGCCGAACGCGACCTTGATGTTCGACGTGGAGCTGTTGGCGGTGAAGTAAAGGAAAGATTGGCGTGAAGGTTTCGATCCTCGACGATTATTTCGACACGCTGCGCACCCTTGAATGCTTCGCGAAGCTTAGGGGCCATGACGTCACGGTCTGGAACGACCACGTCCAGGATACGGACAAGCTTGTAGAGCGGCTGAGGGATACGGAAGCGCTGGTTCTGATTCGCGAGCGCACGCAAATCAGGACTCCCTTGCTCGAGCGGTTACCGAGGCTAAAACTGATCAGCCAACGCAGCGTTTATCCGCATATCGATATCGACACCTGCTCACGCCTCGGCATCGTTGTCTCTTCCAGCCAGCATGCCGACACGCCATCCTATGCGACGGCCGAGCTGGCCTGGGGACTGGTGCTCGCGGCCGCGCGGATGATCCCGCAGCAGGTGGCGTCGTTGAAGGCGGGCAACTGGCAGTTTGGCGTTGGCTCGACGATCCGCGGCAAGTCGTTTGGCGTCTATGGCTACGGTCGGATCGGCGCTGTGGTCGCAGGCTATGCCCGGGCCTTCGGCATGAAGGTCCTGGTGCTCGCGCGTGAAGCCTCGATGGCGAAGGCGCGCGCCGATGGTTTTGAGACCGCCACGAGCAAAGCCGCGTTCTTCGAGCAGTGCGATGTGATCTCGCTGCATATGCGGCTGGCCAGCGCCACGCGCGGCATTGTAACGGCTGAAGACCTGGCGCGCATGAAACCATCGGCGATCTTGGTCAACACCAGCCGTGCACCTCTGATCGAGCCGAATGCGCTGGTGAACGCGTTGCGCGCCGGTCGCCCTGGTTTCGCCGCGGTTGATGTGTTCGAGAAGGAACCGCTGCGCGACACCGCCGATCCGCTGCTCAACATGGACAACGTCGTGGCAACGCCGCATATCGGCTATGTTTCGCGCGAGGAGTACGAAATCCAATTCACCGATATCTTCGACCAGATTTTAGCTTACGCGGCAGGCACGCCGACCAATGTGGTCAATCCGGATGCGCTCGCCAAATTGCGGTGAAAGCATGTGACACGATGACAGGTTCGCCCCACCACGACCATCGCCATCACGACCACGAGGAGCGTTGGAAACATGACGGGGTCCGCGTCATCCCCGGCAACGCGCTCGATCCCAACGTGCCGTCGACACCGGGCATGGACCGCAAGGCCGCGATCAACTTCGCCCGCGTCGGCGCCCAAAAGCTGTGGGCCGGCACCGTCACCATCAAGCCCGACGCCAAGACCGGCGCGCATCACCACGGCCATCTCGAAAGCATCATCTATGTGGTGAAGGGAACAGCGCGGATGCGCTGGGGCAATCATCTGCAGTTCACGGCCGAAGCCGGCCCCGGCGATTTCATCTATGTGCCGCCCTATGTGCCGCATCAGGAGATCAACGCCAGCCGCGACGAGATCCTGGAGTGCGTGCTGGTGCGCAGCGACGGCGAGGCCGTCGCGATCAATCTCGAGATCGAGCCGGTCGAAAAGCCGGAAACGGTGCTATGGGTCGATCCGCTGCATCGCGATCCCGCGAAGACATGATTTTCCTAGCGTCTTTGCGGGGGACGTAGCGAGGAAGCATTTCGGCTTGCATGCCGCGGCCTGGCTCCAGACGGCTTCGCTGTGCTTGCAAGGACGGAACAGGCGAACGAGCACCACGGGCCAAACCCAAGGAAACCCCTATGACCCTTGTCCGCTACGAGAGCAACCATGGCGTCGCCACCATCACCATGGACCGGCGCGAACAACATAATGCACTGAACGGCGCGCTGTGCGAGGACCTGCGGCAGGCTTGGCTGCGCTTTCGCGACAGCGATGACCGCGTCGCGGTGCTCGCCTCAGGGGAGGACGCGTATTTCTCCGTCGGCGCCGATGTAAGGGATTTCCCGGCCAACATGTGGCATGCGGTGCCGGGCCTCGGCGTCGAACTCGACAAGCCGGTGGTTGCCGCGACCTCCGGCTGGGTGGTCGGCGGCGGTTTTGTGCTGGTGCAGATGGCCGATATGTGCATCGCTTCAGAGACGACGCGCTTTGTCTATCCCGAGGCCAAGATCGGCACCACCGCCGGCGGCATCGCCTCGGTGGTGTCGCGCATGCCGCACAAGATCGCGATGGAGTTTCTCCTGGTCGGCGAGGAACTGCCAGTCGAGCGCGCCTTCCAGATCGGTTTTGTGAACCGGATCGCGCCGAAGGGTGAGCATGTGGCGTTGGCGCAGGAGCTGGCCGCGAAAATCGCTGGCAACGCCCCGCTCGTGGTGCAGGCGCTGAAGAGGCTCGCGCGCGAGGCGATGCCGAAGGGCCCGCTGGAGACGGTCGCCGAGACCCGCCGGCTGCTCGATGCCGTGCGCGAGAGCGAGGATCTGAAGGAAGGCATCAAGGCGTTCGGCGAAAGGCGCAAGCCGCAGTTCAGGGGGAGGTGACACGTGCGAAGCGGCGACGTCCTGCCGGAGGTGCGCGCAGGTGCGAACGCGGGATCTCGCACCACAAGCTCCGGATTCTGCCTCCAGGCGTGAAGCGCGTGTTCCGGAATGACGAGTGAGATTACGCAAACACCTTGTGGTCGATCCCACCGTTCGGCACGACATAGCCATAACGCAGGTTCGACGGCTCGGCGCCCGCCTTCTGGTATTCCGCCTTCAGCTGCGCAAAGTGGTCGCGCTTGAAGTCCTGCATCGCGCGCTTCGGCTGGATACCGTAAAGCCGCGCATTGTTTTCGCCGAAGATCGCGGTCTTCACCGGGCCGTCGGCAGGACCGAGCGGTGCATAGCCGAATTTCTTCTGCATGTCCTCTGGGATTTCCAGCCGACGCAGACCCTCGATCTGCCATTGCGGCGCGCCAGTCCACAGCGCATCGGTGCCCCAGCAGACGTGCTCGACGCCAAGGCCCTTGATCAGCGTGCCCATCAGGGCCGCGCAGACATTCGGCTCAGCGACCAGCGTGGTCGCAAACAGCTGCCCGACGTCGCCATAGACATTGCTGACGCCATATTGCGCCGGGATGTCGGCAAGGTCGCTGGTCCAGGCGATGCGCCCGGTGCGGTTGAACTCGGCGAGCGCCACTCTAGGGTCGCCCCCGACATGGCGATAGGCCGAGTGATAGATGATGAAGTTGAGCTGCGGCCAATCCTTTGCGGCTTGTCCGACGTCGGCGACGTCGGCATAGCCCCGCAAATTCGGAAATTGCTTTTCGATGCCCGGCGGGAACAGACCCTTGTGCACGCAGACATTCTTGATGCCTGCCTTGACCATCTTCTCATAGCCCCGGTAGGCGACCTTCTCGTCGTCGAGGCGCCAGGGGTAACGACTGATGTCTTTGTGGGTATTGTCGCCGATAGTGTAACCCTTGCAGGATTCCGGCTTGAGCGCCAGCGCCGCGTCGAGCTTGTCGAGCCAGCCCGGCTGTCCCGGCGTGAAAATCGCGTGGCAGAACACGCGGCGCGAGCCCGCCTCGTCGTTGATTTTCTTGCGCGCTTCGGCCATCTGCTCGTTGGTTAAAAACCAGTCCTGCTCGATATCCGACGGCGCAGACGAGATCAGCGAGATCTTGGTATCAGAGTCGAGGAACATCTCCTTCTTGTAGTTGTTGAACTTCAAATCCTCGATGGTTTGCGCGTGATCGGAGAGCTGCTTGTTCCAGCCTGCCTTGCCGACGGCTTTGCGCATCTCGACGAAGGTCATGATGCGGGTGTCGTCGCGCAGGAAATGCGTGTGCATGTCCATGATGAACTGGTCTTTGTAGGCCGCCGCGCGCTCATCCGCGAGCGCGGGCGTTGCGGCTTCGGCCTTGGTCACGTCGAACAGCGGCCCATAGACTTCGTTCATCGCCACAAAGCAGGCAGCCATGCCGGTCGCGGTCTGGAAGAAGCGGCGGCGGCTCAGGCCCCGCGCACCGCCAAGCTCATCGGCCATCGCAAGCAGCCGCACCTCGACGTCGCGTTGGCGCGCGTTCTGCGGGTCGGGATAGAACTCGTCGCTGGAGACGATCTGGGTCGGGACCGGCGTCTGATACTGGCAGAGTTCGGATGGCATCAACGTGGCGAGTTCCTCTTCCGTCA
>Ga0306921_10004334_pt1 | contig 14567 bp, 14 predicted proteins | sample sta12Cox44000080_FD_203760 | JGI IMG/M metagenome (GOLD analysis project Ga0306921, IMG submission 203760) | Lab enrichment of tropical soil microbial communities from Luquillo Experimental Forest, Puerto Rico - statoxic.12C.oxic.44.000.080 (v2)... | ecosystem: Environmental > Terrestrial >...
TGCGCTCAGGCGGAGTGGGACCCCCTCGTCCTGCGCGCAGCCCGCAGGGCTGCGATACAGGCGAGTGGGTGACGCAGCATGAGCGCACCCCTGCCCCCGACGACGGGCCCCGCCCGCCTCGCGCTCACAAGCTCGTGAATAGTCCGGGTTTGGTCTGCTGGTCGGCTAGCCGAGGAACAGCTCGCAGGTGTCGAGCCACGCCTGCGTGGTCAGCGCGAGCGATTCCACGTCCACGCGCTCGTCGTTGCCGTGGAAGCGGCCCGACATGGCCTCCGCGGTGAGAGCGCGCGAGAAGAGGCCGAAGCCGTAGGCCACCGCGCCGTGCTCGCGGAAGTAGGGCGCGTCGGTGAAGCCCACGATCATGCGCGGCACGAGCGTCGCCCCCGGATAGTGGCCGTCCACCACCTTGGCGAGCACGTTCCAGAGGGGCGTCCCCGTGGGGGAGGCCGAGGACTGCTTGGAGAAGAGCTTCTCGACCACGACCTCTTCCGAGAGATCGCCGAGAGCCTTGTCGATGTGGCGCCGCACCTCGTCCTCGTTGTCGCCGGGGATGGTGCGGATGTCCACCTCGATGTCGACCACGTCGGGAATGACGTTGGTCTTCACGCCCGCCCGGCAGATGTTGGGCGAAAAGGTGGTGTGGGTCGCCGACCATGCGAAGCGCGCTACGTTCTTCGGCAGCTTGGCGATGGCGTCGTCCACGCGGGCGGGATCGCGCAGCGCCTCTTTCATGGCGGGGTCGGCCCCGAGGGTGTCCACGAAGCCCTGCCACAACTCGTCCACGTAGGGCGCGGGGCGATAGTCCGCGAGCCGGCTCACCACGTGCGCGGCCTTGACGAGCGCGTTGTCGGCCCCGTAGGGCATGGAGCCGTGCCCCGGCGTGCCCGACACGCGCAGCCGCCGCCAGGCCACGCCCTTCTCGCCCACGTGCACGGTCACGTTCGTCTCGCTGCCGTGCGAGCTCACGAGGCCGCCGTTCTCCGTGAGGAGATAGTCGGCGCGGAGCGCGTCCCAGTGCCGCTTGCACACGTGCCCGGCGCCGTGCACGCCGCCTGCCTCCTCGTCGGCGCAGGCGAGATAGACGAGAGTGCCGCGGGGACGCCAGCCCTTCCGGGCCAGGGTCTTGAGGGCTACCGCCTGCGAGGCGGTGAGGTTGAGCATGTCCACCGCGCCGCGCCCCCACACCTCGCCGTTCACCAGCTCGCCTCCGAAGGGATCACGCGTCCAGTGCTCCGGGGTGACCGGCACCACGTCGGTGTGGCCCATGAGACAGAGGGTGGGCGCGGCGGGATCCGTGCCCTCGATGCGCGCGACGAGGCTCCGGCGCCCCGGCGCACCGTCGGGCTCGTAGACCTCGACGTCGAGCCCGCTCTGGCCGAGGTAGGCGCGCAGGAGATCGCTGTTGCGCACCTCCTGGCCCGATTCCACGCTGCCGTCGTTCACGCACGCGTTGCGGATCATGTGCTGCAGGAGCTCCACCGTCTCGTTGGTGAGGGCGTCGTTCATGGTGGGCGCCACCATAGCATCGTTTGAGGCTAGAATCACTGGTCATGACCACGCGGCGACCCTCGACGCAGGGCACCGTGCGCTCGCCCGTCGAACGGCTGCGGCGCATCTGTCTCGCTCTCCCCCAGACCACGGAGAAGATCGCGTGGGGCGAGCCGACCTGGCGCGTGAAGGGCAAGCTCTTCGCGCAGCTCGACGACCATCACCACGGCGCCGATCACCTCGCGGTGTGGCTGCCCGCGCCGCTGGGCGAGCAGGAATCGCTCATCTTCCTCGACGCCGAGCGCTTCTTCCGCCCGCCCTACGTCGGCGGGCGCGGCTGGGTGGGCGTGCGCATCGACAGGCGCCCCGATTGGAAGCTCGTGGCGTCGCTGGTTCAGCAGGCCTATCGCGAGGTGGCGCCGCCCCGGCTCCGGCAGGCGATCGGAGCGGCCGCGCCTCGCATCCCCCCGCGGAGGAGATCCTGATGCGAGTGATCGACATGGAGTGCAGTATTCCCAAGAACGAGGACACCGTTCCCACCCAGAGCACGGCCGCTCCGGCCGCCGCGGAGCGTCCCACCGGCTACGGCATGGCCAACTACGGCCGCATCTTCCGCTCGCGCGCGGAAGGGGGCGACGCGAGACCCGCCACCGAGCTCGCCGCGTACGTGGAGATGCTCGGGCGCGCGGGCATCGTGCGCTCCGTGCCCTTCGGCGTCACCAACGACGAGCTGTCCGGGCTCATGCGCGCGTATCCGGATCGCTTCATCGGCCTGGCCCGCATCAGCGGCCTCATCGGCATGAAGGGCGTGCGCGAGCTGGAGCGGCGCGTGCGCGAGGAAAAGTTCCAGGCCCTCGGCGTCTCCGCTCTCGTCGACGGCATCCCGGCCAGCGATCGGCGCTACTACCCGCTCTACGCCAAGGCCGCCGAGCTCGACATTCCCGTGCGCATCTACTCGTCCATGAACTACGCCACGGATCGGCCCTACGACCTCGGCCACCCGCGCCATCTCGACCAGGTCGCCATCGACTTCCCCGAGCTGACCATCATCGGCGGCCTCGGCGGCTGGCCGTGGGTAAACGAGATGGTCGCCCTCGTGCGGCGGCATCCCAAGCTTCACCTCGACACCTCCGCCCATCGCGCCAAGTATCTCGGCCAGCGCGGCTCGGGGTGGGAAATGCTGATCCAGTTCGGCAACACGCTGATCCAGGACAAGGTCCTCGTCGGGCTGTCCGCGGGACTTGTGGGGCAGTCGCACGAGACGCTCATCCAGGAATACCTCGCCCTGCCCCTCAAGGACCCCGTCAAGGAGAAGTGGCTCTTCGGCAACGCCGCCCGCATCTTCGGCATCAACTGAGCGCGCCGTCACAGGAGACCTCATGACCGACCGGGCCCAGCACGTCTATGTGATCCAGGGTCGCGCCGAGCGCGACTATTCCGACTGCCAGGCCGCGGTGGCCCACGTGCCCGCGCGCCTGACCACGCTCTCCTTCGTCGACAAGGAGGACGACGTCATCGGGCGGGCCCGCGACGCCGACGCGCTCATCATCTCCTCCACTCCGGTGACCCGCGGCGTGATGAGCGCGCTGGAAGGCCTCAAGGTGGTGGTGCGCACGGGCGTGGGCTACGACGTCATCGACGTTCCCGCCGCCACCGACCTCGGGGTGATCGTGGTCAACGTGCCCGACATCTGGGTGCGCGAGGTCGCCAACCACGCCCTCGCCCTCCTCCTCGCCTGGAACCGCAAGATCATCACCCTCGACAAGAACGTGCACGCGGGCAAGTGGGGCGGCGGCGTGCCCGGCGCGTGGACGGGCTCGCTGCACGGCGAGACGGTGGGCATCGTGGGGCTGGGCAACATCGGCAGCGCCTTCGCCCGCCGCGTGGCTGCCTTCGAGACGAAACTGATCGCCCACGATCCCTACGTGGAGGACTCGCGCTTTCGCGCGCTCGGGGTCGAACGGGTCTCCCTCGAGGCGCTGGCCGAGCGCTCCGACTACGTCTCCGTGCACACCCTCCTCAACGCGGAGACGCGCCACCTCATCGGCGAGGCCTTCTTCAAGCGCATGAAACCGACGGCCATCCTCATCAATACGTCGCGCGGACCCGTGGTGGACGAGCTGGCCCTGACCAAAGCCCTCAAGGACAAGCGCCTCGCCGGCGCCGCCCTCGACGTGTGGGAGCGCGAGCCCGTGGCCGCCGACAATCCCCTCCTCGGCATGGACAATGTGATCGCCACGCCACACGCGGCGTATTTCTCCTCGCCCGCGGTGGCCGAGGTGCCGCGGCGCTGTGGCGAGGAGGTGGCGCGCGTGCTCACGGGGCAGCGCCCGATCAACGTTGTCAATCCCGAGGTGTACGCGCCGGGAGCGGCGCGGCGCGCTCGCTGAGCCGGCCGGGCCCGATCAGGACGAGCCCGGCGGCGAGCGCCTCGAGTCCCATGCAGACAGCGAGCGCGGCCGGGTAGCCGCCGGCCGCGTCGCGCACCACGCCGACCAGCGATGGGCCGAAGGCGAAGGTGAACTGGTTGATTCCCACCACGAGTCCGACCAACGAGCTGAAGCGCTCGCGCGGCCACTCCACGGCCAGGACGAGCCCGGGCAGCGTGGTGAGATTTCCCACCCCGAGACCGAAGAGGCCGCAGCCCGCGTAGACGACGGTGGCGGAGGGCGCCCACGCGAGGAGGGCGAGTCCGACCATCTGGATGCAGAGGGTCGCGCTCGCCACTCCGCGACGGCTCAGTCGGTCGACGACGAAGCCAGTGCCCAGCCGCCCGAGCACCGCGGCGGCCGTGGCCGCGCTCACCGCCCGCCCTGCCGCGCTCGTGCCGAGCACCGGCGCCACCAGGGCGACCAGGTGTGTGAGCACACCCACCTGCGCGGCCAGGCCGAGGGCGAAGGGCGCAGACACGCTCCAGAAGCGCCACGTGCGGAGGGCGGCCCTCCGCCACTGCGCTCCCTCGCCCGCCGGAGCGGCGCGATGCGAAGGGAGCGCGGGATCGCCGTCGGGTCCGAGCCCGACGTCGGCGGGCCCGCGACCCATCACCCTTGCCGCCAGCGCGAGCACGGCGAGCTGGGCGAAGGCCGCCGTGGCGAGGGCCCGGCGGAAGCCCTGCGCGTCGATCAACGGGAGGAGCGCGGGGGTGACGAAAACGCCGCCCAGCGTGGCCCCGTTGAAGGCAAGGCTCACCACGAGCCCGCGGCGGCGCTCGAACCATGGGGCGAGGATGATGTTGATGGCCGCGCCGCTCATGGCGCCCCAGCCTACCGACATCACGAGGAAAGCTGGATAGAGCTGCCAGGGCGTGGCCACGCGACCGAGGAGAAGCAGGCCCGCCGTCATGGCGACGCTGCCGGTGGCGACCACGCTGCGAGGGCCGAAGCGCGCGTAGAGATCGGCGATCACCACGGTGAGGAGCGCGCCGGCCACGTAGTAGACGGTGACGGGCGCCGACACAACGGAGGCGGACCAACCGTGGACACGCTGCAGGGTCGCCACGTACACGCTGAGCCCGTAGAAGCCGAGGCCGAAGCTCAGGAAGGCCATCACGAAGGTGGCGGCCACCACGTTCCAGCCGTGGAAATATCGCGTGCGCATGTTCACCCTTCACGCTAGCGGGGGCGCGCGAGGGCGTCTCGCAGTAACCGGACCTGATCGTCCGCGCCGGTGGCAGGTGGGCGAGCGCGTGCTACGCTGAGGGTCACCGTGCGTACCGGTGTGGCCTTCGATCGACGCAGATGCGACCGCGCCCGGATAGCGCGTGACGCGCGATTCGACGGGTGGTTCTTCACGGGTGTCCTCACCACCCGGATCTACTGCCGCCCCACCTGCCCCGTGAAGCCCGCCAAGTCGCGCAACGTCGTCTTCTTCCCCACGGCGGCCGCCGCGGAGCATGCGGGCTTCCGCCCCTGCCTGCGCTGCCGGCCGGAGGCGGCCCCGGGCACGCCGGCGTGGCGCGGGGCCGGTGCCTCCGTCTCGCGCGCGCTCCGGCTCATCGAGGGCGGGTTCCTCGACGACGGCGCCACCGTGGACGATCTCGCCCTCACCCTCGGCATGACGGCGAGGCACATGCGACGGCTCTTTCGCGCTCACGCTGGCGCCTCGCCCCTGGCCGTGGCGACCACGCGCCGGGTGCAGCGGGCGAAGAGCCTCGTCGAGGAGACGGCCATGCCGCTGGCCACGGTGGCCTTCGCTGCGGGCTTCTCCAGCATCCGCCGCTTCAACGCTGCCTTCCGCTCCGTATATCGTCGGCCGCCGAGCGCCCTGCGCCGGACGCGGACCCGGCGGGCCCCGCGACATCTGCCATAGCGTTTTCACAGGGGTGGCCCTGCGGTGTCTCACGCCATGGGAGGAAACCATGGCTTCCATTCATCGCGAAGTGTTTGTGGAGACGGGGCCCGATCTGGTGTGGGATGCGATTCGGGACGTGGGCGCGGTGCACGAGCGACTTGCCCCCGGCTTCGTGGTGGATACGCGGCTCGAGGAAGGCGCACGCATCGTCACCTTCGGCAACGGCGTGGTGGCGCGCGAGCTGATCGTCGATGTGGACGAGGCGGCCCGGCGGCTCGTGTGGTCGGTAGTGGGTGGGCGGATGACGCATCACAACGCCTCCCTCCAGGTGTTCACGGAGGGCGCGAAGAGCCGGGTCGTCTGGATTGCCGACCTCCTGCCCAACGAGGTCGGCCCCTACATCGCCGGCATGATCGACCAGGGCATGGCCGTGATGAAGAAGACGATGGAGGCACAGGTCGCCGGGAGCTGAGCAATGCCGCATCCGCTCGTGACGCAACTCCGCTTCACCCGGCGCGAGTGGATCCGTGGGCTGCGCACGGTGGCCCCGAAGGATGCGGAACGCCGCATCGGCCGGCTCAACCCCATCGCGTGGATGATCGGTCATCTCGCCTGGCAGGAGCAGCTCTACTGGGTGGAGCGCGCCCAGGGGCGCCTCGTCGTCCCCGAAGTGAAGCGCTTTGGCTACGGCAAGCCGCTCTCCGTGCCGTCGCTCGAGGAGGCGTGGACCTGGTGGCGCGCGGTGACCGCGGCGGCCGATCCCTTCCTCGACACGCTCACTAGCGGAGCGCTCACCCGTCGATGGAAGCGCGAGTCATCGAGGGAGACGCCGGGGACCAAGCTCCATCGCACCACCTACCACTATTGGTTCCATCTGGGTGAGTCGCAGGCCATCCGGCAGATGCTCGGCCCCGGCCGGCTGCCGGACTTCGTGGGAGGATTCGGGGAAGCGCAGTACCGGCCGGAGCCCTGAGCCGCTTCCGCGGGACGCTCAGCTCGAAAAGAACTCCAGCATCAGGTGATTCACTTCGGGCGCGCTTTCGTAGGCCGACCAGTGGCCGGCACGCGGGATGCGGTGGAGATCGAGCGTTCCCCCCACCGCCTCGCGGATCTCGCCGATGAGGAGTTCGGCGGGGCGGAACTTCGAGTCGTCGCGCTCGCCCCAGAGCAGCCGGACCTTGCACCGGAGCTGCGCCAGGTCGCCGAGGAGCGTCCCGCCGCCGCTCACCTTGCGGCTGTTGAAGCGCGTGCGGCGCACGCAGTCGGCCTGGATGTCGAGCGTCTCCTCGCTGATGCTGGCCGGGTCGCTCAGCATGTTGATGAGGAGGTTGTGACGGCAGATCTCGCGGAAGAGCCTCTCGTCGTCGCCCGCCTCCCTGTAGCTCCGCGTGGGCCGCTCCCCGAAGGTGCGCGCGGGGAAGCCCGCGGGAGAGACAAGGCAGAGATGGCTCACCCGCGGGGCGAGCCGGCGCGCGAGATTGGCTGCGATCGCTGCGCCAAAGGAGAAGCCGGCGAAGCGGAGAGGCGTTGAGCCCGGGAACATCTCTACGAAGAGCGCATGCACGAGGTCGAGATACGCCGCCCCGGTGGTCTCCCGCGGCACCGTGGCCGAGTCGCCGTAGGAGGGATGGTCGAGGGCGTGCACGGTGAAGCGCTCGGCGAGCGGCCCGATGTTGCGGGTCCAGTGCTTCCACGAGCCCATGCCGCCGTGAAAGAGGACGACGTCAGGCCCATGCCCGCAGCGACGCACGGCCATGGCGGGAGCGGATGCGGGCACGAGCAGGATCAGGCGAGCCGGGGACGCACGCGCTCGACAAAGGCCGTCATCTGCTCGTCGAGCTCGCGGATCGGCGGCGAGGAACTCCGGATGTTCTCTGGGGTCGCCAGGTGCCGGCAGTTGGGAATCCAGACGCCGATCTGCATCAGGCGATCACGCCGTCTTCGCCGCCTCGTACACGGCCTGCTCGAACTGCCCGTAGAGCTTCACTGCGCGCGCATCGGCGAAGGGCAGAATCTGCGTCATGATGAGCCCGGTGACGCGCTTCGAGGGATCGATCCAGTAGTACGTGTTGAAGATGCCGCCCCAACTCACCGTCCCCGCGCTTCGTCCGTTGGGACCGGGCTGGAGATTGAGCATGTAGCCGAGCCCCCACCGGATGTCCGCCCCGGGGAAGAAGTTCACGTCGTTCGAGCGCGAGGGCATCGCGGTCTTGAGCACGCCGCAGGGAATGTTCCCCGTGTGGTTCTGGCCCATGAGGGTGACCGTCTCCGGCTTGAGGATCTGCGCGCCGTTCCCGCGCCCGCCGTTCAGCAGCATCCGGAGGAACACGAGGTAGTCCTGGGCCGTGGAATAGAGCGGCCCGCCCCCCGACCAGAACTCGGGCCTAAACGGTGTCTCGAGCGGCTGCGGGACGAGCGATCCGTCCCCCTGCCGCACGTGCACGATGGCCTGGCGCGCGCGCTGTTCGTCCGAGGTGACGTAACCGCTGTCTTTCATCCCGAGCGGCGTGAAGATCTTCTCCTTGAAGTACACGTCGAGGGTCTGGCCGCTGATCGACTCCACGAGGCGGCCGACCCAGTCGATGTTGACGCCGTACTCCCACTTGTCTCCGGGATCGAACATGAGCGGGATCCGGATCGCGTCGAGCTTGCCCGTGGCCGTGGCCGGCGTGCCCGTGGCCTTGACGTAGCGCACGGTGTTCTCGTCCCAGATCTCGTAGCTGAAGCCCGCGGTATGCGTGAGAAGGTGGCGCAGGGTGATGGGGCGCTTGGCCGGACGGAGCTGCGGCGCGCCCGCGGCGTCGAAGCCCTGGAGGACCTTGGGAGAGCCGAGGGCGGGATCGATGTTGGGCACGGGGTCCTCGAGGGTGAGCTTGCCCTGCTCCACGAGCTGCATGGCGGCCACCGAGGTGATGGCCTTGGTCATGGAGGCGATGCGGAAGACGCTGTCCATGGTCATAGCGGGGGCCTTGTCGAGCGCGCGCACGCCGAAGGCGCCCTCATAGAGCACGGCCTTGTCCGTCGCGGCCATGGCCACCACTCCCGGCACCTCTCGAGCATCGGTGGCCTGACGGAGCACGCTGTCGATTCGCGCACGACCTGCCATGGCGCCTCCCTGAGCGCGGGCTCGGTGCGGAACGGCGGAAACGGCGGCGAGGGCCGCGGCTCCCTTCAGCACGTCACGACGGCTCGGAGGGATCGACGTCATAGCCTGTTCCTCCCTGGTGGCTTCTGGTGGGAACGCGGGACGGGCCGATGGGCGGGAGAGTACAACGCAGTCCCGGGGCCGATCAACTGGGGTCGTCCCTGACGCTGGCGCGTTCGCCCACGGGAACGAAATCGGCTACCATCCCCGCGGGAGGAACACCTCATGATCCTCGAGCGCTTCAAGGTTCCCGAGAAGGACCAGGTGCACGTCTCGGAGGCGGCGCTGCGCCGTACGGTGACGGAGATCTTCGAGAAGCTCGGCGTGAGCAGAGACGACGCGGCAGAGGGAGCCGACGTGCTGACCATGACGGACCTCCGCGGCGTGGAGACACATGGCGTGTCCAACATGCTCCGCGCTTACGTGCGCGACTACAAGGCGGGCAAGCTCAACCCCCTTCCCGGCTGGCGAATCGAGCGCGAGTCGTCGGGCACCGCCGTCATCGACGCGGAAAAGCGCCTCGGAATCGTGATCGGCCCCAAGGCCATGCGCCTGGCCATCGAGAAGGCGCGCGCGGTGGGCGTGGGCGTGGTCACCGTGCACAACAGCGGGCACTTCGGGGCCATCGGCCACTTCGCCATGCAGGCGGCGATGCAGGACATGGTCGGAGTGTGCTTCACCGCGGCGGGCCTGCACGTGGTGCCCACCTTCGCCTCCCGGCCGCTCCTCGGCACCAATCCCATTGCCATCGCGGCTCCCGCGAGGCACGAGCCGCCGCTCCTCTTCGACGCCGCCACCTCGGCCATCGCGGGGAACAAGATTCGTCTCGCCATGCGCGTGGGTTCGCCGCTTCTCCCGGGCTGGGTCACCGACAAGGACGGCAGCCCGATCATGGAAGAGAAGCCCGTCTTCGATCGGGACGATTTCTTCCAGGCGCCACTCGGGGGGACGCGGGAGCAGGGCTCGCACAAGGGCTACGGCTTCGCCCTCATGGCCGAGGTGCTGGCCACCGCGCTGTCCGGCGCGCTGCCCACTATGCTCTCGCCCACGAGCGGATCGAAGAACCAGTTCGCCGCCTACAACATCTCGGCCTTCACCGACCTCGACCGTTTCAAGGACACCATGGACGAGATGCTCCGCACGCTGCGCACGGCGTCGCCCGCCCCCGGACAGGAGCGCGTGCTCTACCCGGGGCTGTCCGAGGCCGAGGAGCTCGAGGCCCGACGCGCCAAGGGCATCCCGCTCCACCGTGAGGTGCTCCGATGGTTCGACGAGTGCACGAGTGAGCTCGGCGTGACCCCGCTGTCCGCCATACGCTGAGTCAACGGAGAGACCGGCCAGCGTAGTAGTCCTTCGACGTCAGCTAGGAGGAGACATCCATGCGCATCGTGGCGCTTGGGCTTGCTATGCTCGCCCTCGTGAGCGCTGATCCGGCCGAAGCACAGACGATCGCCGTCGCCGAGGTGGGCAGCTTCCACGTGGGCGGCCGCGCCGTCTCCCTCACCGGCCTGCCCACCCGCGACGTCGTTTTCACGGCGGGATCGGCGCCGATCAAGGTCGATCCCAACGGCGACTTCGAGGTGGAGCAGATGTACGTTGGCTATACCAAGCTCGCCCAGCCCAAGGCCCGCTATCCCCTCCTCCTCTGGCACGGCGGCGGCCTCACCGGCGTCACCTGGGAGACCAAGCCCGACGGCAAGCCGGGCTGGCAGCTCTTCTTCCTGCGCGCGGGCCACGACGTGTACGTCTCGGACGCGGTGGAGCGCGGCCGTGCCTCGTGGGCGCGCTATCCCGAAATCTTCACCTCGGAGCCGCTCTTCCGCACCAAGAAGCAGGCGTGGGAGGACTTTCGCATCGGCGCGGTGGGCAGCTACCGGCTCAACCCCGGCGAGCGCGTGGCCCTGCCCGGGCAGCTGTTCCCCGTGGATGCCTTCGAACAGTTCATGAAGCAGGCGGTGCCCCGCTGGGCAACCACCGACGCGCAGATCCAGGCCGCCTACAACCAGCTCGTGCAGAAGGTCTGCCCCTGCGTGATCCTCACTCACAGTCAGGGCGGCAACTTCGGCTTCAACGCCGCCCTCGCCGCGCCGGACAAGGTCAAGGCGCTCATCTCCATCGAGCCCACGGGCACGCCCAAGGCCGAGCTGATTGCGGGGAAGCTCAAGAGCGTGCCCCACCTGGTGGTGTGGGGAGACTTCATCGACCAGAGCGAACTGTGGAAGCGCTTCCAGCCCGCCTCCCAGCGCTACGTCGAGGCCCTGCGCGCCGACGGTGGCGTGGCCGACTGGTGGGAGCTGCCCAAGCTCGGGATCAAGGGCAACGGCCACATGATGATGATGGACAAGAACTCGGACCAGATCGCCCAGCTCGTCCAACGCTGGATGACCGACAAGGGGCTGATGCAGTAGGAACGCCCGGGAGGAGACGACGATGGCCAAGGGCACGCTGATCGCCGCCATGCGCATCGCGCAGGTCGCCGAGGACGAATTCCACGACTGGTACGACACGGAGCACCTGCCCGAGCGGCAGCGCGTGCCGGGCTTCCTCCTGTGCGAGCGCTGGCTCGGCGCCGACGATCCCCGCGTGTCCGTGGCCACCTACGACCTCGAGGGCGTCGCCGTGCTCCAGGGCGCGGCCTATCGGGCGATCGGCGGGGAAAACCTCTCGCCGTGGTCGAAGCGCGTCACCGCGCGCGTGGATCGACTCATGCGCTTCGAGGGCGATCAGATCCTGCCCGGCGACCAGCTCCCACCCCCGAGCGCGGGCGGCCTGCTCCTCAATGCCATGAACATCGCGCCGGAGCTGGAGGCCGAGTTCAACGAGTGGTACGACAAGGAGCACATCCCGGCGCTGGCCGCGGTGCCCGGCGTCCTGTGCGCTCGCCGCTTCCGCGGCACGAGCGGCAACCGCAAGTACGTCGCGCTCTATCATCTGGCCGAGCCCGGCGTGGTGGAGTCGGCGGAGTGGAAGACGGCACGGCAGAGCGACTGGACGAGCCGGATCCAGCCTCACTTCCGCGATCACTTGCGCCTCGTCTTGCGCCGCTATCGCCGCGGCGCTTGATCGCGCACCCTGATCCGAGGTTTACACGCTCACGGCGCGGTTGCTGCCGCTCACCGCACATGCTCGGCAACCGGTCGTCGTTCCTGCGCGTATTGCCGGCCGTCTCCTTGACAGGGCAGCCAACCTCGCTTAGGTTTCCCTCGCACTTTGCTTTTGACCGCTCGCATATCGGGGGATACGCATGCGCTCAGGCTCATGTCCGCGGCATCCGCCATCACCGCCTGAGCCCTTCCATTTAATGTTAATGCGCCAAGCCATCTTTGCCGCTCTTCCAATCGTTCTGGCCCTGATACTGCTCCCCACATTGGCTTTTGCCAGCCCTCCAGATCCGTCATGGGTCCCGGGATTCTACGACGGTGCTGACGGCGACGAGATCGTGAACCTCGTCTACGAAACGTCCGCGGCCAACCACACCGCCCTGTCGCATCTTGGCCCGCTCCCCTGCCTGCTGGAGATATCCTTCGAGGGCATCGTTTGCAACATTCCGGACCGCCTTTTCACTCGTGGCCCTCGTTCGCCTCCCATTCTGCATTCTCGGGAGCTCGGATCTGTCTTCACTTCTTTGCCCCTCCTGCGGGATTTACCAAAGCTCCTGTCACCTTCCCGTCTCTCGCGAAGCTCAACCGCTAGCTAATGCTTTGCCCGCAATGCCGCTTCGAGAATCGCTCCGGTATTAGCTTCTGCGAGGAGTGCGGCGCGACGCTCGACCTCGCCTGTGCCTCCTGCGGAGCCACCGTACCCGCGGGAAGGAAGTTCTGTGGGAGCTGCGGCAAGCCTCTGGCCGCTCAGCCGACGGCGGCGAGATTCGCTTCCCCGGAGGCGTACACGCCCAAGCACCTCGCCGAGAAGATCCTGACCTCCAAGGCCGCCCTCGAGGGCGAGCGCAAGCAGGTGACGGTGCTCTTCTGCGACATCGTGGACTCCTCCCGGCTGGCCGAGCGCCTGGATCCCGAAGCGATGCACGAGGTCATGGACGGGGCCCTGCGCCTGATGGCCGAGGCCGTCCATCGCTACGAGGGGACCGTCAACCAGTTCCTGGGTGACGGCCTGATGGCTCTCTTCGGGGCCCCCGTGGCCTTGGAGGATCACGCCTTTCGGGGGGTCCAGGCGGCCCTGACGATCCAGGAAACGCTCAGCGGCTACAGCCAGCACCTCAAGGGGGACCGGGGCGTGGAGCTTCACCTCCGCCTTGGCCTCAATACCGGCCTCGTCGTCGTGGGCCGGATCGGCGACGACCTGCGAATGGACTACACCGCCGTGGGGGACACGACTCACCTCGCGTCACGCGTGCAGGGTGTGGCCGAGCCCGGGACGATCCTGATTACCGACGCCACCCACAGGCTGGTCGAAGGATACGTCCGATCCGAGGGGTTGGGACCTGTGTCGGTCAAAGGCCGGAGGGAGCCTGTAAGCATCTATCGCGTGCTGGGCCGCCGTCGCGGGCGAACCCGTCTGGAAGTGAGCGTCGATCGGGGCCTGACCGAACTGGTGGGACGTGAACGGGACTTGGCGGTGCTGCACGAGTGCCTGGCGCGCGTCAGAGCGGGTCGCGGCCAGGTGGTAGGGATCGTGGGCGAGCCGGGGGTGGGGAAGTCGCGCCTGCTGTACGAATTGCGCAAATCCCTGGAGGGCGAGCCCGTGACGTGGCTCGAAGGCCACTGCGTGGCGTACGGCCAGACGACGCCGTATCTGCCGATCCTGGGGATGCTTCGCACCAACTTCCAGATCGAGGAGGACGACAATCCGCTCCAGATCCAGGACAAGCTTCGCCAGGGTATCCACCGGTTGGATCCGGCCCTCGGCGGGACTCTCCCATTTCTCGCGGACGTGTTTGGTCTTCCCGGCGCAAATGAGGCACTCAAGCATCTGGACCCGAAGGACAAGCGGCAGAAAACGTTCGAGGCGATCCGGGCGCTGACCGTGGCGGGGAGCGAACGACGGCTCCATGTGCTGATTCTCGAAGATCTTCACTGGATCGACACGATCTCGGAAGATTACCTGACCTTCTTGGCGGCCGGCTTGGCCGGTGTTCCCGTGCTCATGCTGACCACACAGCGCCCCGGTCACACCGTGCGCTGGGCGGACAAAACGTACTACACGCAGATCGCACTGGACCTGCTTGGTGAACGCGAGACGGAGACGCTGACGGCAGCCCTGCTCGGAACTCGTCACCTCCCGTCCGATCTGATGCGGATCGTCCACGAGAAGGCCGACGGCAATCCCCTGTTCGTAGAAGAGATTACGGCTTCTCTCCGAGAGCGCGGGATGCTGGTCCGCCGAAACGGAGAGATCCTCTGGACCGGCGGCGCGACGGTGGAGTTCCCCTCCACTATCCAGGACATCATTCGTGCGCGGATCGATCGCCTGGAAGAGCCGGTCAAGCGGACGGTCCAGGTGGCGGCCGTCATTGGACGCGAGTTCGGCCTTCGCTTGCTCACTCGGATCTCGGAGGTGGCGGCGGAGGTCCAGCACTATCTGGAAACCCTGAGGCAGGTCGAGCTGATTCATGAGACGCGCTTCTTTCCCGAGCTCGAGTACACCTTCAAGCACGCCGTCACCCAGGACGTGATCTACCAGAGCC
>Ga0306921_10004335_pt1 | contig 14565 bp, 14 predicted proteins | sample sta12Cox44000080_FD_203760 | JGI IMG/M metagenome (GOLD analysis project Ga0306921, IMG submission 203760) | Lab enrichment of tropical soil microbial communities from Luquillo Experimental Forest, Puerto Rico - statoxic.12C.oxic.44.000.080 (v2)... | ecosystem: Environmental > Terrestrial >...
GAATCCCGGCCTTCCTGCCAACCGGTGAAGCGCTGGAGAAACAACTTGAAGCTGCCGAAAGAAGCGCCTCGAAAACGGTAGATAGCCTGATCGTTGTCGCCGACGACGACGATGTTGTGGGGGGCGCCGGAGAGGAGATGCAGCAATTCGAGTTGGGCGATGTTGGTGTCTTGAAACTCGTCCACGAGGATGTGCTTGAAGCGCTGCTGAAGGCGGCTGCGGCGCTGCGCGTCGTTTTTCAGGAGCGCGGCGGTCTCGGAGATAAGACCGTTGATGGCCACGGAGCGCTTTTCGCGCAGGATCTCCTCGCTCGCGCGGTAAGCCCGGGCAATTTCCTGCTGCAGTGCCACGTGCTCGGCGCGCTCTTTGCAGGTGTCTTCGTCGAGCGCGCGCTTGTCGACTTCGAGTTCGGAGGAGAGCGTGTCCGCGAAGGCCTGGTAGTCTTCGCTCGAAACCAACTCATCCTGACAGCGGGAGAAAAAGGCAATGAAGTCACTGAGGAATTGTCCGGGCTCGGCGAGGCGGCGGTATTTTTCGAGCTTGAGGCGGGCGAGGTTGCGGCGTAGCAGGATCCAGTGATCGACGGAGTCGAGCGGGAGACGATTGGGGTCGACTTCTTTCAGCAGCGTTTCGCAGAAGGAATGAAAAGTGGCGAGCGTGACGTCCTTGCCGCGTTCCCCGACGGCTTTCACTACGCGGTCTTTCATTTCGCCGGCAGCTTTTTTCGTGAAGGTGAGACCCAGGATGTTTTCGCCCAGGAGGGAAGAGTCAGATTCGAGGAGATGCCGGATCCGCTCTGTGATGACGCGGGTCTTGCCGGTACCCGCCCCGGCGATGACAAGAAGGGGGCCTTCGCCGTGGGTGATGGCGCGGCGCTGGGCTTCGTTCGGCTTCAACCCCCTGGTCTCGGGCAGGCCCATTTCAAAGAGCGTGGCCATGACTTAAAGAGGGTAACGCGTTTTAGGGCGAAGAGGAAGCGAAAGACGGGCCAGGCTTGTGGGGTTATGGCACCGGCTCGAAAAGCTGTAGTTCATGTGCAGGCCAGCGTCACACGAGCCCCTAGCGTTGAGAGGCTTGGCCGGAGGCGACTCTAGCGTTGAATTCGGCGGATTTTTCGCGGGGGACGGTTAGCGCGGTCCACTTGCCAGACTGCGCGGCGAAGTGTTTGGCGAGAAAGGCGATTTGGCCCAGGTGATAGGTGTAGTGTCCCATCTGGCGGTTGATGGCTTGCATGACGGAATGGGGCTCGGTGCGGATAGTGACGGTTCGCGCGAGATCGGCGTCGGTTAAAGGTTCGAGGGCGTCAAACAGGTATTTCCAGCCCTGCCCCCATATCGCAAGCAGTTCCGAGCGGGTCTTTGGCGGCTCTGCAAATTCGGAATCGCGATTGCGATCGGGCTTTTCGCCATCGGAGGTCAGGAAGTTGGTCCAGCGCGAGCGCATGTTTCCCGCCATATGTTTCACAATGATGGCGATGGAATTGGATTCGGAATCGAGAATCGTGAAAAGGCCTTCGTCGGGGCACTGTTCGATGGCTCGTTCCGCGAGCTTCTTGTAATAGCGGAACAGATCGAGGGAGTCTTTGACATACGAGGTAGTTAATTGGTGTGCCATTTGGGAATTTTCGCTCTCGCGGGAAGGAGAAGCAACTGAAGGATGCCCGCTAAGGGTATTTGCTTTTTGTTCGCCTATGTGCTAACTTCCCCGGCTGCCCGTTTGCCGCCCGCCCGCGTCTAACGCAGGCGTCTCGTCCCCGAATCCCAAGAAGGAGAACACCTATGAGAATCGGCCAAGCAATGCTCGGCGAATTTGATCAGGAGATGCAGAACACCAGGAAGGTGCTCGAGCGCGTTCCTGAGGACAAGTGGAGCTGGAAGCCTCACGACAAGTCGGGAACCGTTGGTTGGCTAGCCGGCCATATCGCGACCTTACCAGGTTGGGCAGCCATGACGATTCAAACCGAGGAGCTGGATTATGCTCCGGTGAACGGACCTTCCTACCAGCCTCCGAAGACAGACAACCGCAAGGAGCTGCTGGAGGTCTTTGAGAAGAATGTCGCGGAGACCCGCGCCGCGCTCGGTCGCGTAAGCGATGAGGAAATGATGAAGAATTGGACGCTTCTGGCAGGTGGACAGAAGATTTTCGAGATGCCACGGGTGGCGTGCATCCGCGGCATGGTGTTCAACCACTTGATCCATCACCGGGCGCAGTTGACCGTGTATTTCCGGTTGCTGGATGTTGCAGTGCCGGGTTTGTATGGGCCGAGTGCGGACGAGATGACGCCGCCGGCGGCGAAGGCTTCGGCGAGCAATTAGCGAAATGCAGCGCAGAGTAAGCGCCACGATTCCGAATAGCCCGGCGACGTGAAGCGGTTTCATCGAAGGAAGAGGGATCAGCCCACGATCCTTTCCGCTGCGGGACGCTAACAGCGTGAGTGTTCGGTCGGGTTGACATAAGAAACGCCGGCGACATAGAGCGGGTTGTGTTGAGCCAAGCGGGGCACTGCACTGCTGCGCCCCAAGGAAAAAACGGCCCTGGCATGAAATTCAGCGCCATATGGTAAGAGCCCGCTAGCGCCGGGAGTACAGGCACGCGCGCACTGCGAACGCCCAATGGAAAGGGGTGCAGCGGACAGGCTTGGCCGCGACGAGGCGTTATAATAGGAAATTGTGGTTTGGAGGTGAGCCGTGGAAACTCCTGTGATTCTATCGGCGGTACGCACCCCTATCGGCAAGTTCCAAGGGGGACTGGCGGAATTCAGCGCTCCCGAGCTGGGCGGCAAGGTTGTGGCTGAGGCGATTCGCCGCGCCGGCCTCGACCCGCAACAGATTGACGAAGCGATTCTTGGGAACGTCGTCCAGGCAGGGCTCGGGCAAAATCCGGCGAGACAAGCGGCGTTAAAGGGCGGCTGCGGCGCGCGGGTCGCCGCGATGACCATCAATAAAGTGTGCGGCTCGGGACTGAAGGCCGTTGGGCTGGCGGCCCAGGCAGTGCAGTTGGGCGAAGACGAGATTGTGGTGGCGGGCGGCATGGAATCCATGTCGAATTGCCCGTACTTGCTGCCACATGCGCGAACGGGCTACCGGATTGGCGACCAGAAGGTGGTCGACTCAATGATCTGGGACGGACTGTGGGACGCGTACGAGAATTTTCACATGGGGATGACCGGGGAACTGGTGGCGGAGAAATACGGAATCTCGCGCGAGGAGCAGGACAAGTTCGCGTTCGAAAGCCACCAGAAAGCCATTCGCGCGCGGAAGTCGTGTTTCTTCGAATCGCAGATTCTGCCGGTTGAAGTTCGGCAGAAAAAGGGAGAAGCACTGGTGATCAAGTACGACGAATCACCGCGCGAAGACACGACGCTCGAGGCGCTCGCCAAGTTGAAGCCCGCATTCAAGAAGGATGGCACGGTGACGGCAGGGAATGCACCAGGCACCAACGACGGAGCGGCGGCGCTGGTGGTGACGAGTGAACGGGTTGCAGCGAACCTGGGCAAGCAGCCAATGGCGCGGATCGTCGCGCAGGCTGTGAGCGGCGTGGAGCCAAAGTGGGTGATGATGGCTCCGGTGGACGCTGTGGAGAAGCTTCTGAAGAAGACGGGGTGGGACCGCGACAAGGACGTGCACCTGGTGGAGTTGAACGAAGCATTTTCGGTTGCGGCAATCGCGGTGACGAGACAGTTGCGCCTGAATCCCGAGAAAGTGAACGTGAACGGTGGCGCCGTGGCGCTGGGACACCCGATCGGCGCATCTGGAGCCCGTATCCTGGTGACACTGTTGTATGAGCTGGAGCGGCGCAATTTGAAACGCGGGATTGCGGCGCTTTGCCTTGGTGGGGGAAACGCGGTGGCGCTGGCGGTCGAGAGAAGCTTGCGGTGAGCGGTAACTGCGCGCACTGGTTCACCGTGAATTGAGGCGGTTGACAGGCGAGGTAACCCCGCGTATCGACGACGTGTGTGGCTCCCGAATTGCGATCGCAGGATCGCAGACGGGAGAACGAAGTAAGGCGGGTAAGCAGAAGGAACGCAAATGGTAAGAGCAGTGCCGATGTTGTCTGGCGATTGTTCCCACGGTGTCTGAGGGGGTCATTCACCGCGGGAACAGGGCGGGCATCTCCAGAGAGTCACTGACGCTACTCTTCGTCGCCGTCCTGCTCGGCCTTCACTGGCGTGAGCGTGCCGAACAGGCCATGACTTTCGCCTTCGATTCCGGCACTGAAATACAACGTGGTGGAGTTACCTGCGCCGGCGCAGTTGCCGAACGTAAGCGACCAAAGCCCATCGATGGTGATGAGTGAATTGTCGGGATTCCTCATGAAGCCGATAAATTTCCGGGTGAAGCCATTGAACGCGGCGATCCAACCGCTACCAAAATTGCCAACGAGAATGGTGTTGCTGAACTCGCCGAAATCGCGTGGAGTCCAGACCACTCCCCACGGGGAGTTCATCCAGTCACCATGCTCGAGGCGGCCTTCGAGTTTTCCCGCCGGACTGTAAATGTCCACGTAGCCAAGTCCGGGGCCCGGAGTATCATCGTGGCGTGCCGGGTCCTGCTTGGCATAGGTGACAAACAAGCTACCGCCAATATTCTGAACGTTAAAGGGGGCAAATCCCTCGGGGATGGATTCATCCTCGAAGGCGTCTTCACCGAAATGAACGCGATGAAAGTGCGTGTCGTAGACTTCGACGCGAGCTGCCCGAAAGTTGCTGACATAGAGGTAGCGGACACCCTTAATGTCAGCGGTGGTCGCGCCCTTGTAGACCGCACCGTTAGGTGAACCGTTGCCGGAGTTGTCCACTTCCAGCACGACGTTGATGGATGGAGCACTGCCGCCGGGGGGAATATTATCGGCCGGATGCCAGCCGGAGATTGTGCCGTCTTCCGTAACGAAAATGAAAAAGGCCGGGTTGGTCGGCGGCGTGCCTTTATCCAGAATGAAATCGGTGGGGCTGCCGTTGAAGACAATGCCGGTAGGAGTGGCGGAGGCGCCGGGCGCGAATTTCGGAGGCGGAACGATCACAAAATTGTCGAACTTGCTACCCGCAGGGTCAGGAAAGCCTGTGGCTGGATTCCCGTTGCCGTCGTAGAGGGTTGAGGTGCCGGAGTTATTGTTGCTAACCCACCAGGGGCCACCGGAACTGCGAGTGATTCCCCAAGGGTTGACAAGATTGGGGTCAAGCACAACCGGGGAACCATCGGCGTTGTTGGGTTGAGGGAGATCGGATACCAAGTTTTTCTGGGTGTAATGTTGCGCTGAGCTCAGAACGGGAAGCGCTGAGGCCAGAGACAAGACCGCGACAGACTTTAGCAAAAGTTTCATTCGAATTTCCTCCCGAAAGAGATTGAGAAAAAATTTTGGACGCCTGAGGAACTCAGGCTGTGAGACGCAGCAGAGTTTGGACACACCGCGCCGCCTCGCTAGCGTAAGACGCGAGGAAAACGAAGCGGTTCGCTCAAGAAAGGCTAAAGGATTTCTCAGCCTATAATCAGTTCTCGGGGAAGGGATTAGAGGGAAATCTCAAGTGGGAGCGGGCGCAGGAAATCTGGAAAAAAAGCGCGAAACGACCAGTTGCCGGGCGCGGAGCAGCCAACCGAAAGCGCTGGCTTGAGAGCCGGTTGGGCCAGGCAGGCCAACGGTCGATGCTACGGATTCGGTGCGAAGGAGGCACGGAGTTAGGAGTGGATGGCGTGAGTCGCGCCTGGATTTCCTGGCGAACCTGTTTGGCGCGTTCGGCGGCGGGTCTGGTGGAGTCGAGCTGAAGGTCATTGTCGATGTCCTGAAGGAGAGCCGGATAATTTTGTTGGCGAAGATGGATGATGGAGAGCCGGCGCTGTTGGTGTACTGCTGATCCATCTGGTTGCCGGCGGAGTCCGCAACGCTGGCCAACGCGCTTTCAATGCGGCGATTGCCTTCGGCGGACAGGATAGCTCTCAAGACGGTGACGGTTCGATTGTCGGATTGGGAGCGAACGGGCAGGGAGGTAAGGAAGAGTCCAGCGAGACACGGAAGTGCGCATGCAAAACCGCCTTGCAAGCGCGATGAGAGCGTAACACCAGTCGAAGGTGAGGAGCACCGGGAGGGAGACACCTAGGCTGGGTACCCACGGGAACAGACCGCCGATTTGTATGCGCCTGATGGCGGAACGCCGGGTTGAAAAACGGCGCCTACGCCTGTTGATTCGCTCGAGAGACCAGGTCGGAAGAAGTTTTGGGAGCGGGAGTCAGTTCGGCGGCACAGTAGGGGCAGAACTTGTCGCTATCGGAGACCTCTCGCTGGCACTGCGGACAAGCCGGGTGGAGGTTGTATTTGCAATTCGGGCAGAAATTGAAACGCGCGGAAACGGTGGCAGCGCATTGCGGACATTGGTAGGGAAGAGGCTCACGAACGAGCAGGTAAATAATCAAGCCGATCAAGAGATAGGCGGGCGAGAGGATAAGAACGAGGAGGGTCCAAAGGAGGGCGTTCATTCCGCGGCGCTTGGCGTCGCAATAAACGTAGCCAAGCATGGCCAGAACAGCGAACAGCGAAAAGGCGCCCAAGATGATGAGGGCGGACAGGCCGAGGCAGGAAAGCAGCGGGTCATGCGGAATGCTGTCGTCTCCAGGAAAAACGGGGCCGCCCGTTTGAAAATTGTGGAGGTTGATGGCGAGACCGATAGCGAGGCCGAGGACACACAGAATGAGGCAGGTCCAGAAGATCCATTTTGGGACAACACGGAGTTCTTCGCGAAAGGTGGAACGCTCGCGCTTGCGACGGAAGCGGATCAAGCGGAGGCGCTCATTAAATGACTCAGACATGGTTTCCTCGATTCAAAATCAGCAAGAATTCCTCCCGGGCTAAAGCCGCGCTTCATCGGTGTCGGAACTACGACCCACCATGCCGCTCCCGACCGCCTTTTGGTGAATGACCGCAGCGACCGCGATCAACGCGGGAATAGCCCACCAGAGAACGAAGCCCAACTCCAGCACAGGCTTTGGCAAATTCAATTGCGTTCCGACCCAGGCAAAACCCCGCCAGACGAGAGGCGCACTGAAGACGCCAAGCAGCCAGCTGGCCGCGGTGAGGACCCAGAGCACGAGGTTGCTGTCAGAAGTTTGTGTGGCTTGCTGAGCACGCAAGCGAACCCGCATCTGCGTGCGCGCAGCAAGGTCGTGAGGCACGGCGACGGGCACGGTGCGAAGGGCGCGGAGAAGTTCACGCGTTGAAGCGGTTTCGCGGGAACAGGCTTCACACTGGCGCAGATGGGAGTCGAGCCAGGCCTGTTCGGCGGGTGCGAGTCCATCGATCAGAGACTGCGCAAAGAGCTGCTGGGCACGGGCGTGCGGGTTTTCGCTCATGCGGCACCTTCCGGCAACGCAGACTTAAGAACGGTCAGGCCGCGGTACAACCGCGACTTTACCGTAGAAATGGGGGTTGCGAGAACCGCCGAGATTTCTTCAAGGCTTAATTCTTCCTGAAACCGAAGGAGCAGGACTTCGCGGTAGTAGGCCGGGATTTTCAAAAGCGAGAGCTGAACCGCCTCCTTGCTCTCGCGCGAAACCAAGAGTTGCAGCGGAGAAATAGAATGTTCGTCGGGCAATTCGAACGGCTGGTTGGATTCGGAATCGCCGAGTTCTTCGAGGCTGGCGATTTTCTTGCGGCGCGAAACATCGATGACGAGATTGCGCGCGATGGCGAAGAGCCACGATTCAAACTTGGACTTGGCGTTGTACTGATGACCGCGTTCGAGAACGCGAATCCAGGTTTCCTGGAAAAGATCTTCGGCGAGCGCTGTATTGCCGGTGAGAAAGAGAAGATAGCGATAGAGGCGGTGTTGGTATTGCTCGATGAGCCAGTCAAGGAGATCCGGATCGCGGCGGCGGAGTCCAGCGGCGAGCGATTGAGTATCATCCGTCATGAGAGCGGCAAATAGAACCGCAGACCTCGAAGCAGCTAGGGTGAATGCCTGGGTGCTCATACTATCTTGGATACGAGCCAGGTGGCGGAAAAGACGCACGAGAAAGAAGCCGTAAGGACACAGTGAGCTAAAGCCGCAGTGAGCGGCAAGCTCTTTGCTTGCAATATCTTATGAGGGTTGCGGGGAGGTGAGCTAGAAGGCCGATGCCGTGGTCACACAGCGGAGGGCGGCCGAGTAGCCTTCGAAGGCCTGACGGCCTTTTTTTGTAAGGCGACACAGGGTAAGCGGGTATTTGCCTTTGAATGCCTTCGAGATGGTCAAATAGCGGACCTGTTCGAGCCTCGATAGATGACTCGAGAGATTGCCTTGCGTAAGTGCGCACTCGCGCTGGAGGTAGACGAAGTCGGCCTCTTCCACGGCGTAAAGGATGGTCATGATCATCAGACGGACCGGCTCATGGATCACCCGGTCGAGCGAGGAAAGGTCCTTGATGCCGTTGCCGCTCATGATTGCGTTTGCTTCGGCAGCGGGTTGCGGCGGAGGTACCGAATTAGGGTTAGGACGCCGTCCAGGAAGAAGAGCGACCCTGCGGTTGCCAGGAGATAGGCGCCACGGTCGGGGCCGACAACGCGGTCCGAAAGAAAGGTCACCATGCCGAGTCCGACGAGCGGGAATCCGGCAAGAATCAGCCAGGAGAACGGTTGGTCACGTCGCGTTGCAATCCATACTCCCGCGGACATAAGAATGCCGGAAGCCACATAAAACCAACGGTTCGGAATCAACATGATGCCGAATATTGCGAGCAAGACCGCCACGATCATGAACAGCATGCCGCGCTTCCTATCGGCATAGACTTGGCGCACCTCGGAGAGCCGGTTTGATTCTGCCTCGTCTAGCGTGAGAAGTGCGAGGTCCGCATGAGCCACCGAATCGTCCTCGAAACCGGGTGGGATCGCAAAGCCGGTGCGGGGACAAGTGATTCTGGTTTTCAGCCACTCTACAATTTCCCTCTGGCGAAACATGATGGCGAGATAAGCAAACAAAATGAGCAAAGACACCAGGAGCGAAAGTGGCGTGGTTCTGCCGTCACGGCTGTAGAACAGCTGGAAGGCCATGAGCAAGCAGCCGAGGCCTGCGATAAGGGTTGAAAAGCCATCGACAAAGAAGTACCGCGCGGCGCGCTGCCGCGCGGTGAGGACGGTCGAGCGGGGAGCAAGCATGAAGGCTCCTAGTCTAGCGCAGACTAGTTTGCCATACAAACCATAAAGGTTCAAGAAGTTTTGCTTGGAGTGCCAAGTCCTCAGCGAGAGCATCGGCGCAATGACGGTCATTACGTCCGCAGGAATTGGCACAGCACGACATTGTCGTATACTCGGGCGTTGCCGGAAGTTCGACGGGAAACAAAGAGAGACGGTGCGCGGGAAACGGAATGTTTTGTCCACAATGTAAGGCGGAGTACCGGCCGGGATTTACGCGTTGCGCGGATTGCGGCATGGACCTGGTGTGGGAGCTTCCGCAGGAAGGGTTGGAGCTGGGGCCGCGCGGAGAACCTGGAGACCCGAACGAGGACCCGTTCTGTTCCTTCTGGAAAGGGGAAGATCCGCGGGTTCACGCTGAGCTTTGTTCGGTGCTCGATGAGGCAGGGATTCCGCACAACACGGTTTTCCGTCGCGATCACCTGTTCAACCTGAGAAATTATCCCGCCTATGAAGTGGGAGTTCCTTTTTCTATGTTTGAACAGGCGGAGAATGCGGTGAAAGCTGCTTATGGTGCGGACGATGTGGCAGATGTGGGAGCCGGCGAACTCAAAGGGCTGCTCCCGGAGCGCAACCCAGACACGATCCGGAAGCTGCCGGCGACCCTGACGCCTTCACCGGAGGAAGACATTCCCGGACCTCCGAGCGCGGGTGAGGGAGCGGATTGGTTTCCTGAGGACGCGACGGTGAGGGTGTGGTGCACGGACTCGAACGAGCCAGGGGATTTTCTCGTGGCTGCGCTGCATGAGAACGGGATTCGCTGCCGAATGGATCGCCGCGGGTTGCGGGAAGAGTTGTACGTTTTCCCGGAAGACGCCGAGCGCGCGCGGGAGATCGTGAAGGAAGTGGTGGAAGGACGACCGCCGGAGTAGACGTCAATGCCTTTGGCGCTCGGCCTTGCGTCTGGCCATTTCGGCTTCATATTGTGCACGCATATGGTCGAGCGTGGGCTGAATCTGGTTCGGATCGCGAATGCAATTCAAGAAAATCAAGCGCGAATCCGGTCCGGGGAAACCGCCGAAATTCCGCTGGGCCTCAGCAGGTGGTGGTCCGTTGGGATCACCAATTTGGGGGATCACGCTGGGGAGCTGGAAGGCGTACATGCTGCCACCGGCAAGAGGTGTGTGAGGAAAATTCAGAAGCCAAAGACAGTTGTGGCCGTCCTCGATCATGTTGGCGGAAACAACGGCCCACTGGCCAGCGTCGGAGGGCGCAGGTAGCTGGCAGTTCCAGAATTCGGCCTGCGGGATATAGACGGACGGTTCGATCAACCCGTACTCGTCGAGGAGGATATGCGGAATGCCGCGCTTTTCGACGAACCCGCGGACCTCCGGCAGGGACTGATCCCAGTCGAGGTTGGAATCGTTGACCATGGCGTATCCGGGGCGGCCGAAACTGAGACTGTTGAGAAATGGGAAGAAGAAGGGGTACGCGCGGAGTATGGTCACGAGAGAAGCAAGCGCCAAAACGAGGAAGGTGGCCGCGACAAATCGCGCGGCCGGCCAGCCGCCATCGCTAAGCAGGCTGAGTGCCCGAGGCACCGGTGCCAGCAAAAGAATCAGCAGCACGATAGGAACAGTGAAATGGCGAATGCTGATGGACATCGGACTGAGCAGGCACGCCGCAACAAATACAAGCAGGAAGGTCCAGACAGCACGCCAGTGAAAGGCCATTTCTGCCGGGACGACCGGAATACCTTTCAGCTTGCTTCGGACGACAAAGGCGACGAGAACCGAGAGGGCAAGCATAAGCAGAAAGGCGAGGGTGGACTTTAGCAGAAACAGAATGGGGAAGTAGAACCAAACCCCGCGGGGGTAGCTGTGACCAAGAATGAAGGTGGTTCTTGGAGAAGATATCGCAAAAAGCCCGAGGCCGCGGAGATAGAGCCACGGCGGCATCAAAAGGCGACGGAGGAACAATGAAGCGGGGCCATGGCCGAGGAACTGGAGCGAATCGGTCGGCTGGTTCCAGGAGAGAATGAAATAGACAGCATAGACGGAAAGAGAGGCCACGAGGATTGCCTTCCACAGATAGCGGAAGCGAATCCGGCGCCAACTGCGAAGCTCCGCCTTGTCCGTTGGAGCTTCAGGGAGGGGAAGGAGGCGAAGGCTGAGACGAAACGCGAGAAAACTAAACAGAAGCAAGCCCGAGGAGAATTTCGACAGTAGAGCTCCTGCGAAAAAGAGACCCATGTAGGTCATCGCGCGACGGCTCGGTGAGCGCCACAGGGTGGCGAAGCTCCACAGAGTGAGAAGGGAGAAGAACGTCACTGCGACATCGGTGAGAACGAGAGGGCCGAAAGCCAGGAACGCAGGAGTCGAGACAAAAGCAACCAGGCAAAGTATTCCGCTCCAGGGGTTGCCCAGCTTGGAAGCAAGCAGGTAAACGCAGACACCAAGAGCGAGAGTCAGCGCAAGCATGGGCAGGCGTGCCCACAATAGCGTGGTAACACGATCGTTCCAGCGAAGAACAACAGAGTGTCCGAAGGCCCATTCGCCAAGCATGGCGTTGAACGCGGCGTTGCTAATCGTCCAGGAAGTGTCGGAATAGTCGGCGCGCACTCCGCGAAAGACGAGCGGAAAGGCCGCCAGAACTTTTGCGAGTGGCGGATGCTCCTGGTTCAAGCGCAGATCGAGTTTTTGCAGATAGCTGAGGCCGGCACCGATATGCGCCACTTCATCAACCGTGACGGATTCGCGGAGCGCGGCGCCCCCGGCGAGAATGGCCATCAACAGCAGTAGGAGAACGGCGAGGATCGGAGGAGCTTGTTTCATCGCTAAAATCCGTCACGTTTTCGACCAACATTCCGGCGGCCGCCAGTCCGAATCGGAGGGATCACCTAAGAGGGAGCGACGCTGGCTCGAGCTGCACCGAAATGGCTTCGGTGAGCTGATTTTCTCATAATGCGCGAGTCAAAGGTGAAAAACGGAGGTTGCAAGGCTGCGCGAGCGATGCTCGGCGGGGTGGGCCGCTTCTTCTTGACATTTCCGGCGTCAGATTACACGCTTGGTTCCTCCTTTCCCTACCGGGAGGCTCCCATGAAAAGTGCGGCGGTAGGATTTCGCGCGCATTCGGGTTGGGTTGCGCTCGTGGCGGTGTGCCTCGAAAAGGACGAGCCGGTGGTTTTGAGCCGCCAGCGCGTGCATCTGGTGAAGACTTTCAATTATTCTTTCCGGCAGCCATACCACACCGCGGAGAAAATGCCGCTGCCGGAAGGCCGAAGGTTCATTTCGCAGGTCAGGGCGGAGGCCGAGCGCTTGGCCTACCGCGCGATCCGGGAAGTTCAGCGGAATCTGGACGAGGCGCAATACCGGCTGAGTCATTTTGGACTCTTGGTGGCTTCAGGTCGGGCTTTGCCGAATCTTGAGAAGATACTGGCGGCTCACACGCTGATTCACACGGCGGACGGGGAGCTGTTTCGGGCAGCGCTCAGTTTAGCGGGCAGAAAGCATGGATTGAAAGAGTTTCAAGAGAGAGAGAAGAATTTGCTTGGGCGTGGCGCGGAGGTGCTGCGGATAAGTGAGGGCGCGCTTTTGAGAGAGCTCACGGAGCTTGGACGCGGGTTGGGCCCGCCGTGGTCGCGGGATGAAAAGTTCGCAACGCTGGCAGCTTGGCTGGCGTTGCGTGACTAGTAGGCTCCTTCTGCAAAGAGACCAAACGCGCGATCGAATGCGAAGAGTCGAATAATCGCGCAGGCGATGTAATCCATGGGCGAGAAGTGAACCATCTGGACGACGCTCTTTCATTGGCCGCGAAGTTTCAGGGAAAATGTCAAACTCCACAAAAATACATTGGGGTCGCGTGTTGCTAGGGGGACTCCTGGCGGAACTGCTCGTGTTCGCGATTGTTTTTCCCGTGCGTCACTTTTTCGGCCAGAGGGCCTTTCTGGCGTCCATACTGATCGCATCCGCGGCGATGCCATTTGTTTTTGCCTTGTGGGTGGCTCGACGAATTGAGTCACGCTTCGTGCTCCACGGCACACTTGTAGGCCTTGTCGCCGCCCTCATCTATATGGGCCTCGCGCGGGGGCAGCAACAACCGCTGCTGTACAAAGTGTCACACGGGTTCAAGATCGTAGGAGGTGCGGCCGGAGGACTGCTGGCGTCGCGCCGGAAGGCGACGGAGGGATGAGACGTGCCGATTGAATCGATCAAGGCGGTCGCGGTGCTGGGCGCGGGGACCATGGGGAACGGGATCGCGCACGTATTTGCGCGTGCGGGCTACGAGGTGATCTTGCGCGACGTGGAGGAGCGATTTTTGCAGCGGGGGATGGAGACGATCCGGAAGAACCTGGACCGCGAAGTGAAGAAGGGGAAATTGACGGATGCCGAAAAGCTGGCGGTGCTGGCGCGACTGAAGCCCGTGACGGACATGGGGGCGATTGCGGCGGCGGATTTTGTGGTAGAGGCGGTACCCGAAAAAATCGAGATCAAGCGTGCCGTGCTGACCGAGGCTGACCGATTGCTGCGGCCGGAAGTGATTTTGACCAGCAACACATCCTCGATTTCGATGACCACGCTCGCGGCGATGACCACGCGGCCGGAGCGTTTCGTTGGCATGCATTTCATGAACCCCGTGCCGGTGATGGTGCTGGTGGAGGTCATTCGCGCGTTGCAGACCGGCGATGAGGGGTTTGATACAACGATGGAGCTGGCGAAGAAGCTGGGGAAGACGCCGGTGGCGGTGAACGATGCGCCAGGGTTTGTTTCGAACCGTGTGCTGATGCCGCTGATCAATGAAGCAGCGTACGCGGTGATGGAAGGAGTCGCGACGACTGAAGCCGTGGACGCCGTGATGAAGCTCGGGATGAATCATCCGATGGGGCCGTTGGAGCTGGCGGATTTTATTGGACTCGATGTGTGCGTGGATATCATGCACGTGCTGTTGGAAGGGCTGGGAGACCCAAAGTATCGGGCGTGTCCGTTGCTGAAGAAGTATGTGTCGGCGGGATGGCTCGGACGAAAGAGCGGGCGAGGATTCTATCGCTACCCGGGATGACTTCCGTTTGGCCTCGAATCCGGTCAAGCTGGCTTTATTCCACCTTTCGACTTCGAGTCCAAGTTCTCACGTGTAAATCCACGGCAAACCCTTTGCCTCAGATCTCGAGGTGTCCGCCGTCATGCGCTTTCTGGCAGCGAGAATCCCGAAAATACCGATCCTGTGTTGGCATCCCCCCACGCACGACGATGGCTCGACCATTCGAAAGTTAAGGGGTTAAACAACGGTTTGCGGCGCGCCGCCAGGTTTGAAAGCCGTAAGGAGTGCCAGGCGAATATGGGGCGAAGATAATGTTTGCTTTTTGTTCGCCATTCGATTACTGTGGGTGTTGTAAGTTTTCAACAGTTGCCCCCAGGCTGCAGGTGCGGATCGGCGTGCGGGAGCGCATCGAACGTGAGAGACTCAAGGGTTGCG
>Ga0306921_10004336_pt1 | contig 14565 bp, 15 predicted proteins | sample sta12Cox44000080_FD_203760 | JGI IMG/M metagenome (GOLD analysis project Ga0306921, IMG submission 203760) | Lab enrichment of tropical soil microbial communities from Luquillo Experimental Forest, Puerto Rico - statoxic.12C.oxic.44.000.080 (v2)... | ecosystem: Environmental > Terrestrial >...
CAATGAATTCTCGGCAAAAACCGGTACGCCCTGGATCTACGCCGCGGCCGTCGCCAGTTATGGCCTCAGCATGATGGTTCGGCCCGGCCAGACCGCCTGCCTCGCTTGCTTGCTGGAAACCTCCTCTGCGGCCGGGCTCGAGGAGACCTGTGACACCATAGGTGTCCTCGGCCCAATCGTGAATCTGGTCGCTTCGCTGCAAGCCGGGGAGGCCATCAAATACCTGTCCGGCCGCCATTCCGCGCTCCATAGCCGCCTGCTTTCCTGTGATATCTGGAGTGGCCGGATGCAATCGGTCGAACCGGAACGCCATAGCCAATGCGCGGTTTGCGCCCGCCGCGAGTTTCCGCATCTGGCAGGCCAGGCCCAGCCGCACATCACCCTGTGCGGACGCGATTCCGTGCAGATTCACGAGCACCGCCGCGCGCTCGATCTGAAAGCCCTCGAGGCACGCTTAGAAAGCACCATTCCGGATATTCGGCAAAATGGATTCCTGCTGCGCTTCCGGATTCCTCCCTACGAAATGACCGTTTTCAGCGATGGCCGCGCGATCCTGAAAGGCACCAGGGATCCCGCGGTGGCGCGCGCGCTCTACGCAAAATATATTGGTGCTTGAGGGGCTCGTCAGCGAAGCATACCACTGCGGCCCGTGGGCATGCGCAGCGCTGCGCGATCCAGATTTTCCCGCAGATTCATGAGGGTCAGGAAGGTGCTCAGCACGCGCGCCTTCAAATCATCGGTCAGGTGCAATCCGCTTGTCGCCACGCGCGCCAGTCGCTCGCCGTTTTCCGTGATGAATTTCATGATGTCGCGCTGCCGGTCGTGCGGGGTGTTCCCGAGCGCGGTCTCGCGGCGCATTTCCGCACAGCTGGCCTCGAGCGACAGCGTGAAATGCAGAATGCATAATCTCCGCTCTGCCAAGGCAGCGGGCACGTCGTGCTTGCAGCCGGTAATGTGGCACAGGTCGGTCATGGCCGCGAAAAAGGCGCTTGCTGATTCGTAACATCCCCGGAGCGCAAAAGCCAGCAATCATCTCGATTATGCCACCAATGATGCAGTGCCCTCACCTGTCCTTCCGGCCAGACCACCTGAAGGACAACCTCCCGACAGCCGCAAAATGGGCCCACTTCGCGCGATCCGGGGAGTCACACGCGCTGCCCTCCGATGCGTTCCGGTTTCGCACTTTTTCTCATCGCGCTGCGCTCCGGCAAACCATCCTCGCGGCACAGCAGTTTTTTGAGAAATGTTTTGACACCGCCTGCGGGCCACTGTATAAATATTCATGAGGATGCATAAAGTTTTTTACATGGCCGCGACTAAGACATTCCGTCATGGACAAATTCTTCGCCTGGTTTCCGCGGAGCGGATCGCGAACCAGGAAGATTTGCGTCGCCGACTCGCGCAGCAGCGTCTTCGCGTGACGCAAGCCACGCTTTCCCGCGATCTTCAGGAACTCCAGCTGGTCAAAACCAAGGAAGGCTACCGTCCATCGAGCGCCTTGCCCGAAGAAACCGCGGTCGTGCCTCCGCTGACGCGCGCGCTCGGCGAATTTCTGCTCGATATTCGTCCCGCGGAAAACCTGCTGGTTCTCAAAACGCCTCCGAGTGGCGCCCAACCGTTGGCCGCTGCCGTCGATGGCGCAAAATTTCCCGAAATCGCCGGCACCATTGCCGGGGATGACACCGTCCTGATCATCACTCCCAATCGCAAGAGCCGCGAATCACTGCAAAAGAAAATTGAGTCACACCTGAAATGAAAGACCCCAGAAACATCGCGGTCCTGGGTGTCACTGGCTACACCGGGGTTGAGCTCGCCAAGCTGTTGCTGCGGCACCCGGAGGTCCGGCACTGCACCTTTTATGTGCGCGACACCCAAGGCTTTCACTGTCTTTCGCAACTCGTTCCGCGGCTTCGCGGCTCGGGTGCGGCGCCGCTGCGCGCGCTGGCGCTCGACGCCGTTACTTCCGGCGGAGCGGGTACCGCGTTTCTCGCCACACCTCCCGACGTTTCCGCGGAATTCGCTCCGCAACTCCTCGATGGAGGTCTGCGGGTGATCGATCTCAGCGGCGCTTTTCGTTTTTCGGCTGCAGAGACCTTCTGCTCCTGGTACAAACTCCCCGCGCCGCACGCCGCACGCCTCGGAGAAGCGGTGTATGGCTTGCCAGAGCTTTCTGCCGAACGTATCCGCGCAGCCAATCTGGTCGCCAATCCGGGTTGCTATGCGACCGGTGCGATCCTGGCGCTCCGGCCGCTTTCAGAAGCAAGGCTGATCGACTGCACAAAAAATGTCGTCTGCGATTCGAAGTCGGGGGCCACGGGCGCGGGCAAGGAGCCGCGTCCGGATCTCCACTTCGTGGAAGTGCACGAAAATTTCCGCGCTTACAACCTTTTCTCCCATCGCCACACCCCGGAAATCCTTGAGCATACCGGCCTCGACGAATCGCAGCTGCTCTTCACGACGCACCTGCTTCCGCTGGCTCGCGGTATTCTCTCGACGATTTACGCCACCCTGGCTATCCCGCAGACGCCGGCAAGCATCGAAAACCTTTACCGCGAATTTTACGCGGGTAAGCCGCTCGTGCGCATCTGGCCCGCCGGCAAACTGCCGGAGATACAGCACGTAGCGAACACCAATTTTTGCGACATCGGCTTTGCGCTCGACGCTGCCGGAAAACGCCTGATCCTTGTTTCTTGCCTCGACAATCTCGGCAAGGGAGCCGCGGGACAAGCGATACAAAATTTCAACCTGATGATTGGAGTTCAGGAGCAAGCAGGTCTGTTATGAGAATAGTCATTAAATTCGCCGGTGCCTTGCTGGAAGACACGGCGATGTTGCCGGCCGTTTCGCAACACGTCGCCACGCTCGGGCATCAGGGCCACGAAATTCTGGTGATTCATGGCGGTGGCCGCGTTTTCACCGCGACGCTGAAGCGCCTCGGCATCGAAAGTAAATTTGTCGCCGGCCTTCGCGTGACCGATCGGGACACCCGCGATGCCGCGGTCATGGTTTTCGGCGGACTGCTGAACAAGCGGCTGGCCGCAGCGATCACGGCTGCGGGGCAGCCGGCCATCGGTATTTCCGCTTCCGATGGCAACTGTTTTTCAGCGGCTCCCCTGGTGCACAACGATGTGGAAGGTAGCCTCGGGTTCGTCGGCTATCTCACGGGAGTCCATGAGCCGTTCTTCCAGTCGCTCTGGCGCGAGAAACTGCTCCCGGTCGCTTCCTGCCTCGGTCAAGGCCCAGACGGCGAACTCTACAACGTCAACGCCGATCACATGGCGGCCGCGTGCGCCGAGTTCCTTAACGCCGATCGTCTAATCTACCTGACCGACGTTGCTGGCGTGCTGCACAACGAGCAAGTCATCTCGGCAATTTCGTGCGAACAGGTCGAAGAACTGGTACAGTCGCGCGTCGTTTCGGGTGGCATGATTTTGAAACTCGAAGCGGCGAAGCGGGCGCTCGAGGGAGGCGTCGAGGAGGTCCACATTGTAGGCGGAGATTCGGCGCCGGTAGTTCTTGATCCGCATCGGTTCTCGACGGCTTCGAGCCAAATGCCCTCTTCGGCGCTGCCCGGAACTCGGGTTTGGCGCGCAGCTTCCTCGGTGGGACCGACCTCGACAGTTCTTGGATAAGGTTTTCGCGGACGCTCTTACGAGAACGTCCCTATTTTAGGAGCAGAACATGTCAGCAACAGCAGCAGTACGAATCTCGATCGCCAAGGATCTCCTCACCGGAGCCGAATGGAGTCCCGCGGATACCCGCGAGCTCCTCGAACGCACCGCCGAGATTAAGGCACGGCCCTCGCGCTACGCTTCCGTGCTTCGCAACAAGCACATCGCTCTTATTTTCGAGAAGCCCTCGCTCCGCACCCGGGTGACCTTCGAGGTCGGCATCCAAAGCATGGGCGGCTTTGTGGTCTTTCTCGACCACACGCAAGCCCGGCTCGGCGAGCGGGAGTCCATCCCCGATGTCGCGCGGAACCTCGAGTGCTGGGTTCAAGGCATCGTGGCGCGCGTGTACGAACAGCGCGTGCTCGAAGAAATGGCTGCCCACATCGCCATTCCCGTCGTCAATGCACTGTCCGACAAGTTCCACCCCTGCCAGGCCCTGGCCGACTTCTTCACGCTCGAGGAAAAGTTTGGCTCTGTCAAAGGTCTCGAACTGGCCTACGTTGGCGATGGCAACAACGTTTGCCACTCGCTCCTGTATCTCGCCGCGCGGCTGGGCGTGAACATCCGCATCGCCACTCCGGCGAACTATGCTCCCGAAGCCGACGTCCTCGCCGATGCCAAGCGCGTCGCGAAGGAAACCAAGGCCAAGATCGAACTCTTCACCGATGCACACGAAGCCGTCTCTGGCGCACAAGCCGTTTACACCGACTCGTGGACCAGCATGGGTTTTGAAGCCGAAGAAAAGGTTCGCCGCCAGATCTTCAAACCCTATCAAGTGAACCGCCAGCTCATGGAGGAAGCCGCGCCCGGCGCCGTCTTCATGCATTGCCTGCCCGCGCATCGCGGCGCCGAGGTCACCGACGAGGTACTCGACGCTCCCTACTCCGTTGTTCTGCAACAATCCGAAAACCGCATGTACGTGCAGAAGGCGATCCTGCACGCGCTCTATACCTGATCGCTGTCAAATCTAGAGGAGAGAAACGAAGTGAACCCGACGACTGCCCAAAAACCGAAAAAAGTAGTGCTCGCTTATTCCGGCGGGCTCGATACCTCCATCATTATTCCCTGGCTCCGCGAAACGTACGGTTGCGAAGTGATCGCCATGATCGGCGATGTCGGCCAACAGGAAGATCTCGAAGCTGCCCGCCGGAAAGCGCTCGCGACCGGCGCCTCCTCGGCCTCGATCGAAGACCTGCGCGAGGAATTCATCCGCAATTATATCTGGCCAACACTTCGTGCCGGCGCAGTGTATGAGCACACCTATCTTCTGGGCACTTCCATGGCACGGCCGGTCATCGCCAAGCGGCAGGCCGAGCTTGCGCTCGAACTCGGAGCCGATGGGCTGGCCCACGGCTGCACGGGAAAAGGTAACGATCAAGTGCGTTTTGAGCTGGCCTACAAAGCGGTGGCTCCGCACCTCCAGATCATTGCTCCGTGGCGCGAATGGTCCATCGATTCCCGCGAAGACGCCATCGCCTACGCGCAAAAGCACCACATTCCGGTGGAGCAGAGCAAAAAGAACATCTACAGCCGCGATCGCAATATCTGGCACCTGAGCCACGAGGGTGGCGAACTCGAAGACCCTGCCAACGCCCCGAATGAAGCCATGTGGCAATGGGTCGTGTCGCCGGCAAACGCGCCCGACAAAGCCGAAGAGCTGGAGATCGCTTTCGAGGAAGGCACTCCGGTTTCGCTGAACGGCAAAAAGCTGGCTCCGATCGATCTGCTCAACACGCTGAACGACATCGCCGCCCGGAATGGTATCGGCCGCACCGATCTTGTCGAAAACCGCCTCGTCGGGATGAAATCGCGTGGCGCGTACGAAACTCCCGGTGGCACGTTGCTCAGCACCGCGCACCAGGAACTCGAGCGGCTCACCATCGACCGCGAAACCGCGCACTTCGGCCAGGGCCTCTCCGTCCGCTACGCCGAACTCGTCTACTATGGCCTGTGGTTCACGCCACTGCGGGAAGCACTGGACGGCTTTTTCCAGATTGCGCAGCAGCGCGTTACGGGATCGGTAGGCCTGAAACTTTGGAAGGGCACGCTGCAGGTCACCAAGCGTCTCTCGCCTTATTCTCTGTACCGTGCCGACCTCGCCAGTTTCTCCATGGGCCGGTACAATCCGAAGGACGCGGAAGGCTTCATCAACCTGTTTGCCTTGCCGGTCACGGTACGACCGAAAGCCAGGGCCGAAAGCAGCAAGGCCTGAACTGGGCGCGGTTCGCCGCGCCGCATCACGACACAATCGGAAAGTTCCGAGCGCGCGGGGTCCGGGGAACGGCAAACTCACGAATCGGCCATGACTGAACGCAAAAACGACCGCCTGTGGGGAGGGCGCTTCGAACGGGCTCCGAACGAGCTCTTCGACGCGTTTCAGAACTCTTTTGCGTTCGATTGCCGTCTCCTGCCCTACGAAATCGCCGTCGATCGAGCTTGGGCGAAAGCGCTGCAGGGTGTCGGAATTCTGACCGAGCCCGAAGTCCGGCAGATCCTCTCGACTCTCGAAAAGATCGCGGAACGCTCAGAACAGGACCCGGTCTGGATGGCCTCCTCCGGCGCCGAAGACGTGCACCATTTCGTTGAAAAGGGGCTCGTCGAGGAACTCGGCCCCCTCGGCTGGAAACTGCATACGGGCCGAAGCCGCAACGAACTCGTGGCCACAGATTTTCGACTCTTCGTCATCGATGCGGCGTCGGAGATCCGTGCGGCCCTGATCGCTCTCCTGCGGGCGTTTCTCAGGCAAGCGAAGGCCAATCTCCAAATCCCCATGGCCGGCATGACGCACATGCAACATGCTCAGCCCATTCTTCTTTCTCATTTCCTCATGGCTCACGCGGAAGCCTTTACGCGGGACATAACCCGGATACAAAATGCGGCGGCTTCGGCCGATGCCTGCCCGATGGGCTCCGGCGCATTGGCCGGATGTTCATTCGCGATTGATCGCCTGGCCATCGCACGCGACTTGGGCTTTTCCCGCATCACGGCGAACAGTCTCGACGCCGTGAGCGATCGAGACTTCGCTCTCGACTATTTGTTCGCACTGGCGGGAATCGCCACACATCTTTCCCGTCTTGCCGAGGATTTCGTGCTCTTCGCTTCCCAGGAGTTTTCCTACGTAATTCTACCCGACGAGTACTCCACCGGCAGCAGCCTCATGCCGCAGAAAAAGAATCCCGATTCCTGGGAACTCCTTCGTGGCAAAACCGGGCGCATCACCAGCGCCCTATTCAGTCTATTCACCACGTTGAAGGGGCTACCCACGAGCTATCAACGTGACCTACAGGAAGACAAGGAAGCGCTCTTCGCGGCCCAGGATCAAGTGCAAGACATGATTTGGGTGGCGCTCGGTGCCATCGCCGCCACCACCTTCCGCGAGGACCGCCTTCGCGCCGCGGCCTCGAATCCTTCCTTGTTTGCCACGGATGCGGCCGACTATCTCGTTCATCGGGGTGTTCCATTCCGCCAAGCGCACGATCTTATCGGGCAAGTGCTGCGCGAGGCGGAGCGCCAGGGGAAGCCGTGGACGCAGCTTTCTCTCGAAGATGTGCAAAGCATCTCTCCGCACTTCGAGAGAGACTTCCTGGAAGGTCCCGGCGTCGAAGATGTAATTGCCGATAAGGCCGTCCGTGGCGGAACAGCACCCGAAGCGGTGCGGGCCGCCATCGCTCAGCTCGAAGAAAAACTTGCCGCCTTGGAGAAAAGCCCATGATTCCCGCTCCCAGGGTCTTCACTCGCACGCCTTCTCGGATCCATGCGGCCTCGCGGAGGCTTCTCCGATGAGGACCGTGCGAGCCTCCCGGCTATGAAACAAGCTCCCTCCGAAGCCGCTCTTCCTCGCGGGTTCCGTTTTGGCGCCACCGCTTGCGGCTTGAAGAAGACCGGCGCGCTCGATCTCGCACTGCTCTCGAGCGATGAGCCCGCCTCGGCCGCCGCCGTGTTTACGCAAAATCTGGTGGTCGCAGCCCCGGTGGTGCTTTCCAAACATCAGCTGAAGGCGTCGAAGGGCCGCATGCGTGCGCTCATCGTCAATTCGGGGAATGCCAACTGCGCGACCGGCCAGGCCGGCTATGCGGCCTCGGTGCGAACCGTCGAGGAAACGGCCGCGCACCTGCATTGCCGGCCGCAGGAGGTGTTTGTCTGCTCCACCGGCGTTATTGGCGTGCCGCTTCCTGTGGAAAAACTGCTGCGCGCCCTTCCTGGCATTACCCGCAATCGCCGTCCTTCGGCGCGTTCGTTCGCTGAATTCTCCCTGGCCATCTGCACCACCGACACCCGTCCAAAAACCGCGGCGGCCAGCTTCCAAATGGGTGGCAAGCGCATTCATTTGCTTGGCTGCGCCAAAGGCGCGGGAATGATTCACCCCAACCTGGCCACCACGCTGGCGTTCGTCGCCACGGATGCAAACCTTTCGCCGTCACTGCTGCAAAGGACGCTTCGCGACGTGGCCACGCGCACCTTTAACTCCATCACCATCGATGGCGACACGTCTACCAACGACACCCTACTGGTGCTTGCGAATGGCGCCTCCGGTGCGCCAGCGATCAAATCGGGATCCTCGGCTCATCGCGCCTTTTCCCGTGCCCTGGAAGAAGTCTGCGAGTCCCTGGCGTTACAAATTGTCGCGGATGGTGAGGGCGCACAGCGCGTCATCGAAATCGAGGTGCGCCACGCAAAGACGGAAGCAGCGGCGCGTCGTATTGGCCAAACCATTGCCACGTCACCGTTGGTGAAAACCGCCTTTGCGGGCGGAGATCCCAATTGGGGCCGCATCTACGCCGCCGCGGGCCGCGCCGGTGTGAGATTCGATCCCCGGCGCGTCGACATTCAAATGGCCGGCATCCCGGTCCTGCGCCGCGGCCAACCGCTGGACTTCAACGAGCGCGCCGCAAGCAACCGCCTGCTCGAGAAAAATGTCCACATCCTCGTGGATTTGCACGCCGGCCGGGCCTCGGCGAGCTACTGGACCTGCGATTTCACCGCGGAATACGTGCGTATCAACGCATCGTACCGCACGTAACCGTCACGTTGGCCACTTCCATCCGGCAAATTGCTCGCGCACGGCAATCTTCTTGAATTTTCCGACGCTCGTCCGCGGAATGGCCTCCACGAATACGAACGCATCCGGTAGCTGCCAGCGCGCAAATTTCTGCGCCAGAAACTCCCGCAACTCCTGTTCGCTGGCCTGCGCTCCTTCCCGTAGCACCACCGCAGCCAACGGCCGTTCCTGCCATTTCGGATGCGGCACGCCGACCACACAAGCCTCTTTTACAGCGGGATGCCCCATCAACATGTTCTCGAGGTCTACCGAACTGATCCATTCGCCGCCCGACTTCACCAGGTCCTTGGCGCGGTCCACCAACTTCATAATTCCGTCCGAATCAATTGTCCCCACATCCCCGGTCCGGAACCATCCATCGGCGGTCCACTTATGGGCCTGGTCCGGGGCCTTGTAGTATTCGCCGGCAACCCATGGACCTCGCACTTCCACTTCTCCGGGCGTTACGCCGTCCCACGGCACTTCGCCCTCCGGGCGCATCACGCGCAATTCAATCAGGGGAGCGGGCCATCCCTGCTTCGCACGAATCTCGTACTGCTGCTCCTCGGGCCATTCCCGCATTCGCGATCGCAAGCGCCCGAGCGTAGCGAGGGGAGACGTTTCTGTCATTCCCCACAAATGAAGGATATGAATGTTGTGCGCGTCGAGCCGCCGCATCAGCTCGACGGGCGGCGCGGTGCCCCCGCAAATCACGCGAAGCGGTCTTTCAAACTTCCAACGACCCGCATTCTTCTCCAAAGCGTCGAGAACGTTGATCCACACCGTCGGCACGGCATTCGCGATCGTCACGCCTTCCCTCAGCATGGTATCCAGAACATGTTCGGGCTCCACGTTCGGTCCGGGAAACACCAGCCGCGATCCGACCATCACCGCGGTGTGCGGCACTCCCCATGCATTCGCATGGAACATCGGAGCCAGCGGCATGACCGTGTCGTGATGACTCAGCGCCATGCAATCCACCATGGCGCACGACAGGCTGTGCAACACGAGCGAGCGGTGTGTGTAGATCACGCCTTGTGAGAACCCCGTAGTTCCCGAGGTAAAGCACATCGCGGCGCCGTCATTCTCATCGATCCTGGGATACGGGGACTCGCCGCGCCCCTCTTCGAGGAATTCCTCGTAATTCAAAAACCCTTCGGGAACGCTCGCAAACCCGTAGGGCACAACGATTACAGCTTCGAATTTCACGTCATCTGCAAACTTCTCGTACAGGGGAAGCAGTACATCGTCGATGATCAAAAACCGGTCTTCCGCGTGATTCACAATCTTGGCGATCTCCTGAGGATGCAGCCGCAAATTCAGTGAGTGCAGAATCGCGCCCGAGCAAGGCACTCCGAAAAAAGCCTCGAGGTGCGCGCTGTGATTCCACATCATGCAGCCTACCCGGTCGCCGGACTTCACGCCGAGTTTTGCCAAAGCTTGCGCGAGTTGCCGTGCCCGCCGTGAAAACTCCAGAAACGTGGTGCGCGTCGAGCTCTTGTCCGGCCGGTAGGAAACGATCTCGGTATCGCCGAGAATCTTTCCGGCGCGCTGCAAAAGCGCGGGAAGCACCAGCGGAAACTCCATCATCGTTCCACGCATCGACACCTCGGGTAGCTCTCAGGCGCGCATGCTATCACCAGTACCCGCTCCGGTGCCATCCAGGACCCGATTCCGGCCCTGCCTGGGGTGACAGAATATTGGTTGCAAAACCAGTCAATTTTCGAGACCATTCACGGGACCACTGAGGCCCCCCGTCCACCTCGGTATATCCTCCCGGTTTGCCCTTTTGAACGGCAGGGGTATCCTCAGTGCGCTCCGCAACTCGATATTTCGGTTTCGGGCAGAAGGAGTTCGCAGGTGAAGAAGCTTTACGTGGGGAATCTTCCGTTCAGCGCATCGGAAGAGCAGTTACAAGAGTGGTTTGGTCAGTTGGGTGTGAGTCCCTCGGCAATTAGTTTGATCCGGGACCGTTTTACAGGGCAGTCACGCGGCTTTGCGTTCATCGAAATCGCCAGCGATGAAGATGCGGATCGCGCCATTACCAGCCTGAACGGTCAAAACTTTGGTGGCCGAAATCTCGTCGTCAACGAAGCCCGCCCGCAAACCGAACGGTCAGGAGGCGGTGGTGGTCGCGGCGGTTATGGCGGCGGGGGTGGCCGCGGCGGTGATCGCGGAGATCGCGGTGGCCGCGGCGGCGGACGTGGTGGAGATCGTGGTGACCGCGGTGATCGCGGCAATCGCTGGTAGTTTTTCCTTGCTGCTCTCCTTCTCCTGTTCCGTGCTTCGGGCCAATCGCCCATGTGCCCGAAGCACACGACCCGCTGGAAGATTTCTATTGTGCTGAGTGTGTGAGTTCATTCTCTCCTTCGCGTCCCGCTCGAAAATTCACAGCCCCGCCAAATTTTCCTTTTCACGCGCCCCTTCTTGCGTGTAGTATCGCGCCGGATTCGAGGGAGGTCCTCCGTAGCTAGGTCCTTCCGCCCGGCAGCCCCGGGTTTCGGTGCTTCGCTCCGAAGCATTCTTGGCTTCCGAAACCTTGCGTCAGTTGACGTGTTTGATACACCAGGCGAAAGAATTCGCGTGGCGCGCTCCCGCCTGGAGTATACGGGGTGGGCGGCGTTGCATGGCGTTTCGGTGCGCTGTCGAGACCCGATGCTGCCGATCGGCCCAGGGAACCTCGCCGACCGGAGTGGCATCCAATATTCGAACGTAGGAACAGAACGAGCGATGCACACTTGGCAAAAACGCGATTGGAAGCAGTTTTATGAGCTGGCGCGACGTCCTTGGCAGCGCCACCGGCCGCCCCGTCCCGTATATCCCGCGGGGATGAACCGCGTGGCTCCCGCCGCCGGTTTCAGTCTTTCCGAACTTGATGACGCCGGAGTGGATTTGGATCTTGCTGAGCGCCTGGGTTTGCCCGTCGATGCGGGGCGGATCGGCGCCTACGGTCCCAATGTGACCGTTCTACGGGATTTCGTGCGCTCCTCCCGCCAACCCTTGTAAGCGGTAACGCGCCGCTCATCCTAGAAAACAAAGAATTCCGCAGCTCCAGAAATTCCGGACGGGCGGCGGGTGGCTGCCGTGAAGAGGCTGCGAAATAGAGCAATTTGTAAGCTCTCGAGAATCCGCGTAAAATCAGCGTTTCAGACGACTGCGATGGCTTCACCCTTTAACATCCTCTCCAACCGTTCGCCGACGAGCCCGGTGCCGGCTCCGAACGCCCATCCGCGGCCCGACTGGCTACGCGTCAGATTTTTTGGTGGCGAGCGCTACCAGGATCTCAAGCGCATCATGCGTACGCTCGAGCTCCACACCGTGTGCGAATCGGCCCGCTGTCCCAACATGGGTGAATGCTGGGAGCACGGCACCGCGACCTTCATGATCCTGGGTGACATCTGCACTCGGGCTTGCGGCTTTTGCGCGGTACCCTCCGGCAGACCCGTCGGTCCCCCCGACGAAGACGAACCCCTTCGCGTGGCCGAAGCCGCCGCGAGTATGGGACTGCGTTACGTAGTCGTGACCAGTGTCAATCGCGACGATCAACCCGACGGCGGCGCCCACATTTTCGCCCGCACGATCCTTGAAATTCGTAATCGCATTCCCGGTTGCAAGGTGGAAGTGTTGATTCCCGATTTCCGCGGAGACTGGCACGCGCTGGACACGGTTTTGGCGGTGAAGCCCGACATTCTGAACCACAACACAGAAACGGTCCCGCGTCTTTATCGCCAGGTCCGCAAGGGTGCCTTCTATGAACGCTCTCTCGAATTACTGCGACGCGCAAAGCAAACTCATCCCGAGGTGCCAACAAAAACGGGCATGATGCTGGGTCTCGGCGAGGAAAAGCACGAGGTCCTCGCGACCATGGAAGACCTGGCCGCGCAGGGCACCGACATCCTCACGCTCGGTCAATATCTGCAGCCCACTCGCGAACACCTACCGGTCGTTTGTTTCGTCCATCCTGACGAATTCGCCGAATTCAAGCGTCTTGGCGAGCAAATGGGTTTCAAGCACGTCGAAGCCGGGCCGCTCGTGCGCTCCTCGTACCACGCATTCGATCAAGCCGAAGCCGCAGTCCGTTGAGTTTTTTCAACCGTCGAACCAGCTGTTACTGTCCCACTGTGAACGGCACTGCTCTTCCACCCCGCGCGATGCATGGAATTACGGGATCAAAGCCCTGGTGGAATAGTCGAGTTTCCGCCGATCGGATTCGCCACGCCTTCAGACACACCCCTGCGCCATTTCTGGCGCATAGCGGGCGTGAGTTCAAGGCGGGAAACAGCTACTTCGCGGCGGCGAGAGCCTTCTTGGCCGCTTTCGCGGCGGTCGAAGCCTTGCGGCGGCGCCTGGTCTTCGGCGGAGTAGCGGGAGCTTCGCCGATCAATTCAGCAGTCAACATGCTGGTGACGAACAGCTTGGGCCCATGGTCATCGAAGTCGATGGCCGTACGATCAGAATCGGATGAGGTCACGATGCCAAGGCCGAAAAGTTCATGCTTGATGGTCTGGCCTTCCTGCATTACTTGCACAACTTCCTCCTTCGCCTACGCTGCTGGATTTTAGTCTCTTTGAAATCCGTCGAACTGAGAGGTCCCCGACCCCTCGGGGACCTCCCAAAATCACAGGCTAGAGGCTTGTGACGTTCTCCGCCTGAAGGCCCTTCGGGCCCTTCTTAACTTCGAACTCCACCGCCTGACCTTCATTCAGGGACTTGTAGCCGTCCATCTGAATGGCGGAGAAGTGCACAAACACATCTTCGCCGGTCTGACGCTGGATGAACCCGTAACCCTTCGAAGCATTGAACCACTTCACTGTTCCTTGTTCCTTCACTGCTGAACCTCGAAATTGAAATTGCTTTGCCTCTCTTGGCCCCACGGCTGGTCGAACGAGCCCTGAGATTGCCTCTAGCCCCGAAAAAAAAGGCTGCAAGTTTGTTCTCGCAGCCCCCTGAACGAGTCAAAAGGTAGTACAAGAGCAACAAACGCTATAGCTAACACTATCACAATTAAGGGCTTATTGTCCATAGGGGAATGACCGAGGCACGCAAGCGGCAATCTGCACTAACCCACTGATTCGTTGATACTTACGATGTAATTTACACCCGACAACAGACTTTCAACAGTCCTCTATTCCTCGAGCAACTCCGGCTGCAGACTGAGGCCTTCTCCGCCCTTTTCCTTCTTTTCCCAATACTTTCGCACCCAGGCCTCCCAACTCTTGCCCGCTGCCGTATCCCGGCCGGTAAACGCGAGGGCCGCAATGTCCGAGTAGGCAATTTTGACACGCCGATTCGAGCCTTTGGGCAGAAGGCGCACAAAAGAGCCGCTGAGCGTCTTTTCTGTGACACGATCGAAGAGATACCCTTCAATTGTTGACCCATCTTTTCGCGTTAGGGTCACATCGCCGCGATAATCGAACGCCTTCTCGAGCGCCTGTCGCAGTTCTTCGTCGGTCGCGATCTGCGGCACCCAGCCCTGTAGCGTCTCGTGCGCCGTTCCTGGCACGATTTCGAGCTCATCGGGATCGAGCGTGTGCCGGGGACGATCGGCGTGCCGTGGCCCGGTCACGCCCGCGTCTCCTCAAGTTTGTTGGTTTTCGCATCGATCTGCACAAGCGGGTTGTACGAATGCACCGGCGCTACCGGCTCATTCAACATGCGCAAGGCTTCATGGTCCTCATTTTTCGTAAATAATGTCGCTTTCGCGGTCTCCCACAGGCCCCGCAGCGAACTGAACGTGTAATCCACGCCGGTCGCCTCATAACCACTATGCACCATGCAATTCGCGCACTTCGGATTACCGGATTCTGTGCCATAGTTGGCCCATTCGGTTTCGGCCATCAATTCGTCAAAGGAATC
>Ga0306921_10004338_pt1 | contig 14563 bp, 11 predicted proteins | sample sta12Cox44000080_FD_203760 | JGI IMG/M metagenome (GOLD analysis project Ga0306921, IMG submission 203760) | Lab enrichment of tropical soil microbial communities from Luquillo Experimental Forest, Puerto Rico - statoxic.12C.oxic.44.000.080 (v2)... | ecosystem: Environmental > Terrestrial >...
GGTTAAAATATTCTCCAGTTGTCATTAGAACACTCAATCTCGCAGACAGAATTATCACTTTCTTCGCCAATCTCTGTCCACCCTTTGCGACCAGGATTTGGTGTTTCTGGGTAGGCGGCTTTGATGAAATTGAAATGCAGTTTATCTGCATGAAATAGATGCGGTTAATCGCCGTTTCGACAGCGTTCTCAATCCGCGAAGGATACTGTTCCGGTAAGGTTCGGATATGTGCCCATGGATGAGTTCGAAGCAGGTCTCACGTCCCCAGCCACCGGGCACCGAAACCATCTGTGAGCCTAGCTAGGGGTTGCCGCCACGAGATGATGCGCTGCCCTAATGCGCCGATTTGGGGGCTAGCGTCAACGCGGTCTTCGGATTGACGAATTCGCCCAGGTGGGCTTTGAGGCGCTCGTGGGTTCCCTCCTCATCGGCGCCCATCAGGCGCGAATAACCTGCCACGTCTGCGGCGAGTATCGCGGTGAGGCGGCGGACAGGAGGCATTTCGCGTCCGGCGGCAAGGTGCCTTATCCAGGTCTACCTTGAAACCCGCGACGGCCCCAGTGTCGAGATTGTCGGGTCACCTGGGCATCCGAGCACAGGACCTAGCCCGCCCACCATCTCATTCAATGACCTCGTCGGCGCGCGCCACGATCTGCGCCGGAATTTCGAGGCCGGACCCCTGTTCGACCGGCAGGTCAGCCGGCTCAGCGCCTCTCAGGATCTTGTCGACGTAGGCGGCGGCGCGCCGATGTAGGTCGTTGATGTTTGCGGCGTAACGAGAGTTTCGGGTGGCAGCTTTGGTGGGCGGGTCTATCCAACAGATGAAAGGCTTCTTGGTGCTCCGCACTGCGGGGAACGCGACCGGGTTGCGCGCGTGAGCCATTCGAGAGGTGAGCCGGTGCGTTTCGCGGCAACCCCGAGAACTGCTATCCTTTCGTAAAATAGAACGCCCTTTGAGGGCGAAGGGTCAGAAGGAGGCTGGGCGTGGGCTGGGCGATTATCCACTGGTTTGAGCTAGGAACCCTGGCGCTGCTCTGCCTCAACCTTTGGTTTGTCTCATCGGTATTGCACGCTCTGAGAGAGACAAACCGTTGGCTCGCCTTTCTGACCCGCGTTCGATGGGATGAGACGAATTTACCACAAGGCCCGAACGACGGCCGACCCAGTCCCCCGCCATGACAGCTCGTTGACTGTCCGCATCTAGGATGAACCGGCTCGGCGACGATCCAACCCGGACCAAAGCTGAGCGGGAAGCGGCGTCGAGTATTCCCCCTACCCGGCGCTGCTTCTTCTGCGTGAGGGCCTTCACCATAGCGGTCCGTGCTCGCGCTCCGTGATCAAAGCTCTGGCCGGCCTTCTACGCATGGCCTTGCCGCGCTTCACCGCCGGAATACAGCGGCTAGCTCGAGATGGGGTGACCACACGAACTGATCGACAGGCGTGACCCGTTCGAGGTGGTAGCCGCCGGCGATCAGCGTCGCGGCATCGCGTGCAAAGGTGGCCGGGTTGCAAGAGACGGCGACGACCGTTCCGACCGCCGAGGCGGCTAGCACCTCCACCTGGCGGGCGGCGCCGGCACGCGGCGGATCAAACACCGCGGCGGCGTAATGCGCGAGCGCCTCGGCGGGCAACGGGTTGCGTGCGAGGTCGCGCCGCTCGACGGTAATTCCCGGTGTACCGGCGGCAGCGCGGGCTAGCGCGGCAGCGGCGCGCGCTTCGCCTTCAACCGCATGGACCGGACCACGACGTGCCAAAGCAAAGGTGAAGATACCAAGCCCCGCGAACAGATCGGCTGCCGGCCGCTTGGTACCAATGGCGGAAACCACCTCCTCGACGAGGATCGCCTCGGCCGAACTGCTGGCCTGCAGAAAAGCGCCCGGCGGAAAGGACACGGCGACCCCGGACCGTAGAATCCGGACCCGTCGGCCCTCGATCACGACGATCTCCTCGCGCGCCGAACGCCAGACGATGCGGGCGAGATCGGCTACCTCGGCCAACCGGGCGAGAGCCTCGCAAGCGTCGAGCGAAGGGCGCTCCACCGCCTCGATCAGCAAATCGACGCCGCTGTCGGTGCGGGTCAGCATTGCCTCCGCCGATCCGCCCGCCGCGACGAGCTTGCAGGCGACCTGCCTCAGTCCGCCGATTAGCGCGAATATCTTCGGTTCCAGCACCGGACATTCGCGCAGGTCGACGAGGTCGTGGCGGAACCGTTCGCGATACCCGACCCGAACCGGGAGACGAGGATCGTGCGGCCTGCTGATGCCGACACGCGCTCGCCGCCGCTCTGGCGGGACGAGCCGCATCGGCGCGACGACGCCAGGATCGATCCCGGCGCGCTCGAGAGCCGTACGCACCGTGTCGAGTTTGACCCGGCGGTACGAGGCGGCATCCAGATGCTGAAGCCCGCAACCGCCGCAAATCTCGAAATGCCTGCAGCGCGGGGCCGTGCGCCCGGGTCCGGAGGCGAGCCGGTCGACCACTAGGCCCTCCCGTCCGCCATAGCGCCGGCTCCCGAGCCGCGCCCGGACGCGGTCGCCCGGCACTGTGAAGGGCACGAAGACCGGCTCCCCGCCATAATGCGCAATCCCATCCCCTCGCGCGCCGATGTGCTCGACGGCGAGTTCGACGAGCGCCTCGCTCGGTGCCTCTGGTCGGGCGGCGCGCGTCACCTTCGGGCTAGAAGTCCGGTTTCGGCAGCGGCCGGGAGGGTGCGCGAATATGAACGGTGGCCGGCGCGTCTCCGTCGACCGCCGCCCAGCCCCACGCGAGAAGCGGTAGGGCCGTCCGAGCGAAGTCGAGAATGTGGTCGACCAATGCGGGCGACTGCATTTGGGCGTCAGTCAATGCCGCGTGTGCAGTAAACGATTTCCAGCCGATATACTCGGCGACCTTAGTGCCTTTCGCCGCTTCGAAGCCGCGCGGCGGCCGGCTCAGCCGCTCGTCGCTGGAAAGCGGGCTGCCGGCCGCCGCCAAGCCGTCGGCCACTACGAGGAACGCCTCGGGATCATCGAGGATCGACCGCCGGAGGCGGGCCAGAAGAAGAGGCTCGGGATGCCAGAATCCCGCAGCGACCATCGATTCTGTTGGCGCAACGTGAATATAGAGCAGCCCCGGGTCGTGTTTGCGGCCGGAGCGCGTCAGCACCGCACCGGCATGCGTTTTGTAGAGGCGTTTGTCCGGCGAGAAACGCACGTCCCGATAAATGCGGAAGACCCCGTGCCTCGGGTCCCCGACCAGCGGCAGCCCGGCTTCTTGCAATGCCTGCCCGACTGCGCCGATCAGCTCGCGAAATGGACCGAGCACTTCGGCCTCGTAAACCGTCTTGCGCGGTTTGAACCACGCCGGGTCGTTGTTGTCGCGCAGCTCGCTGAAGAACGCGAACGCCGCCGGCCGGAACCCGGCAAATCGCGGTGGCGCTTCGGTCATCGCTCTTCTTTGCCCGCAATACTATGGCGGGCGTAGAGCAGGAATTCCCGATTTCCCTGTGGGCCGAGGACCGGACTTTCGACAACCCCGACCACAACCCAACCCGGCTGCGCCGCGACCCAGGCGGCGGCGCGCTCGCATACCTCGCGCTGGACTGCCGGGTCGCGCACCACCCCACCTTTGCAGACACGCTCTCGGCCGGCCTCGAATTGCGGCTTGATAAGGGCGACGAGGGCGGCCTCTTCGGCGGCGAGCGCGAGCGGCGCCGGCAATACCGTGGCGAGCCCGATGAAGCTCGCATCACAGGTGATTATGTCGACGGGTTGGGGAATTTGAGCTCGGGTCAGGTAACGGGCGTTGAGGCGCTCGTACACGACAACGCGCGGATCCTGCCGCAATTTCCAGGCGAGCTGACCATGCCCGACATCGACGGCGTAGACCCGCGCGCAGCCGCGCGACAGCAGCACATCGGTGAAGCCGCCAGTCGAGGCGCCGATGTCGAGAGCCGTCCTGCCCTCGAGGTCGATCCTAAAATGGTCCAGGGCGTGAGCGAGCTTGACCCCGCCGCGCGAAACCCAGGGATGGTCGTTTCCCGCGACGGAGAGCGCCGCATCGACTGCAAGCTGCTCGCCCGCCTTGTCGACGCGCCGTCCGGCGCATCTGACGACCCCGGCGAGGATCAGAGCTTGCGCCTTAGCCCGGCTTTCGGCCATGCCAAGGTCGACGAGAAGCTGATCGGCCCGCCGCTTTGCGGGTTTTAGCGCTGACATCCCCACGAAGACTAAAACCAAAAGATTTCCCGCGAACGCGACATAGGTAATGGCAGCTTTAGGCCCGCAATCAAGGCTGTCACCTCGGAATGCGCTGCAGCAGACAATGTTGTTATCGTATTGACAATAACAACCTGCCGTGTTATAATAACAAACGCTTCGGAGCCAGATTTGGCGCCTTTGACGGCCTGATGGCTGTTAATTGGCTGCAAATAACAGCAAAAACAGCCAGCGTCGTCCCGCTCAGATCAAAAATCGCGCTAGCGGGCCGGTGCGGCCAGATGCCGGACGAGGTCGCGGGCGTAGACCGGCAGATCGGCTTCGCGGCGGATGCAGATCGTCAGGTTGCGGACTGCCCAGCCGTCGGTCAGCTCGATGCGTCGGAGCGACATCGTCCTGGCATGACGCTCGGCCGTCGTCGCCGGAACGACCCCGATCCCGACATCGCATTCGACAAACCGGCACACCGCGTCAAAGCTGCGCAGCTGAACGCGCAGTCTGAGACGGCGGCCGATCCGCTCCGCCTTTTCGGAAAGAAAACGCTGTAGCGCGCTCGTCCGGTCCAGACCGACAAAATCGAAGTCGAGAACCTCGGCGAAAGGGATGCGTTCGACTGCTGCCAGCGGGTGCTTCGGCGCGACGACCAGCACAAAGCGGTCGGTCCGAAACGGCATGGTTTCGAGACCGGCTACCTCCACTGTCGCAGCGACGATCCCGATATCCGCGGTGCCATCGGCAATTGCGGCGACGATCTCGTCGCTGAGCCGCTCCTCGAGGTCGATATTCACCTGCGGATGAGAGGCGAGAAAATCGCTGAGCGGCTCCGGCAAGAATTCGGTCAGCGCATTGGTGTTTGACAACAGGCGAACCTGTCCCTTGATGCCTTCGGCGTATTGCGTTAGATCGCCGTGCATGCGCTCTGCCTGCTGCAACAGCAGGCGAGCGTGATGCACAAGGGTGCGGCCCGCAGGCGTCGGCTGCACGCCCTGGCGCTCGCGGTGCAGCAGCGGAGTGCCGAGCGTCGCCTCCATGTTGCGAATACGCGTGCTGGCGGCGGCGACTGCCAGATGCAGACGCTCGGCGCCACGCGTGATGCTCCCCGCTTCCACTACGCTCAAAAACAGCCGCAAGTCGCTGAGATCAAAACGCATGGCCAGTTCCTTCGGATTTCACGAAGTGAAGCTACGCCAAACGCGTATTGTGTCAATCTGCGGGCACATCCAGATTTCGGCAAATACGAAGGCGAGGAGCGATGAGCACGGCCTATCCAATCGAGCATCATAGCTACGATGTGGTCGTCGTCGGCGCTGGCGGCGCGGGTCTGCGTGCGACCCTCGGCATGACCGCCGCCCGTCTCAGTACCGCCTGTCTCACCAAGGTTTTCCCGACGCGCAGCCACACCGTGGCGGCGCAAGGCGGCATTGGCGCCGCGCTCGGCAATATGGGCGAGGACGACTGGCGTTGGCACATGTACGACACCGTCAAGGGCTCCGACTGGCTCGGCGACCAGGACGCAATCGAATACATGTGCCGCAATGCAATGGCGGCGGTCATCGAGCTCGAGCATTTCGGGGTGCCGTTCTCGCGCACCGAGGAAGGGCTGATCTACCAGCGGCCGTTTGGCGGCCACACCGTGCAATGGGGCAAGGGGCTGGCCAAACGCGCCTGCGCCGCCGCCGACCGGACCGGCCATGCGATGCTCCATACCCTCTACCAGCAATGCCTCAAGCACAATGCCCGGTTCTTTATCGAGTACATTGTGCTCGATCTGATCATGGACGACGGCCGGTGCCGCGGCGTCGTTGCATGGCGGCTTGAAGACGGCACCATGCACCTCTTCCGGGCGCACATCGTCGTATTGGCGACTGGCGGCGGCGGGCGCGCCTATTTCTCAACCACTCAGGCCCATATCTGCACCGGCGACGGCTACGCCATGGCGCTGCGCGCCGGACTACCGTTGCAGGACATGGAGTTCATCCAGTTTCACCCGACGGGCATTTACGGCGCCGGCTGCCTGATCACCGAGGGATCGCGCGGCGAGGGCGGCTATCTGACAAATGGCGAAGGCGAGCGCTTTATGGCCCGCTATGCGCCGACTACCAAAGACCTCGCTTCACGCGACGTGGTCGCCCGCGCGATGGCGATCGAAATCCGCGAAGGCCGCGGCTGCGGACCGCAGCGCGACCACATCCTCTTACATCTCGAACATCTCGATCCCGCGGTGCTGCATCAGCGGCTACCCGGCATCTCTGAAACGGCAAAGATTTTTGCCGACGTCGATTTGACCCGCGAGCCAATCCCGGTATTGCCGACCGCGCATTACAACATGGGCGGCATCCCGACCAATATTCATGGGGAAGTGCTGAACCCGACAGTCGACGACCCCGAGCGCACCGTGCCCGGGCTGATGGCGGTCGGCGAGGCAGCCTGCGTCTCTGTGCACGGCGCCACCCGTCTCGGGACCAACTCGCTGCTGGATCTGGTCGTGTTCGGCCGCGCTGCCGCGGAGCGCGCCGCAGAGATCGTCGAGCCGGACCAACGGCACCGCGCCTTGCCCCCCTCGGCGACAGACCTGGCGCTCGCCAGGTTCGACCGGGTGCGCCATGCAAACGGGCGGCTGAAAACCGGTGAAATCCGGGTCTCGATGCAACGGACCATGCAGGACCACTGTTCAGTCTTTCGCACTGCCGGTGTGCTCGAGGAGGGGCTGCGCAACATGGCGACGGTCAGCGACGCGTTGGGCGATCTCGCCGTCGCCGACCGCTCGCTGATCTGGAACACCGACCTCGTCGAGGCGCTCGAACTCGACAATCTGATCCGGCAAGCTGCGATCGTCCTCCATTCCGCCTTATACAGAACCGAAAGCCGCGGCGCCCACGCTCGCGAGGACTACCCTGAGCGCGACGACCGAAACTGGCTCAAACACACCCTCGCCTGGCAGAACGGCGACGGCGAGGTGCGCCTCGGCGACCGCCCCGTGCACCTTCATCCCCTGTCGAACGAAGTGCAGGCCTTCCCGCCGGCCGAGCGGGTGTATTGAACTCTTCGACTGTCCCTGGCCTTTCCGTCTTAAAGGCTCGGCGCGTAGCCTTTGCGGGGGTATTCCTCCCAATATTGCCGGAAGCCGCGATGGGTAGCTTCGTGATGGGGGTGCGCGCGCAGTTTCGCGACATCGACATCGATGCCGAGACCGGGGGTGGTCGGCAGGTCGACCCAGCCGTCTCGAACAGTCAATGATGCTGTCGCGATCTGCCGACAGAGGTCCTGGAAATTTACAAAATACTCGGTGATCCGGAAATTGGGGATGACCGCGGAGAGATGCACGGTCGCCGCGAGACCGACGAGCGTGCTGTTGTAATTGTGCGGCGACATTACCACCGCCTGCGGCTGCGCCATGGCCGCAATGTCGAGCATCGCGGTAATCCCGCCGACAGCGCAGATGTCGGGGTTCAGGATGTCCGCTGCGCGTTTGGCCAGACATTCGAAGAAGGCTTCCTTGGAATAGATCGCCTCGCCGGTGACAATCGGGATAGGCACGGCACGCCGCACCTCGGCGACCAGGTCGATATTCTCCGACAGGCACGGCTCCTCATACCAATCGATGCCGAACTCCGCGAGACGGTGGCCGATGCGGATCGCATGTGCCGGCGCGAAACGCCGGTGTGCTTCGATCAAGAGTTCGAAATCCGATCCCAGCGCCTGGCGCATCGCCCGCACATAGTCGATCGCGAAATCCTCGTCGCGACGATCGACAAAGCTGCGCCAGGGCCCCGGAAACGGATCGAATTTGGCGGCGGTGAAGCCCATCGCCTTGACCTTGCGCCCGCGCTCGATCCCCTCTTCGATCGTTGCGCCACGCGACCAGCCATTGGCGTAAACCCGCACCCGCTCTCGCGACGCGCCGCCGATCAAATTGTAAACCGGCAGTCCTGCGCGCTTGCCGATGATATCCCACGAGGCGATCTCGATCGCACTCCACGCCGCCATCAGTTCCAGTGAAATTCGCCGGATCGCGAAATCCTCGAACATGATCTGACCCGTGTGCCGTATATTGAAGGCACTGCGGCCGATCAAATGCGGTGCCATCGCCTCAATGCAGCCCGCAACAACCTTTTCCTTGCCGTGCGTGACATAGGCCTCGCCCCAGCCGTGGAAACCGTCCTCTGTCTCGACGCGGCAGAACAGCAGATCCTTCCCACTGCCGGTGCCCAGAATGAAGGTTTCAATGCGCCCGATCTTCATGTCCGCCCTCCGCTTCGGGTCAACAGGCGAGCCGGTTCGGTGTCTAATGCACCGCGGATCGCGTGAGCCAATGTCGAGATCTGATACGGCTTGCGTAATATCGGAAAGCCGGATTCTCGGGCGTTTGCGGCTTTCGCATAGCCGCTCGTCAATAAGACGCCAACGTCCGGGTACCTTTCCTGGACCCGTCGCGCAAGCGCGATGCCGTCAACCTCGCCCGGCATGATTATATCTGTAAACACCAGATCGACAGCCTCGCTCGACTCGAGCAGCAGCAACGCGGCGTCGGCAGATTGAACGCGAAGAACGCGGTAGCCGAGCTGCTGCAGCAACATGTCCGCTACCTCCTGGACATCGGGATTGTCCTCCACGAGCAGAATGGTTTCGCGCCCTCCGGGCGGTTCGTCGTCGACAATCGGCTGATCACTGAGGAGGCCGTGGCTGCGCGGCAGGTAGAGGGTCACGGTCGTGCCGCTGCCCGGCTCGCTCGAGATGGTCACCGTGCCGCCGGATTGGCGGGTCAGGCCGTAAACCTGCGACAATCCGAGGCCCGTTCCCTTTTCCAGCTGCTTGGTCGTAAAGAACGGCTCGAAGACCTTTGCCAAAAGGTCCGGCGCTATTCCGCAACCCGTATCGGTCACGACCAATGCGACAAATTCACCGCTCAGATGATCAGGCGTGTCTTCGGGGCGCAACCGGACGTTCTTCGCCGTTATCGTAACTGCGCCCCCGTCGGGCATCGCGTCGCGGGAGTTAACGACCAGATTTATCAGCGCGAGTTCCAATTCGTGAACGTCGACAGCCACCGGCCAGATGTTGGGCGGGATGTCGATGTTCAGCCTAATGTCGCCGCGCGCAGAACTGCCGAGCAGCTCGCGGAATGCGGCGACGCGCTGCCGTAAGCTGATGACGATTGGGTTCAATGCTTGGCGGCGCGAGAAGGCGAGCAGCTGGCGCGTCAGATGCTCACCACGCGTCGATGCGAGTTCGATTGCCGCCACCGAGCGTCGGTTTTTTGGATTGCGAAGCCGGCGTTTGAGGATCTGGGCATTGCCGCTGACGACCGTCAGCATATTGTTGAAATCGTGCGCTATGCCGCCGGTCAACTGTCCCAGCGCCTCCATCTTTTGCGACTGGGCGAGCTGCTCTTGAGCGCGCTGCAGTTTCGCCCTTGCTTCGTGACGCTCGGTGACATCGCGCATGATATTCGCGAACCCGATGAGTTTTCCATCCTCGTCGCGGATAGCGTCGATAACCACGGCCGCTAGAAACAACGACCCATTCTTACGAACGCGCCAGCCGTCGTGCTCGTAGGCTCCCGTGGTTGCGGCCGCTTCGAGAGCGCGTTCCGGAGCATCAGCCGTCCGATCCGACGTCGTGTAGAAAAGAGAAAAGTGATGCCCCACGATTTCCTGTTCAGTATAGCCCGTTATCCGCTGCGCTCCGGCATTCCAGCCCGAGACCACGCCCCGCGCGTCGAGCCTGATTAGGGCGTGATCGGTCGCTGCCTCACTAAACAATCGGAACCGCCGCTCGCTTTCGCGTAACGCCTCTGCCGCCAGCTTCTCTGCGGTCACATGACGGCCAATCAGATAGATCAGTCCGTTCTCTACCGTCAGCGTCCAGGCGAGCCACCGCCACGAACCGTCCTTGTGACGAAAGCGGTTCTCCATGCGGACCGTCGGAACACCCTCGGCGAGCCGCCTGCGACCTGCGGTGGAGTGCGCCGCATCGTCGGGATGCCGCAGTTCGCCGACATGCATCCTCTTGATTTCCTCTTCGCTCCAGCCGAGGAGCGTGGTCCAGGCGGGATTTACACTGGTGAAGTGGCCGTCGAAATTGGACACGCCGAGCAGGTCTTCGGAGACATGCCAGATCCGATCGCGTTCCCTGATGCGCTCGGCAATTTCTGATTCCAGCCTTTCGTTCAGAACGCGTAGTGCCTCCTCCTCGCGGACGCGCTTCGTGGTCTCGACGCAAGTCGTGAGCACGCCCGCGATACCGTTCGGAGCCGCCGCGTCCGGGATGGGGCTGTAACTGATGGTAAATCGCACATCTTCCACAACCCTGCCCTGCCGCTGTACAGTCCAAAGGAGGTCTTCGGCAAAGAACGCCCCCCGTTCTCCCTGAAGGATCGCCTCATTGAGCCGCCCGAGCTCTGGGTAGACCTCCCACCACACCTCGCGCAGCGGGCGGCCTAACGCATCCGGATGCTTGTCGCGAAGAATTGGCCGGTACGCGTCGTTGTAGATCAGGACCAGCTCCGCGCCCCAGCGGATCGCCATCGGAAAACCCGACGCGAGGATCATTGTCAGGCTGAGTTTCAGACTTTGCGGCCAAGTGTCTGAGCTGCCGAGCGGGGTCGCCGACCAGTCCATCTCGCGAATTCGTCGCGCCATCTCTCCGGGCAGGTTAGCAAAGGCGGTGACGGTCATCGGACTGAGTTGAAGTTTCCTCGAAAACACAGGAAAGCCGTAGGACACACAGGAACGCCGCTGATGTCCAGCCCCACCACACTGTGGTAGAAACGACCCTTCTTGGCGGGGCTTGCCTCTCTTACAGGAGTTTACGGCGATGAAGACCTTTGTTCGCTGCGGTCAGCTCTTCACCGGGCGAGAGGATGATGCCCGCTCCGACGAGATCTTGATCTTCGATGAACGCGGCATGGTCGATTACGTCGGCCTCGAGGCGGGCTCGCCTCGACGTGCGCGCGGCGACCGGGTACTCGATTATTCCCGCTGCTTCGTCATGCCGGGACTGATCGACGTGCACACCCATCTCGCCTACGGCAATGCCAAGAGCGAGGAGGACATCGATCTCTACAGCCCGCTCGAATTCCGCACCTTGCGTGGCATGTTCTTCGCGCAGAAGATGGTCGCCGCCGGGTTCACTGCCCTCTGCTCGCCGGGCGACGCGGGGCAGATCAGCCTGTCGATCCGCAACGCGATCCGCGCCGGGCTCTTCGAGGGGCCGCGCGTCATGGCGGCCGGACCCTACATCACCAGCCACCAGGGCCTAACCGACTGGTACCCCACCTGGATCGGCGCGCCCGAGACCTCGATCGGCAAGCTGGTGACAACGGCCGCCGAGGCAGTCGAGGAGATTCGCCGGCAGACCAAGAACGGCGTCGACTGCGTCAAGATCGCGATGGACGGCATCCAGCGCCGCGAGGATGGTAGCCTGGTAGCCGCCTTCACACAGGAAGAGACCGAGATCATGGTCCGCGAGATCCATCGCCACGGCAAAAAGGCGGTGGCGCATGCCCGCGGCCGAGAGGCGACGCTGTATTCGGCGCGCGCCGGAGTCGACCTGATCTTTCATGCCAATCACCTGGACGAGGAATGCATCACGGCGATGCTGGAGAACGGTAGCTTGCTCTCGCCCACGATGACGCAGCCGCGCAACGTCATCGATTTTACCCAGCCGCACGAGCCGGCTGGCCAGCGCGGCCGGCCCGAGCATGTACAGCGCGAATACGAGATCGGCTGCGCCAATTGGAAAAAGGCCCGCACTGCAGGTGTGCCCCTGTTGACGGGAACCGACACCGGCTTTGCGGTCACCCCATACGGCGAGTGGAACGCCCGCGAGCTCGAACTCTTCGTGGAGGATCTCGGGTTTACGCCGGCGGCGGCATTACGCGCGGCGACCGAGGTTAATGCCGGATTCATGACCGAGGGCGACCGGATCGGCGCCTTGGCGACCGGCCGGGCCGCCGATTTCATCGTGCTGGACGCCTCGCCGCTCGCCGACATCCGCGTGCTGCAGGATCAAAGCCGGCTGCAAGCGGTCTATATTGCGGGAAAGGAAATCCGCATCGCGGACCGATCCTACGACCCCCGCCAAGTCACTGATTTCGCGCTGTCGAACTGGACCGACCTCTACACCCGGGAGCGGGTAGCCGAACTACGCCGGCAGCACCCGACTCTCGCGGCAGCCGAGTAAACTCACTGTCATCAATGCCAAATGTCAGCCCTACGAGATCATCCGTGACGGTCTTGCCGAGAAAATCCCTTTCTTCGTGACGGACCTTTCGACGGCTTATCATAGTGCTGCCAAGGTTTCGCGCGGTTTTGCGCTGATCGATGGCCGGCATGTGCTGAAAGTCGACGAAATCGGGCCTAAGATAATGAAAGCCTCTCCTCTGTCGTTGGCAGATGCACACCGCGGCGCATGTTGGACTAAACGGTGCTATGGGGGCCGTGATCTATCCCGGAACAGGCGATAGCGAGGAACCTCCCCGGTTGTTCCTTTCAGATAATTTGTCCGGAAGCGGTGGCATTGTCGCTCAAGCCGGCGGCTCCGTTGGGGCCGCACGGCCAAAACCTCAACACCGCCATCACAAAGCTCGCGCTCCGCGGGAGCGAAGTTTCGCACCAGTCGAGCAACCCCTGTCAGAGTGGGTTTAGCCTCCGACGAGTGGCACCATTAGCGCCGACCGTGGTGGCTGGCACGCGGGTTGGTTTCTTACTCGACCCGCTGCCGCTTTTTATAGCAACATGCGCTGATGATACGCCGAATCACTTTCGGGCGCGAGGCACGGGTTAACGCGCTGCTCGGTGCGGGCCATTTCCTTTCGCATTTTTATCAGCTCTGTCTGCCGCCGCTGTTCATAGCCTGGCAGCAGGCGTTCGATGTCTCGTTCGCCGGGCTGGGCTTGGTGATGGCGGTAATGGCGGCCTCGGCCGCCCTGATGCAGACGCCGATGGGATTTCTCGTCGATCGTTACGGCGCGCGCCCGTTCCTGATCGGCGGGACGTTACTGATGACCTTGACGATTGCAGCGATGGGGTTCGCCACCGCGTACTGGCAGATCGTCGGGCTGGCGCTGCTGTCGGGGGTCGGCAACTCGGTCATCCACCCGGCCGATTACGCGATCCTCAGCGGGTCGGTAGATCGGGCGAAATTGGGGCGGTCCTTCGCCTTTCATACCTTTGTCGGGCATGTCGGTTTCGCGGCGGCGCCGCCGGTGACGGCGGCTCTGGCGCTGCTGCTGGGCTGGCGCGGCGCATTGCTGTTTATCGGCCTCCTGGGCCTTCCGGTCGTGCTGGCGATCATCTGGCAGAGTCGGATCCTGAACGACCAGATGCGCGAGCCGCGCCGCCGCGCCGCAACTGCGATGTCCGGCGCCGGGCTGTTGCTGAGCCGGTCGGTGATGATGTTCTTTGCTTTCTTTATGGTCTCGTCGATGGCCGGGGCCGGCATATCGTCGTGGCTCATAACCATATTGCATCAAGTGCATGGGCTGGCGATCGAGGCGGCCTCTTCGGCGCTGACCGGCTACATGGTCGGCATGATCGCTGGCGTGCTGGTTGGCGGCTGGGTGGCAGACCGCACCGACCGTCACCTGCCGTTTGTCGTCGTGCTGACGATCGGCGCGGCCGCCCTGTTGCTGCTCACCGGCATCGTCTCGCTCGCCGAACTGGCGACGATCGCGGTGCTCTTCGTCGCCGGAATTATGACCGGGGCCAGTCGCACGCCGCGTGACGTGATGGTCAAGGATGCGGCGCCGCCGGGCCAAATCGGCAAGGTGTTCGGTTTTGTCAGCTCCGGCATGTCGCTGGGCGGCGCGATCATGCCGGTGCCCTACGGGATGATCATCGACGCCGGGAGACCCGAGCTAGTGCTGGTCGTCGTGGCCGCGCTGCTGCTATTAAGCCTGTTGTGCGCCGGCGGCGCCCGCGTCCGTTTCCGGCGTACGCCGGTACCGGTGGCCGCGGAATAGAAATCGAGAACAGGAGAGGGTGATGCGCAGGGTAGGACCGCACTCGTTTACCGAAATCTACTTTGCCGGCTGCAATCCGAGCTTTGTCGAGACCGGCGACGGCTATGTGATGATCGACTCGCCGCAGCAGCCGATCGACGCGGTGCGCTGGCGCGAGCGCATGGAGGACAAGGCGCCGATCCGTTATCTGATCAACACCGAGCCGCATGGCGACCACATTTCCGGCAACGCCTATTTCCCGCATGTGACGGTGGTCGGTCAGGTAAAGCTACAGGAGTGCTTCGAGCGCTATCTCTATGCGTTCGGCACGCTGGAGGAGAAACGCGAGCGGTTCAAGGAAACCGACCCCGACAGCGTCTGGCTGGTCGGCCATCCGGACTACCCGGTGGCCAATCCGCCGACC
>Ga0306921_10004341_pt1 | contig 14559 bp, 14 predicted proteins | sample sta12Cox44000080_FD_203760 | JGI IMG/M metagenome (GOLD analysis project Ga0306921, IMG submission 203760) | Lab enrichment of tropical soil microbial communities from Luquillo Experimental Forest, Puerto Rico - statoxic.12C.oxic.44.000.080 (v2)... | ecosystem: Environmental > Terrestrial >...
CATCACCTACCCCAACTCACCCCCATCGCCTGGGCCTCACAAAACCGCTGACCTCCACCCTCGTGTCAACCATGGTCAACCATGGTTTGCTCCGACGCGTACTTTATTTCCTCCACCTTGGAAAATATCCGGTAGCGGTCCCCACTGAACGCCCGCGACAGATCTTTGCTTAAGCACAAAGAGAAACCGACTCGGCAACGTAAGGTTCGAGTGCGGGCTGGGGACCCTCAGCGTGGACAACGGTCCCGCAAGGGGCCGAGTCTGCGAGCTACCCAGCCCGCGCCGCATTCATCGTCTCAAAACCGATGAAGCACGCAAGTAAAGCTCTCAGCATTTGCAAATTATTTGGACCAAATATAACTGATGCTCGAAATATTCAACCAGTGGCGCAAGCAATTGCGGATTTGCTATCTCGGCCTGATTGAGGTGCGGGGCGTCCAGCAGTTCTGCTTCCATGACCTAGAAACCAACACTAACTTCCGCGTCCTGCGCCCGGAGCAGCTCGAACAGACCCTAGCCGTGCATCGACAATCGCCGAACATGGAATTGCGCCAGGCCGCCTATGAACAGGAGTAAGAAAATCAGCGAAGGTCCGTGTGGCTCAAGTGCGTCAGCCATTTGTGGCGCAGCATCCCGATCCTGCGAAGCGGACAGCAACCAGCGGTCTTATATTCTATGCATGGCTCGAGTGGCATCGTCCTGAATTGCTACCGCAAGGAAAGCACGATGACCCGCTTCAATACTTGGAGTCAGACCTCAGCGGCCTATACCAAGCCTAACAGCGAAAAATATCTTCGAGAACGCCGTGATGTAAAATCGTGCCGCGCCAGTCAAGGACCCAATGCGCGAGTTCAAGGTCGGCGACAAAATCCGCGTGAACCTGCATCACGGACACGAGGATGCCGTCGTTCGTGCCGTGATTCAGGACGATGATCGAATCAAACTGCAGGCAGACGTTGTGGGTCTCGACCTCACGGCGTTGATTGATACCTGGCAAGTTGTCGTGTGAGCTTGGAAGGGTTCACCTAGCTGTAGGGCTCAGTGCTATGAGGTCAGCGGGTATGAGGAAAAGAATTGGTATTGTGATGCTCGGGGTCCTGGCAATCGGAACCATTTGGAGCTTGGGTTACGACTGGAAGATCACAGCGATACTCTACGCGACTGCGGTTGCGCTCATAGTGTACTTGGGTGTAGCCCTGTGGCTGATATTCGGAGGAGAAGAAATAAGCGAGAAGAAGCCGGCCATTACGACCGAAGGTGAAGTGAAAACTGATGTGGAGACACCGGCCATTACGACCGAAGGTGAAGTGAAAACTGATGCGGAGACGCCGGCCATTACGACCGAAGGTGAAGTGAAAACTGATGCGGAGACAGCAAAGCCTGAGAGTCTTCCTCAGAAACGTATGCTCCGCCGGGGAAGCCGCTCCCCTCGTGCTCGCTCCTAGCAGCGGCCCGGCCTGCCTTGTCCTTTCGCAATAGCACAACTGCAGTTTATCGCTGCGCCTTTGGATCCCGGCGCCGCCACTCCGCCCGCGCCTCCTGCAGGGAACATGCTCCGGCACAACATAGGAATTGCCCTAAGGCAACGTCGCTCCACCATGACTAAGTTTCTGAGCGGATAAGCTAGCGGCCCCATTCGCCGTAAGGATTGGGAGACGTTTACATGCAAGTCGCCGCGTCCAACTGCACCATTTTGCAGCAGGGTCGCGTCCAACTGCGTTCAAGCTTAGGGTGATTTAGCGCTGTTTGAGGGGGTAAAGGCCAGTAAAGGTATTGGAATCAATCGGGTTTATGGAGCGGGCGATGGGAATGGAACCCACGTCCGAAGCTTGGGAAGCTTTGGGCATTGAGAACAGAAGCCCGGATGTGCGTGTGCCAATGAGCTCCTTGAGGATTCTCGCCCTAAAATAGCCCAATTAAGTAATCATTGGCCGGACGCGGTGGTTTGCAACGCCGTGTAGCTACGTCACTTAGTTCGTAGCATTGTTATTTCGACTTCCACACGCCTCCGCCAAGCTCTTTGTTATCAACCTGACTTCGTCGAAACTGACTCCAATTCGGGATCTGACTCCAATTGAGCCCCGATTTTGGTTGATAAACGCTCAGATGCGACACGTTCGGCATCGCCTACGATGTGTGCGTAGTGATCCAATGTGACCTTGGAATCGCCGTGACGCATCATTCGTGTGACGACGTGAATTGGAGTGCCGGACTCGAGCAGTTCGGTGGTGACCCCGTGGCGGAAGCAGTGAATCCCAAGGTGTACGCCTTTTGGCGTCGCGATTCCCAGCGTCTTTATTGTTCGGTGAACGCCGTACCTCACCACTAGGTCAGATAAGTAGGGCTTGCCGTTTGCATTGATGAAGAGATAGCCGGATTCGTTCGGCCGGTAGTGTTTTTCGACCCAGTTGCGCAAGTGCTTCTTGAGCAAGTTAGACATCGGGATTGGAGCCGCACTCTTCGCGCTCTTTGGTGTCGTTTCTTTTCTCGTCGCGTAGTCAAGCGCCGCCGTGATGTTAATCAGCCGGCGTTTGAAGTCCAAGCTGGTGATCTTCAGTGCCGTGACTTCGCCAATACGGAGACCACAAATTGCGGCAATGAGACACATGATCTTGTACGGTTGCCGAGCTGCGTTGATGATGCGGGCAGCGGTATCTGCATCGAAGAACAACGTCTCTGTTTGAGCTTTCAGGTCCGCTGGAAATACGATGTCCCGCCGGTTGACGTCGGGAATTGCGTAGCCCCAGGCGCGCCCGCTATTCAGGATGGACCGAAGCGTGGCGTATACGTTCTCCGTTGTACGGCGCCGTCCAGTGCGCAGCCCAACAGCGGTCACAAACTGCTGATGCTGCACGGTAGTCAATTCGCGCAAGGAAATGTCTCCGAGCAGTGGCTTGATGTAGGCGCGGATATGCGATTGGCAGGCACGCGCACCTCCATATTTCCGATTCGGAAGGATCTGGCTTGTCCACTCGTCGACGAGTTCGACCAGCTTTTTCCCTCCGCGTTTAGGCAGTCGCTGCGTGTAGTCCGCCTTAGCTCTGGCGTTGTATTCGGCCAGATAAGGCTCGAGGGCCTTGAGAGCGGCGCGCTCCGACGTAACAGACTCGTCGAAAGTAATGGTCCGCCGCATTCTCTTCCCGGTCTCGGGGTTGATGTCATAGGTTCGGTACGTCCCAACCCAACATTTACCGCGCAGGTATACGCGGCCTTGCTGATGCCGGCGCCGTGGCACGATTCTCGCCTCCGTGCTCGGCGTCGATGACGTTCCCGGCGAATCTACCACCTGATGGCGATGTAAAGCGTCAGTCATCTTGGCGCGTTGTGGAAATTTCTTCCGGGGCCCTCGGACTCGAGCGTCACAATCACACCCACCTGGGCGAGCCGGTCAATCAGTTGCGGAGTGCTCCACCCTACCCAGCGCTTCGGCTGCGCCAGTGCAACCCCTAGCTGCTCCAGCGTGGAGCTGGCAAACAGTGCCGGATCGGTCACCACCGAACAAGTGTCGATCGCTACAGGTGGCTCTTTGAGCTTCAAATGCAGCAGGCGGACGCCAGGCGGCATCGCGAGGACTCCCTGAGAGGGTTGTGACGATGAATTGCTAGCTTGCCTTGCCGCACGCTGAACGAGAAGCGTTCTGACGGCATCGCGATGCTTCCGAAGCTCGGCGAGTATGTTCAACGCCTCTCTGTTTCCACTCGGCACGGAGTAACGAATTCGGTCTCCTTCGAGTCTTAAACTCCCGCCGTTCTCTTCAAGACGCGACACGACTTCCAGTACATCGGTCACAGCTCTCCCTCCACCCGAAAGGAAGGGATTTCATCGTCACGTTCGTCACTCTTGCCGGGTCTTTCGCTATCTATTGGGTTTTGTGTAGGTTGGGCTTGTGGCTCTCGTGACGATTGTGACGCTTGTGACGATGAGATGCTCTCGTTATCGGATATGGTGATAAGACGGCGTCCCGTTCCAGGCTCTCGCGCACCAAACTCGACGAAAACGCCTACTTGACGGAGATTAGGCGCGAGTCGGCGCAGTGTGTTGGAGAGCTGGCGGGGCGTTGCTGGCCAACTTCTCGACCGCTGAGTGCGATCATTCACATAAGTTTCGAGGTTTGCCAGGAGCTCCGACGCCGTGCCGGTCCACGGCAGCGCCAGTTTTCGAATGACTTCTGCGACCGGTGTTTCGAGAGCCAGTTCGTTCGCTGCTTTACGATTTGCCGCGTACGCCCGGAGAAATGTGCCTCTTTCCCAGCCCAGCGCAGGCTCTGCCGCCGACACCCACTTGGCGAAATCCGCCATGCGCGGAAGGCGATCAAGACTGACCTTTGACTGATTGGCAAGTGCGGCGCTGACGGCTGTCAGTAGTGCCCCCAGGAGTCGCGGCTTTTCGTTCTCGAATTTCATCCAGAATTGTTCCTCGGATTGGTAGTGCTCTTCGGGGATGCGGGGTAAATCGACAATCAGTGCGCGGTCCAACAAGTCCCCTCGCACCGCGAGTTCTTCGATTCCTGTAAGAATCGCGGGACGCTTCGCCTCGAAGATCATTTCCTCATCGTCCGTATAGAGGGCGCGCGTGCCAAAGCCACCGCCGGTGCTGAGCCTGCAAAGTGCATCTGACAACCACGGAGGCAAGTTGGAGAGATTGTCGAAAGCACAAATCCATCCGTTGTTTGCTGAGATCATGAGATCACGCGGTTCACGCGGCTCACTACGGACCGGAGCGAGGTTAGGATCAACTAATGCGCGGAGAAGTCTTGCACTTGTGGTCTTCGCCGAGCCTTGCTCGCCGTGAAAAATCAAGAGGGGATATGGCCCGAATGGATGCAGTGCACCGATGAGCCAACCTAATGTTAGAACAAAGCCGTCATCGCCGGAGACGTTGAGGAACGGCCGAAGGTGGCTTATTTTACCGCCCGGTTCGGGCTTCGGTAGTGCGAGCATTCCGTGTGGGCGCCGGAATCGCACCGGACAGACTCGCGATTCAATGATTCGCCAACCGTCAGCCGAAATTTCAACGACTTGCCAGTCGTCATTTGCAAGATCAAGATAGATCTTGCCGCAGTCGCTTTGAATACGAACGCCGACCCGGCGTTCCGTGCCCTCATATCGGGCTATTCCTTCGAGCGTTTGGATTGCACTCGTGAGGTTCTCGCCGCTGGCCGCACGTTGATGCTCTTCATAGAAGCGCTTGCCTAGCCAACTGCGAAACCCGCGAGAGCGGAGAGCGTAAGTCTCCATATGCTCACTGACACTGATTGTTGCGAAACAGCACTCCCCCCAGTGAAAGAGATCGGCCTCGGCCTTTGCCAAAGCTACTAGCATCGTGGCTGCCGATTCGCCGGTAGAGTCCTGTGTCATATTGCGAGCCATCCCAGCCCAAGAGCGTGCAGTGCCTTGCGTGTCTTCGGCGCCGTCAGGGCCTGGCAGTCGGAGTCAAAGCATTGGTGACAAACGTGGCCGTCTGTGACCAGAAAGCGAGAGCATCGCGGGTTCCTCGCGTTTGCTCTGTGCAATGAACCTTGCACTAGGCAGGGTTGCCCGTCGATTCCGTGATAGTCGTAGCTGATCCCGTTTGCGGCATGTCGGATGTTGAATTTCAGTCTGCCTCTGAGCAGCGCGCCGAAATCCACGCCGGCCGGGAGCTTAAGGCCGCACCTGAATAGGCCGTCCGTCGCACTGTTCTCGAAGCCGCGCGGCGGCTGCCCGTTGAGAGGAAGCTCGCAGAAAATCGGCTCGAATTCCTCAAACTCTTCGCGCATTCCGAAGAACGGCACTGCAATCGCGTACGGATTCTTGCCCAGCGCCACAGGCTTCGGGAAGATTTCACACCCGGACTGCTCTCCGAGTAGTGTTGCGAAGCCCGCCAACAGGTACCGCGCCTTGTATACGGGCTGCGGAGAGTGAAAGAAAATCGCGCTATGCAGCCCACCCGACTTCGAAGGAAAAGCGTGCAGTGGCAACTTCTGCACCTGTATCTCCTCGCGGAGAATCGCACACGTCCTTTCGTCGTAATGATCATGGTCGATCATCGCCCAAGTGCACGTTCCATCGAGGAGCTCGGGCTTTAGAGCTAGGCAAGTTTCTCCGGTGAGGTGTGCGGTTACATCGGCTGGAGTGACAGCCCTGCGCCATGTCGTGTAGCAGGCTCTCCGCTTGCCATTTTCGTCCGCACTCGCTTCAACATAATCGCGGATCACAAAGCTCACCGGATTCGAACGGAACAGCGAAAGGAAGCGCTGCTCATCGTTGTTATTCATCGCAGCTCCCCTCTCTCCGGAACCGTCGTCTCGATAGCACGCGCAATTCGCGGTAATCGCCGGGGAAGGATGACATCAGCCGAGCAAAGCTGCTCTACCCTGAATCGTGTTTTTGGGAGTTTTTGGTCAGGGTAACGGGAGAGCCCAACTAGGAAGAAAAAACCGTAATTTGCGATAAGGGCTAATGGCTAAATCCCACACCCTCAAGTAATTAGCTGACTGTTGGCAGACTTCTGCGCTTCCGTTGCAGACTGAGATCTGAGGTACTCGCGGTGATATTTTGCCACCGTGCTAAATTCTAATTGTCGTTGAATGGCGACGAAGTTCCGCGCAGCCGTAACCGCCGTTCTGGCCGAAAGCCCAGCCTCAATCTCTTCGTTGGAAAACCCTGCGACCGCCAGTCGAGCCCGTATCCCCCTTGCAGAAGTTCCTTTTGGCAACGACCTGCGCACCTCGACAAATCGCTCGAAGCGACCCCGCCTAGCGTTTTCCACCTCGTAGCCAATCAGAAAGTTCCTCTTCTCGCTCTCGGCTTTTGGGGGCCTACCCCCAGCGTGTTTCCGTTTTTTCTGTTTCGGAGTGAAGCTCGGCGCTCTCCGCACCAAGCCGTCGATCCGCACGATGTAGATTTCGCTGAGTTTCCCACGCTCGCCCTCGCTCGGGCAGTACGCCCACCAACGCCTTCCGCGAAGCTGCCTGAGCCAACGCCCTCTGTGTTGCCGAAGCGTGTAATTGGGGTGCAGCAGGCAGTGCACCTCAGGCATCTTGCGACAGTGACCCGCGGCCATTTGCTGCAGGGCATTGAGGCGATCCGTGATGTGGACTGGGAGCGGACCAGGAACCAACTGGGGAGACTCTAGAATTTCATAGTGGGACCTTGGCGTCCCGATCCTCTTGGCCATCTGCTTCTGAGTTAGACCAAGGTCTTGACGAAATTGGCGGAGGTCCCAAGGCAACCATATCCCTGCCTCCCCTGAATGCAGGGAGGTATTCTTCCGACGTTTTCGCAAAGCTACGCCTTCATGTGGCCCCGGGTTGCGTCTGGGGCCTTCTCTTGAAAGAAATGCTAACAAAATGTTTTACAGGTGTCAAATATATATGCTATAGTTGCCCTCAGTGAGTCACAAGGTCTACAGCACCGAACAAGCGGCCGACGCCGTTGGCATCACGCGAGCCACCTTGCAGGCTTGGATCAAAGACGGCAAGGTTACGCCGCCAACCCCCACGCTACAAGGTGCAGTAGCGAAGCGGCTTTGGTCGGTCAAAGACGTTGAACGACTCAGAAACGCGAAGAAGGATCACTATCGCAAAGGAAGAGGACGAAAACCGAAAAAGCGATAGAGAAAAAACGGGCCTGCCGCCTGTTGGAGCAGACGACAAGCCCTAACCAAGCGACACACAGGAGGTGTCCGTGGCTGGAGAGAGTTTATCCCACCTCAACGGCAGAGTTGCCATATACGCCCGCGTCAGCAAGACGAGCACACTGCAAGATCCGTCCTTACAGACGCATGAGCTTCGTGAATACGCAGCGGCCCGCGGCTGGAAGATTGTGGGGGAATATGTGGATCGCGTATCGGGCAGCAAGGACTCGCGTCCGGCTTTGAATGAAATGCTCGCTGATGTTCACCGGCGCAAGTGCGACGTCGTGCTCGTGTGGAAACTTGATAGGCTGTTCCGCTCCTTGAGGCATCTGGTGAACACTCTAGCCGAACTGGAAGCTCGAGGAATTGCCTTCGTGAGCTTGCGGGACGACCTTGACCTTTCGACGCCGTCGGGGCGGCTCATGTTCAACGTGATCGGCGCCATGGCGGAGTTCGAGCGCGCGCTTATACAGGAGCGCGTAAGGGCCGGCCTCCGCAACGCCCGTAGGAAAGGCACGCGCCTTGGCCGGCCGAAGGTCGATGCCGATGGGCATCTCGTGGTCACGCTTCGGAACGCAGGATTTTCTTGGCGCGAAACCTGCAAGCGAGCCAACCTTTCCAAAGGTACGGCACAGAGGGCCTACCACGCTCAGAAAAGCGTTCCTAGCCTGCCCAAAAGCCCTTGCGGCCATATTCCTTCGGGCGTTTGAGGGCACCTTCACGCTCCATGTGATCGCTGTGTTCTTCCCGAACTCTGAGGCGACGAGGGACCTGCCCAAAATCATATGATTTGCGGGTGTCGGAGCATCCCACCAGAACCGGTTCAATTCAGGTCTGTTACGCGATCAAGAGTGGTTTGTGGGCAGCTAAGGAAAGTCGCTGATACCGGAACGAGTCTTTCATTTCAGTTCGCGAGTCATTGCTAATCGAGAGAATCTCCTCGAACAGGCCAGCTGGGCCGGATTGCTACCCATAGCCCAACCGCAGAAGCACGTCGGTCAGCCCCTCAAAGAAAGCAGTTCGATGCCATACGGAAGTGGAATCCCTCGGAACTCCCGAGCTGGCTGAACGAGAAGGCCTATAGAAGCAAGATTCTGCCTCACCTTTCGAAGTTCACAGTCAAAGCAATTCGTTTGGCGCTTGATGTGTCTCACCCCTACGCTACAAACATTCGGCGAGGTACTGCTATTCCTCATCCGAGGCATTGGGTTAAGCTGGCGAATTTTGTGGGAATCGCTCTCCACTAACGGGCTTCGTCGTACTAGTAGCAATTTGTCCGGTAACGCGACGCACCTACCTCATAGTCGCGGAAACGGAGCTTGACACGATCCGCAACAAAAGTATATTCATGATTGCCGTACCTCTTGAGGTAAGGTATCGCTGTTCACCGAATTCCAGGTTTAGCCCCAGCCAAATAACCTTCGACGAAGGCTCGTAAGAGCAACAAAATGGACGTTCCGGATTTCATACGGTCACACGCTGTAGCTCTCCCACCTTTCGCGAAGTTTGCACTTGCGATGGCGATCATCGTGGGCATTCCCGCTCTCTCTCGCCGCATTAGGATCCCAGGTGTTGTTGGCTTGCTGCTCAGTGGAGTTGTTATCGGACCGCATGTCCTCGGGTTGTTTGCAGAGCATCATCCGACAATGGATTTCCTGGCCGAACTAGGAAAGCTGCTACTCATGTTTTCAGCTGGCATGGAGATCGACCTGGCCCTGTTTCGCCAGGCACAACGCCGATCAATGACCTTTGGTCTCTTAACGACCTCGCTTCCCCTGCTGCTCGGTACGCTCGTTGGACTGTGGTCGGGCTATCAATTCGTTTCAGCCGTGGTATTAGGTTCCTTACTCGCCTCTCATACCCTTTTGGCGATGTCGATCATTCTCCGACTTCGGGCAACCGGGCTTGAGCCAATCGTGATTACGGTGGGCGCCACCGTCATGTCTGACACCCTATCCTTGATCGTCTTCGCAATCTGTGCTTCCACCTACCACAGTGGGTTCTCCGTTTCGACTCTCGCCATTCAAATCATCGAGATCGCCATCTTTGTTCCACTCATCCTGATCGGCCTGAGCCACCTGGGTGCATACTTGCTGAAAAAGCTGGAAGCTGACGAGAACGCGTATTTTGTCGTTATGCTCGGAATCATGGGCGTGGCTGCCGTACTGGCGCAAAGCATTAACCTGCCAGGCATCGTTGGGGCGTTTCTCGCCGGATTGGCGGTCAATGCGGCGGCCCACGAAAAGCCCCCCGCCAAGGAAAAGTTGGAGTTCTTTGGAAATTCGTTGTTTATCCCCGTTTTTTTCATTGTGACCGGATTCTTGATCGATCCGGTCGTATTCTTCCGAAGCCTTGCGCAGCATTTCGTCCTGACCGCAGGAATCATCCTTGCGCTACTCGTTGGCAAATGGGTCGCCGCCGAGATAGCTGTTCGGGCATTCAAATATAGCCGTGCCGCGCGGATGACCATGTGGTCGCTCACCTTGCCCCAAGTCGCGGCCACCCTTGCTGCAACGCTTGTCGCCTACGATACCTTCAACCCGGCCGGGCAACGTTTGGTCGACGGTCATTTGCTCAACGCCGTGCTCGTGCTAATGCTGGTCACCTCCATACTTGGACCGACCCTGACTGAACGCTTCGCTCCGGCTCTCCTTCAGGAATCCCCACAACCGGTCCTTACTTCCCGATAAAACGCGCCAATCGGTAAGCGAGTAACAAGCACGACGTGCCGGTTTCCGGGCAGTCGAACACGAGATCAGTCGCCATTGCTGGATAGCCGCGTTATCAGAGTAGCCGACAAATCAACTCAGAAAATCTGAAAGCCAGGGTGACAATTACTTAAAGAGTAATGGAGATCCGCTGACCCGCTTCACCTTGAAGTCAATTGTGACCTCCACACGGTCGGCAATCCTGATGAACGGAATGCCGCTGTTCATCCCGAACTCCTTGCGATCGAACGCCATTGTTCCTTTGATCTCTCCCGTGCCCTTCCCCTCAGGGTCATCCGTGAAAGCCAGTGTCTCCTGTTTCGAAACGCCGCGAATGGTAAATGTTCCTGGAACATCAAACGTGTGGGGACCCGTCTGTACAATCTTCGTGGAACGAAACGTTATATAGGGATCTTTCTTCGCGTCGAAGAAATCATCGCTCCTCAGCTTGTCGTCCTTGAAGCCACTTCCGGTATCCACGCTAGCCGCCTGGATCTTGACATCGAGAACGCCTGTCGAAACGTCCGGCGCAGTAAATGTCAGGGAGGCATCCCACTTGTCGAAGGTCCCGTCGATGGAAATCGAGGATTTAACAAAGAAAGTGATCTTGCTCACCACGGGGGTGACCTTGTAAACGGGAGCCTCTTTCGAAGATTGCGCCTGAGTCACGGGGCCGAGCAGGAAGGAAACAACAAGGCCCAGTATCATCATTCCATTACCGTGCAGCCAGAGATCCTTCAGATTTCTTTTCATCTCGCCACCTCTTTTCAATTTTTATTTCGTGTCGATTGGTCCCGAAACCAGCACCATCTCCGCAACGCTTCCCCCGATCTATAACTGTGCTTCGAATTTGGTATCGTCCCTGCCAGTCGCTTCTAGGCTCCCGGCGGAAAATGCTTGAGGAGTTTGTTTACGCCTTTGTTCAACCTCTCCATATCTTTCTGGGGATTGCCACTCGGATTGAGCGTTTCTGCCGCGGTGCCGCGCCAAATCAGCTGCTGCGAAGTGGGATCATAAAAATCGACCGCCAGCATTCCATTGGTGATCGTGGAACTCTGGGCGCTTGCCATTCCGCCGCCCCAGCGGAGTCCACCACCCATGCCCCAGGCGCTCCATTCGCGTTCCCGGTCAACGGAACATTGATAGCCGACGTTGAGATCGGCTTTGTCACCTGTCGCCAGTGTAAGGCCTTTGGCCGCGAGTACGTTGTTGACAGCATCGCGGATTTCCTGGGCCACGATTTGATTGGGATGAACATTCGACGGAATGTCGACCCATTTGTAGGTGTGATATTTCGAAAAGTCGGTGCCAGGCATGTAGTTGTAGACTACGTGCTGCGCCATGGCGCCGCCGCTCATGAAGAAGAGAAGAAGCGCCATAGACGGAAACCGAACAAAAGTTGAATTCACCTTGAAAGACATCTCGATTCCCCTTTCTCCCTAAACTGCGGTGTGAGTCGAAATTCCGGTGCTTCTGAACATGGCGTATCTAAACAGAGGGACTCCAGCCCTCGCCCGGGTTGTATTCCGTCATCGCGCCGCCCTGGTCTGTGGTTTTTTCGCCTAGATCCTTTTGGTAGATGACACCATCCTTTCCAATAAGGAACGTCATGATGCCCGTGTTCCGGTATTCCACTGGATACGCCAGAATTGCGAACCCCCCTGTCATTTTCCCGTCCACGATGTAGTCTTTCGAGCCACCCTTTACTGTGGCGCCTTGCTTCGTAAGTATCCGGTAGTAGTAGCCGTTGAATGGCTGAGGTTTGTCGCCCGCGTTGGGGTAGCCCAGCGCCTTTGCGAAGTCACCAAGGGGACCAAGGGGACTCGCCGGCCGGCCTTCTGCAACGGGCCAGTACAACCCGTTTTGTTTGCCCTGGTCGCTCGCGAACCTTTGGGCGTACTGTTTAACTTTGCTGAAGTATTGGTCTTCCGCTATGGCTGCGGTTCCGCAGGCCGCCATCGCCGTCAACTCGCCTCTGCCGATCCGCCGGGCGAGGATTTCGTCATTGCCTGCCGCCGTGTCGAAGGACCACTGCCCAGAGGAATTCTTGTCCAACGGGATCGGAAACGGGAAGTTGTCCGCTCCGGTGTAGAGAACTTTGCCTCCTGCCTTGAGGTTGCCCCAGCGATGCATCTGGTCGTAGGACGCAACGAAACCCTTGAGATTGTCCTGATCATTTACCGTGTCTCCAGTAAACAGGACGTGCTTGCTGTCCGGACCGAAAATCGCGAGCAATGTATTCTGATCACCCGACTTGGCTGCTGCCACGACCGCCGCCCCAGCTTCTTCTGGTGACGCGAAGGTCTTTTGCGCGGTCTGTTCTGACACAGGTTTTTCCGTCTTGTTACACGATGTCAGCAGAATTAGCACCGCCAACAACGTCATCGACATCCGCCAGGGTCCGGCTGCCTGATTGTTCCAACTTATGCGCAACATAAGTGCCTCCAAACTTGATCTGACAACGGGTCGCTGGGCCTAGCGCCGAAAACCGCCGAACCTGCCGCCGCCAAATCCACCGCCGCCGAATCGCCCGCCGCCAAAGCCGCTCGAGCGCATGCTCCCCCAACCGCGATCACTGTCCGCTCTGGATGACCAGCCACTGTCGGAGAAGCCGCCACTTGAATGACTTCCACCCCAGCCGCTGAAAGCGCTCGATTTCCCGCTATCGTTGTGGTCCCACGAATCGCTGTGTGCCCACGAGTCGTTGTTGAAGTTACTGCGGTTCAAGTTGTTGTTGACGTTGACGTTCCGGTTGATATTGGTGTTCCGGTTGTAGTTGTTGTTGAAGTTCCGATTGAACGAGTTGTTGTAGCCATAGCTGCCGTGGTACCCGCCGTTGTAATAGCCGCCATGCCACCCAGCGTTTCCGTAGTAACCGCCGCCGTGATAGACGACAGCCGTGCCGTGCCAGCCGCAGTTCCAGCTGCTGAACCCCCAGCTGCAGCAGCCACCACTCATCATGGCTCCCACAGCGATCCCGGCGCCGAAGCCAATGATGCCGGCGGCTGCCACGTCGCCCGCGGTATACGCGGGAGCTACATAGCCGGGGACAACATAAGGAGTGCCGTAAACCACCGTCGGATTGTATTGCGGAACGTACACGATCTGTGGGTTGGCGGGTTGAATGACAATCGTTTGCGGTGACTGCTGCACGACCGTGATTTGCGAGCTGGACTTGAGGGTGCCCTTGTCTTTCGCTTGTACGCGAAGCGTCTGAATGGCTGCCATCACTTCGGACTGCTGGTTGTGATAAGCCTCTCCGAGAGAGGACGTCCAGGTTAGATTCTTCGCCAAGTTATCGAGCACGGAAGGAAACTCCGTGAGCGCCTTAACGCTTGGATCCCACGATTGCTTGTCGACGGCTTGCATCAACGCGCTACCTGTAAGACTCTTGTTTTGTTCAAGCCAGTAGCTTGCAATGGCCACCTGGTCCGGGAAGGTCGCTGCGGTCAGAATTTGCGCCACCAGAGAATCCGGATACAGCGCGATAGGTGCGAGCAAAGACTGCAGCTCCTCTTTGCTCATCGGGGCGCCTTCTGTACCACCGCCGGCCTCTGCTGTGGTCGACGTTCCCGTAGTCTGATATCCGAAAACGCCGAGAATCTGAGAAGGAGCGGAAAGCAAAATGAAGCTAAGGATTACCGTCAGTATCTTTTTCGTTTCTTTTCTGATCATTGGCCTCCTCCATTTCATTGAACCGTGCTCGATCGCGCCGCAGCCGTTGGCTGTGTCACTGTTTTTAGGAAACCAGCAGTGCTCTCTTTTCAGACCGATCTGACCAAATTTTCTGACAGAGAGGACAAAGGTCAAGCCTTGTCACCTTACCTCGCGAAGGAACGTTACTAAGGCGCAAGCTGGGCCGCCCTGTCTCGTCTGGGCTACGAGCAGGGTTTCCTTTGGACGAAGCGTACCAAACTAGAACCCAAAAAAGTGCGCGATCTTCTTTCCACTCTCTTCTGTGTAGTACACGGTCACTTTTGCGCCCTTTTCCGCGCCTGCTCCGACAGCCTCACCCATATCCTTTCCGGCTGTTCCGGTGTAATCGAACGCTTTTTCTGTCCCGTCGGCGCTCTTCACAACGACGGTCTTTGTGCCATGATCCACTTTCACAATCGTTCCCTCGGTGACTTTGACGCCATCTTTGCTGATTTTGCCGATTTCCAAGCCCGTTTCCTCGGCGCCTTTCCCCGTCTTGTGAACCACTACTTCCGTTCCTTCCTTGAGCCCATCAAAC
>Ga0306921_10004342_pt1 | contig 14558 bp, 12 predicted proteins | sample sta12Cox44000080_FD_203760 | JGI IMG/M metagenome (GOLD analysis project Ga0306921, IMG submission 203760) | Lab enrichment of tropical soil microbial communities from Luquillo Experimental Forest, Puerto Rico - statoxic.12C.oxic.44.000.080 (v2)... | ecosystem: Environmental > Terrestrial >...
TTGGGCCTTTGGTCAGAGAGGCCGTTGGCAAAGAACGCTACGCTGGCATCGCGTGTGACAGGGTTGGTTTCCTCGGGGGCATATCCGATGCGTCCGAGCACACCAATTCCTCTGAGCGGCTGACCGCTCCCGAGTTTCTCAGCGATGACCCCGGAGTGATCTTTGACAAAGAGATACTGAGAAAAGTTTCCGATCGTGAGCCAACTGGTGGACTTGTAGTTGATCGGCAGAGTTTCAGATGACGGAATACCTAAAAGAACACCGGCGGCTTGAGAATTCGTACCAGACGGCAACCGCCTGAACGGTACACCCAGATCGATCTTGGGTTTGTTGGTCCAATTGAACTGCGCCCAAGATTGGCCCGGCAAGCCGCCAATCTGGTATGAAAAGATTGCCGTACCGTAAATGTTGACCCGATCGAAGGCTTTCGTGGCAAAGTTATCTGCCTGGCTATTCGGGTCGAATACGCCTGCGGCAATGAGTAACTTCTTTGAGGGCGTCCACACTCCAACCGCTGACCATGTAGTCGTGTTATAAAAATTGAGTGCCATTGGATTCTTGTGGAAGTTGAGATTTGCGAAGTCGTATTTGTAGCTGTTGGCGAATAACGTTTGATCACAAACGGTGAGTACATTGATCTTCCCCAACAGTACGCTGAATTTTGGCGTCACTGACTGCAAAAGAAAATATTCCGTGGGAAGGACATCATGTCCGAAGAAGGGGCCTGGAAAAGCAAGCCCGGTATATTGAGGAACGGTAGCGCCTACGGTAAAGGTTTCTTGCGGCGAGGAACTTCCATCCCGGGACTCCAAGGTAATATGGAACAGGCCGCCCGACCATAGCCCAGCGCGCCCTGTGTCTATATTGATCGAAAGCTGCGTATTTTGAATGAACGCGCGGCCGGTTTTGAGCCCGCCAGACGCCACATCTTGATAGGCGCTAGTCGAATAGAGATCGAAGAACAATCCATGACGAGCTAGATCTGTGCGAGCTCCTCCCCAATCACCACTTAGCTGGGTACGATGCCAGAAATCACCCGCGTCCGTACCTGAAATTCCGAATACCGGTCCGTAGTTGAAGTACCGCAGCAGAACAGGAGCCAGATTCGTCAAAGAGGCCCTTTCCGTTGGCACTGGCCCCCACGGGTTCGCTCCATCTTTGTCGATCACTTCGGCTTTGTCTTTGGTTGAATCAACGTGATCCGAGGTGCTGATCGGTTTGGTGACGGGTTCCTTTCTAGTAGCGAAATCGGCATCCTTCGTCTTTTCGGACGCAGAAGGGAGCTGTTCCGGCGGTGCCTGTGCTGGAGTTGGCCTGGCGACTAGGATTATGTGTCCTAGAACTACGCAGAGCACGATGTTCGAGGCTAGGCGCATCCCCGTTTCCTAGCCGACAGCCCGCAGTTCGTGAGTCCAAAATCGTTCGCGGAGAATCCTTTTGAGGATCTTGCCGGAACCGCTCTTCGGCAGTTCGGTATCAGAAAACTCGACGCGGCGGGGGATCTTGTAATTCGCTAAGAATTGCCTACAATGGCTGGTCAGGTCGTTCACGCTCAAAGCCCTTCCGAGCTTCAGTGCCACGCAAGCCATCACGAGTTCACCCCATTGGCGATCAGGTATCCCGAAGACTGCCACTTCGCGAACCGAGGGATGTTTGTAGATGACCGCTTCGACCTCTCCGGAATAAACATTTTCGCCGCCGGTGACGATCATGTCTTTCATGCGGTCGAGGATGTAGAAATAGCCGTCTAAATCCTGATAGCCAATGTCTCCCGTGCGAAACATTCCGTTTCGAAATGCCAGAGCCGTGTCTTCTGAATCGTTCCAGTAACCTCGCATGACATTGGTGCCCCGTGCGACTAACTCGCCGTGCTGCCCGACTTCGACTTCCTTTCCACTCTCGTCCTCGACGCGCAGGTCAATTCCTGGACAGGCCCGTCCACAAGATAGAAGCCTGCTTTCGACATGCTCCTGATCTTCAAGGCCTGTGAGAAAGCCGGTCTCGCTGAGTCCATAGCACTGGAGAAGCTTCACGTTCGGCAGAAACTTCCTCGTCCGATTGACAAGTTCCGGCGCCATTGGGGAACCCCCATAAGCCAGAACCTCGAGGCTGCTCAAGTCATATGGTTTTGTTTCTGGCATCTGCGTCAGAAGGTTCAGCATCGTCGGGACCAACACCGTGTGAGTTACGCGTTCTTGTTGAACCAACTCACAGAAACCTTGCGGGCTGAACTTTGGAATCGTGACTTGGCAGGCGCCGAGCGCTGGTGCTGCGAACATGGCGGGAAAATCGGCAATGTGAAAAATTGGCGCCGCATGAAGAAAGACGCCGCATTCTTTGTATCGCATCCAATAATTAAAGTGTTCGACATCTGCCAGGATATTGGCGTGGGTTACGATAACGCCCTTCGGCCGGCCCGTCGTGCCACTTGTGTAGATGAGAGCGAGAATCGCTTCCGGCTCATCAACGGGTTCCGGGCAGAACTCGTTACGAACGTCCAAGGGGTTTTCGTCGAGCAGAAGTTGCCACGGAAGTTGGACTGTCGGCTTCGGCAACGAGGAGTGCCGGACCAGCCCGCGGGGACTCGCATCTGCAAGGACTCGATCGATTTCCGCTGAGGAGAGTCGCGTGTTTATTGGAACTGCGGTAACTCCCAGCCAGCCGCAGGCATAGACCAGCTCGATATACTCCGGTCCATTGGGCAGCAAAAGAGCGAGGCGGTCGCCTGCCGCAAAACCTAGCCCGACGAGCGCCGCCGCAATGTTTCTAACGCGTTCGTGGAGCTGCCGAAAAGAAAGGGAGGCGCCCTCGACCACAAGCGCCGCCCGTTCCGGATAGTATCGGTAACTCCGACCGAGCGAATGAATATAAATCATCGTTTCCCACCCGAATGAAGGAACGTTGAGCCCGCGGAGCGAGGACCACGCACATGAGCTGATCTAGGGCTAATCCGCGGCCGACGTCGATAACGCCTCTGCGGCCTTTTCCCCCTTTGCGCGTGTTGCTAGCAGCTCCAGCAGCATGACATCGCGTTCGTGTTCCAGTTCTTCCACCGACCGGCTCCCTGCCTCTTGCTGAACACCGTCGATAATTGTTTTCGTGACTTGGGGACTGAATTCAGTGATCGTGCCGAGATCCTTCCACCAAATGGACAGTGGCAGGGTGAATTGCTCCATAAAATGCTTGATCCCTCCCTGGCCACCGCCGAGATGAAATAGAAGATTTGGCCCCATCACGCCCCAGCGCAGACCAGGTCCCCAGCACACAGCAGCATCAGAATCTGCGACATCCAATACACCTTGCTCGATGAGATAAACGACCTCGCGGTAAAGCGCCCCTTGCAGTCGGTTCGCGACGTGCCCGACAACCTCTTTTCGTACGTGGATTGGCTTTTTGCCGATGGATGCGTAGAACTCAAGAGCCCGCTGGACGGTCTCTGGAGAGGTCTTCTCACCAGCCACTACCTCAACCAAAGGAATCACGTGGGGCGGATTGAATGGATGGCCTGTGACGCAGCGTTCGGGATGTTTGCAGGCCGACTGCATAACGCTCATCGTGAGGCCGGACGAACTCGACGCGATGATCGAATCAGGCGGAGTCGCCGCGTCCATTTCAGCGAAGAGCTTAATCTTGAAGTCTTTCCGTTCGGGCCCGTTCTCCTGGACAAGATCCGCGTTCGCGAGCGCCTGCCTTAAGTCCGTTGTGAACGTCAGATTATCGCGCGACGCGTTGGGCGAGAGGCCGATCACCGCAAGATCCTTCCACGCCGAATCGATGTACCGGCGCAAGTTTGCTTCTGCATTTGGTGCGGGATCTGTCGCGATGACATTGAGACCACGCGCGAGGTACAGCGCTGCCCAACTCGCGCCAATGACTCCCGTGCCAACGATTGCCACGTTTCGAATTTCCTTCTTGTTTGCCATTTCATCCTCCTTAGATTTTTCAAATCTCAATAAAACTGTTTGAGTACTTCCAACTTCTATTTGCCTGCGAAGACGGGTTTGGCGTTCACGTCCACTGCCGGTTTCGCAAGTTCTGCGTCGTGGGGATTCACGATTAGGCGGTCACCCCTTTGCCCTGTCACGTAGGTCCAAGCCCACTGCAAGAAGACGCTCAAACGCAGGCTCGATGTGGCCAGGAACTGCAGGTGCACCGATGCCCACGCGAGCCAGGCCCCGAACCCGCTGACTTGGACTTTCCAGCTTTGCAGCACAGCGAAACCCTCGCCGACTACGGCCATCGTGCCCTTGTCGAAGTAGCTGAATGGAGCAGGAGGGGGATTGCCAACAATGCGACTGTGAATCAGCTTTCCGGCGTAACGTCCTCCCTGCATAGCGACCTGTGCCACTCCTGGCAGAGGTTTGCCGTTCTGATCGAGGGAGGCCGTGTCACCGACGACGAAAATCTCCGGGTGTCCGGGAACCGTGAGGTCTTTCTGAATGCGTACGCGTCCCGCGCGATCCGTTTCGACGTTCAGCCACTTGCCTGCAGGCGAGGGGGCAACGCCCGCGGTCCAGATGACGGTTTTGCTGACAATCCGCTCGCCGGCGACCACGATACCGTCGGCGTCGATGTGATCTACGCTATGTCCAAGCCGGACTTCGACGCCTAAGTTCTCGAGCCGTTGCTTGGCGGCTTTGGAAAGACTCTCCGAAAACGGCCCCAAAACACGGGGAGCCATATCAACGAGCACAATTCTTGCGGAGGCTGGATCGATTCTCCGGAAGTCCGATTTCAGTGTATTGCGGACGAGAATAGCGAGAGCGCTGGCCATTTCCACGCCTGTAGGGCCGGCGCCGACGAGAATGAAAGTCAGGAGGTCACGATGGCGGCTCGGATCTTCCTCGGCTTCTGCCATTTCGAATGCCTGCAAGATCTTATTTCGCGCTGCCTCGGCATCCGCTAGACTCTTTAAACCCGGCGCGTACTCCGCGAATTCGTTGTGTCCGAAATAGCTGTGACTCGCACCGGTCGCTAAGATCAGATAGTCGTAAGTAATCGGGACGTTCTGCCGATCTGCGTCACTAACAAATACGCACTTCTGACCTTTGTCCACTCCTGTGACTTCACCTAAGATCACTGTGGTGTTCTTCTGATTCCTAAAAATGTTGCGGATTGGCGTCGCAATCTGACTGGGCGTAAGGACCGAAGTCGCCACTTGGTACAGCAACGGCTGAAACAAGTGGTGATTAGTGCGGTCGATCAAGATGATTTCCGCAGGCGTACTTCTAAGTGCCTTTGCGGCGGCCAATCCTCCAAAGCCCCCACCGACGATGATGACTCTAGGTTTCGACATGCTTACCTCGATTCTCTTCCTTTCGGCGAACTCTGTTCGCACCTTGGATCAAGACGCTCCAATTCATGCAGCCTTTGTCGTTTGTTTTGTTCGGGTAAAGTTCGGCGCGCGTTTCTCCAGAAACGCCGCAAATGCTTCCTTGGCATCCGCTGAGCGAAGCTGCGCGGAGAACACCGCATTCTCCGATTTCGCGGCTTGCTGCAGATGCTCACGGGTCGATTGCCTCATCAACCTCTTGCAAGCCTGCAGCGCATCGGCGGATTTTTCTGCCAACTTTTGCGCCGTAGCTGTGGCAGTCGCGAGGAGTTCCGTGTCCGGTACGACCTTCGTTGCAAGCCCGAGCTCCACCGCGCGTTTGGCATCGAAGGACTGTCCCAATTGAATCAACTCGGCGGCGCGGAGATAGCCGATGCGGGCGGGAATCGAGTAGCTCGAACCGAATTCCGGTACCAAAGCCAGGTTGACAAACGGCATCTGGAACTTTGCGCCCTCGCCGGCGTAGACAAAGTCGCAGTGCGTCAACATTGTGGTTCCGCCACCGATGGCGGCACCTTGCACAGCGGCAACAATTGGCTTATCAAAATCGATTAGCGCATCGATTAAGCGGGATTGCGGGCTATCGCCCGGCCCTATCGGATTCTTGAGGAAATCCTCGATGTCGTTGCCCGCGCAGAAAACGTTCCCTGCACCGTGCCAGAGAACCACGCGCACGGTGTCGTCTTTTGCTGCGTTGTTGAGGATGTCCGCCAGGGTGATGTACATAGCGGACGTCATCGCGTTCTTTTTTGCCGGTCGATTCAGTTCGACGCGCAAAATGCTGCCGGAATGCTCGGTGTTGATGTCACTCATTGTTTTGCTCCTTTGTTCTCTACCCTTCTGGTTATCCTTTAGGCGGCCCGTTCCTTCGTTTTCGGCACGGCCCCGCTTGCCCGCAGGGCCTCGATGCCCTGCGCGTCAAAGCCCAGGTCATGGAGGACCTCCTCGGTGTGCTCGCCGAGCTCGGGGGCGCGGCGGGCTGGTACTTTGGTTACGCCATGCACCTGGATTGGGCTGCTGATCGTCGAGGTAAGCTTGCCGCCTGCGCCCTCGAGTGGAACAACGATATCGTTCGCCTTGAGCTGAGGATCGTTGATGACTTCCTGTGGCCCGCGCACCGCCCCGATCGTGAAGCCGCTGAGCGCCTCGTACCAGTGCGCTATTGGCTGCGCGCCGAAGACCTCGTCGAGAATGGCGACGAGTTCGTGCCGGTTCGCCGCGACCTTCGCAGGATCGGAGAATCGCGGATCTGTCAGGAGGTCCGGACGCCCGATGGCTTTCGCCGCACCCGCCCACTTGTCGGGTGTAAGGGCGAGAACAAACCACGTGTCGTCGGCGGCGCGATACACATTTGTTGCGGCGCTCGCCGGATGGCTGCGATCGTGCAGCCCGGAAAACGTTGCGTCGCACAGAGCCGCCTGGATCGAGACGCTTGCCGCCCAGACGCCCTCGGCGAGGAGCGAAGTCGTGACGTACGCACCCTTGCCAGTGCGCTCGCGGCGGTAGAGCGCCGTGACGATCGCCGAATAGATGCCCACGGCCGTCGCATTGTCACCGCTGCCGGCCACTGGCCAGGTCGGCGGCGCGCCGGCATCGCGCGTCATCGACAGCAGGCCGCTGCGCGCCCAGTACCCCGTGATATCGAAGCCAGGCAGTCCGGAGTCCGGTCCCTTTTCGCCGAAACCCGTGAGATCTGCGTAGATCAGCCGCGGATTCCATTGCACAACGTCGGCGTATTCGAGCTTCAATTTCTTGCGCGCAGAGTGGGGCGTGTTAACGACGAACACGTCCGCCCACTTGACGAGCTTCTCAAGAACCTGCTGAGCGCTCGGCGACTTCAGGTTGAGCACGATCCCGCGCTTGTTGCGGTTGGCGAGATGAAAGGGGTAAGCATCTTTGGCCACCGGCATCGGAGGCATCTGATTCGCGTGTCTCCACAGATCGCCGGAAGGTGGTTCCACCTTGATCACGTCGGCGCCGAAATCCGAGAGAATCACTGCGGCGCCGGGAGCCGCAACGAAGGTCGCGAAGTCTACGACTTTGAGTCCGGAAAAAATGTTGTCGCTTGCCATTGGTGTCTCTCCTGAATGATGTCTGGTCACTGCCCCTGGAACTTGGGAGACCGCTTCGCAAGAAAGGCAGATGTCCCCTCTTTCTTGTCTTCGGTCCCGGCGCAGAGACCGAAGAAAGAAGCTTCTAGCGCAACGCCCTCGGCCTGGCTTGTTTCCAAGCCCTTGTTGACCGCCTCGAGCGAGTACTTCACTGCGATCGGCGCGTTGGAAAAGATCTGCTGAAGAACTGCTTCTGCTCGTGCGATCAGATTGGTGGCGGGAACAACTTCATTGACCAAGCCGATGCGATACGCTTCTTGAGCGTTGATGATTTCGCCGGTAAGAATCAGTTGCAGAGCCCGGCCCCTTCCGACCAGACGCGGCAAGCGTTGCGTGCCGCCCCCGCCGGGGAGAACTCCCAACTTGACCTCGGGCTGGCCGAACTTCGCAGATTCGGAGGCGATCCGAATTGTGCACGCCATCGCCGTTTCGCAGCCTCCGCCGAGTGCGAACCCGTTAATCGCCGCGATGACGGGCTTGCCAAGATTTTCAATGAGGCTGAGGACCGTCTGCCCATAGCTGCTGGACTTTTCCGCCTCGACCGCATTCATCTTGGCGAGCTCGCTTATGTCTGCGCCGGCGATGAACGCCTTATCCCCACTGCCGGTCAGGATCACCCCTCGCACATCTTCATCCTGCCGCGCAGTCTCAAAGGCGGTCTGCAAGTCCTGCCATGTTTCTGCGTTCAATGCGTTCAACACCTTCGGGCGGTTGAGCGTTACGCACGCAATCCGGTCTTTCTTTTCGTAGAGCACATTTTCAAGTTTCAAAGCTGAAGCTGGCGAACTCATTTGTTTCTCCTCTCATGTGGCGACATTGGTCGGCGCCGTGTTTACGAACCCGCGGGAACGTGCGCGTAGGCGATCCCCGTTAAGTTTCCTTCTGCAAAAAGTAAAGTCTTCTTGTTCGAGCCGTCGAGATTGGCGCTGTAGACAGAACCAGCCAAGTCGGTCAAAAACATGCGGCCACCTTCCAGGTCCAACGCCAGGCCGATTCCTTCCATCAGGTGATTGAAGACAATTTCCGGTTCCTTCCGGTCCCCTGACGTTGCATCCATGGGCGCCCGATTCACCGTGTTGCCGCGAGGCGGGTCACCGCGATCGGTCCAGTACAGCATTCGGTTGGAGAGATCCAGGTCTAGATCGATCGGCTCCGGCAGGTTTTCAAAAAGCAGTTCGATATCTTTGCGATCTTCTGGTGTTTGGCCTTTCGGGATCTCCAAATTGGCGCGGAAGATCCGACCTTGGCCAGCTTTGTCGGAACCTTTTTGGGTCCAGTACACCTTGCCGCCTTCCACGTCGATAGCGATGCCCACGCACCATTTCCTTTGGTCTTTGCCGGGACGTGCATCGCCTTGGCTCGAGTCGACAAGCGTCTCTACGTTGGAGCCATCGATGCTTGCGCGCATGACTCGCATGCCTTCGCGATCGCACCAGTAAAGCTTCCCGTTCTTCTTATCGAACTGGAGCTGCTTAGGAGTGTGTGTACCGCCAGACGGAACAATATGTTTGAGATCACTTCCGTCAAGATTCGCGCGTTCGATGGCACCATCGTTGGCGCTAGGATTACCCATATTGGTCCAGTAGATGTAACCGGCCTCCACATCCACAACTATCCCGTCCGGAAGTCGTCGGCCCTCACTCACGATTACTTTCAAATCGGAGCCGTCGGGGTTCGATGAGAACACGCGGCCGCCACCTACATCCAAGAAGAACAGCCGGCCCCTGATTGGTTTTACGCCGGAGTCCGAAACTCCCGGCGTAGAAGTAGTGGAAGATGCCATGATTTATTCGTTCCTTTCTCACATTTGGGCTTGCCATGAAATCTCTGTTTCTCGGCGCCTTGAGTCTTTGTGAACGCACACCCACTAAGTGCATCTCATTAGCCAAGTACCTTGTCGCTTTAGCTTGCTGAAAAGAAGCGCGTTATTTCCCGACTGGATTTCAAAGCCACGAATCGCTGTTAACGCGGGGAACGAATTTGTCAACTTTTTTAGCGGGTGGCGGGGAATTTTAAAAAGCGTGAGCGGATTTCCATCTGTTGAGAATGTTGTTTAAGTGCAGACACAACGGTGTTGAAACTAATGACCGTGGGAAGGCACACCCATGCGGGTGGTTTAATGCGGGCGGAGTTCCCTAAGAAGGCAGTGTCAGAGTCCGCGCAAGACGTGTCCGAGCTTGTCAAATACCGCAGTGTCGTAGCTGGAGCGGGAATCTCAAGGGGCAACCATTCTGCCAATGCTCGAGCGGAGGTTCTCAGGACAGAAGCATTCGAGGAGATGTTTGTGGCATCGCAGGCTCGCGTTGGACAAGTATTTTAGCCAGCGATTGGCGTCGATCCTGATGCCGCTGTGTTATCCAAGTGCCTAAACGGGAAGTCAATCTATCGACCAGCGAACCGAACATAGCGGCGAGAGCCGCAATGATTGATGGATTCAAGGACGAGTTCCGGAGCGAAGTCATATGCCTTAGGCACATCAAGAGCGCCGGACCCTTAGTATTTGGCGTTCGTCAGAGCCTTGGCACCAGACCGGTTGGCTTCACCGCCTCTAGTAAAATCCCTGGGTGTCCCGCTTTACGCTGACTTTTCCCACATAGCGTCGGGAAATAAAGATGAAATATGCGATTGCCAAAGCGAACCCGATCGGCCACCAGATGGAGGCTACGACGAGAGCCGTGTGGTTGGCCGCGATGGAGTAGGCTGAGAGTGAGTTTTGAGGGGCGAGTGTAGAATTCAGCATCACGGGAAAGATGGCGGCGCCCCCCGCGGCCAATAAGCCCGCGATGAGGAAATTCGAGGCGAGAAAAGCACGCATCTCCCGGTGAGTTGAGAAGCCCGAGACCAGCATAGCTGCCGAGATAAAGGTCACAAGCAATGCAATCCAACAAGCGGGATTGTGAACCGCCCGCCCAGGAACGTCGGGTCGAACGAGAAAAGATTCAACGGAAATCAACACAAATAGGGGAACAGTCAACACCCAAAGGTACTTCGCGCACCTTGCGCTCCGGTCATGCACTGGACCCTCTGTCTTGAGCGCCAGATAGGTTGCCCCGTGAGCTGCCAGGAGGCAAACCGCAAAAGCGGCGACGGAGACCGTGTACCAATCGAGCAGACCCACGTGACCACGCACACCGAAATTCGTGAAGAACGGCATTGAGAAATTCCCATCAGCGTCAAGTGGAACTCCGCGAGCAACATTGCCGGCCGCCGCCCCGAAAAGGATGGCTAGCAGAAAATTGGAAACCACAAAAACAAAATCCCAAAACCCCTGCCAGAGGCGATCGTTAATGTGGCCGCCAACTTCGATCGAAACACCGCGCAGAACCAGACACCACAGAATCAAAATCAGGGCCAGGTAGTAGCCAGAGAAAGCGGAAGCCATGAGCCGCGGAAATACAGCAACTAGCGCTCCACCAAAACCGACCAGCCACACTTCATGCCACGACCACAGTGGACCCATGGCTGCGATGACCTGCCGCCGCTCTTCAGGCGTTCTGGCCACGAACCAATGCAACATTCCAGCCCCAAAATTGCGGCCATCTAAGATTACATAAGCAATCAGCATAAAGCTCACCACGGCATACCAGATTGCGATCATACGAAATGCTCCTGTCTCGATGCACCGACTAGCTCTTGGTCCTTCGCTAGATCCAGCGCAACCGTTTCCTCGGCGGGACCACGCGCGATCTGACGGCCGACGAGATAAAGGAAGAGGACACCAAGCACGAAATAAAGGCCGACGAAGCCAATCACAGTGAAGATGGTGTCCCCGCTGCTGAGCACCTTGCTGTAGCCATCACGCGTGCGAAACAGGCCGTAGGCCAGCCATGGCTGCCGTCCTAACTCAGCGGTCATCCAGCCCACGGTGTTAGCGATGTAGGGAAAAGGGAATGCCAGCATCAAGATCCAAAGCAGCCAGGTATTCGATTGAAGCCGTCCACGCCAGTCCTGAAACTTGGCGTAGGCCATAAGCAGAATGAAAATCGAGCCGAGGGTAATCATCAGGTGAAACGAGTAGTAGAGAAGCTCGATGTTATCGGGCCACGTATCGGCAGGATATTCTTCAAGCCCATGCACATAACTTTGGAAAGTGCCATTGGCGAGAAAACTCAGGGCTCCTGGAACTTCGATCGGGTTGTCGAGGCGCCGGGCGGCAACATTCGGCTGACCGATGGCGGCGACACCTGCCCTCGTTCCGCCGACAAACTTCCCCTCCATCGCGGCAAGCGTGATCGGCTGGTGACGCGCGATCATCTTGGCCTGCTGGTCGCCACTTGGAAAGGCAACGAGCAAAGACGCAAGCAGTCCAACCAGCGTTCCCGCTCGAAGATAGAGCGCAGCCTGAGTGCGATGGAGCCCACGCAACGTGTAAAGCGCCCCGACTGCGGTCACGACAAACGATCCGGTCACGAGCGCGGCCGATTGGTTGTGGACAAATTGAATGAGAGCCCAAGGATTCAGTAGGTAGGCCCTCAGATTGTCGATGCCAAGCGACCCATCACTTTCGATTCGATAACCGATGGGGTGTTGCATGAAAGCATTGGTGACGAGAATGAAAAAGCCAGAAAGCCAACTACCGAGTGCTACTCCCACAGCAGCCAGAAAGTGATAGCGCTGGCCCAATCGCTTCTCGCCCCAGATCAGCGCGCCGACGAACGCACTTTCGAGAAAGAATGCGAACATGCCTTCCATCGCCAGCGTCTGGCCGATCACGCCGCCGGCATATCGAGAGAACCCGGCCCAATTCGTTCCGAACTGAAACTCCATAGGAATGCCGGTAACGACCCCAACGGCAAAATTGACGCCGAAGACCTTGGCCCAAAACCGGACGGCTTCGTTGTATTTTTCATCTCCGGTCCTCAACGCACGCCATTTCCAGTACACGAGAAACCATGCGAGACCCATCGTGAGTTGCGGAAACAGATAGTGATAAACCAGCGTGAAACCAAACTGGAACCGGCTCCAAAACGCAGGATCCGACAGGCTCGAGTTCATCGCCGTACCTCCATATGTGAATCAATGGTGCAGACAACAGGTTTGTCAGGCTGAGTACGCGCGACGCACAACCGCGTGGCCAGAAGTATCCCCGCCAGGAGAACGAGAATCCCCACGGCACGACTGACCGTCGCTCGCGAATCGGCCTTGTACATCGTTGCGCCCATTCTCATCGAGCATCCTTTCCCAAGAACTTCAGTTGATCAGCAGTTCCAAAGAGCAGTTGCCGTTGACGATCAAGATCGTCGCGCATCCGAACCGTGCAAGGCAGTCTCCAGCCAATTACAAGGGAATCCGAAACCGCAAACTGCCTTGAATGAACACCCTGCAGACAATGAAACCAAGGGTGAAAAATCGTTGCGGCGCTTTCGCGTTCCTTTATTAACGAAATCGTCGAAAATGCGCCGCCGAATGGCCGGAGAGTAGAACTTTAAGGCTGTCACGAGAGCCGAGCTGCCACATTTCGTTAAGGAGCATCAAATATCCACCTACAAGGAGTTCCCGTAACTCCGATTGCGATCTTCCGAAGTTCCTGTGGTGGCAATGGGAATGCAGCTAAGGAGCAGTGGTCAAAGATTCGAATGACCACTTGAACTTGCAGAAAGAGGAGGCTAAATCGATGTCCGCCGTCGATAGCAATTCCGAAACCCTTCCCGGTCCTGGGTTTCCCGCGGGGGTCGACGTGCACTGGGAAACGCAACGCCGTATGGTGTGGAATGCACGCGAGCACACGAGCGAGGAGCGCGAATGTGCCTACGAGATCAGCTGGATCGCAGAACTTGGTCTTTGGCGCAGTTTTCTACGGTCGCAACGCCAGGTGAAAGGCTAAGAACATTATCCTCTGCGAAGCACGCGGATCCCCAACGTGCCGACGGCGTCGTAAGAGAATCGTCTCCAGTGCGCCGACACTCAGGTAATTTCTGCAGTACCTTTGGTTCGCCGCCGTACGACTCTAAGCCTCACGAAGACGGCTACTGGCAATCAGTTGAGGCACCGCGGGCTTGTCACGAGATAGGGTCGCAACTTGCGCTGCGAAGTACCGCTTTAGTGCACGTGCAGCGCGGGAACAGGGAAACCAGAACCGTCAAGTCCACCCGGAGTGAATTCGGCCTGTACCTCAAACGCTTCGGCAGTGTGTGCAATGAACCCAAATGATCGCGCTTTGCGAAATTATGTAAGTGGTTGACTCAAATTTCCGTAAGCTTTACGACCTCTGCGTAAGTAAACTCGATCGTGAAATGCAATCCTCGTCACCGAACATGTGCCAGAATGAGAGAAACGTCATCAGTTGGCGGGCCGTTGCGCCAGGCGGCGATGCCGTCAAGAATGCCTTGTTTCATCTGCCCGGCAGGCAGGGCTGATGCTTGACGCACAATTTCTCGAACGCCTTCAATGCCGAGCATCTCACCTCCGGAATTGAAGACTTCGGTAATCCCGTCGGTGTACAGGACGATGCAATCGCCCGGTTCAAGCGACATCTCCAGGCTGGCGGAAACGTCCACGGCCTTTGGGTGTAGGCCGAGAACCGCGCAGCGGGATTCGAGCAGGAGAGGGCTTTGTCCGCGACGCGCGACCATCACCGGTGGATGACCCGCTCCGGCAAAGTCCATACGGCGTTTCTGGGCATCGATGCGAACGGCGGCCAGAGTAACAAACATTCCGGAGCCGGCGATGTCTTCGATCATCAAGCGATTCAACCTCTCGAACATGTCGATGAGCGCTGTACCGTTGCGCAGGTGCGAGGTCGTCTCTGAGTAGATGCGGTTCGCAACCAGCGCCGAGCCAATGCCGTGACCTGAAACATCACAGACAAGCACGCTGACGTGTTGTTCGTCCTGCGAGTTCACCAGCGCGAAGTCGCCTCCAATCCAATGCACGGGATGATAGAAGGAGTCGACGCTCACGTTGTCCCACACTTGGGATTGTGGCGCGAGGCTGTTCTGGACTCGCGCGGCGAGTCGGAGATCCTCGTCGATTTCCATCTGTCGTTGTTGAAGCCTTGCGTTGGCCGAGCGAAGTTCCTCCTCCACTTTTATCTGTTTGGAGATGTCGGCAAACGTCGCAACTTTTAACCGGCTTCCACAATTATTGAGGACACGCGAACTGATGATGACGGGCAA
>Ga0306921_10004345_pt1 | contig 14554 bp, 13 predicted proteins | sample sta12Cox44000080_FD_203760 | JGI IMG/M metagenome (GOLD analysis project Ga0306921, IMG submission 203760) | Lab enrichment of tropical soil microbial communities from Luquillo Experimental Forest, Puerto Rico - statoxic.12C.oxic.44.000.080 (v2)... | ecosystem: Environmental > Terrestrial >...
CCTCCGGTTACCAGCACACCCTGATCGTTTGGGGAATCATTCAGGGCTTTGTGGTGCTGGTTGCTGCCCTTTTCTTGGCTAGGCCACCCGTCGGATGGACGCCACCCGGTTGGAAGGAGAAGGAAGTCAAGGTCAAGGCACGCGTACGCAGTTCTGCTGTGGACATGACTCCATTGCAAATGCTGCGTCAGCCCTCGTTCTACGTCATCTACCTGATGATGACTATGCTTTCCTTCGGCGGCTTGGTCGTAACAGCCCAACTTAACCCCATGGCGGTCTCTTATCATGTGGACAAAGTGGTTGTTGCCTTCGGCATGACCGCTCTGGTACTGGCAATTACTGTCGATCGTTATCTGAACGGACTGACGCGGCCTTTCTGGGGGTGGGTGTCAGATCACATTGGCCGCGAAAACACTATGTTCATCGCCTTCACGTTGGAAGCGATCGCTGTATTCCTTCTACTTCAACTGATCAGTCGTCCAGTCTGGTTCATCGCCTTGTCGGGCCTATGTTTCTTCGCCTGGGGAGAGATTTTTTCGCTGTTCCCCTCCATAACTGGAGATTTGTTCGGCAAGACGTGGGCGACCACAAACTACGGCATCGTCTACACTGCCAAGGGCGCAGGCGCGTTTTTCGCTGGTATCGGCGCGGCCTGGATGTTTGAAAAAACGGGCTCCTGGAACAAGGTCTTCTGGGCCATGATCGCCTGCGACCTTATCGCCGCGTTTCTGGCTTTGTTCTGGCTGAAAGGAGTGGCTGCCCGCACGGTGGAGGCGTCACAGAGCGCTGCTGCAGTGGTCAATGTGACGGAACCGATAAAGGCGTCCTAGTTGTGCGTTCGCCTGGTACCGAGCGTTTGGGGTGGGACTGTGGGTTTGTTTTGCACAAAACTCCGCGCGAAAGAACCCAAAGTCCCGAACGAACCGATAATTCTCCGCAAGGCGAAATCCTGCTGAGCGCCGCCATGAATGCGCACCGCGGGTCACCCACCCACTGTGGGTCGGCGTGGCCTTCCTCAACTGCTCGGAGAGTTCTCGATAGCGGGCTCTTCGCTCGTGCAACACCTTTACGCCGAAGTCGCCAATAAGAAAGTAGTGGGTCCAGTCGCTCGTGTTCCGTACACGTTCGAAACTGATTGGGTGAAAGCCCTCGCCGGCTGAGACGCACTTGATCAGGGCGGCCTGCTCCCGTGAAAGAGTGTAAAGAGCATCCCACAGTTCATTTCTCTCACAATCAAAGCACCGCCTCTTTGCTTCTTTCCACAACCCTGAGATATTCGTACGGCGGCTCAGATCGTCATCAGGCCACGAAAGACCGAATCCGAGGATGAGCCACTGCAGTTCGTCATTACGGTTCATAGCAGGCTCTCCAGACTGGCAATCTTCCACCTCCCTCTGCAGATAGACAGTCGGTGACCAACGTCACCAGGCACGCGCTAGACTTCGGGCTGCCGGAGAAGTTCGTTTTTGTCTCTGTTGTCTCGCAAATCTAAGCGCGGGAACGATGCACATTTTTCCACAGCCTTACCCACTTACTGGTGCAGTCCAGCGTTTGTAAAATAGACGAGATTTATTCCTTCGAGGAGTGGGCGATGCTGTTTGCGATTGTTTCTCGCGGCAAGAATGTAGGAACCCGTTTGCTTCCACATCGGTTCAAAGACAACCGCTACCGTGTGCGGTTGGGAAAAGAAGGCCCTTATATTCCGCTCAGTGATTACCACGAAATTCCTTCTTATCTTGCAAACGGCTATTCCCTGCTGATGAGCAGCAAAGCTGACAACCACACTCCGAGTCTGATAAGACCGCAATCGATCCATGGATGGAGTATCAACCCTACAGACCTTTTCTTCCCCTCGAAGCTCGATTGAACCGAGCACGACCGGCGGGCCCATATTAGGGGAGTGGCATTGACTGCCGCAAATCCGCGCTCCGCTCAATATACCGGCCGGCTACAGGCGATCATTCTTGATTGGGCCGGCACCACGGTGGATTTCGGCAGCTTGGCTCCCGTCCGCACTTTGCAGCAAATATTTGCTCGCGCGAACATCGCGTTGACCGAATTGGAGACTCGGCAAAGCATGGGCTTGCCCAAGAAAGATCACATCCGTCAAATTCTCATGATCAACAGAGTCCGGGAGGAATGGAAGCGGATCCATGGACACGTTCCCGGCGAGGCCGAGGTCGACGAGTTGTATCAACACTTTGTTCCTCTTCAGTTTTCTTGCCTGCTTGAATATTCGGCCGTAATTCCCGGAGTGGTACAGGCGACAGAGCGTTTCCGCAGGCGTGGCCTAAAAATCGCCTCGACGACGGGCTACACGCGCGAAATGCTCGATTTACTCGTCGAAGCCGGCAGGAAGGCCGGATACGTCCCCGATTGCAATCTTTGCCCCAGTGATGTCGGGGGAGGGCGACCACAGCCTTTCATGATTTATGAGGCTGCTGTCAGGCTGCAGGTGTATCCCCTCCAGGCGATCGTTAAGATCGGCGATACTCCGGCGGACATTCAGGAAGGACTAAACGCGGGAGCATGGTCGATCGGCGTTGCCGCGACGGGAAACATGCTTGGCCTCTCCCAAATGGAATTCGAGGCGCTTTCTGCGTCTGAGCGCGAGGCGTGCCTGGCCAGCGCTCGCGTCGAGTTAAAGAAAGCCGGGGCGCATTACGTTGTCGATAGCGTCGCTGATGTGGATCCGGTGCTGGATGATATTGACGCCCGTCTCCAGGAAAAAATGGAGCCTGAGTAGCTTCGCCGAAACAGTTGCAAAGTTCAGGACGAGTCAACGTGCGTGCGTCGTATCCCCAAACCTAACTCAATAGTTCGGCCCGTGGAACGCTGCTCGGCCCGCTCTATCAAATAGCGAAGAAGCTGGAACTCCCGGGCTGAGAGATGCAAACAGGTTTCCGGCAGGCTATTTATTGTTGACCTTATGGCATTACTTGCCGGGGCTCGTCAGTTTTTGCAACTCAGTGATGCTAGCTTTGTCGTCGTAAATGCCTGCGCCGACGATGTAAGGCGTGTTGCTTACCATCAACGCATAGCTGACTTTGCGGGACCCCTCTTTCTCGCCTGGTTTTGGCCACCAATACTCGACCCATACGCCGGAGGGGCTCTTTCTCGCCTCACAAAGTTTTGGGAAGAATTCCGTCCCCTTAGTACCCTTCAATTTGGTGTCGTCCTTCCCCACAAGATCGGGCCGAAAGGGGTGGGCCGCTATGGTTCCTTTGGCGCAGTCAAAAACGAAAACGTAGGTGTCTTTCCAAACCCAGGGGCTTTCTTTCTTGTCGAATTGTGCCAGGCCGGCATCGCCTGACTGCGACAAGCTCTTTGCCGCTTCCTGTACCTTCTCGACTACCTCCTGGGCCGCCGCCTTTTCCTGTCCCTCACTGAGCGTAGAAAAGCCGAGCAAAAAGATCACCACCCCGGGCACAACAAATATGTTCCTTTTCATGCTTCGTTCCCTTCCTGCGGCACAGGCTCAGCGAAAACAGGGGCGGTGTGGCCTGAGTTCCAGTTGTTGCCACACTGAATGCTGTGCCTGCCCACGTGTTCGTTCAAGTTAGGTTGGCGGCCCCTTGCTTTGCCTGCGCGGGGCGTGCCCCCAAATGCGACCGCGAAGCGCAAGCAAATCATGCGACCGAATTCATACAACGTCTCCCGCGGAAGGAGCACAGCGCTCATGTGTTGGAGTGCCTGGTTGGCAGTTTGATCGTGTTCATTTTGTCTTCTTTCCTTTGCAATGGCCGAGCCAAAGCCAAGGCTGGGTTCTTGAGCGTGAAGCCGGCGATTGTGTAACAGGTCTTGAGTGGTTAGTTGTACAATGCGCCTCCTTCCTGAGTCTTTCTAGACTGCCCACTGCCACGCCAGAAGAGAAACGATTGCAGTTTTGGGCAATGTGGTCGACTTCCTCATGCATGGTAAAGCGCAGCAGCCCGAAAAAGGGATCATTTTTTCAAGATACCCGCGCTTCGGCGGCCTCCCGGGCGGTCCTGGTTCGATGTCAAGATAAGTATCGCAAGCGAGGTTTGTGGGGCGGGTTGGCTTCAGCTGAAGTTTGTCACGAGGGCGCTCAAAAAAGCGATAACTCCTGGAGAATCAGCTCAGGCGCTTGCCGAGTCTACATTACATTCGCGGTTAGAATTGAGGCGGTCGGGAAGACTGATGCCGAGCGGATCGAGAAGAGATTTCCGCTCCGCCGTGGGCTCGGTGACACGACGCAGCGGGCCGTCGGTGGTCGGCATGGTCTAACAATGACATGGTTGTTTCCTACAGGCCTTAGATCGCTGCTCAACGGATGTGGTCCGCCACCATAACGTTGCTGCCGGATCTATCCAGTTGCGAATATAAGACCCATCGTGAGTCCGGTGAAACTGAGATCCCCATATTCCCCCTGGTATCCGGCAATAGTTCTGTCAACTCCAGGATCGAGCGCGTCCGTCCCGTAGCAATTCGATAGGCGCGAATCGCTGCCGGGCGACTACTTGTAGCAGGGTCCAGAAAAACTATCTCGTCGGCAGTTATTGTCCAGTCGTCGGTCTTCACCTTATAGGGCGGACCGACGACCTCAGCCTCGCCGAACGCCGTCCGGTTTTGGGCCTGAGAGCCCGGCGTGCGCCAGATGCTGTCTCTCATATGCTTGGAAAAATAGAGCCATTTGCCATCGCGCGACTCGCGGCTCATGTAGCCCCCGTTATTGGTCACCTGCAAAGGGTGGCCGCCAGACACCGCAACCCGCCATATCTCCCATCTGCCGGTTCGATTTGAAGCGAAGTAAATGAATTCGCCGTCCGCCGACCAACTGGGAATCACCGCCCGAGCCATCGACAAAGGCTTCGGCTCTCCGCAACGCGTCTTTGCCGAATCGCACTCGAGGATGAAAATATCGGAGTAGCCATGAGGTCTGGCATCAAATGCCAACATTCGCCCGTCTGGCGACCACTGCAGATGATCTATCGACGGGCCACTGAAGTGCGTGACCTGCACCTGCCCGGAGCCATCGCCTTTTGCTAACCAGATCTCTTTGCTGCCCGACCGATCGCTGATGAACGCAATGCTGCCATCGGGTGAGTAAGTAGCGCCCTGATCGCGAAGCGTGGACGCTATGAGCTTTGCCGGCTTTCCAACTCCGTTTGCCGGTATCCTGTAGATATTCAGGTCCCAGAGCTGATTGACCCAAGCCATACGGCTGGTTTTCAGGCTGGTGGCGGGCGTGATTGCGTCGATTCCTCCCTGCGTGATGGACTCCGCCCGGGACGGCGCATTCAGGGGAACCCGCCAAACCCCGAAAATGGTGCTGCTTCGCTGCCACGAGACGATCAGACTCTTGCCGTCCGCGGTCCATGCGTGTCCCCAGATGCCCCCTCGTGCATCGGTTAACCGCCGGGGTGTTCCTCCTGACCTGGGCACAAGGTAAATCTCATCCGCCCAATAACCGATGACCCTTTTAAATGCCACCGTCAAGCCGTCAGGTGAAAACCTGGGGTTCCAATCGCCATCTGCTAGCGGCGGCGGATCGGTTAGTTTCCGCTTTACGCCCGATTGCAGGTTATAAAGATAGATACTTAATTGAGTAGGTACGAGTGAGGCATCCGAGAATGCCAATTCCCCTCCATCCGGCGACCAATCAATTGACGAGGTGAGATAGGCACTTTCCAAGTCTACAATCTTCTGCTCATCTCCTCCTGTACTCGCGATCGAATAGATCGCGCCGTCCATACCGCGCTGGCGCTTGAAAGCGATCCGGCCGCCATCCGGCGACCAAGCCAGATATCCGATGTTGCCTTCGGATTCGTAGTTAGTAAGCTTTACCGGTTCAATGTCGTTGGGCCCCTTGCGATAGATCTGTCTCTGGCTGCCAAGCCTGTCAGTCCATGTGAAGGCTACTGTCCGCCCGTCCGGGGAAAGCGCAGGAGTTCCCTCCCAGCCGGCCTGCGAGGTTAGAGGCTGGATTCTCAGATCGGCGAATTGCGGTGTATCCCTCCTGTTGAACAAAGCCGAGTTGACCGTCCATAACACACACGCTAGAAGAACAGTGCCTGCCAGGGCCGCGTGCCATATCGGGCGATGGCGCACCTGTTGCGACTTCACGAAGGCGTCGCTTAGTCTCTCGGAGACCTCCGCCGCCGATGGACGTGCGTCAGGCTTGCTCGCGAGCATTGCCAGGATGAGCGAATCCAGGTTGGCTGGCACGCGCGGGTTAATGGAGGACGGCACAAGCGGCTCACTGGTGGGCATGGCTTGCAGGAATGAGGAATACCCGGGAAACGCCTGCCGCCCCGTGACTGCTTCGTACAACACCAATCCCAGCGAAAAAATATCCGTTGCCGGCGAGATGAGTTCGGCCCTCGCCTGCTCGGGAGACATGTAACGTGGCGTTCCGGCAATGCCCGCTGTGGTCGCGTCGCGCCCGATCCGGCGGGCGAGGCCGAAGTCCAGCACTTTGACATATCCATCGCTTCGCACAAGAATGTTTTCAGGCTTGATATCGCAATGGATGATGCCGTTTGCGTGTGCCGCGGCGAGTGCTCTGGCGGTTTGCAAAACGAGTTGCACAACCTGCTCCAGGGGTCGTGGAGTTCCGCGGGCCGAGCCCAACGGCTCGCCCTCCACCATTTCCATGACAATGAGGGGCGTGTCCTCGTGCCGGATCACTTCGTAGACAGTAACGATATTGGGATGGTTCAATGCGGAGGCAGCTCTGGCCTCGTGCGTCAAGCGCTCCGCCAGCCGTCCAAAACCTGGTCTCGGGAATAGAAACTTTATAGCGACCGCGCGATCGAGTTCTGTATCATGGGCGGCCCAGACTTCGCCCATTCCACCGCGACCGATGGGAGCGACGATTTCATACCGCCCGAATCTCGCACCGGCTGACGCGGGGGTGCGAGGATTTGCCGCACCCGCTGCCATGACCTCAACGGGGGACCGATCGAGCAGACTGTAAGGCGCTTCGTCATCTCTCAGCATCTGCTCGACTGCCAGCCGCAATTCAGGATCGGCGGCAGAAACGGAGTCGAGCAAGGCCGCTCGTTCCGTGGACGTCTTCTCGCGGGCCGCGTGGAACAATTGCACTATTTTGTTCCATTGCTCGGGCGACATCGGGATACCACCGTATCAAACTACGGGTTCAGGACGTACCTGTCCCTTCAGCCAAGCCCGTGCGACCCTCCAGTCTCGCTTGACGGTTATGGGGGAAACGTTGAGGGCTTCTGCGGTCTCTTCGACCGACAGTCCACCAAAATATCGCATTTCGACGACTTGGCGGTGACGGGGATTCACCACCTCCAAACGGCTCAATGCCGCGTCTAAGGCGATCAATTCTTCGGCCTCCTTGGCGGAGAGTCCTTCGCGTTCGTCGGAAATTTCGGTCGATGCCAGTTGAGTGCCACGTTTTAGCGCCTGGCGCCGGCGAGCATGATCGATCAGGATGCGCCGCATAATGCCCGCAGTTACGCCCACGAAATGTGCTCGACTCCGCCAGTTCCGGGCTTGATCGCTCACCAGCCGCAAGTAGGCCTCGTTCACCAGGGCGGTAGGCTGCAGCGTGTGGCCAGGGCGTTCGCCACTCAAATAGTGCCGGGCCAAGGCGCGCAGCTCTGGGAGAACGAGCAGAAGTAGCTTTTCAGGCGCTTGAGTATCGCCGCCGCTCATCTGCTCGAGAAGCAGTGTAATCTCGTCCGAGGTGTGGGTTCCCATGCTGCCCATGATGGGTCCTATCGACACCCGGAAGTATACCGCTTTTAAGGATTTCGTTCCTCAAATGATCCGTTTTCCGCCTCTTCTGCGCTTTACATTCGAACGCGCTCTGTAATCGACCACCGACGATGGCGAACAAGCTTCGTCGGGTCTGGGATAAATCGAGTGTCGATGTGCCTCATCTGTGTGAGCGTGAGCGATATTGCCCAATTTACGAGAAGAAGGGAATCACGGTGGCAACACGAAGCAGGCGCCTCGAAGGGCATGAGTTGAAGCGTGCGCCGGAACAGCGTCCGCCACAAGTGGTTGGCGGCACACCGCACGGTTTCGGAGTCTGGACGATGGGGAGTTTCATCGCGTCGACATCGGGGCAATCGGTACGGTGATCGCCAAGCTGACCGGGGAGTTGGAGGCGGCTCGCAAGGATCTTGTGGAGCAGCGTCAGGCGACGCAATCTCCAGAACAAACCTAAGACTGCCGCCGAGTGCCTGTTGAAGTCGCGTAATCCAATTGGCATGTCGGGTGCAACTTCATGGAAGACCGGGAAAAGAGGAGAGGATGAGATTTCAGAATGTCATTCGGACGCAATTGGTCATCGCAGGGCTCGGTACCGCTCTACTGTTTCCTGGTGTCACGAAAGCCCAGGAGATTTCAAACACCGCTTTCGATGATGGCCCCAACGGAACGCCGCTCGCTCGGCCCGTTGCTGCGCAAGGAACTGGTAATTCCGTTTCTGCGCCCCCTAGCGCACAAGCAGCCCCCGCGATGACGGCAATCGATGGCCCGGTTAGAGGGCCGCAGACCACCGACGAGCGGGAACCGTCGGCGACTCTGATTTGGATCGGAGCCGCTCTTGTGTGGATCGGCGCGATAGGTCTTTATGCTAGAGGTCCCGCAAAACGATTGACTCGCGAGCTCCGCTCCCTCAGGGAGTCCTACTGTCATTCCGAAAACTCCTTTCGACTTCAAAATCAACAAGATACAGAGGGGTCGGAGGGCCCTTGAGTTTTGGGTACGAACAGCGTAGGCGATTTTTGCGGACCCCAGGCATTCCGAGAAGCTGATGCGGGTGGTGATACGGTTTTTCGGTGTTCTGCGCTTTAGTTAGAAGACAGTCGGTGAAACGCCAAGAAAAGCCGATTCGCCCGTAGTGCATTGTCCTCGCAAGGAACCCCACGAGTAGATGTGCTCATGGCAGCAAACGGCACAGGCCGAAACCGATCAAGAAAGGAGAGGGTTCGATGAAAAGACAAGTTCTAGTGACACTGGCAGCTTTATCGGGGTTGATCGCGCTTGGGGCGCTTCCCGCGCGTGCCCAATTCGAGATTGCTCCCGATCACTTCGATGCGCCGAACGCGGAGCCGTTCGATAAGGTCAAGACCGATACGAGTAGCGATGTGGGGACAATTCGTTTTGAGGGCAAGTTTCGGCTGGCGCAGACAATGCAGTGCAACGGTAAGAGTTTGCGTCCGGGCAGATACTCCGTTTCACTTCGCTACGATGGGAAGGTTGCCCACGCCACGCTAAATCGCGATGGCCAAACCATTGGAATTGGAGGCGCTGTACGCAGACAGGCGCACAGGCAGGGAAACGACGCGCTCATCGTGGAAGTGCATGGAACATCACGGAGACTGTCAGCAATCCAAATAGCGAAACTGGATTTTGTGCTCGATCCGGGGCCACAAACAAAGAACTCAGCGCATAGCGAGCCGGGGCGACTCGAAAGATTGCCGCTAACCGAGTCGGTCCTCGAGCTTCAAGCCCCACCGAGAAGTTGAGGTGACGTCCGAACCCGGCAAGGCGGTGATACGCGCACTTGAAGCGGCCGCACCAGCGGCTTAGTCAAACGGGCTCATCGCCGAAGTGGGGCAATGAGCAATTTTTCCGGTTACGGGTTACCACGACTTGACCATTCCAAGCACGGCTCACCGCGTTCATCGAAAAAGACGCAGAGAGCGAGACCTTTTGGCAGTTCGCGGTTTCATGGCTGCGTCCTTCTCTTCAAATCGGAGATCGGCCAATCATCGATGGATACTGTTTCTCCGGTCGTCCCGCCGGCACTGCGAATGTGCAATTCGCGCTGGGGGAATGGAATCTCTATGTTCGCTTCGCGCAACGCCTTCGTGAGGCCCACCGCCACATCGCTTTTGAGCCGGAACCAATCTTCTTGATAAGTCCAGAAACGAAGCTCAAAGTTGAGCGCACTATCGCCAAAACCGACGAAATAGGCCTCCGGTTTGGGATTTCTCGTCACTCCGGAATGTGCCGCTGCCACTTCGATCAGTAACGAAAGGACGCGCTCCGGCTCCGTGCCGTAGGCAACACCTACCGGAATACCGACACGTCGTCGAACCGAAGACAACGTCCAGTTGATGACTTCGTTCGAAATTAGGTTGCTGTTGGGAACGATCACTTCGGCATCCTCACCCGTTTGGATTGTGCTCGAGCGTGCTCCGATTCGCTTGACTAAACCGGCTAGCCCTTTCATCTCCACCGTATCGCCGACACGGATGGGACGCTCGAACAGAAGGATTAATCCTGAAGCGAAGTTGTTGACAATATTCTGCAACCCGAAACCCACGCCAACGCCCAATGCTCCAGTAACCAACGTAAACTTATTGAGCTCCATTCCGGCGTTGGCCAAGGCAGCCAAAAAGACCAATACCAGGAGGACGTAGTAAGTGACCTTTGAGATTGTGAACGGCAGTCCGCGCTGCAGTGGGAATCTCGACAGCAGTAACTTCCTGAGCGCGAAAGCAAGCAAATTAGCAAGAGCGTAGCCCACGATTAGAAGGAAGAGGAAGCTGAGAATGTTCCCGAGCGTGATATGCACTCTTTGGAAACCAATGGGGTATGAAAGCGCGCGGGTGACGTAGCCCACCACGCTGTCATAGATCGTCAACAAGCGTGCCATGGCATCAAGCCACAGGAAGAAGGAGAGTGGAACCATAACTCGCCAAGCCCAACGCTCCGTCTGCTCTATCTGCTCTGTGCCGCCCTCAAGGACTGGTTCAGCCCACTTGCTTCGCAAGACAGTACTCAGAACGAGCATCAGAATCCGAGCCGCGCAATACAGAGCCGTCGCAGCGAACGCGCCAACCAAGGTAGTTAGACTGAGGATCTGCGCCAGAGAATTGAATCCAAAAATATTTGCTGCCAGTGAGGAGCCCAAAAGGAAGAGACCCAACGGCATCCCGATCGTCAATACGCGGAGTTTTCGTCCCGGCGTTGTCAGTTCACGCCATCGGGAGGGACGAGCGAGCCAGCCGAAACAAATCAAAGCAGCGGAAACGATTAGCGCGTGCACTTCGCGCCTAACAAGTGGCGGAAGACGGATTAATAAATACACGCCCTCGAGCAGGTAGAAAACCGCCAGCACATGAAGAAGCTTCCGCACAGGGGGCTCAAGCAGAGGGGGGAGCAATCGCAGCACCGGGATCAAGTAAAGGATGCAAAAGATGACTGCTATTTCGAGGGGAGCGGAGCGAATATAAGCAATCGTTCCGACCATGGCCACCAGCAGAGCAATCGAAAACGGCGAATCCAGGACCTTTAATGCCGTCTCCGAAACTGCTGCACCTGCTCCGCGCTCGACTTGCCGCCGGAGTTTGAATGCCCCCAATAGGGCCAGAAAGTAAGACATCACAAGGCACGTGATGCCAAACTTGCGTACGCGCAGGAATTCCACGGCAATCTTGAACGATCGGTCGAAAGAGCTCCGAATTCCGCTTTTCAATTGGTTCAGATCGCGAAATTCACGGACCTCCCAGAGGGGACGGCTGTCCTGCTCGAGTAGGCGGCTGCGTGACCAGTCTTCAGCTTCCTGAATCTTCAACAGAACATCCGAAATCTGGCGGTCCATTTGTGAGACTTGATTCTGCAGGGTGAGGGCAAGGTTCAACTGCTTTTCCAAGGCCGCGCGCGCCTTTCGGATGGCAATCAGTTCTTGGCTGGTGCGTTCGACTACGGTCTCGATTCCACTGCGTTGGTGGATCTGATCCCAGGTGGCCTCCCAATCCAGTTGTTGTTGGTCAACAATGTGGATCTCTTTCTCCAACTCAGCCGCTCGTAAAGTCAAGGATTCACTCTGAGTTGCGTATTTTTGACTGAGAACACGCCAAGATCTCTGCTCGCTCTGACGCTCAAGTGTTGTAGGCTGACTGGCCAAAAGTTCATCTACCTGGTTCACGCGCTTGCGAAGTTCCTCAGATTGGCTCTTCACCTCCTCCTCGGCTTTGAGCAGATCCGTTTCGGGGATCAGTCGACCGGTGACCTCCCCTAGCCAGCGGTCTAGCTCCTCGGCGCGATCCGCAATCTGCGGAAGAGGGATAGCCCGATCGGCGGGTCCTGTGGTGGCTGGTTTAGACGGCGCTTGTTGCGAGGACTCAGCGCTTGCCTTTGATGCAGAGGTGGTCGTCGGAGGATGTTGAGATTGAGCCCACAAAACTGGAGCCACAAGGAGTGTGACAAAAAGAATCGCAAGCAACCCGCCAGGATGCTTGCTAAGAGAGTCTTTACACCCGGCGGCCGCGTTTGCGTCAAGGTCCGAGAGATGCAATAAGCCGAACTGGGACATTCCCAACCTGGATGTCGTAAATGTTGGGCTCGGCAACTAGTTGAACACTAACACATGCCAGGTAGGCCCGCAATCTGCTGGACAAGGATGCCAACCAGGTCTTCTATGGCGCAGGCTGTATCGCGAAGGGCGGTTGGACATCACGATTGCCACGCCTCTTTTGCGGCGGAAGGTGAACAGCGGCATTGCTGATGACTCCGGCAAGGTCGATTTTGTAGCGGTTAAGCTTGCCACACCCGGACGGACCAAGCGAAGAGCGCATTGACGCCCTTGCCGAGGGGCAGCTTGCGGTCGAATCGCCACTCACCGAAGACGCGCTGGTGATGATGACCGCACTGCGCGCGAGCAGCGGTGAGCATCTCAGCGTTTCTGCTCGCGATCGGCCCGATGGCCTCCGAATGCGTGGATCGTTCTGGTCCCAGCCACAACCTCACCCTGGTGCGGGATGCCGCGCGGGATCACGTATTCCTTCCCGGCTGTTACTTGAATCCGCTCCCCGTTGATGATCAGCGTATAGCAACCCTGCACAACCACCATGTATTCGTCGTAGTCGTGGACATGTTCGGCAGAGGACGCGGTCTTTGCGCATGTCCAGAACGCCATTTGGGTTCCGTCGGCTCCGTCGAACACATAACCCTCCACACCAGGAGTGGCCTGACTGGATCCGGCAATCCTGTTAGCGGGATGCCTCATGAATTTAGGAAACTTGTCCATCCCTACCATTGTCACACCCTCCACTTCGCGGTACGAGTCTCGCAAACGGGAGCCTGGGTCGCGGTTTATGTGCTGGCAGAGCTCAACTCGCGGCCGTTAGGCCGTCTATTTCTGCGGGTGGCTGGCCCGGTAATGCTGGTGGAGTAGGTCCTCACCGAAGTCGCCGGAGTCGCGCCACACAGAGTGGATGTGGTTCGCGTCGTCTTGGGTGTCATCGAATTCGATGAGAAAGGAAGCAGCCTGAACGCGGTAGTAGTGTGGGTCGCCGCGGTTGACACCGCCTGACCAGGCGAAATAGATATTCCGGCCGACACTGTTGATCTGTGCGATCCGACCTTCGGCAAGCTCGCCGGGCACATTGCGCGCGTATTCTTCCATGAGGGCCATAAGCGCATCGAACTGCGTGGCGTTCATTTTTGAAGCGGAAAGACCGGATGGCTGACCCTGAAGCGCGGCTGTCCGGCTGGCAGCGCTCAGGATGTCCTTGTAGGCGGTTGGATCGACGATTGCGACCTTTTGTTGTTGCTCGTCGAGCGTATGGATTAGCTGCGTGCCGAGGTCGTCTTCCCCTGCTAAAGTACGCAGGCCTTTGCGCGACCCTTGCCGAACTTGAGCGGGGTTGGCTCCGAAAAAGCTGGGGCCATCGATCACCTTGCCATCCACCACCGTGTAGTTCTGGCTAAGGTGGTGGCCTTCGACGCGGTATCCCCACGTGCCGGTGTCACTGGGAGTACCGAACACAGAGAAATAATATTTCTCCGGGTTGCGAATCTCGCCGCTATCCTTCTCTATGATCTTGAGAACGTCCTCGAGACTCATGATCGTAACGGCCTTGATGTAGCCCGTCTGGCTCAGCCCGGCCGCTAGTAGCGCGCTGGCAACGTGCTTCTGATAGGAGGTCATCTCGCGCAGCGGTAGGCCTTTGCGCTCCCTCGGGATGAAGTGCCAGTTCATGCGCTCGTCCGCATCGAACGGGAATGTTGCTTTGCCACGCTGATTGGCATCGAGCGCGGCCAGGAAGCGGTTCGCGCACTCGGTCATGAGCGAGGCTGCCTGGACGTGGGTCGGATGGATCTGCTCGGTGTTGACATCGCTGGCGCCCAGCACGCCGGCTCCTGCTAGCGCTACCGAGGAGCAGAGAAACGATCGGCGGTTCATGCCCATAGCTTTTTCCTCCCTGCTGCCTGTTCGCCAATGAGAGTACAGAAATGCGGGTGAGTCAATGCCGCTGTCGGTGCGCCCTACGTCTTTCCCCGAGCGCGCGGTAAAGAGGTCCACGGGGCGATGCGCACTTTCGTAGACCTTTTCGGGAATGGTGAGCTTAGTCGGGAGCAAACCTCAAGAATATTAAGAACTGGTATTTGACCTCTCGAAAGCTAAGCGCTAATGCGCCGAGTCCGGATACTTTATTGAACAGCCGTAGGGACGCGTCGCTGGCGTCTCGACCTTTTTGCCGGCCATAGCCTGCTCAAGGGCAAGACTAACGTAGTTAGTCGCTAGTCTCCCGTCTCTAAAGTTTCTTTATATTTGTTCACCTTCCGGATGATCTTACTGGCGCTGGCGACCCACTGA
>Ga0306921_10004347_pt1 | contig 14549 bp, 13 predicted proteins | sample sta12Cox44000080_FD_203760 | JGI IMG/M metagenome (GOLD analysis project Ga0306921, IMG submission 203760) | Lab enrichment of tropical soil microbial communities from Luquillo Experimental Forest, Puerto Rico - statoxic.12C.oxic.44.000.080 (v2)... | ecosystem: Environmental > Terrestrial >...
AACGACGCCCAGCCGCGCATTTTGGGATCGAGTCCTGACCCTACGTGCCGCGACGGCGTGTCTTTTCTTTTTGACCGGCAGCGCGGCCGAACCCAGATTGGCAAAGAACGAAAAGGTTAGAATCCAGACTAGATTCCGAGCCATACCAGCAGAATAAGATATCCATGAGCTGCGATTCATTGGATGCGCGGCCGGATGCAATTCTGTGGGTCTCCTGCCAGAGCTGTCCCTCGGAGTTTGGCCGGAGCAACCGCCCTCTATTCTATCATGCGACGCCGAAAATCCATGGTTCCGCCGTCCCCGAATTTCTATTGGCAACACGGGGGTCCGCGGCGTAGACCGCGATCGCGACCAAGGTTACGATGAAATCAGGTAAATCCCTTTGTGCAGGCCCTAGCGATTCTACAGGCGCAGATCAGCAAGTGCGAGTTCTGCCCGCGCCTTCGCAAGCACTCTACCGACATCGCTTCCGCCAAACGCCGTGCCTACCGGGATTGGGACTATTGGGGCAAACCGGTCCCCGCTTTCGGAGACCCGGGGGCCCGCGTGCTGATCCTTGGCCTGGCGCCAGCTGCGCACGGCGCCAACCGCACTGGCCGGATGTTCACCGGAGACCGTTCGGGCGATTGGCTTTACCGGGCTCTCTATCAGACCGGTTTTGCGTCACAGCCATCCAGCGTATCTCGCGACGATGGGCTCACGCTTATCGACGCCTACATCACCGCCGCGGCGCGCTGCGCCCCACCGGGAAACAAACCCACTCTGGAGGAACTAGGGAATTGCCGGCCCTACCTGGAGCGGGAACTCGATCTGTTGACGAACCTCAGAGTGGTCGTGGCGTTGGGCAGAATCGCTTTCGATCACTACCTGGAAGTCCTCAAAAGCCGAGGGGTGATCTTGAGCCGCGCCGCTTTCTCGTTCGGACATAACCGCCGGTTCAAGACCGCACCCGGCGAGCCCGTGCTGATCAGCTCCTACCACCCCAGCCAGCAGAACACATCGACTGGGAAGTTGACGGAAAAAATGCTGCTGGCGGTATTTGAGAACGCACGAGCGGCGGCGGGACTGGATGGGGAAGAAAAAGTCAAAAGGCAAAACTCAAAAGCCAAAAGTTCAAAGTGATGCGGCGGCGTTTCGCGCGTTTGTTAGGAGCGCGTGTGGGGAAATCTGTGTCGGACAAACTCCAGGGCCTGGTCGCGGTCGGCGATGCGTCCCTCCAATTGAGCATCTTCGAGGTCGCCGAGGATCTGGGAAAACAGTGGCCCGGGAGTGTAGCCCGCCTCAATCAGGTCGGCGCCGGTGATCAGGGGGCGAGGCCGAAGCTTCTCAAGCGGCAGCTCTTCGAGTTTGCGCCGCACCAGGAGGTAGGTGTCGAGCTGACCGTGGCTGGCGAGGCAGTCGAGACGATGCAGTTCGAGATGCTCGGCGAACTTGGGCAGGCGCAGGAAACGCTTGAGCGTGCTCTCCTTCATGCGGGGAACATCCTTGAACCGCATATGATGCTCCACCAGGGACTCCACCTGCTCGGTCTCATCCCGGGAAAACCGGAGACGGCCGAGAATCCGACGCGCGACGCGCATGCCCTCTTCCACATGGCCATCGAAGCGGATGCGGTCCGCCAGTCGGAACGTCGCGGGCTTGCCGACGTCGTGCAGCAGCGCGCCCCAGGCCAGGGTCGTCGAAGCCCGATCCAGCTTTTCGAGCAGTAGCAGCGTATGCACCCAGACATCGCCCTCGGGGTGGAACTCGGGCGGCTGCGCGACGCCTTTCATGGCGGCGACCTCCGGCAACAGATCGTCCAGCAAGCCGGTCGCCTCCATCAGCTCAAAGCCGCGGCGTGCGCCGCCTTCGGTCAGGATCCGAATCAACTCGTCGCGGACGCGCTCGGCCGAGACCGTGCGGATGAGGGCGTGATGGTGGCGGATGGCGGCGAAAGTGGAGGGCTCGATTTCGAAGCCGAGGCGGGCCGCGAAACGGACGGCGCGGATAAGGCGTAGATGGTCTTCGCGAAAGCGCGTTTCGGGATCGCGGATGGCACGCACAATTTGACGTTCGAGGTCCGATCGCCCGCCGACGAAATCGAGCACCTCCCGGGTCTCCGGATCCATCATTAGGCCGTTGATCGTGAAATCACGGCGCAGGGCATCCTCGTTGGGATCGGTTTCGAAATGAACACGCGTCGGGCGGCGGCCGTCGGCGTAGTCGCGGTCGCTGCGGAAAGTGGCCACTTCCACCTCGGCATCGCCCTCGCGGATGAGCACGACGCCGAAGTGCGCGCCGACACAGCCGGAACCGGGGAACAGTTCCAGGATCCGCTCCGGGGGTGCATCGGTGGCGACGTCGAAATCCTTGGGCGGCGAGCCGAGGAGCAGGTCACGGACGCAGCCGCCCACCAGATACGCCTGCTGGCCGGCGCCGCGCAGTTTGCCAATGATACGGCGCGCTAGGGTTTCAGCTAACATTCCGGCTTCCCTCCCTATGCTAATATGGGGGTGCCAAACTCCACTCGGAGGCGGGGGAACCATTCTCGTGGGGCGCAGTCCGAATCGGACGGAGTACTTTCAAGCTCTAGCCCGTCAGCTAACCTCGCAGGCGTAGTTGAGAGCACCGCTATGGTGGTCGAGGAGACGATTTCGTGACATCCGAGAATCGGTCGGGCGCCGTGAAGGTGGTGGTTGCCACGACCGTGATGCTGTCGTTCATCTCCTTCTGGCGGGCGGCCGCCATCGTGTTGGCCGACATGGCCTCCTCGGCTTACTACGTCGGCGGTATTGCCGAGACGGCCATCGGAAGGGCGGCGCCGTGGTTCATCCTGGCGATCATGCTGTTTTCCTACGCCGTGCGGGCCATCTACATCGAAAGCTGTTCCATGTTCGTGCGCGGCGGCGTCTACCGCGTGGTTCACGAAGCCATGGGCGGCACGCTGGCGAAGTTCTCCGTTTCCGCGCTCATGTTCGACTACGTGTTGACCGGTCCGATCAGCGGCGTCAGCGCGGGATTGTATCTCGGCGGGTTGATCAACGAGGTGGGCGATCGCCTCCATATTGCCGGGATGCACGTGAACGCCGCGTACTTCGCAGCCCTGTTCGCGGCCGCGGTGACCCTGTACTTCTGGCGCAAGAACATCATCGGGTTACACGAGTCGAGCGAAAAGGCGTTGCGCATCATGCAGATCACTACGGTCATGGTGGTGATTCTGATCGTCTGGTGCTTTGCCACGATCCTCAACAAAGGCGCCTATCCGCTGACGCCACCGACTCTGACCAACCTGCATTTCAGTGATGACGCGCTCGGGTGGCTGAAGGGAACGGTTGCCCCGTCGATCACGGCCATCGCCATTCTGATCGGACTCGGACATTCCTTGCTGGCAATGAGCGGCTTCGAAACGCTGGCGCAAGTCTACCGCGAAGTGGCTCACCCGAAACTCAAGAACCTCGAACGCGCCGGCTTCGTGATCATCGTCTACAGCCTGATGTTCACCTCGCTGGTTTCGTTTTTCGCCATCTGGATCATCCCGGACGCCGACCGGAAAAACTTTTTGGACAACCTGATCGGCGGCATTTCGATGTACCTCGTTGGCCCGCTTTCATTGCGGTTGTTATTCCATGGCTTCGTGGTGCTGGTCGGCACCTTGATTCTGGCGGGTGCGGTGAACACAGCCATTATCGGCTCCAACGGCGTGCTAAACCGCGTCGCCGAGGACGGCGTGCTGCCCGACTGGTTCCGCCACCCACATCATAGGTTCGGAACCACCTCGCGCCTCATCAACCTGGTGGTCGGCCTTCAGCTGCTCACCATCCTCATTAGTCGCGGCAACATCTATGTCCTGGGTGAGGCGTACGCATTCGGCGTCGTGTGGAGCTTCGCGATGAAGGCCCTGTCGGTACTGGTGTTGCGCTACAAACAGCCGCGAAATCGAGAGTGGAAGGTGCCGCTCAACTTCCACATTCGCGGCGTGGAAATTCCGGTCGGGCTGGCGCTGGTTACTCTGGCCCTGTTTATCCTGGCCACGATCAACGTGCTGACCAAGAGGGTGGCTACGATATCCGGCGTTACCTTCACCATCGTGTTCTTTCTGGTCTTTGAACTCTCGGAGAGGTACAACCGGAAACGCCGGGCCGGACACGCCGAAGAGGTCGAAAAGTTCCGCGTTGACCCGCGGCCAGACCTATCGGCGGAGGCCGTGAGCGTGCGCCCCGGCAACGTGCTGGTCGCCGTGCGCAATCCTAACCGGCTGCAGCATCTCGAGCGCATTCTGAAAAAGACAGACACGCGCCGCCAGGATATTGTCGTGCTATCGGTCCGGGGAGTGAGTCCGGCGGGTTCGGGCGAGCACCCCCTCACCACGGACCAGATCTTTTCCGATGACGAGACTGCCGTGTTCACGCGGGTAGTGTCGGTCGCGGAAAAAGCCGGTAAGCATGTGGAGTTGATGGTGGTGCCCGGAACCGATCCGTATGAGGCCGTGGTGCAAACCGCGGCACGGCTGCGTTCTTCCCGTATCGTCATGGGCCTGTCGCCGAAACTGACGCCCTCCGAACAGGGCGCCCAAGTCGGCCTGTATTGGGAACAACTCCCCGAGCCGCGGCCTTCGCTCTCGCTCGAAATCGTTCTGGAAAACCAGAAGGACGTGATCTTCTTCAACCTGGGGCCGCATCCGCCGCGCCTCTGGCCGGAAGACATCGATCTGGTGCACCGCCTATGGCTGGAATTGAGCCGGTTAGGGCCCGGCTCCAAGCTGCATCACCGCGACATCGTGAGCGTAGCGCTCCGGCGAATGAGCGCGGAGCTGCATTCGGCCCGTGCGCCGGAGGTGGTGGGCGACGTTTTGCACGAAGTCGCCACCGGCAACAGCCACAAAGATGACGCCACGACGCACGACTCGGTGGCGCGGTAAAAGCGAAGATCGAACGTCCTTGCCCCTCTCCGCTGATCAGTTCTTTCGCACGATCGCGCAGCCGAGGGTCCTGGTGCGGGGGCGGGCGACCGGCTTGCTGGCTAAAACGGCGTCCAGGGCATCGCGGAGGTCCAGCTCGGTGGCCTCCGGGCGCTGCTTGCCGAAATCTTCGGTGCGGTTGTCGATCCGCCCCAGATAGAGCAGATCGCCGCGCGGCGAAAGTACGGCGACCTCCGGGACCGTAGTCGCCCCCGTAAAGGCGGCCAGCGATTCCTGGGGATCGAACAGATACGGGAAGTTGTAACCGAATTCCTTCACGTGCTTCAGGACTTCCGCGGCGGCCACCGTGGCGTCACCCTCGACCGCGTAGAATGCGACGCCGCGCGGGCCGTAGGCCTGCTGGATGCGGTTCATCTCGGGAACGTAGCCGTTGCTAAGCGGGCAGTCGGTAGTGGCAAAAAACAGGACGACCGCGCGCTTGCCGGTCCACTCGGACGCGGTGTGCATCCGCCCGGCGGTGTCGGCGAGCGAGAATTGCGGCAAGCCGGCTGCCACAGCCCCAAACGCACCCAAAAACAGCAGCAACGTCGGTGTGAAGAGCATGTTTTTAGAATAACCGTTACCTAGCGCCTTGAATTACGGGCGGTTCAGCACGCTTCAAGCGAAAATCGTTGCGCAGCCGCCACCACGGCGTTGTCATCTTCCGCCCATCCGGCGCCGCGCCAGCTGCTTCTCGCGTGTAAGTGCGAATGAGCGATCGTTTGACGCCAAAAACCGCGTCGCTATCGAGATATTGGTCGCCCGCGACAAACAAATGGGTGATGAGCGTTTCGTAGCCTTCGGCGGCGATCAGAAAATGAAGATGTGCCGGCCGGTAGGGATGGCGCTTGGTCGCTTTCAGCATGTCGCCGACCGGTCCATCATTGGGAATCGGATAGGAGGTCGGCATCACCGACCAGAAATAAAAGCGGCCGTTCGAATTGGTATGGAGCCGCCCCCGCAGGCCCGCCTCGGTGCGGTCCGCATACTGGACATCGTAAAACCCGTCCGCGTCCGACTGCCAGACGTCCACGGCGGCATTCAGCAGAGGCTGGCCGTCGGGCGAAGAGACGGTCCCCTCGGCGAACAGCGGTTCGCCTTTCAAACCACCGGTGACATTGGCGCCGAGCGGCATCTCTGGCGCCCCCTCCACGTAGAAAGGCCCCAGCACGGTGGTCTCGGTCGCGCCGTCCCGGTTGCGGTGGTTAATCGCGTCCACCAGCATCGACACACCCAACGTGTCCGATAAAAGGATGAACTCCTGGCGTTTGTCGGTCGACATGTGACCGGTGCGGGTCAAAAAATTGATTCCCGCTAACCATTCCTCGAAGGTCGGCTCGGCGTCACGAATGAAATCGTGAAGATGCCGGACGAGGCTGGTCATGACCTTCTTCAAACGGGGGTCCGGCGTGTTCTCGAAGCGATCGATCACGGCTTCGGTGAGGGTCTGTTCACTGAATTCTCGCATGATAATCTCCTGGTACTCGGGTCTGGCGGCTAGGCCTCGGCCACCACGGGGTTCACCAGCTCTCCAATTTTTTCGATGCGCACCCGGCACTCGTCGCCCGGCTTCAACCAGCGGGGTGGTTTGCGGGCGAAGCCCACGCCTGCGGGTGTCCCCGTAGCGATGACGTCGCCTGGCTCCAGGGTGAACACGCTCGACAGATGCGCAATCAGTTTCGGAACGCCGAAGATCAGATTGCGCGTGTTCGAACTCTGCATCACCTCGCCGTTGAGCGCCAAAGAGAGGTCGAGGGTATGTGGGTCTTCGATTTCGTCGGCGGTAACGATCGCCGGGCCTATCGGAGCAAAGGTGTCAAACGTCTTGGACAGCATCCACTGGGACGTGGCCGCCTGGACATCGCGGGCGCTCACGTCATTCACAATGGTATAGCCGAACACGTGTTCACGCCACGAGGCCTCGGGAATGCGGCGTCCGCCCCTGCCGATCACTACCGCGAATTCGGCCTCATAGTCCGGCTTGCTGGTGTCTTTGGGGAGCACAATCGGGTGCCGGTGGCCGGTCACGGCCGTGTGGAACTTGGAAAAGACGGTTGGTACATCCGGGATCGGGGACTTGGATTCGGCGGCGTGATCGCGATAGTTCAGCCCGATGCAGATCAGCTTGGGCGGACGCGGAATGGGGCTGAGCAGCGTGGTTTTCTCCGGATCGAGCCGTTCGCCCGCCGGAGGGTTGTAAATCCACCGCTCGACGCGGTCGAGCGCATCCGCACCGCCGGCGACCACCTGGAGCATGTTCGTAAAACCGGCGCCGCGCAGACCGATGATCTCGTCGTTCCACCAGACTCCGGGTTCACTGTAGTTTTCCCTCTCGAGAGTCACGAGTCGCACCGGGCGCCTCCAGTGAGTACCCGTATTTTAACAGGGATGCTCTCCGCAGTAGACTAAAGTGATGCGCGGAGTCGCCTCACTTTTGTTTCTCATCGGCCTGAGGCTCACCGCGGGTCCGGCCGCCGACTTGTCGCGCCAGATCCGGGAGACCGGCCTCGATCGGGAGCAATGCTACCGCGTCCGCGATCTCACCCTGGTGAAGGAAGACATCCGGGTTTATCTCGGCGATGGATATCTGATCTTCGGAAAACCCGTTGCCGGCCAGCCATTCCTGGCTGTGTTTACCGCCGACCTCGAAGGCGGAGACGGCGAAGTGCTCCTGCTACCGCCCACGCGCGCCGAACGCCGGAGCCTTGCCGGCTACATCGGATCACCGAATCTCGATGAGCACTTCCAATCAGCCGTGTTCATCTTCACCGGGGATATTTACACCAGGCTGATGGCGCAGCTTCCCGATAACCCCGCCAACCACAGAGCGCCGGAGATGGGCGCACTTCTGGATGAGCGGTGGAGTCCGCTGCTGCACAACATCGCCGACGGCTACAATACGCGCCTGACCCTGGACCTGCTCAACCGGGTCGCCAACCCGCCGGACCTGTTCACCGCGATCTTTCGAAGCACCAAGCTGGGCACCTTCGACGTAATCTACGACCCGGACAGCGCCGACCAGATTGCGCTGGGGCAGCTTGTCGACCGGAACAACCGCGCCTTTTTCGATATCTGGACTCACTTTCCCTCCCGCCGGGCGCGCACCGGCGCCGCTCGCGCCCGCGTACGGTGGGATCTGAGCGACTATCGAATCCAGGCAACCGTAGACCCGGACCTAACTCTGACCGCCGTCACGCGGCTTAAGATGAAATCATCCATTGACGGGATACGGGCGCTGCCGTTCGACATTGCGCAAGAAATGGCGGTTGCCGGAGTGACCGTGGATGGGAAACCGGCCGAGGTGCTGCAACACGAGGCGGCGCGTGTGGGCACCGCCCGCGGTGAGAACACCCAGTTTCTGGTTACTCCGCCCGAGCCGCTGCACCCCGGCCACGACTATGAATTCGAGTTCCACCACTCCGGCAAAGTCATCGTCGAGACCGGAGACCGCATCTATTACGTCACCGCACGCGGAAACTGGTATCCCTCGATCGGGACAGTGGCTGCAAGCTTCGACCTGACCTTTCGTTATCCGCGTGACCTAGAGCTGGTCACCGCGGGCGACGTGATCGAAGACCGGACCGAAGGGCCATGGCGGATCACACGCCGCCGGCCCTCAGCTCCGATCGGCCTCGCAGGATTCAATCTCGGCAACTATGCTCACGCGCGCGTGGAACGGGGAGAATACGTGGTCGACGTGTGCGCCAACCGGTCGCTTGAGCCGTCCTTGCAGCCCCGACCGCAACTTCCGCCGGCCTCCCCAGTGCTGGTCCCGGGGCGTCGGAATTCGCGAGCGGCTTTGGACATGCCCCAGACGCCGCCTGCGCCTCCTCCCGCCGATCCGCTGGCACGCCTCAGCCGACTCGCTGACGATGTCGCGTCGGCCCTTCAGTTCATGGCCTCCAAGTTCGGCCCTCCCACCCTATCGCATTTGACGGTGTCGCCGATTCCCGGAACCTTCGGTCAAGGCTTCCCGGGCATGATCTACCTTTCGACGCGCTCTTATGTGAATCCGGCGGAGACCCGCATGGCGGCCGCCGACGCGCTCTTTTTCGATGAGCTGCTGCAAGCCCACGAGACTGCGCACCAGTGGTGGGGCGGTCTGGTGTACAGCGCCTCCTACCGCGATGATTGGCTCATGGAGGCACTCGCGAACTACTCCGCCTTGCTGTTCCTGGAAAAGAGCCGCGGCGCCCGTGACTTGGAAATGCTGCTCGACAACTACCGGGCGGCCCTGCTCGAGAAGAGCCAATCCGGTCAACCGGTGGACGCCGCAGGGCCACTCGTGCTGGGCACTCGGCTGGAAAGCTCGTTGGAGCCGCGCGCCTGGCGCGTGATCACCTACGGCAAAGGTTCCTGGATCCTGCACATGCTGCGGCAACGGATGGGCGACAGCAGATTTTTCGCCATGCTGGCGGAAACCGTCAAGCGCTTTGGGCGCCGTGCTATCTCGACCGAGGGCTTCCGCGGCCTGGCCGCGCAGTTCCTCCCCCCGGATGGGGAAGACAAACAGCTGGAGGACTTTTTTGACCAGTGGGTCTATGGCACCGGCGTGCCGACGCTCAAGATGAGCTACACGCTCAAGGGCAAGGCCCCCGCGCTGAGGTTGGTGGGCACGCTGACGCAATCCGATGTTGGAGAAAACTTTAGCGTCCTGACGCCGGTCGAGATCCAGTTGGCGCGCGGGCAGAATCTGACCGAATGGGTGCGTTCGGCGAGCGATCCTGTCACCTTCACGGTGGCCTTGCGGCAGGCGCCACTGAAAGTGACGCTCGATCCGCACTACGCTGTCTTGCGACGCTAGACGCCGCTACTTTTCGCTGATCTCCGATACCGCCCCGTCGACTTCCTCGATGCGAAGCACAAGCCGTTTGCGGGCCTCCAAGCGATCGTCGGGCACCTCAAAACGCGCGGCGACCATGCGGTCTTCGGACTCGTGGGACGCGATTTTCTCGCGGGCGATCAGCGTGGGGTTGTACTTCTGGCCGAGCAGGGGAACCGCGTCAAACAGGCGCCCCATATCGGAGTCGGCAACGGTGGAGCCCTCCGACTGCGCGCCGGCGCCATCCTCCAGAATCACGGTCACAGAACGCACCATGAACGGGTAATTGGCCGGATTTGTGAATCGAAAATCCACGACGGCGGCCGAGCTGTGTTCGTCGAGGGGAGCCGTGCGCACTTTGAGGACACGGCCTTTCACTTCGATGTGCGCGCCGCGCTGTATGTAGAAGATACTGGCGACGAGCGCCGCGATTACGACGACGCCGACGCCCACGCCAATGACCAGTGAGTTTCGCATGGGGTCTTTCATCGATTGTAATAGATAACATGGAGTGGACGAGCCCGTCGGGACAAACGGTCGCCTTGCGCGAAGGCGATATCACTCGCGTCGCGGCCGACGCGATTGTCAATGCTGCGAATTCGGCGCTGGCCGGTGGCGGCGGCGTCGACGGCGCCATCCATCGGGCGGGCGGGCCAGAGATCATGCGCGAACTCGACCGGATCCGTAGTGAGATCGGCCAGTGCCCGGCCGGCAGTGCCGTTGCCACCGGGGCGGGAAATTTGCCGGCAAAGTACGTTTTTCACGCCGTCGGACCGGTCTATCGCGATGGGCGGCACGGGGAGCCCGAGCTGCTGGCTTCGTGTTATCGCACCTGCCTGGAACTCGCCGAGAGCCGCGGCGTGGAGACGATTAGCTTCCCGGCCATCAGCACGGGCGTGTATGGCTATCCGCTCGATCGAGCAGCGGCCATTGCATTGCGCGAAGTGGTGCGGTATTTCGCACCGCCCGACCGAAAGGTTCGGACCGCGATTTTCGTCCTGTTTGGGCGTCGAGCCTACGACGCCTTCGCGGCCGCCCTCAAGGAACTCGCGCCCGGGAGGGTGTAACAATGGGGGAAAAGCCAGCGTCTCGTCGATAAGAAGCCCTTGATGAGAGGAATGCTGAAACTGATTGCGCCCGCGGGAATTCTGGGGGCCGCCTTGTTCCTCAATACCCTAGGGGTCTTGGCCAAGCCAGAATATTCGCGCCGAACCAAGAAGGACTGCGCGTTCTGCCATCCCGCGGATTCCTGGCGGCTGAACGACGCCGGCAAATACTATCGCGACCACAAGTATTCGCTTGACGGCTACAAGCCGCCGGCCAAGTGAACGGCTATTCCCAGTACAAAAGCACCTTACCGGAGTTGCCGGAGGCCATCACCTCGAAAGCTTGTTCAAATTCCCGGTAGGAAAAGCGGTGCGTGATCACCGGGGCGATATCCAAGCCGGACTGGATCATAACCGTCATCTTGTACCAGGTCTCATACATCTCGCGGCCGTAGATGCCACGGATCGTGAGCATGTTAAAGACGACCTTCTGCCAGTTGATGGACATCTCGTCGGGAGGGATACCGAGCATGGCGATTTTGGCGCCGTGACTCATGTTGGCGATCATGTCGCGGAACGCAGCCGGGTTGCCGGACATCTCAAGGCCGACATCGAAACCCTCGGTCATTCCTAGCTGTTTCTGCACCTCCGGCAATTGGGTCTCACGCGGGTCGATCGCGAGCGTCACACCCATTTTGCGCGCCAGCTCAAGGCGATAGGGGTTGATGTCGGCGATCACGGTGTAACGCGCACCGGCATGCCGGGCGACGGCGGCGGCCATGATTCCGATCGGGCCGGCTCCGGTGATCAGCACGTCTTCGCCCAAGACCGGAAAGGCCAGTGCGGTGTGGACCGCGTTGCCGAAGGGGTCGAAGAAGGCCGCGATATCTAACGGAATCGAGGCGTTGTGACGCCAGACGTTCGCCATCGGCAAAACGATATATTCGGCGAACGCGCCGGGGCGGTTCACACCCACCCCCTGCGTACGGGCGCATAAATGCCGCCGTCCTGCCAGGCAATTCCGGCAGCGGCCGCACACCACGTGGCCTTCGCCGCTAACGATCTCGCCGGCACAGAGGTCGCCCACGTTCGAGCCCACCTGGACTACACGGCCGACAAACTCGTGGCCGATGATCATCGGCACCGGGATGGTCTGCTGCGCCCACTCGTCCCACTTGTAGATGTGTACGTCCGTGCCGCAGATACCGGTGCGCTCGACTCGGATCAGGACGTCGTTGATCCCCACGGGCGGGGTTTCGACCTCTTCGAGCCACAACCCCGGCTCGGGTTTGGATTTAACCAGCGCCCTCACCCTTCCACCATAGCCCACTCCCCCCTTGCATCATGGCGAAGAAAAGGCGAAAATAGGGAATGGCGTTAATAGGCATCGCACGGCTCGCCTCCGAGAGTGAGTTACTGGAGGCCAAATCGCGGGTCACCTACTTTGAAATCGCGGCGCGCCGCATTCTCAACCGCACCAAGCCGAACCTGCCGTTCCAATGGACCATCAACCCTTATCGCGGCTGCGAGTTCGGCTGCAAATATTGCTACGCGCGCTACACCCACGAGTACATGGAGTTGGATGTCCAGGATTTCGAAGACAAGATTTACGCCAAACCGGCGGCGGCGGACCGGGTGCGCCAGGAGCTCAGGCGCATCGATCGGAAAGACCACATTGCCATCGGCACGGCCACCGACCCGTATCAGCCGGCCGAGCGCCGTTTTGGCCGCACGCGTTCGATTCTGGAGGCATTTGCGCGCGAGCGGGGTCGGCATCTAGGAATCACCACAAAATCCGACCTGATCGTACGCGACCTAGAACTGTTGCGGGAGATCGCTCGAGCGAATGTGCTCAGCATCAATATAACGATCACCACGCTTGACGAGAAACTGGCGCGGCTTATGGAACCGCGGGCGCCCCGGCCGGCGCTGCGCCTCAAAGCGGTGCGGCAGCTCGCCCAGGCGGGGCTGGTGGTGGGGGTGTTTCCAAACCCGATCATGCCATTGCTGACCGACAGCGAGCGCGCACTCGACCGGTTGGCCAGGCGGGCGCGGGATGCGGGGGCTCAATACTTCGGCGCAGGGCCGCTGTTTTTGATGCCGTGCGCCCAGAAGGTGTTGTTGCCGTGGCTCGAAGACAACTTCCCCGCCCTGGCCCTCGAGTACCGGAAACTGTTTGAACATAGCGCCTACCTCGGCAGCGGCGCCAAGCGAATTTTGCGGGCGCGAGTCGAAAAGATCCGGGACCGGTATGGGTTGAACTCCGGGCCCTTGGAGTATCGGCCGGAGCTGTGGCTCGGCGAAGAGCAAGCTTCATTTGAATTACGCGACTGACCCTCACAGTCAAGGTCTCGCCTCCCGGCCCGGACGGATTGCGCCGTAGCTTCGAGACCGCCAATGGGGCCTGCGATTGGATTAGCGAGCAGGCGTGGCATCACAAGACCTTCCGACAGTCGGCGCTCGACAAGCTGGTCTACTACCAAGACCGCGAGCGCTTTGGTTTGTTCGCTCCGCAGTGCGGGCTATCGCCCAAACATGACTTGGTCGAGAATCGTCTGTCGCCTTCGTTTCGCTTCAGGCGGCTTTCAGCCGCAGTCACAAACCATCGCCTTTAGCCGAGGGTATTTTACTGTTTCCGTTACAGTGAATGGATGGAACTGGCCGCCTTCGACTATGAGCTGCCGCACGAACTGATCGCGCAAGAGCCCTTGGCTGACCGGGCGGCCTCCCGAATGCTGGTGGTTTACCGCGACGAGAAGCGCTGGGGAGATGGCCAATTTCGCGACTTTCCGCAATTCCTTCGCGCCGGTGATTGTGTGGTCCTCAATGATTCACGCGTGTTTCCGGCGCGGCTCATAGGCCGGCGCACCGGCGCCCACTCGTTGCCCGTCGGCAAAAGGAATCCGAAGCGGCGCGAGTATCTCAGCGGGCGAGCGGAGGTGTTCCTGCTGCGTCAGGTGAGCGCAGACCGAAAGGAGTGGGAGGCGCTGGTGCGCCCCGGGCGGAAAATGCGAACCGGCGAGCGCATCCGCTTCGAAGATGGGCTAGAGGGTGAGATCGTGGAGCGCGGCGCGTTCGGTGCGCGCACCATCCGATTTCTTACGGATGCGGACCCATTTGAGAGGTTCGAAAAAATCGGACATGTGCCGCTACCGCCCTATATCAAACGCGCCGACCGGCCTTGGGACCGCGAGCGGTACCAGACGGTGTACGCGCAGGAAAAGGGCTCGGTCGCGGCGCCCACAGCCGGGCTGCACTTCACGCCGGGTGTGCTCGAGGAATGCCGCGAGCGGGGCGCGGAGGTGGCCTCTGTCACCCTGCACGTTGGCCTTGGAACGTTTCAGCCGCTGCACGTCGACGAAGTCGAACAGGCTCGCTTGCATACGGAGCGCTACTCAATCAGTGAAGAGAATGCCGCCAAAATGGCTGCGGCGCGCCGGCTGGTGGCGGTGGGGACCACCAGCGTCCGCACCATCGAAACCGCGCTGGCAAGGGGTGGTCTGTGCGCGCAACAAGGGGAGACCGACATCTTCCTTTATCCGGGCGTACCCTTTCGCGGAACTGGCGCCTTGCTGACTAATTTCCACTTGCCGCGGACCAGCTTGCTGCTGCTGGTCTGCGCATTCGCCGGAACTGAGCTGACTCTGGCTGCGTATCGCCACGCGGTGGACGAGCGCTACCGGTTCTACTCGTATGGAGACTGCATGTTGATCGTGTAGCGAGAGAAATGCCGGCAGCCTCATTC
>Ga0306921_10004349_pt1 | contig 14546 bp, 16 predicted proteins | sample sta12Cox44000080_FD_203760 | JGI IMG/M metagenome (GOLD analysis project Ga0306921, IMG submission 203760) | Lab enrichment of tropical soil microbial communities from Luquillo Experimental Forest, Puerto Rico - statoxic.12C.oxic.44.000.080 (v2)... | ecosystem: Environmental > Terrestrial >...
GCTGGTCATCTGACCTTCAATGCTCGCTCCGGCAAACATGACGATCTTGTTCTGGCGCTCGCCATTGCAGTGTGGCGCGCGCATGGCGGCGGCATGCCGTCTTGGGGGCATTTCGAAACGGTGCGCCGGCTGGCGTTGGGCACGAAGGCGAGTGAGCCGCGCTATTACATGGGGGTTGATCTGGGGCAATCCCGCGACCCGACAGCGATCGCGGTGGTGCGTCAGGTCGACCCGCCGGGGGCCGTTCCGGAAAAACCAAAGCCGAACTATGCGCCCGGTTCGGTCGAGTGGCAGGAGGAGCAGCGGCGTCGAAAAAACGAAGCTGTGCCGGCATGATCAAAGCTCACGCGACAGTATGAGAGGCTGATGAAGTTGGCTTTTTGCAGGTTGTTAAGGGCTCGCCATGCCGTCGTTTGGCTGCAGTGGCATCGGCTTACGACCTCTCTGAGTCCGAGCGTGATGGCGCCGTTGTTGTGTCCGTTGTGCTTGCGCATCAACAGTAGGAGCACCGCGATATCGATCGGGTTAAGAGACGCGAATGTCGGTCGGAATGGCATAAACGGTGTGCGGAAGCATGATAAAGGGGTCGTGCTTTGTCATGGCGCCCGTTCGCCGATCTGTCTCCTCACCCCGCAGCCGCTCCCCAAACCCGACAGCGACAACCCTCGAGCAGTTGCTCGTCCGCTGGCTAAGGTCGGGATCGACTGCCGCGTCCTCGATCCGGCAAGCATCCAGGTCAATCGCCGGGCCCGCCAAGCGTTCGGCGCGTCCAAGCTGGTCGCCCGCGGCACCGGCACCAGCAGGTTGCGGCGGATGCAGCCGATCAGTCCCTCGACCTTGCCTTTGTCGTTGCCTTTGCCGGGCCGGCCAAACCGATCGGCAAACACGTAATGCGACTGCGGCTCGCTGAATACCCGCGTCCACTGGCGCACCCCGTCGCCGAGGATGCGCGCCACCGCCAGCTTGGTGTTGTCGTAGAGGATCGAGCGCGGCACCTTGCCGAAAAAACCAAACGCCGCGTTGTGCCCGTCGCAGAACGCTTCGGCGGTTTCTTCCTCCGAATAGGCCGGGACGAAACAGGTGTCGCTGTGCGGCAGAGAAGTGGGCCCCGAAAATAGGACCAGGGACTAAGGTGGAGTCTGCTCTGGGATAGCGCGGAGGAGCAGCTTGGGTAATGGGTCAATGTGTGCGGCGGCTTTGAGGGCGGCGTTGATCGCTTGCTTGCGTTTGGCTTGTTTCATCGGACGGCCTTTGTCCTATTATCATGAGTCGGGTGGGCTCATAACGAGCCGGTTGGCGGCGGTGATATCGGTGAAGTCGGTGATTTCTCTCCTTTCCTCCTAAAATTTCTCTTCCAAAAAATATTTCTTTCATCGCGTGCGTGTGCCATCACGCGCGTGTACGTTCGCAAATGGTGCTTGTAGTGTTGTTTGAAAATAAAATATATATATAAGTTCAGGTGGTTTTTTTGTGTTTTTTGGGTGGGGAGTTAGGAGGAAAGAAATCACCGACTTCACCGACATCACCGCCCGGGAGGGGACCGGGTCAAAACGGCACGCCATCTTTGATTGCGTGGTTTATCAATGAAATAAGGATTCCCCGGCCGATTTCGGACTTGCCGTAGACGGTCTGGCGTGTGCCGTTGATCTTCCATTGCCCGTCTCTTTTGTCGGCGTCATTGCGCACAGGGACATAGCCGCAGGCTTCCATTCGGTGTGGGATCGTGCGCGAATTACGGCGATCCTGGAGCCAAGCGCCTATGCCGGTCGGTTGCTTATAGGAATCCCACGTCTTCTGGATGATACGCTTGAGGGTGACGATTCGGGGTCCCTCGTATGGAGGAATCTGTTGGCCATCGACGAACTGTGGAGGGGGGAACTGCGGCCCTTCACGGGTATTGATCTGATCGAGTTTGTCGAGGATGTCTTGGAGTTCCGCCTGTTCGGGTACGGTGTAGGAGCTGACGATTTCCCAGAATGCGGGGGTTTTGGGTGGGGGCGCCTTGGGATCGAACCCCTTCAACAAATCGGGCTGCGCGAGATAGGCGGCGATGTTGGCGGCGCCATCTTTGTCAAGCCACATCCAGAGATCATTGAAATACTTCTCTGGGAAATCGTCGCGTGTGATTTCCGACCACGCGACGTAGTGGCGGCCGTCGTTTGCTGGCAAATACATACCATCAGATTTGTAATTGGTGGTTTCGATGACGCCGACGACGTTGAAAACCGGATGTGCAGGGATGTGCTTCTCGTTCATACGGAGCACGTCGGGGGGTGCTGCGATAATTGGTTTCATATGCTCGTAAAAGGTGTAACGGTCGCTATCGCCGAGATCTCGGGTTTCGTTGATGCGCAGGATTACGCCTTTTAGAAAATCATTGAACTGGCCCATGACTTGTGTTGGCGAGGCTTCCTTGAAGTTCCAGGCGCCGATCGCCCGTTTGACGGGCTCTATCATCGTGTCCTTGCCGATCCGCGGAGGACCGCCGAGCACCAGCGCGTGATTGATCTTCTCCCAAGGCTTTTGCACCCGATGCGCAAACCAGCGGATGATATGGTTGGCATCTCGGGATAGATTTTGCGGATATGGTTGAGCCAGGGCTCGACGTCGTTGGGATTACCTTTCTGGAGAGGTGGCGGCAGATAAAGATTAAAGACAGTGGCGCCAGGGTGCTGTGACCACCCGCCTTCATTGATGAGCAAATCGCGGATTACTGGCGGCTCATGCGGTGGCGAGGGGAGCCACGTCATTTGCTCCACCGGCCGTGTACGAGCGAGATAGACGGAGGGTTTTACCTTAATCGGTTTGCCCACAGCGTCGACCCCAACCTCGACCGCAGGAAAGCACTCGTTGACGCTATCCGCGGGCCACAACTCACGCGTGGGCACATAAATGTATTTGTGGCCGGGCAGATAAGCGTAGAAATCGCCGAGTTGCGCGCCGCCAGGAATTGGCCCAGGCGTTGGATCGGTCGGCGACGGGGGCGGCGGCGGCAAGTTCCTGATGGCCGAGCGAAGTCTTCGTTTGGGATTTGAGGGTCCGGAGAAGATTGTCGCGCATGATCTCGTCACCGATGCCGGCGGCGATGCGATCGACAATCGCTGCGATCTCTTCTGGCGAGCTAACGCAATTCAATTGACCGATATCAATCCGCAGCTGCCGCAGCAGTTCGGCGTCGGGATCGTGTCCATTTGGTGGGGGCTCGTGCTTTTCGGCTTCCTCGCGTTCGAGCTTTTCCCGAACCCACCTGATCCACTCTTCGCGATCCGCAGGCGGCTGCTCGCTCACAGGCGGCCTCCGCGTAACGCGCTCTCTACCGTGGCTGAGGCCTCTCTGGTGGGAAGCCCGGCCGCGACGGCCGCTGCGATGAGATCCCTGGCGGCTGCGTTCTGGTTGAGCCCCTCCTGCTCGGCCGCCCTACAGCCTGCCCAATAGAGGATGGCGTTGCGGTTGCCGGGGCGAGCGTTGGCGACAACGCGGATGAGTCCAGAGATGTTGCCGTTACCGCCGCCCAAGCGCGGACGCCGGCTTTGCGGGGCAGGCGGCTTGAGTTGATCTGGAGGTGGGACAGACACCACGTCCTGTCCTGGGATCGCATCGATCCGCTTTGGCAGGGGATCGAAGGCGCCTGGCAGGAAAACTGGAGTAGCTGTGTAGATGACTTGATTGGCGCCGAAGATCGAGTGGTCGACCAGCGAGAGTCGGAACCAATATTTGAGCTCAGCGCCGAAGACGGGGCGGGCGAGCCAGGCCCATAGCCGCAGCCGGATTCCAGGCTTCAGTCCATGGCTTGCCGTTGCCTGGACAACAAAGCGGGCTTGGTGGAATTCGCTCGGCAGGGTGCGCCGGATTGCGACGCAAGCACACCCGAGCAAATCTTCGGGTTTGATCCAATCGGGCCGTGACAGTTGGTCGATATCGATCGCGATCCACCGGTGCGGCGCCTCGACAAGCGTCGGGGGATCGCCGGCGTCGCAATCCCTATGCAGCAGTCGCCGCACCCCTTTAACAAAGGCGGGGTCGGCTGGAGTGCCGCGAACAACAGCGCAATCGTGCAATTCAGCAAGATCGCGCAGCACGACCTCGAGGGCCGCGCAATCAGCGATTGGGTGAACAATGAGATCGAAAATTTTCGCCTTGCCGTATTTATCGATCGCACCATCAGCATGAATTGTCTTGGCGAGGCGGCGCCCGTGGGCTCGCACGATCGTAATGGAATCGGGTGGCGTCATGGAGCGCTCCCCCCTTGGAATGCCGCGGGATGGCGCTCGCGGATGAGGGAGAAGACGAGCTCGGAAAATCGGTCGCCGACCGTGCGGCTGGCCCATTTGTGACGGCCAGCTTCGACGAGGGGCCTACCCGGCAGAGCCACCCAGCACTGCCCACTCGCGTGTTGGTGCACCGGGCAGTCGTTGATCAAGAGGCTGTCATAGCGGACACAGGTAAGCCGACGAGTGTGCCCTTCTTTATCGGCTCGGCTTCGGATTTGCGCTTAGGTGCACGTGTCGGGAGCAGCTTCAAATCAATCATGTGTCGGACGCGGTGAAACTGCGGCCGGGCGCCAAATAGCGTGTGTCATGGCGTTGGTTGGTGGAGGGAATTACCTCCCGGGGATACTTGTTCACGGCCGGATTTCGTGGGGGCGCTGCGCCCTTATTCAGCTGCTTCGCTGCTTGTCCCGCGGGCTAACAGCGCGTCACCGGGCACCTTTGGGATATAGCCGCGGCGGTTGATCCAGACCACCGGCCAGACCCCGCTCTTCGCAGCGGCGTAGCTACCGTTCTTAGACAAGCCCCAGAACTCGCCGTACTCGGGGATGCTATAGACGGCTCGCGGCCGTATCGGTCTCGCGCTGCTAGATCCGGTGCCACTTTTCATCCTCAACGCTCCCATTCTGTTAAACAATCGTTGAACAACTACAATTTTTGGCACGCCGCGGACCTCACTTCACCAAACATGATTTAAACAATCTTTTAACATATACCGTTGCACGTATCACCTGTCAATCCCTCTTTGCAGTTGACGAGCACAAGTTTGAACGCCATTTTAAACCGGGATAAAAAAGGGCAAAAAAGTGAGTTTTATGGCGGACAGCAACCGTGGCGGGCGACCACGCAAGCAGTTCTCCGAGGAGAGCGGGCCGATCCCGTTCCTCGGCCTCCGGCTTCCAATCGCACTCAAGGGCCAGCTCGAACAGGCCGCCGCGGCGGCCAACCGGAGCATTTCCGCAGAGGCTGTGGCGCGGCTCGAATTGTCGTTCACGCTAGCGGACCAGCTAGATCTTCAGTATGGCCCGCCGCAGGCGGGCGTGCTGGTGCTCCTTGCCTACGTCATGCCGATTACCGCTTATTTAGCACTATCGGCCAGGGGCTATTCGCCTCTGTCGGCGCGGCTGGCCCAGTTTCCCGATGTCGGGGATGATCGTGCGGCCGCCGAAGCGTGGAAACAGGTCCGCGACGCAGTAAACGCTCTGCTGGCAATTATCGGGCCGCAAGAGCAGCAGCATGACGTGGCTGAAGTGGAGGTGGATTCCGATATCCGCCCGCTGTTGCACCGCGTGCTGGAGGCGATTGTCTCTCCAGAGAAGTGCGAAGACCGCCACCTTGCGATCATCGGCCAGACCGCAAAAGGCCGTTTCGGCGCGCGGGAGCTTACGCGCATCCGGCGCTACTTACAAAAATCCGGGAAGGCGCGGTGCGGCGCATAAATGGCTGAACTTGTCTGTCCCGACTCTCCGAACCCGAAACGTGACGAGCAGGGCGTGCCCATGGAAATTGATTATTTCGAGAGCGTTTAAACATCTCTAGAGGGGAGCGTATGAAACGTGATCGTGGCGACGGCGGTATTGACGCGCGCGGGAAGGACCGGCATCGTCTACGGTGGCGCGTCAACGGGAGGCGCTACAGTAAAACCTTTAAGGGCTCGATTGCCGAAGCCAGGCGCGAGCTGCGCAGATTGTTAAAAAGTGCCGATGACGGCCGGCACGTGGCACCTGACAGACTCACAGTCGCAGCTTGGATCGAAAGTTGGCTTGCGCTGAAAAAGCGTACCATCAACACCCGGACGCACGAGAGGTATGCCGAGCTCCTCAGACTTCATGTCATCCCGACCCTTGGCAGTCGATCGCTTCAGCAGATCGCCGCGAGCGAAATCGACGACCTTTATTTGAAGCTCGACCAGCAACTGTCTGCGCGAACCGTGCATCATGTTCACACCGTGTTGAACTCAAGTTTCAACACAGCAGTGCGTAAGGGGCTGCTGAGCAATAACCCGGTTTCTCTGGCCGAGGCGCCTGTCGTGGGTAAAAGCGAGATCAGGCGGGCGCTGGAAAGCGGTCAGCTGGCCGCGCTTGTCTACGGATTCCGGGATATGGCGATCTACGGTATCGTCGCGACGGCGGCACTCACCGGGGCGCGCCGCAACGAGATCCTGGCGCTGCGCCTGACCGACCTCGGTGATAACACGGTGACGATCGCCCGCGCGCTTGAGGAGACGCAGGATGGCCGGGGCTTCAAGCAGCCGAAGACCCCACGTGGCACCCGCACCATCGCGATCGACAACAACCTCGCTGCCATCCTGGCCGCGGAGCGCCGAAATTGTCTTCTCCTTGCCGCCGGCATCACAGAGAACAGCGATGTGGTCGACATCTCGCTTATTAAGGTGCCGGAGGACGCATTGTTGTTCCCGGCCCCGCCGGCCAAAGGTGAAGGCTTCGATCCGGCCAAGCCGCGGGATGCGCGCAACATCAGCAAAGTGTTTGCACGCCGGGCGAAGGCACTCGGCTTTCCCGGATTTCGGTTTCACGATCTCCGCGCTACACACGAGACGCTGTTGCTCGATGCCGGCGTCCCGGTCCACGTCGTAGCGGCGCGGTGTGGGCACGACCCTGCAATCCTGCTTCGCGTCTACGCCCGCCGCACCAAAAAAGCCGATACGAGTGCAGTAGCGATCATCGGCGCCATGTCGGAAGGGATGCGCGGGTAAATTGGGTCCAGATTTGGTCCAAGGACCGCGAAATGCTCTTGTTCGCGTTAGGCAAGTGGTTGTAATGATTGCAAAGGATGGGTGGCCGAGCGGTTTAAGGCACCGGTCTTGAAAACCGGCGTGCCCGCAAGGGCACCGTGGGTTCGAATCCCACCCCATCCGCCAGTATACCAATGATTTCAATACGTTATGGGGATTTATCGTATTTATCCACAAATTTTCCCGCAAATAAATCCCCGCGCCACCGCACCCGGCCCTGGCGGCCCTGCAGAGGCTGAATACTACAAACCCGTGCGGCATACCACGCTTCGGACATCGATGCTGTCAACGCCGGAGAGAAATTGCATCGGCGGCCGGAGTAAGAATACATCACAGGCTGAGATGGAGGGGTGGCCCTGTTCAGCTCAATGCGGTCCGGATAGTCGAAATCCTCGAACCGTGACAGCACGAAACGGACCTTCTCTCTCGGCAGCTCCGCTGCAAATGTTTGCGACTCCAGTGCAGAATCGAAGGCGGTGACGTGCTTGAACCCGGCCGACAGCAGGTACCTTGTCGCGTTAAGAGCGCCGGCACCCGCGTCAAGCGCGTGATCTTTGGGCTCGGCGAGGTCGGCCGCCCTGATCAGCAGGGACCGCGGCGGATCGAAGCGTCGCGCAGCGATATAATCCGCAAACCGCTCGGGGCAATGCTCTTCGGTCTGGGGCGTTTGCATCGGCTCGATGAGCAAAGGGTGGACGAGAGGGGCAACGGGAGGTCCGGCAGCAGCGTACTCCGGGGCCGGCGGACGTTAAGGAAAGGTGCTGAGTCTGAGGCAGTTTGGCTGTTCCCGGCTTTTATGGGAGTATCGCGAGCGCAGCGAGGCTTTGCCACAAGGCGACTGCGGCGTGCGGACGAAGCGTCGAGCGGCAACGGCGCTGCCCGGTCCTGAGGTCGTTTCCGAAGCGCACGCCGGCGAGGGCCTCCCCAGACAGGATGTCGGGCCGATCAGAGGATCGCCCGGCTTGTTCCGGCTGCGCTGTGGTGATTGGCGAGCGATCTTCAGCGTCGAGCGCGGGACGATGATCGTCAAGCGCGTGCGGCACAGGCGGGAGGTATGCCGAGGATGAGTGACAACCGCGTCGCCGAGCTCGAGCATCGGCTTGAACAGGCAGAAGATGCCTACGATGCCCTGCTGGCTCGGCTGGATGACATTGAAAACGTCGTGAGCGGCGACGAGCCTGTGCCGATGGCAGTGGTCGAGCAACTTGCTGCTGGTGTCTCTCCGATCCGGGTGTGGCGTGAGCACCGCGGCTTGTCGCTGCGGGCGTTGGCGGAGAGGGTCGGGATCAGTGCCGCACTGCTTTCGGAGATCGAGACGGGGAAAAAGGACGGCTCGGTCCGTACCCTTGCCGCGCTGGCGCGGGCTCTGAGCGTCACCCTCGACGATCTCGTGCCGTGGCCGCAGTTCTGCGATCCGAAGGTAACTTTTGAAGCTGCGTCATGTTTCTTTCTCGACGAAGAGCTAAAGCCTGACTGCGACTGGTGACCGAAGCGCCGGCTCAAGGCCACCAGGACCGCGCCGCAGTCAAAGGGAACCGGCCTCGGTCTGAGGCGCGCGTGGCGGAACTCTTCCGAAAAACCGGCTTGGAGCCGTGTCAGGAACCAGCCGGAGATTGGCTGCTCTGCTCATGGCAGCACCTGCCAACTCTTCCGAATTGCGGAAGTGTTTCGAGGCCGGCTTTTTGTCGGGCTGTCGGGGCTTGGATGCTGGAAATATACTGGTCTCAGCCATTATCTGCGCTCCTTCGCAGGTTGTGGTTAGAGGCGGTGCCGCGGTCCAACACGGTGCCGTCTCGCTCTTTAAAAGTCGTAAAAATCGCACTTAAGCGGCTGAAAAGCAAGCAAATACAGCGCCTTTAAGTGATCCGGCCGGCCATTTCGAGTCTCGTCGCTGGTGGCTTCCGACGGTCGCCCGGAGTTGCTGAGGCTCGGGTGGCGAGCGAGTTCGTCGACCTGCGCCCGGATGGGGAAACCGGCCCTCGTCCGGCGTCCCGGGCCGCTGTCCCAGCGCGCCGTTGCACCGGCAACCGGTACTGCGGGCGGTACGGGGAAATTCCGGCCCGCCGCGAGGACTCGGAAAAATTTAGGGTCCGCATCGTAACAACAGGGCCCAGCCGTTTACGGCCCGGTCGGTCCAGAAGTGTTGTGCTCAGATGATGTCGGTGTCGATTGCGAGATCCAGAAAACTCGTCGCGGGACAACCGTAGCTGAGCCGATTGGGGAAACGCTAGCGGAACTGCTCTTTTACCAGGGACCAGGTCAGACTGTTTAATTAGCGCGCGACCAGACCACCCCGCGAAGCGGACCTGCAACAGTCGCGTGCTTATTGGACGAGCAAATATGTGCCCAGCAGCGGCTGCTGCCCGATCCCAGGCTGGGAGTAATCGCATACGCCGTCTGGAAAGATGCTGCGCAGCTGACCCTGTTCGCTCGCTGTAAAGACGACCTTGTAGTCTGCGAAGTCGATCGGCTTCAGGGCGCACTTCAAGACTTCGCGGGTCAACGCCTGGCCGGCTTCGAGCTGCGGCTGACTGAAGTAGGGGTAGATTCTGTTGCATTGTGTGCTGGGGTCTATCGTCGCCGGCTCGACGATCTTGTTGCCGCTGAGTTCCCAACAAGTATCCGCGGCATCGGCCGGCTTGTTGCGCACGACCTTGTCCGGCGAGAGCGGCGCAGGGTCGGCGATGATATTGTCAAGCCATTTGTTCAACAAGTCGAGCGACAAGGCGGGCAGGTCGATTCCGCTCGTCGAACCGGTCCGCCAGATAACCTGGTTATCGGTTCGCCCATTGGCCTTTATCAGCCGCGCTCTGATTATCTGGTCTTCCAGTTGGTCGTGAATGTCTCCCCTGGCATCCGCATTGTTCCGCTGAGTGATGATCGGAACCGTGGCCAAACCGCCGCCCATGAAACTGTTGAGGAAGCCGCCGCTGTAGACCCGCATCAAGGTTTGCGGATCCGCCGCCATCCGTTGCGATTGCGGATGCCCGTCCACGTCGAACCCGCCGACTGCGGCATTGAGTTCGAGAAACTCGGTCACGCTCAGCCAGCCCTGGTTCAACGCATTGAGACCATATTGGACGCCGACATTGTCGGTCGGTCGATACCCGAAACCGGTCGCCGGATCACGGCTCAGCAAATTGGCGTTGGTATCGAAGAAGTCGCATCGCGGCCCGGTCGGATTGCTCTTGGAATTATAGGGCTTGTCCGCGGGGCTTGTCAGCCCGCAACCCGCAGCGTAGTCGGCGACGATGATGTTGGCAAACCCCTGGTCCCAAGCTCCACATGTCCCTGTGCTGAACCCGTTCACGGCGTCCTGTTTCCCGGTCGTCCAGGTGGCGGGATCCAGGGCGTAAACCCGATTGAGCAATCGGCACTCCCATACTGCCGGCATCAGCGTCTCCGGGAACGAGATGCCAGGCTGGATGCCGTCGAGAAGGCCTGGATACAATTGGGTGATCAGATATTGCTGAATAGCGCCTCCCGAGCCACCCGTTCCTGCGGTCCACTTCGGGACACCATAATTCTTGATGAAATAATCCTTCAGCATCATCAGCGTTTCGCCTTGCAAATGGGGATTCGCGTGCTGCTGGTTGAACAGCTCGGTGGAATGCGCGAAGGCGAAGCCGCGCGACAGTTCGGTGTCACTCAGTATCGCGTCGGGACTGATGACCCCCTGATTATACTGTGCAGAGCCGCAGCAGCCGAATGTAACGACGAGCTTGCCGTTCCATCCGAATCCCGGTTTCCACGGCCCTGTCGAAGATTGCGCCGGATCGTCCAGGATTGCGATGCGATAGACGCCGCGGTTGATCGTCCCGCTTTCCACCCGCACGATGTAAGGGACGGTCCTACCATCCGTCGTCGTAGTCAAGGCCAGATCAGTCGGACGGGGCCCGGTCGGCCTGGTCAGCGCCTTAAAGGTCTTGCTGGTCGACCGGTAATAGTAGGCTATTTTCGTTGCTGCCGAGCAATCCGAGTCGAGCGGCGAACCGAGCCCATTTTGGGTCGTCCGGCACTCGTAGGGAGTGATATGAGGGCCAGAGAGGATCGGGCCGGTAATCGGATAGTCCGTCAAAGTCAGCTGCGACGATGTGCTTTGATTGCGTTCGTCGCGTATCAGCAGCGTGTTGTCGCCCCGTCGCAGGCCGGTCGCGAGACCTTGCAGCACATGGCTGCCGGGTGGCGTCTCTTGGAAGGCCGAGGTAACTTTGACCCCGTTCAGATAAACGCCCACCTGTGTGAGCGGTATTGCGGACGATACGCCGACGCGTATGAGAGCGCTGTCTCCACTGAGCAAATCATTTCGCGCCGAAAGGGTTGTGATCAGAAATTGCCCGCTTCCCGTCTGCCGGTGCGGGGCGGTCAAGTGTACCGTGTCGCCGGCCGCGCCCGCAGGGGCCGAGAATAGGCCAAAACCAATAACATTGGAGAATAACACGGCGATCTGCAGCCAGCGGAATTTGAGAAGCCGACTCATCGCGGTTTCCTCCCGGTTTCCTACGGCGGTCAGGCGCGGCAGGACGCTCGTGTCGATCTCGTTCGCGCGGAATGCCGGCTCGTATTGCTCGAGCCCGAGACCGAGGAGCCACACCGCAATGTCCACGCTCGCCTCCCCGAGGCGGTCAATGCCGCGCTCTTACCCTACCCCAAATTGTCGCCGTGCACGAATACTCGATGGGGGTTGTCGCAGCCGAGGTCATGCGGCTCAAATGTGCGGCCACGGGGCGCTAACGTACCCCCGTCCGCGACACCGGCGCGACGGCTCGATGATGCAAGTGGCGGAAAGCGCCGCACCATCGGCGTAGCCCGGTGCGGGAAAGACCGGGGCACGCGGGGAGGGTCGCAAGAAATTACGCCAACCTCGGAAATTGCGCCGATTTTTAGGACTTCCCGAATGGCGCGTCGGTGCGGCAGGTGACGCATCTAGCGCCGGAACCGGACGTTGGGCCATCCCTGGGTTAACGAGTCAGATCGACCCAAAGGCGTCCTTGAGCGAGCACCCAGAGGGAGCGCATAGCGGCCATTCGCCTAAGCGCTCGGTGTCCCTCCTTCGATAACACGGAGCGCCGGTTGGATGGCCGCGAGCGGCACGTTGTAGGCCACTACCGGCTGGGTAAGGCCCTTGAGGGCGAGCGGGCCAAGCTGTTCAGTTGCGATGCTTCCCTTTAGTGCGACGTTGACAAGTTGCCTGAGCAGAATCTGGCCGTCCTTGGCCTCAGCGCAGAGCCGGGCCGCGACATTGCACACGGTGCCGATGGCGGTGTAGCCAGAGCGTTCGGAAAAGCCGATCTGGCCCAGCGTCGCATAGCCCTGCGCGATACCGGCACCAAAGCCCAAATCACGACCACGCTCGCGCCAGTGGGCGATCAGCTTGCCCGCCACCTCGCGCATCGCCATCGCCATCTTGACTGCGCGCTCGGCCGGGTCGGGACATGGCACGGGATCGTTGAAGAACACCATGATCCCATCGCCAGAGAACTGGTCGAGCGTGCCCTCGAACTGGGCGACGAGCGGCCCTAATGCGCCATGGTATTCGCGCAAGAAGTCGAGGACCTCCTCCGGCTCGGCGGTCTCGGTAAAGGCGGTGTAGCCGCGCAGATCGCCGAACACGACGACGATCTCGCGGCGGTGGCTTTCGAGGATCTTCTCGTCGCCCTGCGAGACGATCAACTCGGCGAGCTGCGGCGCGAGGAACCGCTTCAGTCGCCCGACCCGCCCCCGTTCCTCGACCTGTTCGGAGACACGGGTTTCAAGACCGCGGTTCAACTCCGCCACCTCGTCGGTGCGCTGGCGCAATTAACCAAGCAGCCGTGCGTTCTCCATCGCGATGACCGCCTGCGCCGCAAAGTTTTCGAGCAGCGCGATCTGCTTTTCGGAAAACGGCCTAGCCTCGAACCGCGCTGCAACGATCATTCCGAACAGCTCATCGGCTTCTCGCAGCGGCACCGACAGCAGCGCACGAACGCCCGATTCGCTTGCGAGGCGGACCATCGGATGGGCGAGCTGCGTCATATCGGTGATATGGACGAAGCGCTCACCAGCCAGCAGCGGACGGCTGAGAGGCACATCGATATCCAAACCACGGAGCAAGTGCTCCGCAATTGGCTCTGGCACTCCGCGCATCGCCGCCGGGCGGAAATGAGGGCCGTCACGCAGGAACAAAGACCCGTGACCGCTGTCACACAGTTTGTGCGCCTTTTCGAGGATCGCGTCGAACACCGGGGTGAGGTCGCCGGGCGAGGAGTTGATGACCTGCAATACCTCGGCGGTCGCGGTCTGCTGCTCCAGGGACTCTCGGGTCTCCGTCAAAAGCCGGGCATTCTCCATCGCGATGACCGCCTGTGCCGCGAAATTCTGCAGCAAGGCGATTTCCTTGTCGGTGAATGGCCGGACTTCGCGACGGTATACGCCTATTGTACCGAAAAGAGTTTCCTCCTTGGTGAGGGCGACGGTGGCTAGGCTGCGGATGCCACCGAGGTTCACAAGCTCTCTGAATCCCGGGGTCTCGTGGTAGGCTTCCTCTTGCATGGCGTCGGCATAGCAGACGAGCCGCTCTCGCTGCCGCAGTATCCGCGCCAGTGGAGACCTACTGCCTTCAGCCGGCTGAAACGGACCATATTGACGCCACCACTCGACAACACGCGACTCGCCTTGCATTGCCCCGGGATGGAAGCGCTCGCCGTCAAAGGTGTGGAGTTGCCCGTAGGCGGCGTCGCAAAGCCGCATCGCCTTTTCGAGGATCGCGTCGAACACCGGGGTGAGGTCGCCGGGCGAGGAGTTGATGACCTGCAGCACTTCGGCGGTTGCAGCCTCGCGGGCAAGCGCCTCGTCGAGCTGCTGACGCAACTCCGCGTTGGCACGCCGAAGTCCAGCGTTCTCGTCTTCCAGCGACTCGGTCATGTTCTACTCCGTCCCACCCTGTCATATGATACTCGCGTTAGCTTCCGGCTCCACCCAGGGAAGCATGCTCCTCTTTCTGCTCATATTTCACTTTTGGTATCGAGATACCGACCGCGACCGCGAGGATATGATACGGTCAGGACGGGCTGGTTTCGAGTATCGGCAGAACAAGTTTTTGCAGTTCTGTAAGCGTACGCGAAACAACCTCTTGCCCTGTACCCTGCTTTTAACTTTTATAGTGCGGGCCCTACTTAATGAGGTATGATTTATATCGTTGAAACTTATATATGAGGCCTGCCGCCTGATATTCGTTCCCATCAATATGCCCACGGCCCCTATATTCTCATATAACCGCGGTTTTCCTTGCTTGATCGGCGACCCGTTGCCGCATCTTCCAGCGAAGGTCTCCTCACTGAACGCAGAACGGCCGCTCAGCCTTGGCGACGGGAACCGCTCTTCATGCCCCACACCTGCCGCTCGCGATACCCGCCGGGATCGGCTCAATTGGGTGGAGAAGGGGTCGTTCATTTTGGCCCCATTGACGGCTCCCAGCTCGCTGCTGTATGCCGCTCGACACCAGTCTGATGGGGATGGAGTCTCCCCGAAACCGCCGTAAGGCT
>Ga0306921_10004350_pt1 | contig 14546 bp, 17 predicted proteins | sample sta12Cox44000080_FD_203760 | JGI IMG/M metagenome (GOLD analysis project Ga0306921, IMG submission 203760) | Lab enrichment of tropical soil microbial communities from Luquillo Experimental Forest, Puerto Rico - statoxic.12C.oxic.44.000.080 (v2)... | ecosystem: Environmental > Terrestrial >...
GGCGAACAGACGGTATTTCACGCTCACCACCGAGAATTCGCGCGCCCAGTTCACAATATCGCCCCATGGGTCGTTGAGCTTGCCGAGGCCGCCCACCATCGCCACCACGGTGCCGACTTCGATGCGACCTTCGAGCGCCAGCCAGCCGCCGACGCAGAGCACCGCGGCCACCGCGAGGTGATGCATCAGGTTCATCAAGAGATTCATCGAATACTTGCGCCAGTAGATCCCCATTTGCAGGGCGAACACCCGGCGGATCGCGCCGGTCTGCGACGGGGCATCGCCGCCATGGCCGTTGTCGGCGATGGCGCCGCTGATCTCGCGCTTGATCAGGATGCGTTCGCGGGCACGCAGGTTGATGGCGTGCTGCAGGAGCGGCACGAACACCATCTGCGGGACGAAGAAGGCGATGCCGAGCAGGGCGAGCCGTGGCTCGAGAAAGAGCATGTAGCCGACCACGCTCACCAGGATGCCGCCCTGCAGGAGCGGCTCCGATAGGCTGACGCCGACGAAGCCGCCGATCGGCTCGGCCTCCTCCAGGATCATGGCGATCTCGACCCCGGTATCGAGGGTCGAGGGCGACCCAAGCGCCGCCGTCACCTCGCCCTCGTAGACGGTGGTGCGCAGCGCCCGGACCGAGCTCTCGGCGACCCAGCCGCGATAGACGTTCAGCAGCAGCTTCAGCCCCTGCTCGGCCAGCGCCACCGCGGCATAGAGGACGGCGAGCCAGAAGATCGCCCGCGCGCTGCCCTTACCCACAAGGTCGTTGACGATGCGGCGCTGCAGCTCGAGCGGCGCGGTGCTCAGCAGGAACACCGCGATCGACAGGCTGGCCAGGCCCGCCTGGTGCGCGCCGGTGAAGCGCAGCACGTAACCCATCACGGTGCGCGGCATGATGGCGGTCCGTCAGCCGGCCGCGGGCGCCAGCAGGGCCGAGCGGATCGCCTCGACCAGCGCACCGTCGGCCAGCGGTTTCTCGAGGACCTGGCGAATGCCGAGCTTGGCCGCCTGGGCATCCAGATCCTTGTTGCTGCGGCCGGTGATGATGATGGCCGGCGCCTCGACGCCGCGCTCTCGCAGCACCGTGATCAGTTCCAGCCCGTCCATGATCGGCATGCGGTAGTCGACGACCAGGCATCCGAAGGGAGGCATATTCAAGTCGGCGAGCAATGCCACCGGCCCGCTGTAATCACGTACCTCGAGCCCCTCGGCCTCGAGGGCGAATTTCAGGGCACCCCGAACGGCTGCGTCGTCGTCAACCACAAGCACGACGTCTGATTTGCTTGGCATTCGAGTAAGCCTTCCTGCTCCACGCGTCGGAGCACGAAGGCAAACTAACGCCAGCCCCTCGACTGCAAATTGATCTATCGCAATCGTCTGGGCGCCCCTCTCGATTGATTTGCGTCAATGGCAACGCTTGCCTGGCGGGCGAGATGGTGTCGCCGCGACTCACGCGCGTCGACGTTCCTCGAACATCAAGTGGCTTCCGATGAAATCGGGAAAATTTGCGATCCTGTCCGCAGTCGCTTGCGCGTTTGTGGGTGTCGGCCTTTCGGTTCTGATCACGCGCTCGTTCGCGCCGGCGGTGAGGGTTCCCGATGCGCCTGCGGCGGCAATGCCTTTCGACGACCCCTATCATGTCTGTGTCGACGGCGCCTGGCCGACCCAAGCCGATGCCCGGCGCCGATCGGACGCTTGCTCGCAGGCGCTGCAAAGCCGCCGGCTGCAGCTCGATGAGATTGCGCTCGCCCGGCTGACGCGCGGCGTGGCCCGCACCATGCTCGGCAACGGGGTCACCAGCGCCGAAGACTATCTCGAGGCGCTGAAGCACTACGACGGCGCAATCGATCCACGCAATCCGGATGCTCTCAGCGTCTATCGCCGCGCCGTCGCGGAACAGGGTCTGGGCCAGTCTGATCGCGCGCTGGTCGACTACGACACCGCCATTCGCCTGGATCCCCGGAACGCGTTCGCCTACCTCGACCGCGGCACGCTGTTGGCCACGCGCGGGCGCAACTACCTCCGCGCAGTCGACGACTTCGACCGCACATTGCAGATCGACCCGGCGAACGTCACGGCCCTGATCGCGCGCGGTGACGCCTGGAGCCAACTCGGCGAGTTCGGGCCGGCGGTGGCGGATCTCGATCGCGCTCTCGAACTCTCTCCTGCCAACGCACAGGCGCTGGTCGGTCGCGGGCTCGTTTGGTCACGGCTCGGCAAGCTGAACCTGGCGCTGCAGGACTACAACGCGGCGCTGACGAGCGCTCCCCGCCACCCCTTCGCCCTGTCCAATCGGGCGGCAATCTATGCCGCGAAAGGCATGTATGGTCTCGCCATTCGCGACCTCGATGCCGCGTTGGAGATCGACGACAGGAATGCCGTTGCGTACTACAATCGCGGCTATGCGCAATTCGCGCTGGATAACTACGCGGCTGCGATCGCCAACTACGAGGCTGCGCTGCAGCTCGACGGCAATATGGGCTTGGCCCATCTCAACCTCTGCCTCGCGCGCGTGGTGGCAGGTCTCGCCGCAAAGAACGATCTCGCCGACTGCGACGCGGCGCTCAAGTTGATGCCGCTCAATCCCGAGGTCCGCGAGACGCGCGGCTTCGTCTTCCTGAAGCTCGGCGAACCGGCAAAAGCTCTCAAGGAGTACAACGCTGCGCTCGAGGTCGATCCCAACCGTCCGCTCGCCCTCTATGGACGCGGTTTGGCGAAGTGCGGACTCGGCGAAGGACAGGCAGGAGACCGGGACAAGACCGCGGCGACGGCCATCGCACCCGAGGTCGTGCGGCAATTCACGCGCTTCGGTGTCAGCTAGAACACTAGTCCGATGCTGCTTCCAGGAGCGCCATGCGGACCAGCGCCGACAGGCTGTCGGCCTGCATCTTGGTCATGACGTTGGCCCGGTAGATCTCGACGGTGCGCGGGCTGATGCCGAGATCGTAGGCGATGATCTTGTTGGGCTTGCCGGCGACCAGCCCGTCCAGCACCTGCCGCTCTCGATCCGACAGGAGCTTCAGCCGATCGCGCACGACGGAAGCGGCAGAGCGGCGCTCGCTGCTCTCCCGGCCGCGGCTGAGCGCGGTCTTGATGGCGCCGATCAGCGCGTCGTCGTCGAACGGCTTTTCGATGAAATCGACGGCGCCCGCCTTCATCGCCTCGACGGCGAGCGCGATGTCGCCGTGACCGGTCATGACGATGACGGGGATGCTGCTCTTGTCGGCCTTGAGGCGGCGTTGCAACGCGATTCCGTCCATGCCGGGCATGCGCACGTCGGTGACGATGCAGCCGCCTTCGATCGTGGGCAGTGCCTGCAGGAACGCGATAGCCGACTCATGAACCCGCACGGCAATGCCCGCCGTGCTGAGCAGGAAGGCGAGCGACTGCCGAACGTCGGCGTCGTCGTCGATGACGTGAACGACCTCGCTACTTGCCAAGGCCCGCCTCCTCCTCCGAACCCGCCAGCCTCAGGGTGAAACGGAAGACCGTCCCGCCACCGGGCCGCGGCTCGACCCAGATGCGGCCGCCATGGGCCTCGACGATGGTGCGGCAGATCGACAGTCCGAGACCCATGCCTTTCTGCTTGGTGGTCACGAACGGCTGAAAGAGATGATTGGCCACTTCCGGCGCGAGCCCGCTGCCCGAATCGGCGACGCTGACTTCGGCCGTCCCATCGTTGCTGGCCGTCGTGCCGATCGCGAGCTCGCGCCGGCCCGGCGTTTCCGCCAGCACGTCGATGGCGTTGCGGATCAGGTTGACCAGGACCTGCTGGACCTGGATGCGGTCGGCCAGCACCTTGTCGGCCTTGGGATCGAGCCGGAACGACACCGCGACGCCGGCCTCCTTGGCGCCGATCAGGGCGAGCGTGCTGGCGTCCTCGACCAGCTTGGACAGGCTCTCCCTGCGGCGCTCGCTGTCGCCGCGCGCCACGAACTCGCGCAGGCGGCGGATGATCTGGCCGGCGCGCAGAGCCTGGTCAGCCGCCTTGCCGATCGCATCGCGCAGCGTGGCGACGGACGGACCTTCGGCTTCTTGCAGCAGACGATGGCAGCCCTTGAGGTAATTGTTGATCGCGGTCAGCGGCTGGTTGATCTCGTGCGCCAGGGTCGAGGCCATCTCGCCGAGCGCGGTGAAGCGCGACATGTGCGTGACTTCCGACTGCAGCTCCTTCAGCCGGTTCTCGGTCAGCTGCTGGTCGGTCAGATCGCGGATGAAGCCGGTGAAGTAGTGCTTGTCGGCCGAGCGCAGCTCGCCGACCGTGAGATGTATCGGAAAGGTCGTGCCGTCCTTGCGCTGGCCGACCACGATGCGGCCGATGCCGATGATGTGGCGCTCGCCGGTCGCAAGATAGCGCTGCAGATAGCCGTCATGCTGCTCGCGATTGGGCGACGGCATGAACAGGCTGACGTTCTTGCCCACCGCCTCGCTTGCCGAGTAGCCGAACAACTTCTCCGCGGTGGTGCTGAGCGATTCGATCAACCCGCGCTCGTCGATGATGACCATGGCATCGGGCACGGTCTCGAGAATCGAGCGCAGGCGCGCCTCGGCAGCCTGCAGCGCCGCTTCGGCCACCCGCGGGTTGGCCGTCGCCGATGCGGAGTTCGAATCCATCTCCGCCATCATGTCAGGGAACGAGAACGCCCGCACCCTGCAGGCGTCCGTCCCGCAGGTCCGCCAACGCCTCGTTCGCGCGCTCGAGGCCATAGACCGTCGTCGTCGTCCGGACCCCGGCCTTGCCGGCGACCTCGAGGAATTCGACCGCGTCGTCGCGCGTCAGGTTGGCGACGGACAGGACATGCCGTTCCTCCCACAGCAGCCGGTACGGCAAGGCGGGAATGTCGCTCATGTGAATGCCGCCGCAGACGACGCGGCCGGCCTTGCGCACGGCCTTGAGCGCCGCCGGCACCAGGGCGCCGACCGGGGCGAACAGGATCGCGGCGTCGAGCGGCTCGGGCGGTTGCTCGTCGGAACCACCCACCCAGCAGGCGCCGAGGCTTTTGGCATGGGCCTGCGCCGCCGCATCGCCCGGCCGGGTGAAGGCATAGACGTCGCGGCCTTGCCAGCGGCAGACCTGCGCTACGATGTGGGCCGCAGCGCCGAAGCCATAGAGCCCGATACGCCGACCCGAGCCGGCTTTTTTCAGTGACCGCCAGCCGATCAGGCCGGCGCACATCAGCGGCGCCGCCGCCACCGGATCGGCAAAGCCCGCGAGCGCGAAAGCATAATTGGCGGCGGCCACGGCATGGCTGGCGAAGCCGCCGTCGCGCGTATAGCCGGTGAAGACCGGATGGTCGCAGAGGTTCTCCTCGCCCGTCGCGCAGTAGCGACAGTGGCCGCAGGTGTGGCCGAGCCAGGGAATGCCTACCCGCCGGCCGGGCGCCAGAGCGGTCACGCCGTCGCCGACGGCCTCGACGATGCCGACGATCTCGTGTCCCGGTATCAGCGGCAAGCGCGGCTCAGTCAGATCGCCATCGACCACGTGCAGGTCGGTGCGGCAGACGGCGCAGGCCTCGACGCGCACCCGGATCTCGCCCGGTCCCGGTACCGGGTCTGGACGCTGCTCGGCCACGAGGGGCCGGCCAATCGATCTCAGCACCATGGCTTTCATCGGCGAAGCTCCGCAAAGGGCGGCGGCAGTAGACATACTACTGCGCGGATCTGGTTTGAGGCAGATCAAGGCCCCGGGCCAACGACTGGAGCGATCCTTCCCAAGCTTACTTTCAGCTCGGAGGATCACATGCATTCCGGCGAACTTTACTTCCTGATCTTCGTGTGCGGCTCGTTCGGGGCCTTGTCACTGGGCCTCGCCTTGAACACCATCCGCTACTATCGCTGGCGCAAGCAGGTCGCCCCGCGAACCCGTTGATTGCCCCGGAGACAACCGATGTCGCACAGCCACGCCATCGTCTGGATGGATTCCAAGGAAGCGCACGTCTTCCAGTTCAATGCCGACGACGTCCAGAAGCAGCGCATCAAGGCGCACCTGCCGTTTCGCAAGATCCATCACAAGGCGGGCGTGATCGGCGCGGGCCACGAGCACCTCGATCATCAGTATTTCGATGAGATTGCGAGGGCACTCGACGGCGTCCAGGAATGGCTGCTGAGCGGACCAGGCGCAGGCAAGAACGAGCTGCTGAGCTACCTGAGCGGCAAGCTGCCCGAGCTCGACAAGAAGCTGGTCGGGGTCGAGTCCGCCGACCATCCGACGGACGGCCAGCTGCTCGATCATGCCCGCCGCTACTTCAAGGCGGCCGACCGCCTGCAGCCCAATTCACCGCCACCACCGCGAGGTTGAGCCGTGTTGCGTCGCCTCACCTGCCTCTTGATCGTTGGCCCGGGAGTCGCCTGGGCCCAGGACATCGAGCAGGGCCACCAGCTCGCCACGCGATGGTGCGCCAACTGCCATGTCGTGGAGCGTGCGACTGCGGCGGCATCGGCCAACGGCCTGCCGACCTTCCCGGCGATCGCCACGAGCCCGCGCACCACGCCTGAGCTGCTGCGCGCCACCATGAGCGCCCAGCATGGCCGCATGCCGGACCTGCAGCTCAGCAAGCGTCAGCAGGACGACTTGATCGCCTACATCCAGAGCCTGAAGCCGAAGCAGTAGCCCCTGGCTCAGGGCCGGATGAAGGCGAGCGGCGCGTCTTCGTCGAGATTGTCGGCCGCCGCCATCAGCTCCGCCGAGATATCTTCGATCGACCGCTGCTGACGGAAAATCCGGATCGCTTCCGACAGCAGGCAGCGCGCCACCACGTCGCTGGAGATCGAATGCGTGGAAGCCTCGTGAAGCGCGGCAGCCACGTGCCGCGCCACCATCTCATGGCTGCTCATCGCCGGCCTCCTAGTGCGACATCAGCACCGGAACGGTCATGCTGGCGAGCAGCGTGCGGCTCACCCCGCCCATCACCAGCTCGCGCATGCGCGAATGGCCGTAGGCGCCCATGACGATCAGGTCGATGTCGAGGTCGGCGGCGCGCGACAGGATCACGTTGCCGATGTCGGAATCGCTGGCGGTATCGCGCTGGACGGTGACCTTGACGCCGTGACGAGCCAGCCAGACCGCCACATCCGCGCCCGGCTCGGCGCCATGGCCGTTGGCCGAGCTCTTGGGATCGACGATCAGCACGACCACCTCGTCGGCCGCCTTGAGGAACGGCAACGCATCCGACGCCGCCCGCGCGCTCTCGCGGCTGGCGTTCCAGCACAGCATCACCTTCTTGCCCGGCGGCTTATCCGCGCCGATGTGCGGCACGACCAGGACCGGCCGACCGGTGGCAAGGGCGACGCTTTCCGGCAAGTTCTCAGGTGTTGCCACGTCGTTGTCCGGCGTCGCTTGGCCGAGCACCAGCAGGTCGGCATATCGGGCGGCGATGGTCAGCGCCTCTTCGGGATAGTCGTCGACCACCCGCCACTCGGTCGGCAGGTGCTTGCCCTTGAGCGCCCTGTCGAAGGCAGTGCGCGATGCGGCAAGATCGACCTTCGCCGCCTCTTCGTAGGCCCTGTAGACCGGCGCCATGCCGAATGCGCCTTCGGCGAAGGCCGGCGTCTCGAATGGCGGTTGTGCATGCAGGCCGACGAACACCGAGCCGAAGCGTCCGGCCAGCTCGGCGGCGACATCAAGATGGCAAGAGACCTTCTTGCCGGCGTCGCAGTGAACGAGGATTGTCTGATAGCTCATCGATACCCTCCTTTGGCAGTCGATGGCGTATCGTCAGACACCGGCGCCGACCGGACATTGAGGCAGGTCAAGCTCGCGTACGGTCGCCGTTCGCTATGATGGTGGCAATGGATTTCATCGTTCAGGCGCTCGCATTTTGCCGGCAGGGGCTCGCCCATTTCGCCGAGCAGCCGGGTGGACTGGGCCTTTCCCTGTTCCTGGCCGGGCTGGGCGGCAGCCTGCTGCACTGCGCCGGCATGTGCGGCCCGTTCGTGCTGGGCCAGGTGGCGGCGGACGCCGGACGGGCCGACGGCTACGGCGAATGGCGGAGATTGGCTGGCGCAGCGCTCGCGCCCTACCACCTCGGCCGCATCACGACCTACACCGCGCTCGGTGCGCTGGCCGGCGGCGCCACGGCTCTGTTCACGGCGACAACGTCCTTTGGCTGGATCGCGGCGTTGCTGCTGATCGCCGGCGCGGTCTTTCTGCTGCTGCAGGCTTTCGGATTGGCGATCAGCGGCGGCTCGTCGCTGGGGCCGGTTCTGGCCCGGATCGCCACGCCGCTTTCAGCCTCGCACCGGCCACTGGCGCGGTACGGGCTGGGCGTCGTCCTGGGCTTCCTGCCCTGCGGCCTGATCTATGGCGCGTTGGGCGTGGCGGCGGGAACCGGCTCGATCTGGCGCGGCGCCCTGGCGATGGCCGCGTTCGCCGCCGGCACCGTGCCGGCGCTGGTCGCCGTCGGCTGGGGTGGGCACTTCCTGCGGCGACGCCTCCATGACGTCGCACGCTGGATCGCGGTGCCGCTGTTGCTCGCCAACGCTGCCCTGATGGTGGCGCTGGCGAGCGAGCGTCTGTAGGGCCTCAGGACGGCTTGATCTCGATCTCTTTGCCCTGGGCCGGCGCGCCGGCGGTCTTACCGATCTCCACCGTCAGCACGCCCTTGGTGAACTTCGCCGAAACCGCGTTGCGATCGGCGTCGGTGGGGAGCGAGAAGCTGCGCGTGAAGCTGCCGTAGCTGCGCTCCGAGTAGTGGGTCTTTTCGTCGGTGCGCTCGATCTTCTTCTCGCCAGCGATGGTGAGGACGTCGTTCTCGACCGACGCCTTGACGTCCTTCTCGTCGAGGCCCGGCAGCTCGACGCTGACGGTGTAGGACTTGCCGTTTTCCTTGACCTCGACATTGGGCACGTGCTCGAAGGCACGCAGGGCGCGCGGCTCGGCCGAGCTCGCGAGCTCCGGCCAGCCGAATGGCCAGCCGCGTACCATGCGGTTGAAGAAGCGATCGAAGTCCGCAAATCCCGTAGGCAGCGCAACCTTCGAAGTTGATGGAAGTTGCTGGGTCATCTGGCGATCTCCTTTCGACAAGGAACTTTCCGGTCCCTCCCTAGCGCTGATCGCGGAGCAGCGAATTGATGCGGATCAATCGTCCTCGAACCGCACCACATCGCGATAGGCGTGCCACGTCGAGAGCCCGACGAGCGGCATCGTCATCGCGAGACCGACCAGGCCCGGCATCATGCCTATCCCGGTCAGGATCACGATCAAGGAGGCCCACAGGATCATCGGCTTGAGATTGAGGCGGACGGCGGCGACCGAGGTGGCGACGGCCTCGAACAGGTTCGACTCGCGCCGGTCGAGCAGAAAGGGGATCGAGAACGCGCCGATGGCAAAGGCAACGGCCGCCAGCACGGCGCCGATCGCCACGCCGACCACCGTGAAGGACAAGCTCTTCGAGGAAAACCAGACCAGATCGGCAAAGCGATCCCATGACGGCATGGTGCGCCACTCGAACAGCGCAAACAGAAGCTGAGCCAGACGCATCCAGGCGAGATGAAAGAACAGCAGCAGCGCGCCCATCAGCGCCAGCTGCTCGGGATTGCGCCTCCAGGCGAGGAAGGTGGTCTCGTAGTCGACGACCAGGTTCTGCTCGCGGCGGCGGCTGATCTCGTACAGCCCGACCGCGAGAAACGGCCCGACGAAGAAGAACCCGGCGCCCAGCGGCAGCACCAGATAGGGCATGTCGAGCCACAGCAGCAGGCTGGTGACGAGCCAGCCCGCCGCGACCGGCACCAGACCGCAGGCCAGAGCGGGTCCCGGCGCCGCGACCAGGTCGCGCCAACCGGCCGTGAGCCAGGCCCAGCAACGATCGACCGGCACGCGGCGGATGCGGGGCTGCGGCGTGTGGAATACGGCGATGGTCTCGGGCATGGCTTTCTCCCAACCAGTGCGCCAATGGGCCATCGCCGTCCTTCGAGGACCTTGACCCAGATCAAGGGCTGGCGCGCGCGGTCCAAATAGCTTCCGCGCAGCATCACGCGCAGGGGAGTTGCCATGTCCAGCATCGCCGACCAGCCGACCCGTTCGAGACCGGCTCCCGGCTATGTCGAAGACGTCGTGCGCGCGTCGATGGTCCTCACCATGTTCTGGGGAATAGCGGCGTTTCTGGCTGGCGTCGTCATCGCCGCCCAATTGGTGTGGCCGCAGCTCAGCTTCGACAGCGAATACCTGACCTTCGGCCGCCTGCGTCCCCTGCACACCTCGGCAGCGATCTTCGCTTTCGGCGGCACCGCGCTGATCGGTACGGCGTTTCACGTCGTCCAGCGCACCTGTCGCGCCCGGCTGTTCGGCGGCGCCCCGCTCGGCTGGTTCGTGCTGCTGGGCTATCAGCTCTTCATCGTGATCGCCGCCACCGGCTATCTGCTGGGCATCACACAGAGCAAGGAATACGCCGAGCCCGAATGGTACGCCGACCTTTGGCTGACGGTGGTGTGGGTGGCGTACCTGATCGCCTATCTCGGCACCATCCTGAAGCGCGAAGAACCGCACATCTACGTGGCGAACTGGTTCTATCTCGCCTTCATCATCACCATCGCCATGCTGCACATCGTCAACAACCTGACGATGCCGGTGTCGTTCTTCGGCGCCAAGAGCTACGGCGCCTGGTCGGGCGTGCAGGACGCGATGATCCAGTGGTGGTACGGCCACAACGCGGTCGGCTTCTTCCTGACGGCCGCCTTCCTCGGCATGATGTATTACTTCATCCCGAAGGCGGCGAACCGGCCGATTTACTCCTACCGGCTGTCGATCGTGCACTTCTGGTCGCTGGTGTTCCTGTACATCTGGGCCGGCCCGCATCACCTGCATTACACGTCGCTGCCCGACTGGGCGCAGACGCTCGGCATGGTGTTCTCGGTCATGCTGTGGATGCCGTCGTGGGGCGGCATGATCAACGGCCTGATGACGCTGTCGGGCGCGTGGAACAAGCTGCGCACCGACCCCGGCCTGCGCTTCTCGGTCACCGCCGTCGGCTTCTACGGCATGGCGACCTTCGAAGGGCCGGTCATGTCGATCAAGGCGGTCAACTCGCTCAGCCACTACACCGACTGGACGATCGGCCACGTCCATTCCGGCGCGCTGGGCTGGGTCGCCTTCATCGTGTTCGGCACGATGTACTACCTCGTTCCGGTGCTGTGGAAGCGGCCGGCCATGTGGTCGACGCGCCTGATCGGCTGGCACTACTGGATCTCGACGCTCGGCATCGTGCTCTACATCAGCTCGATGTGGGTCGCCGGCATCCTGCAGGGCCTGATGTGGCGCGCCTACGACGAGCTCGGCTTCCTGCAGTACTCGTTCGTCGAGACGGTCGCCGCGATGCACCCGTTCTACCTGATCCGTCTGATCGGCGGGGTGTTCTTCCTGAGCGGCGGCCTGATCATGGCCTACAACGTGTGGCGCACCGTGCGTGGCGCCTCCCAGACGGTCATCGCAGCGCACGAACGCGCCGCGGTGGCGGCGTAGGAGGTACCGCGATGTTCATCCGTCACGAGACGATCGAGAAGAACGCCATCCTGATGCTGGTGCTGACGCTGATCACGGTGTCGATCGGCGGCATCGTCCAGATCATTCCGCTGTTCACCATCGAGAGCACGATCGAACGGGTCGAAGGCGTGCGGCCCTATTCGCCGCTCGAGCTGATGGGGCGCAACGTCTATGTCCGCGAAGGCTGCTACCTCTGCCACAGCCAGCAGATCCGTCCCTTCAAGGACGAGGTCGAGCGCTACGGCCACTACAGCCTCGCGGCCGAGAGCATGTACGACAAGCCCTTCCAGTGGGGCTCCAAGCGCACCGGACCCGACCTGGCGCGCGTCGGCGGCCGCTACTCCAACGACTGGCACGTGGCGCACATGATCTCGCCGCGCGCCGTGGTGCCCGAAAGCGTCATGCCCGCCTACCCCTTCCTGGCCGAGCGCCGCCTGCAGTTCGGCGACATCGCCGAGCACCTGAAATCGCTGCGCATCGTCGGGGTGCCCTATAGCGACGCGATGATCGCCAAGGCGCGGGCCGACCTCGAGGCGCAGGTCAACCCTGACGCAGACCCGACCGATTTCCTGAAGCGCTACCCGGGCGCCGTCACCGGAAAGTTCAACGCCGCTTCGAGCGAGATCACCGAGCTCGACGCATTGATCGCCTATCTCCAGATGCTGGGAACGCTGGTGCGCATCAGCGACATCCCGCCCGAACGCCTGCGCCAGTGAGGACGCCATGACCGCTCTTGCATCTTTCGGCGAGGCGCTCGCCACCCTCTGGACGGTTTGGGCCGTCCTGCTGTTCGCCGGCATCGGCTACTGGGCGTGGCGGCCGCGCAACCGCCAGCGCTTCGAGCGCGACGCGCACATTCCCCTCAACGACGAGCAGTGAGGCGGAGCGATGCCGACCAAGATCGAAAAGGACTCCGTGTCGGGCCGCGACACCACCGGCCATGAATGGGACGGCGTCAAGGAGCTGAACACGCCGCTGCCGACGTGGTGGGTCTACACCTTCTGGGCCACCGTCGTGTTCGCGGTTGTCTATTGCGCGCTTTATCCGGCGTGGCCGTGGGTCAATAGCCACACGCAGGGTTACCTCGGCTACTCCAGTCGAGCTGAACTGACGCTCGAGCTCGACAGTCAGACCAAGGAGCGTTCGGCGTTCGTCGACCGCATCCGCACCGCCTCGTTCGAGCAAATCCGCAAGGATCCCGAGCTCTTCAACTTCGCGCTGGCCGGCGGCCGCTCCGCCTTCCAGACCAATTGCATGCAATGCCATGGCGCGGGCGGCGCGGGCGGCAAGGGCTTCCCCAACCTGGCCGACGACGACTGGCTATGGGGCGGCGGCATCGACCAGATCTACCAGACCGTCCAGCACGGCATTCGCAATGCCGACGAGAAGTCGCGCCAGACGCTGATGCCCCGCTTCGGTGTCGACGGCCTCCTGAGCCCGGCCCAGGTCGGCGCGGTCACCGACTACGTGCTGAGCCTCTCCGGCCGCGGCAAGGCCAACGCCGAAGGCGCCAAGATCTTCGCCGAGCAGTGCGTTTCGTGTCACCAGGCCGACGGCAAGGGCAACCAGGAGATGGGTTCGCCCAACCTGACCGACGGCATCTGGCTGTACGGCGGCGACCGCGATTCGATCTATCACACGATCTTCTTCGCGCGGAACGGCAGCATGCCGCCGTGGGGCCAGCGCCTCGACGAGGCAACGCTCAAGATGCTGGCGATCTACGTCCACACGCTCGGCGGCGGTCGTTAGGTGCGGCGATGCCGATGGATGGCGGCAGCTTCTACGCGACCCGGGTAAAGGTCTACCCGCGCGCCGCCAGCGGCCGCTGGCGCAGCGTCAAGTGGGCGGTGCTCGCCCTGCTGCTCGGCATCTATTATCTCGTGCCCTGGCTGCGTTGGGATCGCGGCCCCGGCGCGCCCAGCCAGGCGATCCTGCTCGATCTGGACGGCCGCCGCGGCTGGATCTTCGATATCGTGATCTGGCCGCAGGAAGTCTATTTCGTCACCGGTTTCTTGATCCTGGGTGCGATCGGGCTTTTCCTGGCCACGTCGCTGTTCGGCCGCGTGTGGTGCGGCTTCGCCTGTCCGCAAACCGTGTGGACCGATCTCTTCATGCTGGTCGAGCGCCTGATCGAAGGCGATCGCAACCAGCGCATGCGTCTCGACCACGAGCCGCTATCCGCGGCCAAGGCCGCGCGCAAAGTCGCCAAGCATGCGGCGTGGTTGATGATCGCCGCTGCGACCGGCGGCGCCTGGATCTTCTATTACGTCGACGCTCCCACCACGCTGGTGAAGATCCTGCGCGGCGAAGCCTCACTTGAAGTCTACTTCTTTGTCGGCCTGCTCACCGCCACTACCTACTTGCTGGCCGGCTGGGCGCGCGAGCAGGTCTGCACCTACATGTGCCCGTGGCCTCGCTTCCAGGCGGCGATGCTCGACGAGCAGAGCGTCATCGTGACCTACCAGCCGCAACGCGGCGAGCCGCGCGGCAAGCACAAGGCCGGCGCCAGCTGGGAGGGCCGCGGCGATTGCGTCGATTGCCGCCTATGCGTCAACGTTTGCCCCACCGGCATCGACATCCGCGACGGCCAGCAGCTTGAGTGCATCGGTTGCGGGCTTTGCGTCGACGCTTGCAACGAGACCATGGACAAGGTCGACCGCCCGCGCGGCCTGATCCGCTGGGACACGTTCGCTCGCCAACAGGCACGCGAACGCGGGACGACGGTGCCGTGGCGACCCGTCCGGCCGCGCACCATCCTCTATGCCGCGCTGTTTGCCGTCGTCGCCGTCGTGATGCTGGTTGCCTTCGTCCTGCGCAGCGCGACGGACCTGTCCGTCCAGCGCGACCGCAGCCCCAACTTCGTGCGGCTGAGCAGCGGCGACGTCCGCAACTCCTACACCGTCAAGATCTCCAACAAGCGCCAGCAGCCGCGCAACTTCCGTCTCGCCGTCACGGGACTGTCCGATGCGGCAGTCACCATCGCCAACATTGCCGACGACACCAATCGCGCGCCGATGCTCACAGTACACGCCGACGCTGTCGGCACCTTCCGGGTGCTTGTGACGGTGCC
>Ga0306921_10004352_pt1 | contig 14545 bp, 16 predicted proteins | sample sta12Cox44000080_FD_203760 | JGI IMG/M metagenome (GOLD analysis project Ga0306921, IMG submission 203760) | Lab enrichment of tropical soil microbial communities from Luquillo Experimental Forest, Puerto Rico - statoxic.12C.oxic.44.000.080 (v2)... | ecosystem: Environmental > Terrestrial >...
ACGGCTGATCGGCTCGATCCGACGCGAGTGCCTCGACCACGTCGTGGTGTTGGGGGAACGGCACCTCCGCCATCTGTTGGCGAATTACGCCACCTACTACAATGGGGTGCGCACGCACCTTGCACTCAGCAAGGATACGCCGCTCCATCGCCCTGCGCAGACAGTAGGGCGCATCGCATCAGTCACTTGGCTCGGCGGTCTCCATCGGCACTACGTTCGGATGGCATAATCGGTAGGCACACCTCATCCCTTACTGGGCGAAGGACATCAAGATCAGCTTCTCGACCATTAACGCCCGCGCCGAGGATGTCGACACCAAACCGGCTTCCGCGAAGCGTTCCAGCGCCGGCGTTGTCTCGTGCCGCTCGATAGCTTTTACGAATGGAAAAAAACCGGGACCGGCAAACAGCCTTACGCAATCGCGCTAAAGGATCGCCAGCTGATGGGCATGGCCGGGTTATGGGAAACCTGGCGCTCGCCGGCTGGCGAGCGGGTCAAGAGCTTCACGATCGTCACCACGGCGCCAAACGAATTGTGCGCCGAGCTCCACAACCGCATGCCGGTGGTTTTAAGCCCGCAGGCCTGGCCCGTCTGGCTCGGCCAACAGTCGGCGACCGTCCGCGACCTAAAAGCGCTACTGACCCCCTACCCTTCCGATGAAATGATCGCCTGGTCGGTCAGTCCGCGGGTCGGCAACGTCAAGAACAACGACCCGAGCCTGATCGAGCCGCTCATGCCCCTGTGAGTTGCTAAGGGCTCTGCCCTCGCGCCCTCCGATACAACGAATCGACGCACCACCCAGGTGCACCGGCGCGCAAGCGCCTTCAATTCGTCGCATCTCCGGTTGCTACCCCGCGTTCGCCACGTGGCAGGGTTGCGCAGCAACCCGTTGCTACCTCCGGACTTCCCCTTTTTCACGCTCCTTGATCAGGGGAAGGCTGAGCTCTGACCCGCTTATATTTTCTGTCGTCCCGGCGCAGCTTTCTATGCGCCTGGTGGAAAGAACGTGGAATCTCGTCTCTGAGGTTCATCATCACCTGCGCAAACACACGATCGTCCAAATTTCCTTCCGATAAACATACGAGGACGGCAATCTGGGTCAGCGTGTGCGCTGCATTTTGGCCTGGATCCATTAGCCCTGCATTGCTGCGCCCCCCGAGAAAATCAGTGTAGTCTTCAAGCAATCCCAGTCTTACGAACATGCTTTTCACCCCAGCGTGTATATTATCGTTGCCCATTTGATAATAGGCGCGCATCTCTGCACGGTCAGCATCAACTTCTAGATCTGCAAACGTCGGCCTCTTCTTTTTCAGATGTGCGGCTGCCCACCCATAGTCCCCTTTAAACTCTGCGCCGTAACGTGCGACAGCTGCCTCATATGCCTTATTAATTTTTTTACATGCCCGCTCCGACATTGGTTTATACCCAAGCTCTTCACAGCTCTTTGTATATTTATCCATAGCCCGTTTCGATTCTACTGCTTGGTGCGCGACGTAACGTTCTACAAGATCTTCGCCATGCTGCGAGATAACAGCGGCTACGATCCCAATCTCATGAAGAGTTCTCCAGCGAGCCATTGCGCCATCTGCAAACCCATTTTCGAGAAGACAGATTATCTCGTCTGTTACTTGACACGCTCTAACAAGCAACCGAATTAAAATATCTCTAAGGTCGAGTTGTTTATCTATTTTTAGGCTTCTGTCACGATTACATGTCTCCTGACACCATTCGCGTGCGATAGTCAGCAGCATACGCAACTGGCTGAGGGGTATGCCCCACCTTTCTTCCAAGCGTTTGCGAAATTCGCGGAAATCGTTCTGTTGCAGAGCGGCTTCCGTCGGCCAACTTAATTTTAGAGTTTTCAACAGGTGTTTAGAAATTGGGCCCGAAGCGGTCTCAAGCAGTGTAGGGAGCTGTGTTTCAGCGAAGGAATCTAGCTTACTTGCTATGTCATTTAAATCAGCTTCGTCCAACGTGAGCGTTACGTTTTCCATATGATGTCGACGACTCTTGTACGTGAACGGTTCGCTGTTTCCGTTCAGAATATGCATCGCGAGCTTGCGTGAAAGTGTAGTCGTTGCCGGAATTCCCGTATCGCGAAGCTTTCGTAAAAGTAGCTCTTCAAAAAATCGACCAGGCAATCCGTCTAAAATATGATCAAAAGCTTGCTGGAGAGTATCCATATTTCCATTCCACGAAAATCGTCGTGATCGTCATCGGCCGCTTTGAACATTAGTATGGCGCTCGTGTCATTGTCTCGCAACCGAAGTCGCAGCAAATAGCCTTGAACAGACGCGCCTGCACTTTGGCGACGCCCCCGTGTGAATTTCGCGCCCTATTGGATGATCGCCGGAACTGGCGGTATCGACTGGTCGGCCGCAGTCTCATGTTCGAGACAGGCGATCATTGCGTCCGTCCGCCTGCGGAAGGCAGACGCGGTCAGTATGTGGGCCAGCAGCAGGCTTCCCGCACCCACGAGTGGCAATACTTTTAGAACCGACCTCATCCGCCGAAGCTCAATTCAGATCAGGTAGGGGCTTCCGGTGCCGCGGCACCAGCCAGCGGGTCTCGTCTTTGCACAGGCTTTTCACTGGGCATGTGCGGCAGCGGCGGCCGCTCTCGTCGCGACCGACTTCTCGGCAGGCTTCCCGCAGGGAGCGTGCAGACGAGCTGAGAAAGTAGGGCCGGCTTCGCACTTCACGTTCACTCATCAAAGGCGCCAACCTATCCGGAACGCCTGCGGCGGGGTGGGAAGACTGCGACGGAGGGTGCGCTTCACATCACTGACGAGAGTTACTCGCGCCTTGCCGATTGCGGCCTTCCCCGGATAAAGGTTGGCGCATTGGCCATTATTGCGCGTTGATCCAAGTCAATCCGCTCCCTACCCGCCAAGAATCTTTTTGACCACCACAATCCCCGGATCTGCAGGCTGCGGAGCCACGGAGAAACCCAGCTCGCGACACATCTGCAGCATCGGCTCGTTCTCGCGCAGGACCTCGCCAGTGAGCTCACCGATCCCCCGCCGCCTGGCGATGTCAATGAGGCGGGTCATCAGCAGGAAGCCAACACCGCGTCCCTTCCAGTCGCTGCGGACGGCGATCGCGTATTCAGCGCGCAATCTGTCGGGATCAGCAAAGAAGTGTGCGACACCGAGCGCTCTGCCGTCCAGCTCGGCCAGGAGCGCCAATTCGCGGTCGTAGTCGAGCTGCGACAGCCGCGCTGCCACGGCGTGGCTAAGCCCTTGCACTGGGGTGAAGAACCGCAGCCGCAGATCCTCATGGTTCATATGCGCGGCGAGGTCATGCAATAGCGGCTCGTCCTCCGGACGCAACGGCCGCAACCCAAGCACTGTCCCGTCTCGCAACCGCTCGGTGGACTCGATCTCTTTGGGATAAGGCGCAATGGCCAAGCGCGCCGAACCTGGACTTTGGGCCGGTGCGATGCGCAGCCGGGCATCGAGGGCGACGACACCGGAGGCATTCGCGAGCAGCGGATTGATGTCGAGCTCGCGTATCTCTGGCTGATCGGAAGCGAGCTGGCCAAGGCGGATCAGCACTTCGACGATCGCCTCGATATCCGCCGGCGGCTTGCCGCGATAGCCCTGCAGAAGCTGCCAAACCCGTGTGCGCGCCATCAGCCGGCGTGACAGCAATGCATTCAGCGGTGGCAGCTCGAGAGAGGTATCACCTACGATCTCGACCGCAATGCCGCCTTGGCCGAACGCTACCAGCGGCCCGAACGTCGCATCCTCTACGAGCCCGACGAGAAGCTCGACGGCACCCGGGCATCGAGCCATTGGCTGAACGACAAACCCATCGAGGCGAGCCTCGGTCCGCGCCGCCTTGATCCGCTCGAGCATCCCTTCCGCTTCTCGCCTGACCCGGTCGGTGTTCTCCAGATTGAGCGCAACCCCACCGACATCGCTCTTATGCGTGATGTCCGGTGAGCGGATCTTGAGGGCAATCGGGAAACCGACTGTGGCAGCGACCGAGGCCGCCTCGTCCGGATCTGCGGCAAAGTAATTGGCCACGATCGGAATGCCATAGGCTGCGAGTATGCCGCTGGTCTCCTCCGGGTCGAGCCAGGATTTCCCTGCGGCAAGCGCAGTCGCGATGAGGCGCCGAGCCGTGAGGAGGTCGGGCTCGAACGTGTCAAACCGCGCTGATGGTGTTTCCATCAGCAGCTCTTGATTGCGCCGATGGTGTACGCGGTGCAGAAAACCGCCGACTGCGCTGTCCGGGGTTTCATAAGTAGCAATGCGGGCGTCGGCAAAGAGTTGGCGCGCCACCCTGGCCGAGTGCTCCCCGAGCCAGGCCGTGATGACGTTACGACCACGGAGAGCTGCGGGTCCTACTGCGGCCACGGTATCGATCACGGCACGGGCAGCGTCTTCAGCCTGTGCCAGCGCAGTGGGACAGTTCAGCACCAAAATTGCGTCGACCTCTGGGTCAACGATCAACGTTGCTAGGGCTTCGCCATACCGCTGCCCCGACGCGTCGCCGATGATGTCGACGGGATTGCCGTGACTCCAGGTCGCCGGCAATAAGCGGTTCAAGTCAGCCACTGTAGCTTCCGACAATGCGGCCAACTGGCCGCCTGCCGCAATGAGAGCGTCTGTCGCAAGCACGCCTGCGCCGCCGCCATTGGTCAGGATCGCGAGCCGTTCACCGACCTGCTCCCGCGTCAACGCCAAGGTCTCCGCTGCATCGAATAGCTCGCCCATCGTTCCGACCCGCAGCATTCCGGCTCGGCGGAACGCGGCGTCATAGACGGCGTCGGCGCCGGCAAGCACGCCGGTATGCGAGGTGGCGGCGCGAGCACCCGCGTTCGAGCGCCCGGCTTTCAGCACGAGGACGGGCTTGATGCGCGAGGCCGCTCGCGCCGCCGACATGAATTTCCGGCCATGGGTGATGCCTTCGACATAGAGCAGGATGGCGCGGGTGTGCGGATCGGCGGCGAGGTAGTCGAGCATGTCGCCGAAATCGACATCGGCCATATCACCGAGTGAGACGACATGTGAAAAACCGATGCCGCGCGGTGCCGCCCAATCGAGCATGGCCGTGATCACCGCCCCCGATTGGCTGAGGAACGCGATATCTCCCGCGGGTGCTGCCAAATGAGAGAAGGTGGCGTCGAGTCCAAGCCGCGGCACCATGATGCCGACGCAGTTGGGCCCGACAATGCGCAGGAGATGGGGCTTTGCCGCGTCGAGCGCGGCCTGCTGCAGTGTCTGACCCTGCTGACCGAGTTCGCCAAAACCGGCGGTAATGATCACGACGGCGCGCGTCCCACGCTCCGCCAGCTCGCTGATCAGACGAGGCACTGCCGCGGCCGGCGTGACGATGACAGCAAGGTCTGGGGCTTGCGGCAGGTTCGCGACATTAGGGTAGACGGCCAGGCCATCGATCATCCGATGATGCGGGTTGACCAGCATCAGCTCCCCGGCAAACCTAGCGCGGCGCAGATTGCGTGCGACCACCGCGCCGACCGAGCCGGGCCGCGGGGTAGCGCCAATCAATGCAACCGATCGCGGTGTGAACAGCTTGTCGAGATTGCGAACAGACATTGGCTCTATCGGTTGCTCAAGCTTCCAATCGGAACGCGGTTCCCCGATCGATCGGCAGGGTAGTCCAGCCATCAGAGAGTTGGTTCACCCTGTCGGCCACTAGACCGTATTTCACCTGCGTGATGCTCAAATCTCTAAAGTAATTTACGAGGTCGCCCCAGGGATCGTTCAGACGGGCAATTGCGGAAATAAAGGCGACAACGCCGCCCACCTCGAGCTGGTCGGAATGCACCATCCAACCACCGATCAGCAGCGCGGCTATAACTTGGAAATGGTTGCAGAGGTTCATAAAAAAATTCATCGAAAACTTGAGCTTATAAATTCCCATGTTGAGTTGGAGCACCCGGTCGATGCGTCTGCCGTCGGACATATCCCGCTCGACCGATGCGGCACGCGTATCGACCGAGCTAACGCCGAGCTGCCGCAAAACCCACACGCGCGCGCCGGCGCGGCGGTTTATCGCACCCTGCATCAGTGGCACGAACACCAACTGCGGCAGGAACAGTGCGAATGCTGCCGCCGCCATCCATTTGTCGAGGTGAACGATGTAGGCGAGTACCGAGGCCAAGATCCCGCCTTGAAGAAGGGGCTCGGATAAGCTGCTGCCGACAAAGCCGCCGATCGGTTCGACTTCCCCGACGATCATCGCGGCCCCGACACCGCGAGCCTCCGGGCCCGGTGCGGCGGCCCGCGCAACCCTCAAATAAGCAAGGACATGCCGGCGCAGATCCCGTATCGCATTTTCACCGACCCAGCCGCGATAGACGTTGACGACGAGTTTGGTCAGACCCTGAACCAGAACGACGCCGGCATAAGCGGCGCACAAAGTAATGACCAGCGTAAAGGATCTTTCTTTAACGAGATCATTGACGACCCGCCGTTGAATCTCCAGTGGCGCGACTTCGAGCAAGAAGGTGACGACCGTCAGTGTCACCAGCGGGATCTGGTGCGGCCAGCTCACTGCGAAAACGTAGCGAAAAATCGTGTTCGGCAACATGTATCCGATGGGGGGCATCAATTGCGTTCCCACAGGGCCGTTCGAATGAGGTCGACCAGATGGCCGGCTGCAAAGGGCTTTTCGAGCACATTGGCTACGCCCAAGCTCGCGGCCCGCTCCCTCGTCTTTGTATCAAGCCGGCCCGAGATCAGGATCGTCGGCATCCGAGCTCTTTGCTTTTGCAGACGGGCGACGACGTCGAGGCCATTCATGCCGGGCATGTGTTGGTCGATTACCAGACAGCCTGTGGCGCGACGGCGATCATCGGCAAGGAAATCGACGCCCGAATTATATGACCGCACATCGTAGCCGAAGATTTCGAGCAACGACTTCAGTGAATCGGCGACCGATTCGTCGTCATCGACGACACAGATCTGCGCCTGCCTCTGTTCAGGTGGTGAGCGCTCCGAGAAAACGGGCATCGTGACCTCTTTTCGAGAAGCCCCGATGAGACCCGGAATTGGCGTTGTGCGCACTGACCTGGATCAACCGCCGGCGAAAGCCTGTTGGGCCTCGGCTACCGCGTCGAGAGCGTCAGGATCGAGTAGCTCGATCCGATGCGGGTTGGGAATGGCGATGGCGCCATCGCGCTTGAACGCCGACAAAGTGCGGCAGACGGTCTCGATGGTCAGTCCGAGGTAATCGGCGATGTCGTTGCGCGACATGGGCAGGTCCAGAACCTTTGTCCGGTCGCGGCGATCGAACATCTCCAACAGAAAGGTCGCGACGCGCTCCGATGCAGTCATCCGGCCAAGCCGCAATGTATGCCCATGCGCTTGAGCGAGGTCGCGCAACATCGCGTCGCGCAGCAGGCGTGCCAGCGCGTGGTTCTGATCTACCAGCTGTTCGGTTGGCCTCCGCCGGAAGCACATGACAACAACGCCGTCCACTGCTTCGGCCGAGTACGGGCGTCCTTCCGCACTGTCGAGGCCAAAGCAATCGCCGCTGAAGTAGAACTCGGCAATGTGGCGCCGGCCATCGGCGAGAAGCTTGCACACGCGAACCGTTCCGGAGACGACCTTGTACCAGCAGTCGGAGCTGTCGCCTTCGGCATAGATCTCGGCATTGCGCGAGAAGCTGAGCCGCGTGCCGATGCGCTCCAGCGCCACCAGCGCGTCGAGGTGACCCGACTGCGCGATGGTCGCGCTATCCTGCCCCAGTTCTGTGACCCCGTTGCGGTAGTCGATATTGCCGAACTGCCTGTACATAATGTCCCTCCAGCTCTTGGATGGAGAGAACATCGCCGCTTCTACCGGTGTCGAAAATTGGGAATGTCCCTTAGGGAGACTACGTACGTAAAACTACGTATCGCTTATAGACCCCAGCGCCGTACGAACCAGGTCTTGACCAGATGGGCCAACACACAATAACCAAGAATGATGGCGAAAACAGCAGGCCAATAGAGGCCTGGCAGTGGCACAAACCCGAGTGTTGGCCCCAAGGGGGAATAGGGAAGGAGCGCGCCGGCGCCAGCTACTAGGATCGTTGTAATTATTAGCGAATTGCTGGCACGGCTCTGCAGAAACGGGATTCTTGCAGTGCGGATGATATGAATGATCAATGTCTGAGTCAGTAATGATTCGACGAACCACCCCGTTTGAAATAACGGAGGATTGGTCCAGGCGTGGAACACACATAGCAATGTCGCATAGGTGATATAGTCGAAAATCGAGCTGACCGGGCCAAGAAACAGCATGAACTTGGTGATATTGCCAATGTGCCAGCGTCGCGGCGCCGCGATATAGTCGTCATCGACGTGATCGGTCGGGATCGTGGTCTGCGAAAAATCGTAGAGGAGATTGTTGGTCAGCACCTGAATCGGGGCCATTGGCAGGAACGGTAAGAAAATGCTTGCCCCGAGCACACTAAACATGTTTCCGAAATTGGAGCTGGCTCCCATCTTTATATATTTGACGATGTTGCCGAAAATCTTGCGGCCTTCCAGCACACCATCTGACAATACTAAAAGGCTTTTCTCGAGGAGGATGATGTCGGCCGATTCCTTAGCGATGTCGACGGCGGTATCGACGGAGATACCGACATCGGCGCTCTTGAGCGCAGGACCGTCATTGATCCCGTCGCCGAGAAAGCCGACGACATGTCTGGCCAGATGGAGCGCTTCGATGATCCGGGACTTTTGCGCTGGCGAGACCTTGGCACAAACCGTCACGGTTTCGAGGCGTTGTGCCAATTCCCGGTCGGTCAGCTTGTCTACATCACCGCCGAGAAGGACATCGTCGGCCAGGACCCCGACCTCACGACAGATTTTGCGGGCTATAATATCGTTGTCGCCAGTCAAAATTTTGACGCGGACCCCCGATTGGGCCAGTGCGGCAATCGCGGTCCGAGCGCTCTCCTTGGGCGGATCGAGGAAGGCAACATAGCCGAGTAGGATCAGATCACTTTCGTCCGCTGTGTGATAAACTGGTCGGGGGTCAAGGAAATCCTTGTACGCGACGGCAATCACCCGAAACCCGTCGCCATTTAGCCTCGCTGTCTGTTGCTGCATCTGCACGAGATGGCTTGCGTCGAGCAGCGCCACTTCGCCATCCATTGCGTAGTGGGTGCACGTGGCAAACACCTCGTCGACTGCACCTTTGCAGATCAACAGGTGTTTCTTCTCCTCGGTCGACAGGACGACCGACATTCGCCGACGCGAAAAGTCAAAGGGCAGCTCGTCGATTTTTTCGAAGCGATGCTCGAGCCGGACATGTTCCTTCATCGCGACATGGTCGAGCACGGCAACGTCCAGCAGGTTTTTTAAGCCGGACTGAAAATGGCTGTTGAGATAAGCGTATTCGAGGACACGGTTCGATTCCTGCCCGTGCAGATCGAAATGATGCATCAGGATGATCTTGTCCTGAGTCAAAGTGCCTGTCTTGTCGGTGCACAGGACATCCATCGCCCCGAAGTTCTGGATCGAATTGAGGCGCTTGACGATCACCCGCTTGCGCGACATCGCGATAGCGCCCTTGGCCAGATTGACGGTCACGATCATCGGCAGCATTTCGGGTGTCAGCCCGACCGCGACGGCGAGCGCGAACATCAAGGCCTCCAGCCAATCACCCTTGGTTACGCCGTTGATAACAAACACGCTCGGCACCATGACCGCCATAAAGCGGATCATCAGCCAAGTAAAGCGCGTGATCCCCTTGTCAAAGCTAGTCGGAGCACGCTGACGTACCAGCATCCCGGCAAGCTCGCCGAAATAGGTCCCAGCGCCGGATTGAACGATAACGGCAGTACCGGCTCCACTCAGCACATTGCTGCCCATGAAGCAGATATTGGGCAAATCGGTCAGCGCTTCCCTCTGGCCGTGAACTGCTGCCGCCGATTTTTCGACGGGCATCGCCTCCCCGGTCAGCGCCGCTTCGTTCAGGAATAGGTCTTTGGCCGCCAGCACTCGCAGATCGGCCGGGATCAGGTCCCCCGCCGACAGCCTCACGACATCCCCGGAAACGAGCTCTTCGATCGGGACTTCCAGGGTCTGCTCGCAGGCTCCGGTGCGCCGCAGAACGGTGGCGGTGGTTCGTACCATTGCGCGAAGCTTGGCAGCGGCATTGTTCGAGCGATGCTCTTGCGCGAAAGCAAGAGAAACGCTCAGCAGCACCATCACCGCGATCACCGCGGCGGCCCGCTGGTCACCGAGAAAATAAGAGGCGGCCGCGAGCGACAGCAGCAGGAAATTGAGCGGGTTTCGAGCGCGCCCGATCAGCTCTTCGACGAGGCTCTGCTGGCGCTCGTGAGCAACAAGGTTGGGCCCGAACGTGGAGAGTCTTTGCGCTGCCGCTTCCGGGGACAGACCCTTAGATGTCGTACCGAGCTGTTGCAACAGCGCGTCAGGTTCCGCGGCAGCGGCATCGATCAGCCGCTGGGCAATCGCGGCGTCGCGATGGTGATGCGAAGCAGGCCGGCCCCGAGAGCCCCACCACCATAGGCTGGACAAGGCTGCAGCGCCGCTCATGGTCGGCACCTACCGCAGCGTCTCGATATAGCCGATTAGGTCGTCGATCTCGGCGCGGCTCAGGGCCAGATCCGGCATCGCACCGTGCGGGTGGGACAGAAACGCGCGAAGCTGGTCGGCCGTCATGCCGCTACGCGATATCGTGGGAAAGCTCGGCGGACCTTGGGCTACGGCACCGTTGGGCTTGCTGTCGATGACGTGGCAATTGGCGCACCATTGGCGCGCGAGTTGCGCGCCCTTCTGGACGTCGGCCCGGACGGGGTGCGCGGCAACCAGGGCAAGCGCTAATAGCACCAGCATGGCCGGTAAAGCTCTGTATAACACCTTTGCTACTCGGCCTCGACGCTCAGCTCTTCGCTGGTGGCTCAAGGGCGGCGGCGAGCTGTTTTGCCGCGTCGCTGAGCTCCGCGCGATGCGTTTCGTCGAGCGGATCGCGCGCGGCCAACGATCTGGCGAGCTCGGTGAGGATGCCCGCGAGGAGCCCATAGTGCAGATGAACCACGGCCTCACGCCGATCTTCACCCGGCCGCACCAGTCTAATGGCGACGCTGTCCGTATCGGCATAGGCGTCGAATTGCGAGTGCCGGCTAAAACTGCCCATGTACGCTTTGTCCGGGAAATCGACAGAGACCTCGGCCTTGTCGGCAATCGGATGCAGTGACATCTCTCAGCTCCTTACGAGAACAGGTAGGCCGGGACTGGCCTCATGTGGTCCTCGACACGCCGCACACCGGGGATGTTTTCGGCGGCGACAATCAGCGCGCGTTTTTCCTGTTCCGACAAATAGGAGGACCAGAGATGGACAACGCCGTCCTTGACCGTCACATTGGCCGGTGAGACTTCGGCCCATTTCTGGGCTTTCAGCTCGGCCAGCAGCTTTTCGCGGATCAAGCGGTCATCGGCCTCGGCACCATCCGCCGCCGCGCTGATCGTCATCGCGAGCGCCCGCACGAGGTTTGCCCTGCTGATAATGCCAACGAGCCTGCCGTCGCGCAGAACAGGCACCCGCTTGATCCGGTTGGTCTCCAGCAGAACGGCGATATCGGCAACCCGGGTCTCCTCAGTCACCGACAGAACGTCGTGCGTCATCACGTCCTTCACCTTGCCGCTGTGCGACTTGATGTATTCACCGGCGAGTTTGTTGGTCGAGGACATCATTTCGAGCCACCACGAGCGGCGGTGCTCGGTGCCAGTTTCGGCACGATGCAGCAGGTCACCTTCGCTGACCATGCCAATCACTCGCTCGTCCTTGTCAATGACCGGTACCGCGCTAATCCCGTGCTCTGCCAGCAGCTTTGCAGCCTCCGGTACAGTCGCGTTTTCGCCAACCGTGATCACCTTGGTCGTCATAAGGTCTATCGCGCGCATCGGAATGCCTCCGGGCTAACGTAATGACTACTAAAGCTCAGCTCAGGGCGTCTGGCATTGAGCCAGATCAATTCTGCAGAGGGTATTCGTTTAAATGGAGCGTTTGCTGGCGACTGCCAACGAACTCATCGGGCGCGCTTTCTTTGCCTTTGATTTCTTCAATTTGCCGACCGAGCTCCTCTGCGCGGCAGTCTTCAAGCTCTCTGCGAGCTATCGGAAATAGCCTGTTCTCTTCATTAACTGTGTCGGCGCACCATATCCTTAAGCTCGACGACTCTTTCCAACCACTCGGGTTTGTCGACGGGCAACTCCGCGATTTCTTGTAATACTGCATCGAATTCCGCATGGTCGTCGAATGCCAGGTCGACGAGTTCCCCCGCGATCGGAAGTTTGTCAATCTCCGGATAAAACACGGTCTCTTCGAGAATCTCATGAGCTTCCAACTCCTCCCGCAGAGTGCCAAATAACGATTCTCTCGGCGTTCCGTCTCATAGAGGGTTAGTCTTCTCAACCTCACTAAAGATTCGCTGTATCGTTTGGAGATCCTGCAACAGAGATTGATAGATATTCATGTGACCACCTCGTTCAACAACGCAGTCTGCGGCCGGCCCTCTGTTTTCAATAAATTACACGGGAGCGTCTCTTCCGGCTTTGATCCAAATCAATGATGCTGCCGCTTGTGAGACTAATCTTGCCTAACACGGGAAGGAGGGTCGGATGAGGGCGATCGATGTAATGACCAGCCAAGTCGTGACGGCCACGCCACAAACCACCGTCGAAGACGCGGCTAAGCTAATGATCAACAATCGCATCAGCGGTCTTCCCGTTGTAGATGAGGATCGGCGCCTCGTCGGGGTCATCACCGAAGGCGACTTATTGCGCCGGGCCGAAACCGGTACCGAGCGCCAGCGCTCAGGCTGGAGCGAGTGGTTCTCGCCGAATTCTCGTTTGGCCAGTGAATTCATCAAGTCGCATGCACGACGTGTCGCCGATGTCATGAGCGGTGACGTAGTCAGCGTCACTCAGTTGACGACTCTCGGCGAAATAGCCGATCTGGTGGAAGCGAGACGCATCAAGCGCGTGCCGATCCTGCACGACGGCAAGCTCGTCGGGATTGTCAGCCGCGCCGATCTCCTCCGAGTATTGGCCAGCGGCGGTACCAACTTGCCCGGTGATGACCGGGACGGCGTGATACGCAGCCGCTTGCTGGCCGATCTGCGTAACCAGAGATGGGCAAACTGCAGCGAAGCGGACATTGTCGTCTCGGACGGCGTCGTGCATTTGTGGGGCGTCGTCAGATCGGAGGAAGAACGCAAGGCACTGCGTATTGCCGCCGAAAACACTCCGGGCGTCCGAGGTGTCGAAGACCATACGATCTCAGGGCCGCTGCGTCCAGGACCACTGTTTCCAATGATTTGACACGAAGAAAGCGTGCACTGCTAGGTTCTCGCTGTCCAATTGACGCGTACGAAGTATCCGCCTTTATCGAAATCCTCGTTGAGGTTGCCGTGCAAGGCGCGTTCCACGGCTTCGCCGATCCGGCGCGGCAGGTGGATGTCTGTCGTATTGATGACGATAGCGTCAGCATCCTCCTCGATCGTAATAATACGGTTGAGCGGATGTTCGCTCTTTTCGGCTTCCTCTTGATGGCGTGCCAAGCGAACGATCTCCTCCTTTTGCTGGCGTCCAAGAGCGCCACGCAACACTATGACGCCAGCCGGAAATTTGTCGTTTATCCGCCGGCAAGCCGGACAAGGCGCTTCGTGGCCGTTCTCAAGTCTCGGCCGCCACTGCCAGCGTCCCTTGTGATAGACTGCACCGCATTGTGGGCAGATGGTATCGTCGGGTAGCTTTTGTTGCCGCTGATACGGATCCAGGATGTGATCTTCCTGGGCATGTCCAGCGATCCGGCGAGCAGCCGCCGGCCCGCGACGGCGTAAGTTCGCTTGCTTCATTTGAGAGCCTATTCAAAAGTTGACACTGTGCGAAGCCAGCGGGTGTTGAACAATGTCCTCGCTCGGCCCGAGGTGCGGCGGCGCGAACCCCGCCGGCCCCGGTCCGTTAGCCACTGGCGCATGAGCCGTGAACAACTGCTCCCAGAGCTGGCGAATGCAGTCGTATGTCGTTTGGTGAATGAACACATGTCCCTGTTGATCAAAGCCGAATAATGTTGCCTCTGGATCGTTGCGGATCGTCTGAAACGTCTGATTGATTGCAGTGAAGCAATCGACGAGCCGATCGCCATCGCCAAGCCGCGTGTGGCGCAGGATATCGGCGACGCTGAGGGGATGGAGCGGTGACGCGTTATGGCTATTTGGCATATCGCGGGCCAATTCGAAGAAGACCTGCGACAAGAGAAAATTGCCTTTAATCATTTCCAAGAGTTGCGCCGCCTCTTGGGGCGTGCAAGCGGCAAGGGCAGCTGCATGAACCTGTGAGGGGTCGTGTTCTAGCCTATTCAGGACGGCAAGAGCTGCCGTGAGTTCGCGCTCGATCCAGCGCCGCACCTCGGGTGGGGCGGACCTCACCTGCTCAATGGAAAACGTAAAACTGGTCATTGCGAATATCCTTCGCGGTGGCGTTCAACACCCCTGTAACGGATAGCAACCACCGGGCTCATTGATGCAAATCAATCGATGAGCGTCAGGGC
>Ga0306921_10004353_pt1 | contig 14536 bp, 9 predicted proteins | sample sta12Cox44000080_FD_203760 | JGI IMG/M metagenome (GOLD analysis project Ga0306921, IMG submission 203760) | Lab enrichment of tropical soil microbial communities from Luquillo Experimental Forest, Puerto Rico - statoxic.12C.oxic.44.000.080 (v2)... | ecosystem: Environmental > Terrestrial > Soil...
GAATTGGTGGGTGGCGTGATGACAATAATATTGGACGTCACGCCGGCGGCAATCGCGACCAGATGCGGCGGGATAAGGGCGTAGTCCACGCCGTTGGACGCCGTGCCGCCAAGGTCATACCACACATTCAACGTGGCGTTGGTGTTGCCCGCCCGGAAAACTGTGAACACACCGGGATTGGTTGCCGTCGCAATCGGTTGGGTCGCCTGAACGGTGACAACCGGTATCAAATTGGAATCCGTGGTTTGGGCGGAGACTTCGGGTCCGCAGGTTAGAACAGCAAAAGGCAAAATGAGCAGCAACCCGGTTTTCAGGCGACAACGCAACGTTTTCATGCACACGATCCTTTCAACTTCACAAGCAAACGCACATCCGACAACTCCTTTAACGGCTTATAAACGCGATAATAGTACCTTGTGCGGGACTGTCAAGGAGAAGTTGATGGCGCGACGAACCCATGCCGCGGCCATGCCAGGGTCCGGGTCAAACCGATGAATGTTTTTGGAATCAGATTTCGTTTTTTGACGTGACAAAGCCGCTGGTCTTGGGCATTGACAGCTCAATGGATTCCGGACCAAAAACCGCCCGCGGTATCTCAGTGGTGGTGCCCGTTTACAACAGTCAGTTGATTTTACCCGCGTTGATCAAGCGGTTGGAACCGGCGTTGGCTGCCGTGGCCGATCGATATGAAGTCGTGCTCGTGAATGACGGCAGCCGGGACCAGAGCTGGAAAGTCATCCAGGAACTGTCTGGTTCGCGCCCCTGGGTCCGGGGAATCAATCTGATGCGGAATTACGGGCAGCACAACGCGCTCCTGTGCGGCATCCGGGCGGTCCGGTTCGATATCATCGTGACGATGGATGATGACTTGCAGCATCCGCCCGAGGAAATCCACAAACTGCTGGCGAAATTCAATGAAGGACATGACGTGGTCTATGGTGCGACCAAATCCGGACGGCAAGGGCTGTGGCGCGAGATGGCGTCGCGGATTACCCGGTGGGTGCTGCGGCGGGCCATGCAGGTGGAAGCCGCCAGAGACGTCAGTCCGTTCCGGATGATCCGCACTCCGGTTTGCAAAGCCTTCGGAAATTACCGGAGCCCGTTTGTTTCGATTGACGTGTTGTTGTCCTGGGGCACGAACCGATTTGCAGCGGTGCCGGTGGCCCAGGATGTGCGGCAATCGGGCGCATCCACTTATACCTTTGTCAAACTGGTTTCCCACGCGATGACCATGATGACGGGGTTCAGCACCTGGCCGTTGCGTCTGGCGAGCGTGGTGGGTTTTGGGTTCACCCTGTTTGGTTTTGTGGTGCTCGCCTACGTCGTGGGGCGCTTTTTCGTGGACGGCGGAAGCGTGCCCGGTTTTCCTTTTCTGGCCTCGGTCATCGCCATATTCTCCGGGGCCCAATTGTTCGCGCTGGGCGTCATCGGCGAATATCTGGCGCGCATGTACTTTCGGACGATGGAACGACCCACGTACGCCATTCGTGAGGAAACCCAGGGGCCGGCGCAGACATGAGGATTTTAAAACTAAACCCTGCCGTGCGCATCGGCGACATCCGGTTGAAACACGCACCCGCGATGTTTCGTTGGATGTCCGACCCGGTGGTTGCCCGGAACATCGGCTTGCGCCAAAAGCCGTCGCTGACGAAAACCGAAGATTGGATTCGGCGTGCGTCCCGCGACGCGATCGTGCGGCCTTACGCCATCTCCCTGGCCGGCAAACATGTGGGCAACCTGGTCCTCGACCGGATTGACCGTTATCTCGCCACGGCGCGCCTCTCGATTTATATCGGTGAGAAAGACGCGCTGGGTGTGGGAGTCGCGACCACGGCGATTTACCTGGTACTGAAGAAGACGTTCTCCGCGGAAAAACTCCACAAAGTCTGGCTCACAGTGCATGAACACAACACACCGGCCATTGTTACTTACACCCGGTTCGGTTTCATTGTCGAAGGCATATTGCGGGACGAGTTCCGGCTGGGGAACCGACGGGTTAACGCGTTGCTAATGTCCATGCTGCGGGACGAATTCCAGCAAATCCGGGTCATACAGTGACATGAACTGCGTCATCCTTCAGCCTTCGTATATTCCGTGGCGGGGGTTCTTCCACCAGATTCAAAAGGCGGATGTCTTTGTTTTCTACGACGACGTCCAGTTTGACAAACGCGGCTGGCGAAACCGGAACCGGATTAAAACGCCGCAGGGGAGCAAATGGCTGACCATTCCGGTGCACAGCCGGGGACATCAGATCGAGCACACGCCCATCCATGAGATCGAAATCTGCCAGGATGAAGACTGGAGCCAGAAGCACTGGCAGACCCTCCAGCAAAACTACCGGAAGGCGCCGCACTTCGATCGGTACCGGGAGCTGTTGGAGGGTTTTTACGGCCGCCGCGACGCGCGGCTGGCCGATTTCACCATCGACCTGACCGTCCAGATTGCCGCTGAACTCGGCCTGCACAAAACGCAGTTCATCCGTTCTTCCACGCTGGGTCTGGCGGGCGCCAAAACGGATCGGCTTTTAAATGCGCTGGCCAAAATCAAGGCAACGCATTATATCAGCGGCCCTTCGGCACGCGATTACATCGAAGCGGATAAATTTGCCGGGGCGGGCATCACCGTGGAATACATGACCTATGATTACCCGGAATATCCCCAGCTTTACCCGCCGTTCGATCCCCAGGTCTCGGTTTTGGATTTGCTGTTCATGACCGGACCGGAAGCGCCGCGATACATTTGGGACCGGGCGGCCAGTGGCTGAATGCAGGCCTTTTTGGAATGGTGCCTGCTGCTGGGATTCGTCAAACGACCGTGAAACTCTAGACAACCAAACGCCCAAAATGGCCGACAACTATAATATTCCTTTCAACTCTTCTTCCCTCCAGGGGCGGGAACTGGAGCACATCTTCCGGACGATGACCATCGGCCAGATTGCCGGGGACCAGACTTACTCCAAAAGATGCCATGCTTTTTTGGAACAAACGCTCGGAGTGCCCAGGGCCATGGTGACCAGTTCCTGCACCCACGCCCTCGAGATGTGCGCCCTGTTGCTTGACGTCCAGCCGGGCGACGAGGTCATTGTTCCCTCGTTTACCTTTGTGTCCACCGCCAATGCCTTTGTGTTACGGGGCGCCCGGATGGTCTTCGCCGATATCCGACCCGACACACTGAATCTGGATGAGCGCCAGTTGGAAGGTTTGGTCACTCCGAGGACCAAGGTGGTCGTTCCCGTGCATTACGCGGGTGTGGGTTGCGAGATGGATGTCATCGGGGAAATCACCGCCCGCCACGGGCTGTCGGTGGTGGAGGACAACGCGCATGGATTATTCGGCAAATTCCGGGGCCGCTGGCTGGGCACATTCGGCTGTCTCGCCGCCCAGAGCTTTCACGAAACCAAGAACATCACCTGCGGTGAAGGCGGTGCCCTGCTGGTCAATGACGCCCGCCTGATTGAGCGAGCCGAGATCATTCGCGAAAAAGGGACGAACCGCAGCCGTTTTTTCCGCGGGGAAGTGGATAAATATTCCTGGACGGACATCGGCTCGAGTTATGTGATGAGCGATGTTCTGGCGGCCTTTCTCTTCGCCCAACTGGAGGTATGGCCGGACATTCAGGCACGCCGACGGCGCATCTGGCAGTATTATGACCAGCATTTGCGCAGCTGGGCGCAGGAGCATGGGATTGGCTGTCCCGTCGTGCCGGCTCACTGCGAACAATCCTGCCACATGTATTATCTCATCCTGCCATCTCTCGAAAAACGTCAGGCGTTGATTTCCTTTTTAAAAGCGCGCGGCATTCTCAGTGTGTTTCATTACGTGCCGCTCCATCTTTCACCCATGGGCCAGCGCATGGGAGGGCGGAAGGGAAGTTGTCCCGTGAGCGAGGAGAAAAGCGAGCGTCTGCTCCGGTTGCCCTTTTACAATCGTCTCAGCCAGGAAGATCAGGACCGCGTGATCGCGGCGGTCCGGGAATTCTATGGGTGATTTGAATCCCGTCGGGAAACATGACCGCCCACCCCGGGCAGTTTCCAACGGGGCCGGGTTTTCCCGATATTCGCAATGGCTGGCGGCTCGGCGGGACGGTTTTCGGACGCTCCTTTGGGCGGTCCTGGTGAATCTCATTTTATTTGGTCTTTTTCTGCTTTGGGCCACGCCCAACTACGAGACCAATGACGACCTGGAGATGCAGCTGATTGCCTCCGGGTTTTATACGGGCCAGCCGGATGCCCATCTGGTTTTCAGCAATATTTTGGCCGGCCAGTTCCTCCGTTTTTTTTATGGGACCTGGGCCGGGTGCAACTGGTATCTGATTTACCTGCTGGTGTTGCATTATGCCGCGATGACCGCCATCGCCTTCCTGGTCATGTTCCGCCGGGGAGGCTGGTGGTTTATCCTGCTTTATGCGGGATTCTTTCTAATGGTTGAAACCCACCTCCTGCTGCACCTCCAATTCACCACCACCGCGTTCCTGTCGGGAACCGCGGGTTTGTTGTTGCTGGTGGATGGATTCGCGCCTGCGCATCCAATCCATTGGCCCAGGGCGATGGCCGGGTTCGTGTTTTGGAGTCTCATGTGTCTGATTCGGGAGCCCGTCGCGCTGTTCCTGGCGATGGTCGCCGGTCCTTTCCTGTTGGAACGATTTGGCGGGATTGGCTGGCGCCGGTTGTTGGGAACCGGAGTTGCCTGCGCGGGGATTCTGCTGGTTCTGCACGGAATCAATCGCTGGGCTTACCAGGCCGATCCTCGCTGGGCCGAATATTCGGAGTACAACCGTCTGCGCGGTAAAATCCAGGATATGGCGCTGGCGGAGTATCTTCCCCAGGCGGACGCCGCGGTGGGTTGGAGCAGAAATGATGGATGGATGTTTTCCGAGTTCTATTTTTCCGACCCCGACGTGTATGCCGGGGTGCCCCGCATGCATCTGCTTTTGGACAGGTTGAACACGCTGGCACATGACAAGCCGGCGTCCTGGTGGTGGAGATTTCCGGCAAGTTATTTGTTTCTGCCGGAGGTTTTTCAGAACGACGCGGCCACTCTGATGATACTGGCCCTTCTGAGCGGCATGTGGTGTGTCACCGTTGCGGGGGCTTTCCGCCTTCGCTGCCTGGTCACCTTGTTGATTTCGTATGGTCTTTACGTGGCGCTCGCCTTTTATCTCCTGACGGTGGCCCACCTGCCCGAACGCGTCGCCTATAACATCCCGCTGTTTATCCTGGCCATTTGTCTTTATTGGGCCACCGGCTTTCGCCACCAGCCGGCCGCAACGACTCCGTCCGGCCTGTTCGATGTTTTCCTGGCCCGGCTCCGGCGGCCCATGGTTTCAGCGTGGGCCGCTCTCATGACGATTCCGGTTTGGGCCGCCATGTTTCACCAGGTGCGGCATTATCGGCGCGCATTCATGCTCGTGCTGGTTCTGATCTGGGCCGCTTTGTATCTTTTCAATTTGTCCCAATTGGCCGAAAGCCTGTGGTCGGCCAACGCATCCAATCGTGACCTGGAACGGACCAGCCGCAAAATCGTCGGGTCGGTCCGCACCCTCCTGCCGCGCCAGACCCAGCCGCTGCTGATTACCCTGCCCGCCGATTCGGTATTGGAACGATCTCTTTTTTTCCTTCCTGCGGTTGAGCACGCCCCCTTTTCCCTGGTGCCGTGCGGCTGGATTACCCACTCGCCCCTGTTTGACCAAATCCTGGAACGACATCATCTCCAGCCGTATTCGCTTTCCCTGGTGGATCGGCCCGACGTTTTCTTTCTGATGCAATTGCGATGGCGCGAACCGCTCAAAATCTTTTATCGCGAGCATTATGGGCTGAAAATCCGGGTGGACATGGTGCTGGACACGGACGCCATGCCTCGGTTTGAAGAATGCCAGTTACATCTCTATCAAGCACACGTTGTCGGCGGGAACATGTCGCCAGCAGCAGTGCGGTGATTGCCGGAAGCCGGCCCCGAGGATTTTGCGAAGGGGATCCTGACTTCGACCCGACCTGCGGCGTGTGCCTTGCCCTGCTGATTGGGCGTTGTTCCAGCCCGGTTTCCACGTGAGCTGAGCCGCGTTATTTCGTATCGGGCCTATAACCGGAGAATCGTACCACGGAAACGTTTTCCAGGAGGTTGACCGGTCCCCGGACGGGAATTTCCTGGGGTTGATCTTGCAATGAATACTCGAACAGCTGCGTTGCCACCTGCTGGTTCCACCATTCCAAATAGGACCCCAACCACCACCTGGTCTGCAGTTTTGGCGGCAGCGGCGGCAGCGGAGTTGGCGCGGATGGCGGTTTGGGCGGGCGCGTGAAAGGTATGCTTCCCACCAACCAGACGCTGTTGCTGCTGCGCAGGGTGCCGGTTATTTCACGCAACACCGGCACCATCGCGTCCGGGTGCTTCAACATTTCCATCACCAGATCATTGCGATGTACCTGATGCGAGTCGATCGGTGGCACGGTCAGCCAATGAGTTTGGCCGCGGTAATACCGGTTAAACGTGATTCCCACCCACACTTCCTGCACGACGATGAGGTCGCCCGCCGCTGCTTTTTGGCTCAGGAAAGCGGCGGCCACGTCCACATTGCTGCGTCGGGTGTGCGCTTCTGCCCATGCCGGCTTTGCACTCAAAGCCATGATCACCACCATGAACCCGATGCGTAACAGCCCCCAGGGGCGCAGCGCCGGCCAGTTCGCTCCCAATATCCCGTCTAGCGAGATGGCGCAAAAGGTGAGGATGCCGGCGAAATACCATGGTTGCATGAAGAACTGTAATTTCAGCAGAAAAACAAAGTACTCTGCGATCCCCAAAATCATGCTGACGACGCAAAACAATGCCAGGTCGGACCGGGTCCTGGCATGGCTTGTCTCCTTGGCCTCCGGACTCTGTGTGACTGGCGCCGGCTTCCGTTGCATCGCAAACGCGACGACCAGTCCAGCCAACAGGAATTCAATCCAGAACCAGATTTGATGGCCGTTGGAACCGTCAGGATCGCCGCTGCTTCGGGCCGCCAGGCTATCACCGAGCCCGGTCCAGAGGGTCGAGGAATTAAAAAACGGCGACCGGATCATCGGCGAGTAAACCGAGGCCTGCCGAATAATGGGCAGATAGATTAGCATGGATGTTGCGGATACGGCCCCAATTCCCATGAGCGCCCACAGCGCCTTCCACTGTCGTCTGCGAATGGCGACGATGGCTCCGCCACCGAGCATGGCACACAGAAAAATTGAGTCGTAGTAAACACACTGCGCAAACAACAGGCAGACAAGACCGGCCCAGAGGACCCGCGATCTTGAGGGAAACTCCAGCATCCGCCACATCAATCCAAAGCTGAGCACCAACAAACAGCCGGCCAGGCCATAGGCGCGGTTCGCCCCGACGATAAAAATCAACGACGGCAGACTACCCAGCAACGCGATGCTCAGGATGGGTGTGCGCCCGCCCATCCAGCGCGAACACAACCACAGCGCGGCCAGAAAAAACAAACCAACGCACAATCCCAGGACGCGAATGCCTGCGTCGCTGCCCAGCATACCCGGAAAACTTAGCCCGCGCAGCAGGAGCAGCCACAGGGGCGGAAACGATTCAAAGGGCAGGTTGTGCCACAGGTCTTTGAACGAGGGCATCTGCGCTACGTTGAAGGTGTTGGTCTCGTCGCGCCAAAGGGGCCCTGCATATATCGCCGTCAGGCCCAGGAGTATCGCCGAGAACGCGGTGCCGACCAGGGCAACGGCAGTTTCCACCCCGGGTTTTGGCAGTTGCTTCAATGACATGGCCTTGAGATTGGCCGACGGAAGAGAGAGGCGTCAACCCCGAAGGAGTTCGGGGCAGGAATGCCACAGGTTCAGACCGCCAGCAGGAGCTTCTTGATCTCCTTTAAGCGCGCTTTTGCCTCCTTCTTTGTGAGGCGTGGAAACTTTCCGCCGAGCATGATGAAATCGTCATGCCGGGTGAGCATCAGCTTGTCATCCCTTACCTCAATGATCGTCACGGATTTTTCTCCGGCCAGAATCTTCAACTCAGTCACGAGCAAAAGCAACTCCACGGGCGCGGGCAGGGGGCCGAAACGATCGCGCAGTTCCTTTTGTAACGCTTCGAGTGCCGGCTTGTCCGTGGCCTGCGCCAGTTTGCGATAGATCTCAATCCGATGCTGCGGTTCGGCAATGTAGTGGTGGGGCAAGTTGGCAGTCAGCCGTTTGTAGTCAGCAGCCGGGCTTTCGTTGTCGCCGGCCACTGACTGCTGACCGCTGACGACTGACGCATTTAAGAAATCCAGTTTCACGCTCACCTCCACCCGCGGTTTTACCTTCTCGCCTTTCAGCGCACTGACACTTTGTTTGAGCAATTGGCAATACAACTCGAAGCCGACGGCGGTGATATGGCCGCTTTGTTCGGCCCCGAGCAGATTGCCCGCACCCCGGATTTCCAGATCGCGCATGGCGATTTTGAAGCCGCTGCCGAGCGTGGAATATTGGCGGATAGCGCTGATGCGTTTGCGCACATCAGTGAGCAGGCTGACATGGCGTGGCAACAAAAGATAGGCGTAAGCCTGGTGCTTGTAACGCCCCACGCGCCCGCGCAGCTGGTAGAGGTCGCTCAAACCAAACCGGTCAGCGCGGTCAATGATGATGGTGTTTGCGTTCGGAATATCGAGGCCGCTTTCGATGATGGTGGTTGAAAGCAACACGTCAGCTTCGCCATTGACGAACCGGGTCATGACTTCCTCCAGTTCGGCCGCGTCCATCTGGCCGTGGCCGACGACAATGCGGGCACGCGGCAAAAGCCGTTTCAGACGATCGGCCATCGTTTGGATCGTCATGACGCGGTTATGCAAAAAGAAGACCTGGCCGCCCCGGTTCAATTCGCGCTGAATGGCGTCGCGAATGGCGCGCTCGTCGAACTGGGTCACAATGGTTTCGACCGGCAGGCGGTCGTGCGGCGGCGTCTGGATGGTGCTCATGTCACGGGCGCCGGTCAGCGCAAGGTAAAGCGTGCGCGGAATGGGTGTGGCGCTGAGCGTAAGCACGTCCACCTGGGTGCGCAGGCGCTTGAACTTTTCCTTGTGCAACACGCCAAAACGCTGCTCCTCATCAATCACCACCAGGCCGAGGTCTTTGAACGTGATGTCGTTTTGAATCAACCGATGGGTGCCGATGACAATGTCCACCGCGCCGGCGGCCAGATCCCTGACCACGTGCTGTTGGGCGCGGCGGGTGCGGAAGCGGGAGAGCAATTCGATGCGGACCGGGTAATCGGCCATGCGCTCGCGGAACACGTTGAAATGCTGCTGCGCCAGCACCGTCGTCGGCACGAGCACGGCAACCTGTTTGCCATCCATCACCGCCTTGAACGCAGCCCGGATGGCCACCTCCGTCTTGCCGAAGCCGACGTCACCGCAAACCAACCGGTCCATCGGCTTGGGTTTTTCCATGTCGGTTTTGGTTTCCTGGATGGCGCGCCATTGGTCGGGTGTTTCCTCAAAGATAAAGGCGCTTTCGAATTCACGTTGCCAGGGTGCGTCGGGCTTGAATGCATGGCCGGGCTGGGTTTCCCGCACGGCCTGGATCTGGAGCAGTTCGGCGGCGACATCGCGCACGGCACGTTCGGCCTGTTCCTTCGCCTTTTTCCAACGGGTACCTCCGAGGGTATTCAGGGGCGGATGCGCCTTGCCCGCGCCAACGTATTTGCCGACCAGATGCGCTTCGGTGACGGGCACGTAAAGTTTTGGCGGTTCGTCGCCCGGCAAGGCCGGGGCGTACTCAATCACCAGACATTCGGTGGAAGGTTGAAAGTCGAAAGTTGAAGGTTTTTGCGACCCGGTGCCGCTCCGGGTCGGCAGATTTCTCAGACCAAGAAAACGGCCTATGCCGTATTGGATGTGGACGACAAGGTCGCCCTCCTCCAATTCAGTGAAATCGATGTCGAGCGCGGAACGAAGGGCCAGCGCATGAGGCGACTTCAACCGGCGCGGACGCTGGATTTTGTAGCGGCCAAAAATCTCGGCGTCGGTGACGACGACGAGTTTGGCTTCGTCGCAAAGAAAACCGCGCGAAAGCGCGCCGAGATGAGTCTGTGGTTTGTAGTCAGTAGTAAGCAGCCGATGTGCGGCTGTGTCACCTGTTTGTTCCGCTGCACCTGCTACGGACTGCTGACTGCTGGCGATGGGCTCTTGCTCCCATCCCATTTCCGCCCAAATTTCCTGAAAGCGCTGGCGTTCGCCATCGTTGTTGCAGAAGATATGGACGGCATAGCCCTGGCGCAGCCAGCGATGAAGTTGGTGAAAAAACTCCCGTCGCCGGGCTTCGGCGATTTGCGGTTCGGGCGCGCGCCCGGCCAGCGGACGAAAAGCGTCCAGGCTTTCAAAATGCGGAGTGCGGAGTGCGGAGTGCGGGTTTTCCCCAACCAGTCCAGTGCCTTCAACCAATTCAACGGAAACAAAGTCGCGCCGCTTGAGTTCCTGGAGAAAATCCGGCCAGGAGATAAAAAATGCGTCCCCGGCGGGAATTTGCGCCGCGTATTCTTCGGCATGAGTGGCGAGCGCTTCCGGTTCGCACAAGAGGAAAATTGTTTCACGCGGCAGGTGATCCAGCAATGTGGCGGGCGGCACCGTATTTCCCGTTCCGCGTTTCAAAATGCCCAATTCGCCGCCGGGGGGAATGGTCGCCTCGGGAATTTCCTCCCGGGAAATTTGAGTGAGCGGATCAAAGTGGCGGAGGGATTCCAGTTCATCGCCGAAAAATTCCAGTCGCACCGGCCAGGGACTGGTTAACGGCCAGACATCCAAAATTCCGCCGCGCAGGGCGATTTCCCCTTTTCGGGTCACCTGGGCTTCCGGTTCATAGCCCTGTTCTTCCAGCCATTCAATCAAATCGAGCGGGTTGATTTTATCGCCGCGATGCAGCACGCGGGTGCGACGTTGAATTTCGGCCGGTGAAAAGGTTTTCTGGAGCAGGGCGGTAACGCTCGTCGCAATCCCGCATCGCGGGACCGGTTGCCGGTTGCCGGTCGCCGATTTTTCGGAAAGCATGACGAGGGTTTGCAGACGGTCGCTGATGGTGTCGGCGTGCGGCAGTTTGCCTTCGTGGGGAAGGATTTCCCAGGCCGGGTAAAATAGCAGCTGGGAGTTGGAAGTTGGGAGTTGGGAATTGCCGGCTTGGGACCCTGGACTTTGAACTTTGAACTTTGAACCTTGAACTTCTTGCAGCCAGGTTTCCAGGTCCTGTTGAAAACTTTCCTGGGTTTTCAGGTCCGGGGCCACGAGGACCAATGTCCGGCCCGGGAAAATTCTTTGAAGCAGGACGGCAAAAAATGGATGTGCGGCCGGGCACACGCCCGCAACGGGCAGCACTCCGCCATGCTCCAGTCGCCGGGCGAGGGATTGCACAGCGGGAGTCTGCGAGATGTCAGCGAACAACCTGTCCACCCTCCAGGGTGTTGCCGGGGAGGGGCTTGCCGCCGACGCTGTCGCGTTTTGCGCCAAGCGACAGGAAGGTCGCAGCCGGCGGGCCGGTCGTCAAGTGGCCGGAGTGTTTCTAATTGACCTGGTTTCCCTGCGCCAAGCAATCTTCCGGCGCATGGTTGAAAACATCATTGCGCCCAATCCGTGGATGATCCTGCCATTTGTATTATTGCTCGGGACCATCGCTTTGGCGCCATGGTTTGCCCCGGACTGGTGGCTGCGGCAATATCCTAAAATCGCACTCGGTCTCGGCGCCATCACGCTGGTTTATTACCTTTTGGTGTTGCGGGCACCGGATCGGGTATGGCTTGTGGCGGAGGATTACGTGAGTTTCATCATGCTGATCGGCTCGCTGTTCGTGGTTTCCGGCGGCATACACATCAATGTCAGGGGCCAGGCGACACCACTGATCAACGTGCTTTTTCTGTTCATTGGTGCTGTGCTCGCGAATCTCCTGGGGACGACCGGCGCGGCGATGCTCCTCATCCGGCCCTGGATACGGATGAACCAATATCGCGTCACGGCGCATCACATCGTCTTTTTTATATTTATCGTGGCTAATGTGGGCGGTTGCCTGACACCCATTGGCGATCCGCCGTTGTTCCTGGGCTACTTGCAAGGGGTTCCGTTTTGGTGGGTGGCGAAACACTGCTGGCCGATGTGGGTGACGGGTGTCGGCATGTTGCTGGCCAGTTTTTACCTGGTGGACCGGTTCAACTTCCTTCGTGCACCGCGGGAAATCCGGCAGTGGGAGACCGCGCACGAAACCTGGAAATTTGCCGGACTGGCCAATCTGTTTTTTTTGGGCGTTATTCTGGGCGCCGTCTTCATCAACCGACCAGTCTTTCTGCGCGAGGGCCTCCTGCTGGCGGCGGCGCTGGGTTCCTGGTTCACCACCGCCAAATCAATCCACCAGGCGAACCGGTTCGATTTCCATCCGATTCGGGAAGTGGCGATTTTGTTTGTCGGTATTTTTGCGACAATGATTCCCGCCCTCGACTGGCTGGATTTGAACGCGCGCGCAGTGTTGGGGGCCCGGCCGGCGCCGGGTGTTTTCTATTTTGGCACGGGCATTTTATCCGGCATGTTGGACAACGCGCCGACGTATTTCAGTTTCCTGAGCGCCCTCTTTGGGACCAGCAATGCGAAGGACATCGGGGAATTGTTGGATACGAACACAACGAACCTGGTCGCCATCAGCGTGGGCGCCGTCTTTTTTGGCGCGGCGACCTACATTGGCAACGGGCCAAACTTCATGATCAAGGCCATCGCTGACCGTGAAAAAATCCGCATGCCGACGTTTCCGGGATTCATCGGAAAATTCACGCTGCCCTTCCTGCTGCCCATGTTGTTGGTCATCTGGTTGATTTTCCTTCGGGGTTGATTTGAAACATTTTCTTTGCGCCTGACGCCATTTTGCGGGAAAATGGAAGCTGTTCCGCCAAATATGGGAGTGCGCACACTTTACAACATCCTATTCCCGATTTTTTTCGTGTTGACCGCGCCGTATTATTTTTTGCGGATGTGGCGGCGCGGCCACTGGGTGCCGGGGTTTCCGGAACGGTTCGGGTATTACAGCCGGAACCTCAAGCAGGCGCTGACCAACCGCCAGGTCATCTGGCTGCATGCCGTCAGTGTGGGCGAGGTCAATCTGTGCCTGCAACTCATCCGCGCCCTCGAACCGCGGATGCCCAACATCAAAATCGTCGTGTCCACCACAACCACGACCGGCATGGCCCAGTTGCACGAACATCTCCCCAAACACATCAGCAAAATTTACTACCCCATCGACCGGCGGAGAGGCGTCGCCCGGGCGTTTGACACCATTAATCCCGAAGCCGTGGTGCTGTTCGAGACGGAAATCTGGCCGAACTTTCTCTGGCGCGCGCGCGACCTCCGGGTTCCGCTCTTTCTGGCTAATGCCCGGCTGTCGGATCGTTCTTATCGCGGTTACCGGCGGTTCGGGTTTCTGTTCCGTCCGTTGTTCGCGTCGTTCGCCGGTGTGTGCGCCCAAAATGAGGCCGACGCCGAACGGTTGCGGGCCATCGGCTGCCGGCCCGAAGCCGTGCGGGTCGTCGGGAATCTGAAATTTGACGCAGCCAGGCTCGACGGTCCGCGCCGGCTCGACGTGCCGGCTTTGTTGCGGCAGATCGGTGTGCCGCCGGATGCGCCGATTCTCGTCGGCGGCAGCACCCATGCGGGCGAAGAGGTGGCGCTGGCTGGAATAACGCAACGGTTGCGCATATTGTTTCCAAAACTTTTTCTCGTGCTGGTACCCCGGCATTTTGAACGGTGCCGGGAAGTGGGACGGCAATTGCACGAACAGGGGGTCAAATTCATCTTTCGCAACGAAATCCGCGCCAATGCACGGTTTGACGGGGGTCTGGCTGATTGTTTGCTCGTTAATACGACCGGCGAGTTGCGATTTTTCTACGAACATGCGACAGTAGTATTTGTTGGCAAAAGCCTCACGGCCGTCGGCGGGCAGAATCCGATAGAGCCGGGAGCGGTGGGCCGGGCCATGGTATTTGGTCCCAACATGCAAAATTTCACGGACATTGCGCGGGATTTCGTTTCTCAGAACGCGGCGGTTCAGGCCGCCAATCCGGAAATGCTTGAAAACGCGCTGGCGGAGTTGCTCGCCGATGAAAACCGGCGGGAAGAACTCGGACGCAATGCCCGGCGGGTCGTCCAAAAAAATCTCGGCGCGATGGGACGGACGGCGGATCTGATTTTGGAAAATTTGAAAGGCCGGGGAATTTACATGGTCGCTGGAAAATAAACATGGACCAATTTCCTGCAGTTTCCCCATTGACGAACCGGAAGGGGGTTTCCATATTTTCTCTCCGCGTTCGGTCCGTGAACCGGGAGTATTGAGTACGTATGTCGAAATTGAAGGTTCGTAAATTCGGGACGGGCTCTGCCCGGGAAAAAGGAACACACCACTCCGCAACGGTCGCACCCTCCCTCCTGGATTCGGCCACGGGCAGATCACGGAATGGGACCCTGGCCGGCCCACCGCCCATGGATCTGGCGCAAATCACCAAGGAACTGATCCGGCTGGCCCAGGAACAGGGTCATTTGACCTATA
>Ga0306921_10004356_pt1 | contig 14533 bp, 13 predicted proteins | sample sta12Cox44000080_FD_203760 | JGI IMG/M metagenome (GOLD analysis project Ga0306921, IMG submission 203760) | Lab enrichment of tropical soil microbial communities from Luquillo Experimental Forest, Puerto Rico - statoxic.12C.oxic.44.000.080 (v2)... | ecosystem: Environmental > Terrestrial >...
CGCCGACTGATACGGTCGTCCTGACGACCACGATCGCCCCCGGCGGCTCGACCGGCTGGCATTCGCACCCCGGCCCGGCTTTCATCGTGGTCACCCAGGGAACCATCACCCTCTATGACGGCAACGACCCGACGTGCACGCCGCACCGATATGGCCCGGGCACCGGCTTCTTCGATCCGGGCTTTGGGCACGTGCACCTCGCCCGCAACGAGGGCACGACGCCGGTCACCGAGGTCGTGACCTACCTCAACGTGCCACCCGGGGGCTCCCCCCGGATCGACGAGCCCGCACCGGGCAACTGCCCGTTTTAGACCAAGACTGGCGGAGGCCGGAGGGGGCCGGCCTCCGCCCCGCCGCAGCACGCACGTCCGGGAGGCCTGGGTGCCTGCCGGCCGCCAGGTTGCCTGCGGGCAGAGGAGGTGAGGGGCGTGCCGGACCGGACGTTGCTGTGGATCGGGTGTGGCGGGTGTTCGGGGGAGACCCAGGCTTTGTTGGGGGTGGAGGGGCAGGCGTGCGACCTGCTCGACCTGCTGGAGGTGGACGGGCTGCGGCTGTTGTGGCATCCGTCGCTGGCGGAGGGGGAGCTGGGGCCGGTGCACCGGGCGGTGGTGGAGGGCCGGGAGCCGCTGACTGTGCTGTGCGTGGAGGGATCGGTCGCCCTGGCGGAGGACGGGATGTTCGACCTGGCCGGCGGGACCGGGAAGTACCTTGTCGTGGCCTCGCTGTGCGAGCGGGCCGATTACGTGCTGGCGATGGGCGCGTGCGCCGGCTACGGCGGGTGGCAGGCCCAGCCGCCCAATCCCAGCGGCGCCGTCGGGTTGCAGTACACGCTGGATGCCCCCGGGGGGCTGCTGCCGGCGGGGTGGCGGTCCCGGGCGGGCCTGCCGGTGATCGCCGTGGCCGGGTGCCCGGTCCCGGCCGGCACCCAGGTCGCGGCCATCCGGTGGGCGCTGAAGGGCGCCCCGGGGGGCCTGGACCGGCACGGCCGGGCGCCGATGGTGGCGCCCTGCCTGCCCAGCGCACAGTACCGGGGGTGCGGGACGCCGCGGCGCACCGGCATGCGCTGCATGGGCTGCACCGGGCCGAAGTTCCCCGGCTTCACCGACCGGCCGTTGGTGCGGTGGGCGCCGTGACCGGCCGGCAGGGCGAGGAGGTGCCGCGCAGCGAGGGTGACCTGCGTATCTACTGGGACGAGGCCGACGGGCGCATCGCCGAGGCGTGGTGCCAGGGGACCTTGTACCGCGGCTACGAGATGATCCTGGCCGGGCGTTACCCGGAGGATGCGCTGGCGACCACGGCGCGGCTGTGCGGGATCTGCTCGACCAGCCACGTGGTCGCGGCCACCCATGCGTTGGAGGACGCCTGGGGCCTCACTCCGCCGCCGCAGGCGGTCCGGCTGCGGAACCTGTTCCTGGCGGCCGAGTCGGTCATGTCCGACGCGCGGCAGGGGGCGCTGTTCTTCGGCCCGGGCCTGTGCCATGAGTCGTTTTCCTGGCACCCCCTCTACCCGGAGGTCACCGCCGCGTTCGCGCCGCCGTTCAAGGGGTGGCTGACCCGGCAGGTGCGCGTGTTCTCCAAGAAGATCCTGGGCGTCATCACCGCGTTCACCGGCCAGTGGCCGCATTCGGTGCCGTTCCGCCCCGGCGGGGCCACCTGCCCGGTGGGGGCCGAACAGATCCGCGCCGCCCGCGCGGCGGTGGACGAGTTCGCCGCCTGGTACGCGCCCACCGTCCTGGGCGGCCCGCTGGAGCAGTGGGCACAGGTCGCCACGGCCGGGGACCTGCAGGCGTGGCTGGACCAGCACCCGGCCAGCGTCATCGGCCTGTTCTCCCGGTTCGCCACCGGCGCGGCCGGGCTGCACCGTGCCGGGCACGGCAGCCGGAACCTGCTGTCCGGCGGGCTCTACCGCGACCCGCTCTGCCCGGCCCGGCCGCTGATCCCCGGCGGCGTGCTGCTCGATGGCCACCGCCACCCGTTCGACCACCACCAGGTCCGCGAGCACACCCGCTACTCCTGGTTCACCGACACCGGCCCCCGCCACCCCTGGCACACGGTAGTCACCCCCGACCGCACCCGGCCCGAGTCCTACTCCTGGGCCACCGCCCCCCGCTACGGCGGCCAGGACAAGGTCATGCAACTAGGGCCGCTGCCCGAACTGGTCATCGCCGGCGACCCGCTGGCCGCCGGCCTGGTCGCGGCCTGCGGCACCAGCGCCTGGGCCCGGCAACTGGTCCGCTGGACCCGCGCCGCGGCCAACCTCGCCCTGATCCGCCAGTGGCTGGACGACCTGCAGTCCGGCCTCGGCCAGCCCACACTCCGGCCCCCGCGGCCCGCCGACACCGACCCCGGCGCCCGGGGATTCGGCCACGCCAACGCCACCCGCGGCACCCTGATGCACTGGGTCACCCTGTCCCAGGGCAAAATCGCCACCTACCAGGTGATCACCCCCACCACCTGGAACGCCAGCCCCCGCGACACCCGCGCCGTGCCCGGCCACTTCGAGCAAAGCCTCCTCGGACTCCCCGCCGGCGAAGACGGCCGCGGCATCCGCGCCCTCGTCCTCGGCAGCCACGACCCCTGCCTCGTCTGCACCACCCAATAACAGCAACAGCGCCCCAGCCCAGACCCCGGCGCCCGCCCGCGCGCCGGGTGCCTCGGCAGCGGTCCCGGCCAGCCCGGAGCGGCACGGTGCACGCTTCGGCGGCGTGCGCATGGGCCCGGCGGCCCGGCCGCAGACAGGAAAGCCAGCACCCGGCTTGGCGGGTGCGTCTGCCTGAACAAGGGCTTCTACCTGCACTGACAGGGACCCGCCGGGGTCTCCTCCCCGATCATGTCCGCCGCAGCGCGGGGCCGGAATGCGGGTCCGAGCCAGCCGGCCGCGGGCACCTCCGCCCGGTCAACTGAGACCAGTTGTGGCCCAAAACTGAGCCCACCGCGCTGCCCGCCGCCAGAGAACAGGCACAGATTCCTCGCGTCATCGCAGGTCAATGGCGGTGGAGGTGGCGGTGGAGGTGGGATTTGAACCCACGGAAGACTTGCGCCTTCACACGCTTTCGAGTACTGCACACCGGCGTTCACCACCGTCCGCCAGCGTTCGTGACCAGCCCGGGCGGGCGGCCGCGGACGCCGGTGAACTGTCGTGAACGGGGGTGAATGAGACCAAAATTGAGCCCAGCTGGCTGCCTGCGGACGGCCGGACGGCACGCTTGAGGGCGAGTGCCGCCGAGCGCCGTGGCGATCTCCTGGGCGCTCACCCCGGCCCCTGTCCCGGCCGATCGGGTGGCCAGCCATCCATCGCGTGAACATTTAGACTTATCTGTCTTACGGCCTGGTCGGTGTGGACGCGCGTGGGTCGCGCCAGGCGGTCAGGGCCCGGTCGATGGCGTCCCGGACACGGTCGCGGGCGGCGTCGCGCGGCATACCGGACATGAGCAACGCGTCGTAGCCGGTGTCCTGGTGCCTGATGGATGCGGCCACGGCCAGCGTGATGGCGTCCTCGTCCAGCGCGCGGCCGGCGGCGGACCGGCCGACCCGGCCGCTGCCGCGCAGGCCGGTGTGGCGGGCGATGGCCGTGGCCCGCCCGGGCGGGCAGCCGGGGAACACCCGCCTGATCTCCTCCGCCAGGCGGGACTGAAACCGCTCGTCCTCGCTGGCCCGCCGCTCCCGGTCCCGCTCGCGGCGGCGCATGCGCGCGTCCTCGTCGGACAGGCACTGCCGCTCGGCGATCGCCAGCGCCTGCTCTTCCACCAGCACGCCCTGCCGCTCGTAGCGCTTGCGGCTCCGGCTCCAGCGCACGACGGCCGCGGACAAGCCGCTCGCCTTCGCGGCGCGGCGGGTGAGGGCGGCGTCCCCGGCCGGGAGGAACACCAGGTGGCCCAGGTCGGCGCAGCTCAGGCACAGCGGGCCGGCATCGTCCATGCGCAAGAAATCGCCCGTGCCGGCGCACTCGGCACACGACCAATCCCGGACCGGCTCGATGACCACCAGCCCGCCGGGTCTGTCGTGCTGCGGCATCGGGGGGCTGCTTCCCCGGCACGGTTCCGTAGCGTGCGCGTCGCACAGTAGTGTCGCACCCCCACCCGGATCCGGTGCGAAGCGCTGGAGGGCTGAGGCCGGTGCCTGCGGCGACGTTCGCCACCGCAGGTAGCACGGTCACCGTCGCCGACCTGCCGGCAGCCCGGAGCGGAGGTAGCGAACCGACTCAGCAGCCCCGACATCTACGGCCCACGACACGATCGTGGCGGTCGCCCACGCAACAGAACGACCTGTCCTGCTCATCGGGCACAGCCACCCGAGATGATCCGCGTACATGTCGGCGGGGCCGGTGCGCTTGGGGCTCACTGCCCGTGACCGCTCCGCCTTGGGCGTGTCCGCGCCGGTGGCGAGCCGTAGGGTGGCGTCATGACCGGCGAGCTGGCCGACGTGCTCGTGGTCGGTGCCGGGCCGACTGGGCTGACCCTCGCTGCGGAGCTGGCCGCCTTCGGCGTTCGGGCCCGCCTGATCGACCGTGGGCTGGACCGGGTGCATGAGTCCCGCGCGTTGGCGATCCAGCCGCGCACCCTGGAGGTTCTGGCCGGACTTGGTGTCACCGACGAGCTGGTTGCCGCCGGGAACCGGGCTGTGCAGCTGCGCATGCACGTCCCCGGCCGGGTACTGGCGGTGCCAATGTTCGACCTCGGCTTGGATGACACCGCCTACCCGTTCCTGCTGTTCCTGTCCCAGGCCGAGACCGAACGCGTCCTCGGCGAGTACCTGGCCGCGGCCGACGTGCCCGTGGAACGGGGCGTTGAACTGGCCGACCTGAGCAACACCGCGGATGCCGCCACGGCCACACTGCGCCACCGCGATGGCCGCGAGGAGGTGGTGTCCGCCCGCTACGTGGCCGGCTGCGATGGTGGGCACAGCAGCGTCCGCCGCCTGGCCGGGATCAGGTTCGAGGGCGGCTCCTATCCGCAGATCTTCGTCCTGGCCGATACCGAGGCCGACGGCGTTGAACCCGGCGCGGCGCATGTCTTTGCCTCCGAGGCGGGGATGCTGTTCTTTTCCCCGCTCGTCACGCCGGCCACGTGGCGGCTGCTGGCCATGCGGCCGCCCGCCGATCGCACGCCACCCGATACACCGGTCGTCCTCGACGAGGTTCAGGCCCTCGCCACCTCCTACACCGGCGGCACCGTGCGGCTGCACGATCCGGTGTGGATGACCAACTTCCGGCTGCATCACCGCGCCGCCGCCCGCTACCGCGCGGGCCGCGTCTTCCTCGCCGGCGACGCCGCCCACGTTCACAGCCCGGCCGGCGCCCAGGGCATGAACACCGGCATCCAGGACGCGGTCAACCTCGGCTGGAAACTCGCCCAAATCCTGCGCGGCGTCACCGATCCAGCGCTGCTGGACACCTACGAGGCCGAACGTGCCCCCATCGGCAGTATGGTGCTGCGTTTTACCGACCGGGCCTTTACCATCGCCACCTCCACCCAGCCGATCGTGCGGCTCGCCCGGACCAGGCTCGCCCCTGTGGTGATCCCCCTCGCGCTGAGGGCCAGGATTGCGCGCGGCTACGCCTTCCGCGCCGTCGCGCAGCTCGACATCCGCTACCGGCACAGCCGCCTGTCCCTTGACGGCCCGAACCCGCCCCGCAAGGGTCCCAAGGCCGGTGACCGGCTACCCGACGCGAGCATCGCCCACCACGGACAGCCGGGCCGGCTCCACCGGGCCCTGGCCCCCGCCGGATGGCACCTGTTGCTCTGCGGCCCACCTGACGCCTGGCCCGCGCAGACACTGACAGAACTCCAGGAGCGCCACCCCAGCCTCGTCACCGTGCGCCATCTCACCATGCAGAACACGCCAGGCGCGCTGCACGACCCGGACGGGCAGGCACTGCGCCGCCTCGGCCTCACCGCGGCGCACACCGCGCAGTACCTGGTACGCCCCGACGGCCACGTCGGCTACCGCGCCGGCGGTACCGACACCGCGCAACTGGCACGCTACCTCGGCAGATGGCTACCCAGCTCGCAAGCCAACACCAGCCAGTCCGCGTAATCCGCGGCGCCGGATCAACCCCCACCGATCGCCCCGCTCGGCCCTGGCCCACATGCAGGCAACCCCGCCCGCACGCCGGCCGGAGACCGTCCCGGCCAGCCGTAAAACGGCAGGGGGCACGCTTGGATGGCGTGCCTGCGTTCACCTGCGTTCAGGCCCGTCCGTGGCCTCTGTGACCAGGCACAACAGCCGTAGCTGATCCCGACGGTATGGCCTCCGGCGATTCCAAACTGAGACCAATAAATGAGACCAGGACGGCATGAGGCATACGACTGTCGTCCGCCAAAGCCACCGTTTGTGCAGGTCAGTGGCGATGGAGGTGGGATTTGAACCCCACGGAAGACTTGCGCCTTCACACGCTTTCGAGTACTGCGCACCACCGTTCACCACCGTCCGTGACCAGCCCGGGCAGGCGGCCCGTGAACTGTCCTGAACGGGGGTGAATGAGACCAAAACTGAGCCCAGGGAGGGCCCCAGGGCCCGGTGCCAGGCCCGTCGCCGACCGGCCCGCGCCCCCCGCCGCGGTCACAGCGGCAGCCAGTAGCGGGTCTCCTGACGCCGGCGTTTTGCCCGTACCTAGTCCGCGTCGGCATACCGCCAGCCCTGCTCCTCGGCCCGGTCCAGCCTGGCGTCCAGCTCCTCGATCAGGCAGGCGTCCTGCTCGGCATGCAGCGCCGCCGCCCGCACCCGCGGGCTCGGATCCTTCTGCAGCCGCTTCACCTCGCTGCGGAACCGCTCATACACTACGAACCCGGCACCGCACGGGCAGACCCGGTGCAGCGCTTTCACCCGCACGTGTTCACCGGGAGAACGAAGCTGCGCGAGCAGCACGCCCGGATCGGGCACGGGCCGGCGCCCCCGCCGCTTGCGCTGCGCCAGGGCCGCAGCGTAACCCCGCCCATGTGCCCAGCACTACGCATTTCCTCGGCACGTGCGCAACCCGCATCCGGCAGCCGGTGACCGTCCGGGTCTGCGGTTTGTCCGGAGTCCCCGGCGCATTGCCCGGGTGTTCCGGGCCTGTGGCGCGGGGAGTCGCTGGCGCCGCCCCAGCGGCGCGCCGTCGATCGGCACGTTCGCGGCGGCCAGTTAAATGAAGGCGCTATACCGGGCGTGGTGGGTGGCCTCGTTGAACTCGCCTTCCCATAGGGCCAGTGCACCGTCGAGCCAGGAGTAGCGGTCATCGCTGGTGGTGAAGTGCAGGGTCGCGGCGACCCGCCAGGTCGGGTCGCTTGGGCTGGAGCGGATGCCGTAGCCGCGGCCTTCGAACCGGATCTGGGCGCCGTCGCCGGTGGTGATCCTGGCCACCGGGGCCATCGCGCACATGGTGCTGCCGGGTTGTTCGAACAGGGTCCATTCGAGCTTGCCGGTCAGCTTCGGCCCGTGGATCGCGCCGTCGCCGCTGCCGATGAGGGCCCCGTCGCCCTCGCCGGTCAGCGGTGGCATCCCGGGCTGGTAGTCGAGTTCTGCGTCGAAGAGGGGTTCTAGCATCTGGGATTCTCCTTACTTGAGGGTTGGGACTGCTGCTCGCCTCCGGCGTTCTGGCTGCGTAGCTGTACTGGCCGTCAGTGGGCACCCAGGACGTCGGGGAACATCCGCTGGTTGCCGCGTGCCGCGAGTTCGGCCGCCTCGCCGAGGGTTGAGCAGGAAGGTGCCGGGGCGGCCGGCGGCCCACTGCTCGCCGGCCTGCCTGCGGGCGAAGAAATGCACGAAGTGGCAGAAGCTCTCGATCACCCCGGCGTCGAAGGGCCCGCCGGGCTCCAGGAACGACACGACCGCCTCGGGGTGGGAGATCTCAGTGACGTCCTCCGGGGTGACGGTGAGCGTGATCAGCTCGCCGGTGACCGGGCAGGCGGAGGTCACGCGCGCCGCCTGCCCGAGCCTGGCGGGCAGGAAGAGCGTGTCCCAGGCGCACCAGGCGTACAGAATCCGCCCGCCGGTCACGTACCGGTGCGCCGGGGACAGCTCGCCGATCGCCGGGCCCCAGAACCCGGTCACCCGGCCCTGGGTGTCGGTGAACACGGCGGGCCAGCGGCCGAGCGTCTCGGCCACCTGGGGCTCGCCGAGCCCGGTGGCCGCGGCCAGGTCCGCCGCTGCGATGGGGCGGCCAGCGGCGAGGAGCGGGTACAAGGCGATGGCGAGCCGCTGCCCGGCCGGGTCCAGATCCCCCAGGGCGGTGGCGACCGCCTCGGCCAGCTCGTCCAGGGTCGAGCATTGCTGTTCCTTAGTGAGCCAGCGGCGGTCAGGCCGGGCCGGTGAGCAGGGCGCCGAAGTTGCGGCGGCCGCATTCGATGGCGGTGTCCTGGTCCAGGATCTGGGCGTCGAGGTCGCCGTGGCGGGTCAGGTAGGCGCGCGCGGATTCGGCGCTGGCGTGGAAGACGGTGTTCGGGCACATCGTCTCGAACGAGCTGCACTCGGTGCCGCAGTTCGTGGCCCGGCCGGTGACGACGACTGCCGAAGACGGGGTCCACGACCACGTGCCGCCGCGGGCCGATACGACGATGGGGGTGCGGTCGTGCGGGTCGGCGGAGGTGATCCGGCCGTCCCGGCCGGTCATGAGCGGCAGGCCGAGCGCGTCGATCGCGCACATCGCGTACACGGCCGGCTGGCCGTCCAGCTCGACCCGGTGCGGGGTGGGGGTGCCGGAGAACGGGTAGGCGACGGCCACCACCCCGTTCACCACGTGCACGGCGTCCGCGGCGGCCAGGTCGTCCACGGCCGAGGCGTCCAGCCCCGCATCGGCGGCGGCGTGCCGCAGCCACCGTGCCGTGGGCGGCGCGCCGGTGGCCAGGAACCGGCGCAGCACGGCCCGGTGCAGCTCGCGGAGCGGGCCTGGCAGGCGTTCTTGCCGGCCGGCGATGCTGCCGCTGGTGAACCGGGTCGGGTCGGCGGGGTCAGTCATGGGGTTCTCCCTTCCGGTGGGTCAGGCCGCGCAGCACGACAGCCGGGACACGTCCCGGCTGAACGCCTGGGCGGCCAGCCGCAGGCCCTCGGACATGGTCAGGTACGGCGCCCACGCCGCGGCGAGGTCGGCGACGGTCATCCTGGCGCGGATCGCGTAGGAGGCCGCGGTGATCATCTCCCCGGCGCCGTCGGCGACGGCGTGCACGCCGCGGACGCGCCCGGTGCCAGCCTCGGCGACCAGCTTGACCATCCAGCGGGTGTCCCGGGCGACGACCGCGCGCGGCACCGCAGACAGCGGCAGCACCCGGCAGTCGCACGCCACCCCCTGCCGGATCAGCTCGGCCTCGGTCATCCCGGATGAGGCGATCGCGGGGCTGGTGAAGGTAACCCGGGGCAGGGCGGTGTAGTCCACGGTTCGTTCTGCATTGAAAAGAGCGTTGGCAGCGGCCGCGGACCCCTGGGCTGCGGCGACGTAGACGAACTGCGGGCCGCCGGTGACGTCCCCGGCCGCCCAGATCCGCGCGTTCGCGGTCCGGCCGGATTCGTCGGTGATGATCTCGCCGCGCCCGCCGGTCTTCACCCCGGCGGCGTCCACGTTCAGCCCGGCGGTGACCGGGTGGCGGCCGGCCGCGACCAGGATCTGCCCGTACGCCAGTTCCCGCTCCGCCGCTCCTGCAGTCTTGATGGTCACCGAACGGGAGGTGGCATCACCTTGTACCGACGTGATGGCTGCCGCGGTGAGGATGCTGATGCCCTCCTCGTCGAGGACGTCCTCGATCGCGGCAGACACCTCAGGCTCGTCGAAGGGCGCGAGCCGGTCCAGCGTCTCGGCGATCGTGACCGTGACCCCGAGCCGGGCGAACAGCTGCGCCAGCTCCAGGCCGACCGCGTTCCCGCCGATCACCAGCATCGACTCCGGCAGCTCGGTCAGCTCCATCGCGGTGGCGGAGGTCAGGTAGCCGGCGCCGGCGAGCCCGCGGATGGGCGGTATCCAGGGCGCCGTCCCGGTCGCCACCAGGTAGTGCCCGGCCTCGACCGTCGCGGTCCCGCCCTCGTTGAGCCGCACCTGCAGCACCGGCGCATCCGGGCCACCGGCGAACCGCGCGGTGCCGGCGAGGATCTGCCAGCCGTAGTCGGCGGCTAGGCCCGTGTACTTGCCGGCCCGCATGGCCGCGACCAGGTCGTCTTTGCCGCCGGTCAGCGCCGCCATGTCGACCGGGCCCGCCTGCGTGGCGATCCCGGGGAACCGCTGGCTGGCGGCGTCGTGCCGGGCCGCGGCGGCGGCCAGCAGCGCCTTGGACGGCACGCACCCGGTGTCCACGCACGTGCCGCCGATCGTGCCGCGCTCGATCATCACGACCGACGCGCCGGCGTCCCGGGCGGTGATCGCGGCGGCGAACGCCGCGCCCCCCGACCCGGTGATGGCCAGGTCATACCGCATGATCGTTCCTTCCCCGGTCAGCGCAGCTGTGCCGGCCGCTGATACATTTGCCGGAGCAAATATGAGGATGTATGGGGACTATACATTCGCCTACGCGAATATTGCAATATGATGGCGGGAGGAGGTGGTCCATGGCCGAGCAGGCACTCACGGCCTTCCCGGCGCCCGACGGGCGAGCGACCGCGCCGCCCGCGAGCCCCGCCGCCCGGGCGCTGCTGCCGACGGCCGCCGATGGCGTGGAACTGGTGGCCAAGTTCTTCCGCGCACTCGGCGACCCGGCCCGGCTGCGGCTGCTGGAGTTCCTGCTGCCCGCCGAGCACACCGTGTCTGAGTGCGTGAAGCACATCGGCCTGTCCCAGGGCCGGGTCTCGGTCCACCTGGCCTGCCTGGCGGACTGCGGATATGTCCAGGTCCGCCGCTCCGGCCGGTTCGCCTGGTACAAGGTCGCCGACCCGCGGGTAGCCGACCTGGTCATGCTGGCCAGGTCGCTGGTTGCCGACAACGCCGCCGTGCTCGCCGACTGTGTCCGCATCCCCACGGGCCCCTCGGAGGGGCCATAGCCGCCATCGCAGACGTCTACCGCTGCGGGCTTTGGCGGGCAGGCCGCGGCTCCGGCAGCTGCCGCAGCGTCGGCGGGCAGCCGTTAGCTCGGTAACTCACCTCGGGAGGTGCGGGTGGACAGGTTCGACGTGATCATCATCGGGATGGGCATGGGCGGGGAGGCCGCCGCCGGGCGGCTGCTGGCAGCCGGGCGGCGGGTCGCGGTCATCGAGCGGGAGCTGATCGGCGGGGAGTGCGCCTACTGGGCGTGCATGCCATCCAAGACGCTGCTGCGCGCGCCGGAGGTGCGGGCCGAGGCCAGCCGGGCCGCCGGAGTGGCCACCCCCGCCATCGACTGGCCGGGGCTGCGCGACTACCACGATTACATGGTCCGCCACCTGGATGACACCGCCCAGGTCAACGGCTACGAGCAAGCCGGGGCGACCGTCATCAAGGGCCCCGCCCGGCTCGCCGGGCCCGGCCGGGTCGAGGCCGGCGGGCAGCTGCTGGAAGCCGATCACGTGGTGATCGCCACTGGATCGGAGCCGGTCCGCCCGGCGGCCGAGGGCCTGGATCAGGTAGCGGTGTGGACCAACCGGGAAGCCATCAACGTGCGTGACATCCCGTCCCGGGTGCTGCTGGTCGGTGGCAGCGCGGTCGGCGTCGAGCTCGGCCAGTTCTACGCCGGGATGGGCGCGCAGGTCACCATCGTCCAGCGGGCCGGCCGGCTCATCGATCGGGAGGACCCGCGTGTGGGCGAACTGGCCGCCCAGGCCCTGTCCGCGCAGGGTGTCACCGTCCACACCGGAGTCACCCCGGTCAGCGCCCGCATGGCCGGCCGGGCGACGGTGGTCATGCTGGATGACGGCAGCCAGGTGGAAACCGACGTGGTGATCCTCGGCGCCGGCCGCACTCCGAGAACCGCGGGGTTCGGCCTGGACACCGCCGGGGTACAGCTGACCCGGCGGGGCGCGATCGCCGTCGACGAGCACTGCCGCGCCGGGGAAGGCCTGTGGGCGGCCGGGGACGTCACCGGGGTCGCCTTGTTCACCCACGTCGCCACCTACCAGGGCCGCGTCGCCGCCGACAACATCCTGGGCCGCGACCGCGCCGCCACCTACGAGGGGATCCCGCGGGTGGTGTTCGCCGACCCCGAGATCGCCGCGGTCGGCCTGACCGCCGCCCAGGCCACCGACCGCGGCATCGCCACCGCCACCGCCGAGATCAGCGTCGCCGACTCGGTGGACCGGTCCTGGACCTACGAGCGTGACCCGCGCGGTGCCGTCGGCGTGCTCGCCGACCGCGACCGGGCTGTTCTTGTCGGCGCCTGGGCTGTCGCGCCGCTGGCCAGCGAGTGGATTCACTACGCCGCCCTGGCGATCCGCGCACAGATCCCCATCCGCGTCCTGCTCGACCAGGTCGCCCAGTTCCCCACCTACACCGAGGCCTGGCTCGCCGCGCTGGACCAGCTCAGCATGTAGCGCCACCGGGCGGCACGCAGCCCAGAGGCTCGGTGCCAGCGGGCCATCACTACTTGACTTGCGATAGGGGGTCGGGTCGCGTGGATCGCCTAAGCCGTCCGCCGGACTGGCTCAGATCGTCCCACGGTAGTGAACCCTGGTGAACGCTGGCCAACTTCGCCGACGGCTCTCGCCACGCCAGCCCTGCGCCGCCCACACCTACAACGCCGCGATCGCCCGCGGCAAAGACCACCCTCACCGCGGTCCGGATCCTCGCCCGCGCCTGGCTATATGTGATCTGGGACTGCTGGCACCACGGCGTCGCCTACGACCCCGCCCGCCACCGCGGCCTCCAGCGCCTGCTCGCCACCCAAGCCACCGGCACCGACCAGGGCCGCATGACCGGGTACAACCTTCACTTCAGGCCAGATCAAACCCGGAGCTTGACACAGGGCTACTCATTCATATCGGTACAAAATGCCCAAAGCCCCAGGCGCACGCGACTGCTGTCATCCCGGAGGCCCTCAGCCGGGCATCGCCGGGGAGGAACCGACCAGGACCTCCAGTTCCGGCGGCAGCTGGTCGCGGGCGAGCATGTAGGCGGTCAGCCGGGCGTGGCCTTCCAGCACCACCAGGTCGCCGCCGGGCCCGGTGGTGACCAGGATCAGCGGCGGGAACCGGGCCCCGCGGGCAACCTCGCGCGCCATGCCCAGCGCCCAGTCGCTCGACACCCCGAACGGCGCTACACCGGCGCGGATGCGCGGGGCAGCGTCGACCGCCAGCCGGGTGCCGCCCGACAGCTCGACCCAGTAGTCGTAGTCGATATACCGGACCGTGGCGAGCTCAGCGGGGGCGATGGCCATCCACTGCCAGCTAACGTCGTCGGGGAAGTCCTCGAACAGCCCGGTACGGGTGCCGTATTCGCGATGCTCGGTCAGCAGCCGCAGCCGCGCCTGATTCTCGGCGTCGTCGGCGAGATCGGGCGTGGTGATGACGGACTCGGGCAATCCGTGGCTCTCCAGCAGCGCCCTGAGGGTGTCCCGGAAGCGGGCGGCGGGCAGTTCGGTACGCAAGAACAGCGCGACCATCTCCGCTTCGCTGCTTGGCCCCAGCCATCGCATGCCCAGTACCTCGCGTCAGTGTCCGTGCGGCGTCACGCCCATCCGGGCAGCACCTGCGCCATCATGCGGCGCCGGTCCGCCGGGGGCAGCTCCGCCTGGTCCTCACCCCAGTCGACGCCATCGCCGGGCCGGCGCAGTACGGCTCACAGCACGCCTCCTGGCATGAACTGGGACATGGCCGCGCAGCACAAGGACGCTGGCGCCAGCAGCGCGAGGGTCCCGGCGCTGGCCAGCAGCCGGCTCACCGCGGGACGCTGCCGGGGCGGCCGGCCCGCCTCCAGCTGGGTGACCCGGGCCTCCAGCGACCGCGGCCCGTCCCCAGCGGGGCTGGCCGCCGCGATCGCCGGGCAGACCGGCCTGGAGGCCAGCTTGAGCAGCGCGCCGGCCAGTACCCCGCGCCCCGCGCAGCCAGCGGCCGCGCGGTCGGCGGCCAGCTCGTGGCGTAGCGCGGCCCGGCCAGCCAGCCACCGGGCGGCGGGCAGACAGCAGGCCCAGGCGGCGAACAGGCGGCCGGCCAACAGTCGCAACGGATCCCGGTGCCGCAGGTGTTCGTGCTCGTGGGCCAGCACGGCGCCAATCTCGGCCGGGGTCAGCGCCGTCGTCAGGGCCGTGCTGACCAGGATCCGTGGCCGGATCACGCCGTAGGTAACGGCGAAGGCCTCCTCGCCCACGACCACATCCAGCCTGGCAGCACAGCCCAGCGCGGCCGCCTCGTTCTGGATAAAAGACGGGACCGGGCGACTGCCAGCGCGTATCAATGCCCGCAGGGCCCGCGCACCGGCCACCGCCCGCACCGCCACGAGTGTGCTGGCGGCCAGCCCCACCGCTGCGGTGGCCAGCACCAGCGTGACCGCGCCAGTGTCGAACCAGGTCGGCAGCGGCCAGCCCAGGGTGGCGAACTCGGCCACCGCCAGCACCGCCAGGGCGGCGTGGCCCAAGACCGCAAGCGTCAGCAGCACCCAGCATGAAACCGTGGCGGGCAGCCTCAGCTTGCTGCGCATCACTGCTGCTCCATCAGCCGCCGCAGCCGCTCG
>Ga0306921_10004358_pt1 | contig 14529 bp, 15 predicted proteins | sample sta12Cox44000080_FD_203760 | JGI IMG/M metagenome (GOLD analysis project Ga0306921, IMG submission 203760) | Lab enrichment of tropical soil microbial communities from Luquillo Experimental Forest, Puerto Rico - statoxic.12C.oxic.44.000.080 (v2)... | ecosystem: Environmental > Terrestrial >...
GCGGTGACCGATGGCCTCGCCCGCAACCGAGAGGTAATCCTGTTCAACAATGCCGGCGTCTCGTCGAGCTGTGGCGAGGTGCCGACCACATGTGAGGAGATGGGCGCCAACGCAGTCGAATTCATCAGAACGCTTGCCCTGACTCAGGTCGATGTGCTCGGCATCTCGATCGGCGGCTTCGTCGCCCACGAGATCACGCTGCAAGCGCCTGAACTCGTTCGCAAGCTGATTCTAGTTGGCACCGGTCCACGTGGCGGTGAAGGAATGGCGTCGCAGACGCCGGAGGCGCAGCGGATCTTCGGCGCCGCTTACGACCCGCCGGAGCATCTATGGCTTGCGGTTCTTTTCGGCCCGTCCCAGAAGGCTCAGGCCGCAGGACTGGAGTTCCTGAAGCGCAAGCATCTCCGCCAGGTGGACCGCGATCCCGAGGTGAACGAGAGAGTCGGCCCACGGCAGAGAGAGGCCATTGCGAAATGGGGCGTCCAGCGCGAGGGTCCGGAACCAGACGGATGGCTCCGGTTCCGGGTCGTCATTGGAGATTGCTTCGTCGCCGTGCTCCTCGCAACAACCGTCTCTAGCAGGCTGCGGAAAAAGTCGGTCGGTGGTGCTTCCAGCCCGATTCGTCGCCCTTTGCCCCTTCGTAACCCGTTGATTTAATTAGACCGGGGTTCCCGTTGCGAGCCCGTTTCATGACCGTTTCTCCAAAATCGCGACTTTTTCCGCAGCCTGCTAGATCTGTCATTGTAAGCAAAGCCAACTAATCTCAGCGGTCACAAGACTGGCATTCGGTAACCGGCATTCATGCCGAAGCGATTGGCGAAACTCCAATAGCCGGCGTCTGCCGCGAGCCCTCGATGCAGACGCCGGAAAGGCCTGTTCGGCACGAGGATTTCTAACTCGCCGATGAGAAACTCTCGTTTGTGAAAGCGCTGAGCAATCACAAATCTTGGCAACCCATCAAACCGGCGTCGCATGAAGGCCCGCCTGTCGCTTGGGGCCCTATGGAACGCTGAATGGCTTTCAGAGCCAGGGATCAGGCGCCTGGTCTCGAGCGATCAACACGTCCGCACCGGCGCCGGCGCGGGCGAACGAGAACGAACCCAGGGAAATCCTCGCCTCACGCAGGCAAATCCACCTCGAGTTCTTTCATTGGAGACGATTATGAAGGGCATTAGCAACGGAGCTCACGCGCGGTTAAGTCCTCTGATCCCAGCGGTATTGGCACCGCCGGAGGCCATAGTCCTGGGCCCGCACGGTTTTATTCCGCCACCGCTCAACCCCATCGGGGCGCGGCTCGAAACGAAGGAGCTAGCGCCTGGCATCTACGGCCTGCTTTCCAACAAGCCGCCCGTGGACAACAGCGGATTTGTGGTAGGCGAGCATGGTGTCCTCGTGATCGACGCGCACATCAATGGAGCGATGGCCGGGCAGATTCAGACTGCCGTGCGGCAGGTAACCAACAAACCCATCCTCTACGTAGTTAACACCAACTACCATGGCGACCACACGTTCGGGAACTACGCTTTCCCCCAGGAAACATTGATCGTCGCTCAGCAGAAGACCGCCGAGAGCATGCGAAATTTTGACCGAGAAAAACAGTTCTTACTGCCGACTGTGGACAACGATCCGACGGTATTCGGCGACGTACGACTACGCCTCCCGGATTTGGTCTTCGCTGAGTACCTAGAGCTGGATTTGGGCGGCCGGGTGGCGGAGCTCTACCACTTCGGTCACGGCAATACTCCCGGCGACACCGTCGTTTTTGTGCCCGAGGCCCGGATCGCCTGGGTGGGCAATCTGATCGTCGGTGAAGGGAGCATCCCGTTTCTGATCGAAGGTGGGGCAGGCGCATACTTGGAGACGATGGCAAAGTTCACGCACACGCTCGAGGTCGCGACAATTATTCCCGGACACGGGTTGCTGACTTCGGGGGCGATCCTGGGCCGTTACTTGCCCTATCTGAGTGACTTGATTGAGTCGGTGCGAAAAGCAATCCGGGCTGGCCATAGCCTGGAGGAAGCGATAGCTACCGCGCCGCTCGGGCAGCAGTACACCCAGGACGTCCTCGGCTCGGACTCGCCGTGGGCGGCCAACTTCGCAGCGTTCCGCGCCGGCGTCCATCGCTGGAACGTGTGGCGGACCTACCAAGGGATGAAAAGGGATCCGACCTAGCAGGCGACCGGTCCGAGCTGTCAGCCAGAGCATCGCAGTTCACCTTGGCAGGCTGTGAAAAAGGATTTTCGCAGCCTGCCTCCGCCCTCCGCTGCCACGTCCCGACCAGCAAGGAGCCACCCATCGCCCGTATCGTAGAGTTTGCATCCTATGGCGCGTCCGAGGTCCTAGAATTCAAGGACGTCCCTGATCCGCAGCCTGCTGCCGACGAGGTCCGCATCCGCGTCCGGATGACCCGCTCCCTTGGTGAGCACCTAGGCGAGCACCGGCCGCAACAAAACTGCGACGAACTCCAGAAGGCAGCAATGACCAAGCGATATCTCGAAGACTTCGCCGCGGGCCAGACCTTTGGCTCTCGCAGACTACGGGTGGGTAAGGAGCAGATAAAGGCTTTCGCTGCCGAATTCGATCCTCAGCCATTCCATCTCGATGAGGAGGTCGCGCGTGACACGATCTTCCGAGGATTGGCGGCGAGCGGCTGCCACACGGCTGCGCTGACGATGCGGCTGCTGGTCGAGAGCGAGTTCGATCCGGCGGGCAGGATGGTCGCGACCGGCGTAGACGAGTTGCATTGGCCGCTGCCCGTGCGGCCCGGAGACGAGCTGCAAGTCGAGAGCGAGGTGCTCGAGGTGAGGCCGTCACAGTCGCGTCGAAACCGGGGGATGATCAAGGTGCGGACGACGACCCTGAACCAAAACGGCAAGGCGGTGCAGGTTTCTGTTGCCAATCTGATAGTGCTGGGCCGCGACAGCTAGGAACTTCGGTCAACCCCTGCGGACTGGCAACCCCAATAGCGTGTAGCAAACGGAGCTCGTCATGGGGATCGTGCGCTTTGCCTTGCGCTGGCCCTACACCTTTTACGTGTTAGCCCTGCTGATCCTGTTTTTGGGCATCACCGCCTTCCGGTCGATGCCGACGGACATTTTCCCGGAGATCGACATCCCGGTCGTTACTGTCATCTGGCAATACACTGGGCTTAGCACGCCGGAGATGGAGCAGCGCGTCACCACCTACAGCGAATACGCGATTAGCACCAGTGTCAGTGGGATCAAGGATATCGAGGCGCAAACGCTGGACGGCATCTCGGTCCAGAAGATCTATTTTCAGCCGGACGTCAGTCTCGATCTCGCGATCGCGCAGATCGTCTCGGCCACCAATTATATTCGCGTGCTAATGCCGGCTGGGATTCAGGCGCCGCTCGTCGTGCAATACAATGCGTCCAGCGTTCCGGTGCTGCAGATCAGCCTGAGCTCGGATACGCTCAATGAGCAGCAGCTCTACGATTACGGGTACTACACTCTCCGCCAGCGGTTGGCGCCGATCCACGGCGTCACCTTTCCGACGCCGGCCGGCGGCAAATACCGCCAGATCATGGTCGATCTCGACCCGGCAAAGCTGCTGGCCAAGGGCCTCACGCCGCTGGATGTGGCGAATGCCGTCAACGCCCAGAACCTGACCTTGCCGTCCGGCACCGCGAAGATCGGCGACACGCAATATACGGTGCGCACCAATGCGGTGCCCGCGACAATCGACGACCTCAACAACATTCCAGTCAAGTACGCCAACGGCGCCACGGTCCTTGTCAAGGACCTAGGCTATGTCCGCGACGGCTCGGCGGTGCAGCAGAATGTCGTGCGGGCGGACGGGCGGCGTTCGGTGCTGCTGAGCGTCATCAAGAACGGCAACGCCTCTACTGTCGACGTAGTCAACGGGGTCAAGGCGGCGCTCAAGGTGGCCCGTGCCTCGGCGCCGCCCGGCATGGAGATCAAGGAGCTGTTCGACCAGTCGGTGTTCGTCAGCGCCTCGGTCGGTTCGGTATTGCGCGAGGGGCGATCGCGGCCGGGCTGACGGCGCTGATGATCCTTTTGTTCCTCGGCTCCTGGCGGTCGACCTTGGTGGTGATGATCTCGATCCCGCTATCCGTTCTGTCATCGCTGGTCGTGCTCTATTTCCTCGGCGATACGCTCAACACAATGACATTGGGCGGATTGGCGCTCGCGATCGGCATCCTGGTCGATGATTCGACGGTAACGATCGAGAACACCCACCGGTTGTTGACCGAAGAGGGACAGCCGCTGCCGCAGGCAACTCTGCACGGCTCCGCCGGCATCGCCGTGCCGACCCTGGTATCGACATTGGCGATCAGCTGTGTGTTCACCTCGGTCGTCTTCCTCGAGGGGCCGGCGAAATATTTGTTCACCCCGCTCGGCCTCGCAGTCGTGTTCGCGATGCTCGCGTCTTACGGTCTCTCTCGAACACTGACGCCGATCACGATCGGGCTCTTGCTGAAGGGCGAAGGTCACGGGGCTGAGGGAGGCTGGTTTGCGCGGTTCCACAATCGCCTCGAGCGCGGCTTTGATCGCCAGCGTGACGGTTATGCCGAGCTCCTCGCGACTTTGCTGACCCGCCGCATCGTCGTGCCGGTCTTCGCGACGGCGATCCTAGCCCTCGGGACCGTCATGTATATATATATATGTCGGGCGCGACTTCTTTCCGGTCATCGACGGGGGGCAGATCCAGCTTCACGTCCGCGCTCCGGCCGGCACGCGGATCGAGAAGACCGAGCAGATCTTCGAGGCCGTCGAGAACAAGATCCGCGACATCATCCCGGCGAGCGAGCGCGAGCTGATCGTCGACAACATCGGCCTGCCTTTCCGGCTGTACAACCTGGCCTTCGCCGACGGCTCGACGATTGGCGTCAATGACGGCGTAATCCTGGTGTCGCTGAAGGACGGGCACGCGCCCACCGCCGATTATGTGCGCCGGCTGCGGCAAGCGCTGCCCGCAGCCTTCCCGGAAGACATCTTCTATTTTCAGGCTGCCGATATGGTCACCCAGATCCTGAATTTCGGGGTGACGGCGCAGATCGACGTGCGGACCGTTGGCTATGACCGCGTCAAGAATCAGCACATTGCGCGGCAGCTCCGGCGCCGCATCGGGGCGATCCCGGGCATTGCCGATACCCACCTGCAGCAAGAGGTCGGTGCGCCGGCGTTCTTTGCCGCGATCGACCGCACCCGTGCGGCAGAGCTCGGCCTCAACACCAGTCAGATTGCCACCAACCTCAATGTCAGCCTGAGCTCCTCCGCGCAGGTAACTCCGAATTTCTGGACCGATCTGACGAAGGGGATACCCTATTACCTGGCGGTTCAGACCCCGGAGCCTCAGGTGGCGTCGCTCAATGCGCTGACCAATACGCCGGTCAGCACTTCCCTTTCGCCGCAAGGGGATCCGGTGCCCGGCCTTCTCAGCAATGTGGCGACCCTCACCCGCATTGCGCTGCCGGCCAACGCCAATCAGGCGAACATTCAGCCGATCTACGAGGTCTTTGCCAATGTCCAAGGCCGTGATCTCGGCAGCGTCGCCGGCGAGATAAGCAACACCGTCGCCAGGCTGCAGAAGGAGCTCTCGCCCGGCAATTCGATCCAGGTAATGGGCCAGATCGGGAGCATGAACGACGCCTTCCGCGACATGGGCATCGGGCTCTTGTTTGCCGCCGTTTTCGTCTACCTGCTGATGGTCGTCAACTATCAGAATTTCGGCGACCCGCTCGTCGTCATTCTGGCATTGCCCGCGACTTTCTGCGGCATCGTGACGATGCTCTACATTACCGGCACGACTTTGAGCGTCCCGTCGCTGATGGGCGCGATCATGGCGGTGGGGGTCGCCTCGGCCACTCGATCCTGCTGGTGACGTTCGCGCGCGAGCAGCAGCTCGCGGGCATGAGCGCCTTCGATGCGGCCATCTCCGCCGGACGCACCCGGATTCGGCCCGTGCTGATGACCGCCGCGGCAATGATCGTTGGCATGATTCCAATGGCGATCGGCGGCCCGGGTGAGGAGCAGAACGCGGCATTGGCGCGCTCAGTCGTCGGCGGCCTTTTGTTCGCAACACCGACCACCCTGCTCGTCGTGCCTTACCTCTTCGCCATATTGCGCAAACGCAACGACGGCAAACCCGCCCGGGGCGTCTTTGCGGAGGAGCTCTAAATGGCCGACCGTGACCATCGCGTACACGAGTATCCGGCGCGGAGCCGGGATATTCAGCGGCCGACGGGTGAGCACGATCGCCGCAGTGGTTCCGGTCGACGGCGGCTCGGCCTTGCCGCACTGCTGGTGCTCGTCGGCGGCCTGGCGGTCGGCATTTGGCGGCATTACGCACTGCACCTTGAGGTCACCGCCGCCGCAGAGCAGCATCGCGATTTCGTCCCGACCGTCCGCGTCGAGGCGGTGCGGGCGAGCCCCGGCACGATGAGCGTGACATTGCCGGCCACCACCAACGCTTTCGAAGCCGCCAACATCTATGCCCGCGCCAGCGGGTATATCACGCAACGCAATGTCGATATCGGGTCGCGCGTGAAGGCGGGCGACTTGCTGGCGGCGATTACCGCTCCGGAACTCGATCACCAGATCGCCCAGGCCGCGGCCAGCCTGGCTCAGGCCAAGGCATCACGCCGGCAAACCAAGGCCAATCGTGAACTGGCCCGGGTCACTTGGGGTCGCGACTCTGTTCTGGTGCCACCCAGCAGCAGGACGACACCGATCGCCTGGGCTATGCGGCTCAGCAGCAGGCGAAGCAGGCTAATGACGCCGCCATTCAGTCGCAGGAGGCCCAGCTGCTGGTGCTGCGCCAGCAGAAGGCCTATCAGCAGGTCGTCGCCCCGTTCGATTGCATCGTGACGCAGCGCAACATCGACGTCGGCAGCCTGGTCCAGGCTGATGCGACGAGCGGCACCTTCATGTTCGCGCTGACCCAGAGCGATGTCATGCGGATCCGGCTCTATGTGCCACAAGACGCAGCCATCGGTGTAAAACCCGGGGTCGATGCCGTCGTCCGGGTGCCCGAGATCCCCGACCACAGCTTTCCGGGCAAGGTCGCGCGGATCGCCGATGCCCTCGATCCGGCCACCCGGACCCTGATGACCGAGATCGACGTAACCAATCCCGACGGAGAGTTGAGCCCGGGGACCTACTGCACGGTCGAGCTCAAGGTTCCGCGCCGCACACCGTCGCTGATCGTGCCGGCGGGGGCGATCGTCTTCGACCGCGACGGCCTCCATGTTCTAGTCGTCGAGGACAGCGTCGTGCACAGCCGCAAGATCACCGAAATTCGCGACCTCGGAACCGAGGTCGAGGTCAGCGACGGCGTTAAGCAGGGCGACCAAGTCGTGCTCACCCCGCCCGTCGACCTCGAGGATGGCGGCAAAGTACAAATTCGTGCGACCTCGACGGCCAAATCGTCATAGAACCTTGTCACGCGGTGCACTGCTTGGTGAAGCGCGGCGCATCGATACGCCGCGGCTGGGGGGCCCTTCAACTGTGAGGCTTCAGGCGTCCGCCGCCTGAACGAAGGCATTCAGCGATCCTAGACTGTCCGTCCGCGAATCTCCATTTCGGACAATCAAGTCGGATATGTTTGGAACTGCGGCCCATTTTTCAAACCGTCGGGAGGGCTTACCTGTCAACCAACCAGGAAGGAAGTCCCAGATGAATGCAACGCAGTTGGCAAAGACGACGAATGGGGAAGCGGTCGAGGAGTTAGACGTGCTGGTGGTCGGCGCCGGGTTCGCCGGCCTTTACCAGCTCGATCGCCTGCGCAGGCTCGGTTATCGCGTCAAGGTATTCGAGGCCGGGTCCGACATTGGCGGCGTCTGGTACTGGAACTGCTATCCGGGCGCCCGGGTCGATACCTACGGGCCGCTGTATCAGTTCTCCAGCGTGGAGCTCTGGCGGGATTGGAGCTACAGCGAGCTCTATCCCTCGTGGGAGGAGCTTCGCGCCTATTTCCGCCACGTCGACCAGAAGCTCGGTCTCAGCTTGGCGGAACCGTGGGCCGACACCGGCCCCAGCGCCGGGCGCTTGATGCTGGCGGTACTCGGCGGCTGGCTGACGTCGAGCGCGATCTAATCCGCACCCGCACCGCCGAAGGCCGGAGCCGCGCCAAGGCCCGTGGAAAGCATATGGGCCGTCCCCCTTCCCTCACGCCGGAACAGCAGAAAGAGGCAACCAGACGGCGCGCGCAGGGCGCTACGTTGCAGGAATTGGCAGACAGCTACGACCGCAGCATCGCCACCATGCGCCGCGCCACCCGCGGCGCGTGACCTTGTTCCGAAAGTTTTCCTTATGAACGGCTGGCAAAACCCTTCGACGGCGGAAGATAAGGCGCTGTTGAATGAAGCTTTTCGCATCTACAAATGGCAGTTTGGCAAATGCCTTGCACCTTCTATACAAGGCCAGAACACGCCAATTCAGGCGCACTCGATACAGAATGCGCGATCGTAGAGTTCTCAGACCCGCTGATACGGAGACGTTGTAAAGCGAATGCGCTTGACCGTCCCATCCGGATAGCGGACATGCGTAATCTTCGCCGGCAAGGCTGACACATCAGTATTGGCGTCTACATTGACCAACTGTCCCACCTGTTCCAGTCGTTCATAGAATAGTCGGGCGTCTTCATTCTGTGCCGTTGAATTGGGCTCATCGTGTGGTGCTTTAGCGTTCGGAGATGCCATGGCGCTGACTCTCTGTTCGTAATGTTCCCTGGTGGCAGTTCAACACCTAACACAACGAGCCCGTTCCAGCCAGCTCGACCGAGCGCCGGTATCCGAGCTGGCTGGACCAGACGGGTTAGCGATGGCTATAGAAGCCGCAGTCGAAATGGAGCCGCTTGAGCACACGCCCCTCCGCCGTCTCTCGCATCACATGGGTCCTCCGGGATCGCGACCCCGCGACGAGCCCCCGGGACAAATGGCCATTGAGATCAACACGATCCAGCTGGACCAGATCTTCGATAAAGAGACGAGCGGCCTCGTCCGGGGCCGCGGGTCCCGCTGGGGCTCCACGTAGGGTTGCGGGGACCACGGAAAACCGCGCCGGTTCCGCCGCAGCATGGACCAACAGCGTTGTCCCATCGTCGGTAGTAATAGTCTGAACGGGCAGGGCCGGCGCGTCTTCCGGGCCACGCCGGTATCCGTCGTCTTCGTCGCCATAGGTCAGGCGGGTCTGCGTGCCACCCACAGTGGCGACACCCGCTGGGGCAACTTGCCGTTGCGGCACAGGAGCGCTGGCAAGGGTGAGAGCCGCCGCGGTTGAGAGGATACCGTGTTGCTGGAAAGCATTGTTGAGCGCCGTGCGATACCGCCCCTGATTGCGGGCCTGGTCGGCTTGGATCATGGCTGCTGCCACCTGACTGTAGTAGGCGGAGGTCACCGACGAGGTGTGCACGCCATCGACCAACAGCTGCCCCAAGGCCCGACTAGCGGTGAGCAAGTTCGCGTCGTTGGCCGCACCCAGAATTTGGACCATGCCGGCTAACGCATCGAGAAACGCACCAGTAAAAATCCGGGAGAAGGAATGCACCTCTGATGAGAGCTGGTTCGCAGGTGCTTGCGGTGGGAGTTGAGCGGGCGGGCGAAAGAAGAAGCGATTGGCCGCATTGCGCAGGCAGTCGGGATCGACCGCGGTTGGCGAGAGTTGGCGAATCGCCCAGCCCAACTGCTCGGCAAGACGCGAAAGACGGGAGGTCACGTTGAGCCGTCCCTGCGTCTCCGTGAGCACCTTCTGTCGCTCCGATTGCAGCTGCAGCGCACACAGAATGGCGCTCATGTCACCGAAGGATTCGTGGAAGGCGGCGACTTGGGTGCTGGCGGCGTCGAAAAGTTGTGGTTTGAGCGCATCCAAGATGGCATGCCCCATCTCGTGGCAGACGACATCGGGGCTGTCGGCTGAAAAGAACGTCCGGTTCTTCACGGTCTGGTGGAAAAAGAACAGACCATTATCGTCACGGGAATAGAAGGCATTAAGGTCTTCTCCGGCATCCAGGGTCACGTGCATCGGGTTGACCGTCGACCATCGCGTGCCGGCGGGTAATAAGGGGGTCCAGAAATTGATGCCCCGCGCTAGCGCCTCTGTGACCATCCAGAAGCGGAAGTTTGGCGTGCCTGGAGGAAACAGACCGGATTGCGGTTGAGGATCGAGAATGTGCGTTTGCAGCGATGGGTTTGCGTTAACCGGCGGGGTAACGGGGAACGGTGTGGCGAGGGGAGGGTTCTGGGTGGGCGTGGCCTCGCTGAACGGGTCGTCCTCCCAGGTGTTGATCTGTCCGGCGGGTGCTCCCCCTGGTGCAGCTTGTCCGAGCCCGGTTCCGCTCGTCACAGCGTGCATCATCTGCATCATCTGAGCGGCCGTGGCCGTCAGCGCCTGGGTTGCCTGAGTCAATGTGTCGATGGCGGCAGATAAATCGGTCGCGGGGGTGTTCGAGAACTCCCCGCTATCCGCTGCCATTGCGGTGCCGGTGGGATGTCGTTGAGCCATAGGTGTCTCCTCTCGTATTCGCGGGGCGCCCGAGGGACGGGCCCGCAAGGTGACGCGACCAGACAAAGCTCTAAGGAATAGTCCTCTCGTGCCCCCAGCTTGCTGGCCGCCCAGGATGGATAGACGGGAATGCTGCGAAAATCTGATTCCATTGGAAACTCTTCGGTTTCCTAGTCTGGTGGGTGCATCTTCGGATTCATCAAGGGGTGGCGCAAGGAAAATCGATCCTAGCAGCCTCCGTCTGCAGGATCGTCGCCCTCGCGGGGCTGGAAGCTGGCGGGTCACCTATTAGGTGACGTAAAGACTGCGGCAACGACGAATGGCTCCGCCACCTTAAGGGTCGGCCGGACCGAGAGGACGATGCCGCACTTATGTTTGCAAACCCCGTATAACGCGAATTCGATGGACAACACTGGAATTACGGGTTCATTTTCGAGTGTCTACCGCCATCACATACCCGATCGCTTACGCAAGATCCGGTGCGACAAATCTCGCATACAAATTCCGGCTTATTGCGGAAGTGTTTTGACCATTCATAGGCGCTGATGACGGATTTGACCCGCAGCCTCGCGTTGATCTTTTTGCGGACGCCCGCGTCGCAGGTCCACGAGAGCACCGGGTAGCCATCGCCGCAAACTCTTGTGTTGGCCGAGGCTCTTGAACTTGGCGGGAGTTTGCCATTTGCTTGCTGATCGCATTCCGACCCGATTTTCAAGCTTCAAACTCCAAAACGAGCTCTTTCTCCGATGTTCGCGACATTACCTGGCTTCGTAGACGTCGTGCGGTTCGAACCTCCCGAATTCCTCAATTGCCGATGCCAGGCTCGAGCGGCGGCGTGCGGCGATGCGGGCAGAGCTCGAAAAACTCGGCGCCGAAGGCCATGGGCAAGGCTGATGATCTCCCATCCTTTGTCCCGCTCCCGCTCCGGCATTGTTGACCAGGGGCCGGTGCGCCGAGCTCGCGGCAGGACGCGTCGAACAAGCGCACGACCGCTTTACGCCCTGCCGCCTTCACGCGGCGGCTCTCTTCTGGGCCTCGAAGGCTTCCACCGTCGCTGCTGCGATCCGCGCGCGGGATTTCGCAAAGCGGCCGATGGCCCGCCAGATCACAATTGCCGGGCAGAAATCTGTCCCTGGCCATTGCGGTGCCGGAAGAAGAACCCGTCGACGATCTGGCGCAGCCGCTCTGTGGCTTCTTGGGCCGAGAGGAGGGTGTCGCTGTCGGGTGGCGAGGATGCGTCCGCGATAGCCCGGCGGTCGCGAAGGGAGCGGCAAGTCGAGCACCCAGCCCCTACGGGAGAGACGAACCGAGCACTCACCTCACTGGATAAAGGAGCCAGGTTAAAAGGGCGCTTAACCATTCGAGCCGAGCGGGCGCCTTATGACCGAAAGATCGTCGGGGTCTCCCGATCGCCTGCCGCCCGGCAAATCCGGTACAATGAGCGCGATGACCTTGCGGACGGGCCCAAGCCAGTAAACGGGGCTGGGCCTGGCCGAGGCAATCGGATGGGAGGCGGCGCAGCTGCCGCTTTACACGTGTGGTCGACCCGCACGCCGCGAGATTGCGGTCGCTCTACTTCATTGCACCGGCAGCGATATCATGATCACGACGGCGACTGTCGCGGCCGCTGCGGCGCTCGCGCGGCATGGGCGCTGGCCCGCCTTCGGGTGGCGCATGGCCGTCACCGCGATCGTGCGTGGCGCCGCCTACACCATTCTCAGCGAATGGCTCAATGTCCCAATCCGGCGCAGCTGGTCCTACACCGCGGCGATGCCGGTTCTTCCCTGGCTTGGAACCGGCCTCGCGCCCTTGCTGCAGTGGCTGGTCGTTCCAAGCCTGGCTTTCGCCATCTCGCCACACCAATACCGCCGCACGCGCCGGCTGCGCTGACGGTCGCCAAACAACAGTCTCCCAAACCTGCTTCGGATGAACAACCTATGTAGCAATCACAGCTAGCTGGCGGAGTTTTGTACCAGGCGGACGAACCGCTTCGCTCTGCTGAAGACAGCTACGCCCGCTGGTCGCGGGCTATTTTGGTGGGTGCGCTGACGCGCACAAGATTTCGCGGAGTTGGCTCATGCGGGTGAGCAATTTGAGGATGATATCGATGAGCTGCTCTTTAGGCATGTTTTGGAGGGCTTCGGCGAAGCTTCCGGAGAAGAGGGCGAGATTAAGTTCGGGCCATTGGTCGTCGGGCATGGATTTATGGCTTTAGGTTTTGGAGGCTGGGTCTACAGGGAGCGCTGCATCGGAGACGACGTCTGAGGGTTAGCGCTCGGTTTTCATGAGTTTGATGATTTCGCGGAGTTGGTCGCGTTTTTTCGGGTGGCAGCTTTAATGCGCGTCGACTGTGGCGTAGGTCCGGGAAACCCAGAGATGGCCGAGTTCCCGGTACCCAAGTTGAAAAATTAGGTCGGCCCGCGCCGGCATGGCGGCTATGCCCAGGGTAAGAGCGAACGCGGAGGTAAAGGCGATTGGCGATTTCATCTTTAACATGCTAGCTCCGTCCCAACTGGATTTCTCTCAATACGCGTATAACACAATCTATAATCGAGCAAGCTTCGTGTCAACCTTTGTACAGGCTCACATTCGATGGTTACTGCTAAACTGCGGCAGGGCTCACAAATCGTGATTGTAAAAAATGCTGACAGCCTATCTTCGGGCTCATGGGCTCCCAATCGGGTCTCATGTCTCTGAATTCAAGGGATTACATGGTTATCAGTACGGGAGATGAGGTCCTTTAAGTTGTAAAAAATTCCGACACCCCGAAATCGGCCGGTCCCGCCGGACCTCCGCGGCGCACGCACGGTGGGAAGAGATCGGCCTCGGCGACGTGGCCCCGGTGATCGAGCTTACGAAGGAACTCATCGGGTCTCACTTTGGATAAGGCGCCGTGGGCCGCCAGCGGTCCACTCCAAAGCATCGGCGACAATCAGAAGGACAATCTGGGCTCGGGGCGAGCACCAGATTAGCTCACCTCACTGACGGCCGCGTCGGCCGCACTTCTATGGCCCGCTCGGGTGGAGGGCGGACCACAGGCGCGGATTTGCTAGGCTTTTAGCCTCCATAGACCTGGTCCCAGGCTCGCGGACGCACCCGGACGCGGAATGGACCCCGCTCCATTCCCGCCGGTCTCCTATGCGCCGATTCCGGACCTTCCCGCCCTGCCCCGGAACGGGACCTGCGACCCCAGCAAATCTGCGCCGCGTTTCTGTGACAACGACATCGACGGGGAGGTTTGCGCCGCCTGACAAGCGAAGATCTGCCCGAGATCATTGCCAACTATCATCGTGCTGTCGCGTCGGCTGGAGGAGGATTACAGTTAACCTAAGATAGACAGGGAGGCGCCGATGGACATAGCGGCGTGGCTGCGCGGCTTGGGTCTCGAGCAATACGAGGCCGCTTTTCGCGAGAACGAAATCGATTGGGCATTGCTGCCGAAGCTGACAGCTGACGACCTCAAGGATCTCGGCATCGGCCTCGTTGGGCACCGCCGCAAGTTGCTCGAAGCCATTGCCCAGCTCAGCGCTGCCGATGTGCCGCCGGATCCAATTCCACCCACGGCTCCCAGCGGCGTCAGCCTCTTCCCTACCCCCGGAACGCCCTTCCCGGGCGCCCAACCGAGGGCTCCCGCGCATCCCGGAGAGGCAAGGGCCGCGGCCGAGGCAGAGCGGCGTCAGCTGACCATCATGTTTTGCGATCTCGTCGGGTCGACACCCTTGTCCACGCGTCTCGACCTCGAGGATCTGCGCGACGTCATTGGCGCCTATCATCGTGCCGTCGCCGAGGTCATCGCAAGGTTCGATGGGTTCGTCGCCAAATACATGGGCGACGGGGTGCTGGCCTATTTCGGATATCCCCGCGCCCATGAAGACGATGCCGAGAGGGCCGTGCGCGCCGGTCTGGCCTTGGTCGAAGCGGTGCCGCGGCTGGAGCTTGTCGCCCTAGCAGGCTGCGGAAAAAGTCGCGATTTTGGAAAAACGGTCATGAAACGGGCTCGCAACGGGAACCTCGGTCTAATTAAATCAACGGGTTACGAAGGGGC
>Ga0306921_10004359_pt1 | contig 14529 bp, 15 predicted proteins | sample sta12Cox44000080_FD_203760 | JGI IMG/M metagenome (GOLD analysis project Ga0306921, IMG submission 203760) | Lab enrichment of tropical soil microbial communities from Luquillo Experimental Forest, Puerto Rico - statoxic.12C.oxic.44.000.080 (v2)... | ecosystem: Environmental > Terrestrial >...
CGCCCAGTTGCGCTTGCGAATAGCGGCGCTCGTTGATCGGGGTGCCGGCGTACCCCAGATTCTCCATGTCGACTGTGCCGTAATAGGAGCTGTCGAATTTCGTGATCATCGTGTGCCCTCACAGAAGCCGGCGTCAACTGTCACGCGCGTCGGCTGGTTCGTCCAGCGGAAATCTCACGCCGCTGCTGCAGGCGGCGCCGGGGCCAGCGGATTGGCTGGTATCAAGTCAGGGCTCGCCGGAGTGCGGAATTTCGGCCTGGCTGAGCTCCGGTTCGTGCCACAACGGACTCATGCATTGCAGCAAACCGAAACGCTTCAAGCTTGCTGTGCAGTTTCACTGGGCTCTGATGTTTGCGTCTTTGATGACCTGTCCCCATTTTTCCATCTCGGAACTCAGAAACGCGGCAAGCTCATCAGGCGTTGAGCCGATGACAACGACGCCGCCCTGTTCCAGTTTTTCCCTGGCTGCTGGCTCAGCGAGTGCTGCAACCGTATCTGTTTGAATTTTTCTGATGATTTCCTGGTGCGTCCTGGCAGGAACAAATAATCCCGACCACGCGGAAACTTCCGCTCCCGCAACGCCGGCCTCTACCATCGTCGGCAACTCAGGTGCGACTGACAACCGTTTAGCGGTGGTCACCGCGAGTGCTCGCAGTTGGCCTTGACGTACCAGTGGCAGGCTCGACAACGTGAAATTGATCATGGCATCGACGCGACCCGGAATGAGGTCATTAAAGGCGGGTCCTGCTCCGCTATAGGGCACATGCGTCATTTCAATGCCGGCTTTGCGCTGGAAAAGTTCGCCAGCCAGATGCAACGACGTTCCATGTCCTGAGGAGGCATAGCTAAGTTTGGTCGTCTTCGCGTAAGCGACGAACTCCCTCACCGAATGCGCAGGAGAGGAGTTTGGCACGACCATCACGAGGGGGTAGTAGCCCATCAGCGTGATGGGGGCGAAGTCATTGACCGGGTCGTATGCGAGCGACGCATAAAGATAGCGATTGGCGGCGTGCTGGAGTCCCGCCATATAGATCGTGTAGCCGTCGGGTTCGGAACGGACGACGTATTCGGCTGCGATGTTACCGCCGGCACCAGTCTTGTTCTCAACAACGACCTGCTGGCGCCAAATCTGGGACAGTTGGGCAGCGACGATACGAGCTGTGGCATCGAATCCGCCACCGGCAGCGATCGGGCAGATGACCCGCACAACCTGTTTTGGCCACATCTGTGCCCGCGCCGCCAGCGGCCACGCGATGGCTGCGCTACTGGCAAGGGTGATGAACTCGCGCCGCCTCATGGGTCGTCCCTCAGGCCGACGACTGCACCCTACCACATTGCGGAGTGAAAGGCGGTGTTGTGCATCACGGCATTTTGGCCCATCCGACTTCCGCAAGGGGTCCAACGGCCGACATACGCAGTGCAGCAAAGAAGCCACGGTTTATTCGATCACCGCGTCGGCGGAGGCGCAGCGTCAGCCCGGATGGTCCACACCGAGCGTCTTGAAGCCGGGATTCGTATTTCGGATTTAACTTCGTCGCGGACGGTTGTCTATTGCAATTGCGTGCCGATTGTTGCTTCTCTTGTGTGATCCGGAGGACTCCGCTCTCACCGTTTCCGTGGTGGGAGGGCGTCGTAAGAAGTATGTCGTAAGAAGAATAGAGGGAGGACTGCATGCGATATGAGATTTGCGTAATCGCAGTAGTTACAGCGACTTCCTGGGCGATCGGCTCTACGGCCACTGCCCAGCAGGGTGGCTCCACTCAACGGACCGCTGCGGACGCCGCCGGCAACCCTGATCAGGAGTTGGGCAGACGCTTCCTTGTCAAGGCGGAGAACTTGCCGGCCCCAAAGAGCGGTCCAGTCGCGGCAAGCCGATCTCTGCTCATTCCATACGCAGGGCAAGTACCGCGGGTGATGGACGGCTTTACGATCACGCCATTTATCACAGGCCTCGAGAATCCTCGTCGATTACTCGTCCTTCCCAATAACGACGTCATTGTTGCTGAGCAGAGGACCGGATATCTGACGCTGCTGCGAGACCAGGATGGTGATGGCAAAGCGGACTACATCGAGCGCTATGCAGACGACTTCAAAGCCCCTTATGGCCTCGCCTATCGGGACGGCTATGTGCTCGTTGCAGATCAAGAGGGCATCTGGCGCCTTCCCCATGTCAGCGGCGCAGTCCGTGCGGGTCGTCCGGACCAACCCAAGATCACGGATGTGCCGCGGGAACAACGCAAACCCGTGCCGGCGGCCTACGGGCAGGAATTGATCACGCCAAGAGGTGTGTTTGGCGTGATTGCGGGCCACCAGAACCGTCATCTGGCATTAGATCCAAAAACCGGGGCTATCTTCGTGGGAGTTGGGTCCTCGGGCAACATCGGAGTCGAGCCAGAGGTCAAGGCGTCAATTCAGCGGTTCGAGCCGGACGGCTCCGGGCAAACTACGTTTGCTTCCGGAATGCGCAATCCGACCACTCTCGCATTTCACCCCACCACCGGGGAGCTCTACGCGGGGGTTCAGGAGCGCGACGGACTTGGTGACAATCTCCCCCCTGACTATCTCACGCGTGTTACAAAGGGCGCCTTTTACGGATGGCCCTATGCATATATCGGCCCCAATCCGCAACCCGGCTTCGCGTCTCGGGCGCCGGAGAAAGTAAAAGCAGCGGTTGTTCCGGACGTGCTGTTCCAGGCGCACTCGTCAGTTTTGGACGTGGTGTTTTACGACGGCGAGCAATTTCCGGCAGAATATCGCGGGGATGCATTCGTAGCGCTTAAGGGCTCTTGGAACCGTTCTGAGCCGACGGGCTACAAGGTTGTCAGAGTGAGGTTCAAGGATGGCAGGCCGGAGGGAGGCTACGAAAATTTCGTGACGGGCTTCTGGGTCTCGGGCCAGCACCGGGCCGAGGTGTGGGGACGCCCCACCGCGTTGGCGGTGATGAAGGACGGATCGTTGCTGATCGCCGACGACACTGGTGGGACGATCTGGCGCGTGTCCTACACAGGACCAAAGAACCGAGCCTCTGATCGGGAAACCACCACAGGGACCAGACCGCGCTAGAGCAAGATGACATTACGTTGAATCGTCATGCCCGCGCTTGTCGCGGGCATCCACGTCTTAAACAATGAGTCAAATCAAAGACGTGGATGGCCGGGACAAGCCCGGCCATGACGCAGGAATATATCGATCTCCACCCATCCCGCTTTAGGGGATACCCGCCTCTGTCGGTTTGGATCGGTGCGCCCCCAATGTGCGAAGGGCCAATCCCGCCTATGTCCAAACTCGAAAGATCCGGTTCAACTCCACTGACTACGGCATCCTGGGCTCGTCCATGCGTACAGAACCCGCGTTTTGGGTGCCATCCGGGGGCTTCGGGACCACGCCGGGGCGGGGCGGAGTGTTGTAAGAAGCTGACCGGCGCTCGCACCGGCTAGTGCCGTAAGCGAGCGGCGCGTTCATCCCGCAACCAAGCCGTGGTGGGCGCAACGGCTCTGCCCCGGACCCATCGATTGCCATTATTGTTAGCAAACGGCTTGTTGGATTTGCCGCGCGCAAATTGCCTAGCGGCCTCCAACGCAACCGGACCCACATTCGCGAGAAACACCTTTTCGTGAACGCGTGTGAGCGTGTCGATGGCTTGTTTCAACGACAGCCATTTTACAGCCTTGACATCCGGCATCAGCTCGCGCTCAGGCCCGCTGATGACTCGCATATGCCAAAACTGGACGATCTTGATTCGGCCAGAGGCTTCCGAATAGAGCATGGTTCCGAGAAATCCATGGACCGAAACATCGTGTCCGGTTTCTTCCATCACCTCCCGTTTGGCGGCAGCACGCGCATGCTCGCCTATGCAGAGCTTGCCTTTGGGCAGGACCCAGGACTTGTCCCTTCGCAATCGCACGATTGCGAACCGTGGTCTTGACCCTTCCTGTAAAACAATCCCGCCCGCCGCCAGAATCGGCGCGTGAGTCTCCACCGAATCACTCATATCAATGCTATGCCGGACGAAGGCAAACCGAGCAAGCACAGAATTTGTGCGATGATGGGTTGCTGCGGGTATGCGAGAGGGACCGCCGGCACTTGCTTGCCGGGGGATTGCTCGATCTTTGGCAACTGCCTGATCCGTGCTCATGGGAACCCTAAGCAACCCAGCCGGCTTGTGGTACAGGAGGCGGGATGTTGCGGAGGGATGACCGGACTATGACAGTGTCGCATCCGGTTGCTTTCGAGGCCACTGTCATCTACCTGCATCATTGGAAAAATAGGCTTATCGCCGCTCGCCCAATTCGCCCCCGTGGGCAGATCGAGCAAGCTGCTGACCGAACACGATACGCGGTTCATGACGGCAGCTCATTACCGGGGCATTCTCCGGCTCCGCAGCTTGTCGGCCTCCGTCCAAATCGCAACAGCAGCAAGGAGCACAAGCAGAATTATATCGAGGTGCATGACACTCTCTCCATATTTCCGGCGAAATCCTTCCGCGATGCGAACCGTCCAAACCACTTTCTCATGCGCGCATGATCTTTGCCTGTTTTCGCAAGGAAATCGTCCTTGCAGGTTTTTCGGCAGAAGCGCAGGTTCCAATGGTTATGGTAGATGAGACCGAACTTTCCCCCGCAGTTTGCGCAGCGGTTCTCCAACTTGGTCATGAAACTCTCCACCGATTGAAGGCTGATGGCATTACACGTCCGGCGCGGGCTGCCGGCGGTCAGGCCTTTGCCCCTAGGCTCGCGCTGACCATGTATGGGACTGCCGCTCCTGAGGCCTGCTTTGCGCCGCCGATTCTTTGCTATTTTCGGCCAACGGATTGATACGCAGCCGCAGTTGGGTCGCGACCGGAGCTGGAAATGGTCAGACGAGTCAAAGCTCCGACGAGGGATCCGTTCCTCACCGCCGACGGCGTAGCGACGCGACTGACGATCAGAGAATTGAAGAAGGCAAGGATCGATCCACAGCCCCTGCTCGCGAAGGCTGGCATCTCGCGACTTGGAGAGGAGCCGAAGCGGGTTGGGGCCGAAAGCCAAATCCGGTTCCTGGAGATGGCGGCAAAGGCGCTCGATGACTCGGCGCTCGGCCTTCACCTTGCTCAGGACTTCGATCTTCGCGAGTGCGGAATGCTCTACTATGTTTTGGCCGCCTCTCCAAATTTAGGAGAAGCCATCCGCAACCTGGCCCGCTATCTCGCAGTCTCCAACGAGAGCATTCGCCTCGGCGTTTCCGAACGGATAAAGAATACGGTTCTTGCCGTCAGCTATAAGATCCCGAGGCACAGCGATCGGTTGTTCGCGGAGTATGGATACGCGGTCGTTCTACGTGCATGCCGTGAATTGACCGGCAGAAATTTTTCCCCCAAGACCGTTACCTTCATTCATGGTCGTAACACCGACAAGGCAGAGTTCGACCGTTTTTACGGTTGCCCGGTAAGGTTCAATGCCGCCGCGGATACCATGGTCCTTGCGACAGAATTGCTCTCGGCGCCCATCCTTACATCGGACAAATACCTGCTGCAGATCCTGAAAAACGCCTGCGAGGAGGTACTGGCCAAGCGCGGCAAGATTTCAAGCACGCTGCGGACCATGGTCGAGAATGAGATTGCTCAACTTCTGCCGCACGGGAAGGCTCAAGCCGAGAAAGTTGCAGGCAATCTGGGCATGAGCAACCGAACGCTCGCGAGGCGCCTGTCGGAGGAGGGCACCAGCTATGCTGCGATCCTCAACGAGCTTCGTCGTGACCTTTCGGCGCGGTACTTGAGAGATCCGGACTTGTCGCTAAACCAGGTTGCCTGGCTGCTTGGTTATTCGATGGTCACCTCCTTGAATCACGCGTTTCGGCGATGGACCGGAAGCAGCCCGAAGGCTACGGGTCTGAGGACTGCGAGCGCGCGTTTGGCATAGTTCCGGCAAGTCGCTCTACCAGCTCCGGCCACCTCAGACGGTTCGACGATCCCGGCAGGTCCGCAGTGGTTGCGCCCAAGCGACCGCTGCTCGGTGCCATGTAAGGGCTGGAACCTTCGCCGCCGCTTGTGCCCGGCACTCCTCGGTCAACAGACAAGACGGAGACACGGCGGAACTCATGCTTTGTGCGCAATGGAACTCAAATTGAACCGGCTGCAATTCGTCATTCGATCACCTGGCCCGGGACACAAGATGTTTCAAAGCGTAATGAATGTGAATATTTGAGCCTGTTCTGTTCTGCGCCTCATCTGGATTTCATAACGTGCAACGGGCAATCGTGGCAAAAGCTTGGAAACAATACGCCGTAGGAAGTGTTCGCGATTGTTGAATCTGCCTTTTGGCATTGCTGCTCTGCACGAGCAGGGTTGCCCGAATTTTCGTGATCTCCTAGTTCGCGCCCTTCCCAAAAAAGAACGGAGGCTCATGGATGCTTTGGTTCATCCTCTACATTGCTTCGCTGATCACCAGCCTTGTGAGCGCCGCCAATGCGGAAGAAGGCGTCGCCTCGCAATACGGCCGGGACAGCGGAAGCCGCGTTGCGTGCGGGGGCAAATTGGAGGAGGGCGCGCTTACGGCCGCGCACAGAACATTGCCGTGCGGAACCCGCGTGCGGGTGACCAACAAGAGCAATGGTCAGAGCGTTACCGTTACCATCAACGATCGCGGGCCGTTCGTGGGCGGACGCGTAATTGATCTCACGCCGGCCGCGGCGAATGCCATCCGCATGGGCGGCCTTGCGCGGGTCAGGCTGAGCAGGGAGTGAGGTTACCTGCGTTCCAAATCACTGCTCGCTCAGTACTCGTCGAACATTCTTTGGATTTCGTTCGGCTTGCTGGTCCTCGTCAGCGCCAGCTGCAGCAGTATGCGGGCCTTCTGCGGGCTCAGATTATCGGCGGCGACAAAGCCCGGCTCCTGCCAGTTGTCGTCCCTGACAACCCGCCCGGCTCCCACCCTGGTGCTGCGCACGACCACCACGCCGGTGGCATCGTGGAGCTCCTTGAGCGTCTTGCGCGCGTTCTGGGTGTGACCGGCCCCGGTTCCGGCAGGCGCCGGCTGCGACCGCCGCTCTGGCAAGGTCGCCGTCATCGCCGGAATAGGCGTAGAGGATAGTCACCTTCGGAAAGGAATCGATCTGCGCGACGTCGAACTCGGACTGCGTCGTGTGCCGCCGCGTCGGCGCGCGATAGAACACGATCCTGTCCGCATCCGCATAACCCAGGAGACCCAGCTCCCGCGCCACGAACGTCTCGACCCGATAGGTGTTCGATTTGGTCACTTCGCGTGCAGCGTTGATCTCGTCGTTGAGCACGACCAGGGTCCCCTTGCCGCGCGCGGAAGGGTCGGCGGCCACGCGAATTGCGTTGAGTAGGTTGAGCGGTGCATCGGAGCTCAGCGTGCTGAACGGCCGCTGCGCACCCACGATCACGACCGGCTTCTCGGTGCGCACGGTGAGGTTCATGAAATAGGCGGTCTCCTCGATCGTGTTGGTGCCGTGCGTGAAGACAACCCCGGCAACGTCGGGTTCATTCAGTCGCGCCGCAAACTTCCGACTCAGGCTCTTGAGCTGCTGCGGCTGGTCGAACTCGAGAAGCTCATCCGATTCCACGCTCACGCGCGCAAATTGTCCGACCTCCGGGATGCGCTCCAGCAATTCTCTGCCGGTCAGGCGCGGCTCGCCGGTGGTGGCATAGCGCAGAAATTCGAGGCGGTTCCCGGGATTGCGCGGCAGCGTGCCAACCCCGGTGAAGAGATGCACGCGCGGCAGAGCCGGCGTGCCTTGCTGTGCCGCCGCCGCGCCCGGCATCAGAACTGCCGCCGCCAGCGCCAAGGTGAGAAGGTGTCGCATGGCCTGATCTCCTTGCTTTCGCTTGAACAATAACCAAGGGATCAACTCAGGCTCTGGCCACGGCCGCGCAACTGCGCAACCGCTGGCTCCAGCAGGACGAGATTTCGGCGCGGCTTGCGCGTGTCAAGCCCCACGATCGCATGACCCTGTGCAGTGAATGCGAGACCTTCCGGCTTGCCATCCAGATCGCCGAGCCGCCACGCATCAAGGAGTGCAGCGGTGCCGCCACCCGCCGGAAGATCATCGAGTCGCGCGATCGTTGAGGACTTGTCACTGAGCAGATAGAGGCAGCCATCCGGACCTATTTCGAGGTCGCTGAAGTCGGCGCAGGTTTTCGCCAGCGTCTTGTCGGGAAACCAGACTGCGAGAGCAACGAACCGGTGGCGCCCTTTTTTTACCGGCCACCGCTCGCCGTTCGCCAGTGCACCGCCGCGGGCCAAGCCCCACGACCGCGAATGCGGCGGGCCAAACTCAATGAAAGCCGCCGGCTTCTTCTCCTTGGCGATGAGCAAATGCCCGCCACGCAACAGCACCATTCCTTCGCCCCGCGACCCCTTCGGGTCGGACCATGCTCGCGCAATCTTGCCGCGCCCTTCCACCGCAAGATCGATCGACGCGACCACTTTTGATGCCTTGGGATCGATGAGCTCGGCACGCGCTGGTGTTTCCTGGAGCAGCACAACGCGCCCGCGACCGTCAGCGCAGACAGCCTCGATTTGGGAGTCATGCTTGGGAAGCATCGAACCCGGGAGCTTCGCAATATTGCTTGTATGCCAGTCGATATGGCCTCCATCGCTGTGCGGCTGGGAAAACCAGGCGATCTTTGCCGCGCGGTCGCCGACCGCGATCAGAAACACCCGACCGTTTCGGCTACGGCGCAAGCAAATACCGGAGACCTCGCGAAGTGGTACGTCGATCACGCGACGCACGCGCAGCCGGTTCTTGCTCGATTTACCGGTTTTCACCATGAGGGTCTCTTGCAGGCATCAGGCAGAGCGTACAACATTGCCTCATGATTTCTCGAAATTTTTTTGCTCAATTCGTTTCGAAAAATGGCGACGGCCGCTGGCTTGTCAGCACGCCGAAAAGCCACCACTATGCGCGCCGGTTTTGGCTTGAGAAGGAGCCCAAAGCGGACAGATCGAAGCAAGCATGAAGCGCAGTACCGACCGAATTCTCACCACGCATACCGGCAGCCTGCCGCGCACCGCGAAGGTGGTTGAGCTCCTGCTTGCCGAGCAGCACAATCCCGGCGCACGCAAGGCCGAGCTTGACGCCGCAGTCCGCGAGGCGATCGCGCACGTGGTGCAGAAGCAGATCGAATGCGGCATCGACATAATCAATGACGGCGAGCAGGGCCGCACCGACTATACCGTGCATGTGCTCGACCGGCTCGCCGGCTTTGCCGGAGAGAGCACACCGCCGCTCGGCGCCGGTGATCCAGAATTCCCGGAACTGGCGCGGCTGCTCGCACATTTCGCCTCACCGTTCCAGTACCGGCCGGCGTGCACCGGCGAGGTAACCTGGAAGGATTGGGCTATCGCGCAAGCCGACATCGACCTGTCCAGGGACGTGATGAAGGGCGCGAACGCCGCCGAATTGTTCATGACCTCGCCGTCACCCGGCCAGATCGCGCGCTATCTCAAGAACAAGCATTACAAAACCGAAGAAGCTTACGTTTATGCGCTCGCCGATGTAATGAAGCGCGAATACAAGGCGATCGTCGACGCGGGCTTCATCCTGCAGCTCGATTGTCCCGACCTCGCGATGCTTCGCCACACCGTCTATCTCGACAGGAGTCTTTCCGACTTCCGCAAGATCATTGCAGTGAATGTCGCGGCGCTTGACCACGCGGTCGCCGACATCCCGGCCGACCGCATGCGCATGCATGTGTGCTGGGGCTCGACCGTGGCGCCGGATCACACCGACGTGCCGCTGATCGACATCATTGACATCGTGCTTGCCGCAAAGCCGATGGCGGTGTCGTTCCCCGCCGCCAATGCGCGGCACGAGCACGAATGGAAGATCTGGCGCGAGGTGAAACTACCCGCCGGCAAGGTAATCGTGCCGGGCGTCATCGATTCGACGGTGAACACCGTGGAGCATCCGGAAGTCGTCGCCGACCGTATCCTGAATTTTGCGGATGGGGTCGGGCGCGAAAACGTCATCGCCGGCGTCGATTGCGGCTTCGGCACCTTTGCCGGCCGCGTCCAGGTCGACACCAGGATCGTCTGGCTCAAGCTGCAGTCGCTCACCGAAGGTGCGCGGCGCGCCTCCGCGCAGCTGTGGGCGAAGGTAGCCTAGCCGTCGGCGTCCCTTGCAGTGCGCAAGGAACGCTTCGAAGCCGGTCAGAAACTAAGCGCTGAACGAATTGCAATTACCCAAGCGTTTGGCCGGAAAGTTCCGTCATTATTCAGAACACCACCACCTGGACGGATGATGTATTGCAGTTCCGGCTGAACCATCCACCACGCTGCCAAACGGGTCTGGTAAATCAGCTCGATCATGGTTTCTCCGCTCCGCACCGGATAGAAAAAGCTGTTGAACAACCCGGTATCGGCATCCAGGCCGCGGGCATTATCCCCGATCCGGGCATAAGCGGCGGCAATCCCGACCTTGTCGTCCGGCCGACGCGGTATGAGGCCTTTGTAAAGCAAGCCTCCGTCGGCATAGAAATCGATCACATTACGATCGTTCGGCGCGCCACCGGCGCGAACAAAGGCGGAAAGGCCCTGGTCGGTCGTCCCAGGAGTGCGGTAGAGCATCTGATCGACCACCCCATAGATGCCGGAGTCTCCGGTGTGATTGAGAGGGATGCCGGTCGACTGCGGGTTGGCGAGCGAGAGGCCCGTATTGTCGAAGCGTCGATCACCGAAGCGTGGGCTGGTGTGGTACCAGTAACCGAGTCTGTAAGTGCCCGGAAGCCCTTTCGCGTCATTGCCCTGGTTGAGCAGATAGCTCGCTTCAGTGATGAAGAACGGACCGCCGCGGAAGCTGATGACGGTTCCGGTCGGAAGCGGCGCGCTCTGATTGGAGCCATCTCGGCCGCTCGGATCGCCGCTGAACACAGCGGCTTGCAGCATCAATTCATCGACGGGCTTGATCCGCAGGCGAATGCCTGGATCAGGAAGCGGGTACGCCGGGCCTCCCGCCGGAAGGTTGGCGGCGAGGAACATCGGCCAGCTGATGCCGTTGTTTATGAAATTCGCGGCAGTCTTGCTCTGGAGAAACTGGCTATCCGCTGACATCAGACCAGCGCGGACGGACAAGCGGTCATTGAAGAGATTCTGCTCGTACCAAAACGAGTAGAGCCGTGCCACAGGTCCGGCTTCAAGGTTCGATACAGCCAGAATATTGCCGAGGTACGTCGGACTAAAGGCAGGCCCGTGAGTGATGAGGCCGTGGGTATGAAACTTGCCCCCCTGCCAGCCCAATAGCTTTCCAAGGTCAATGTCGAGTTGTGGCTGAAAGACCCCCAAGTCTACGTCGCCAGGTCCGATTCCGCCACGCACATTGGCCAGAAAATCGTTAGTATAATTGAACGTGAAGGTGACGCCCTTACCCTCAAGGTAGGACCGCAGTCCGCCCCAATCACCCGTCAAGTTAGGTTGCGGGACCTCGCTGGGTTCCCCCGACCGCTGCACTTGAGCCACGGCGACCGTGGAGCCCATCAAGGAAATCACCAAGGCGAAGGCCCAGGCCCGTCGGCGAAGTTCCCCCATGCTTCGAGACCCCTCAAGGTGACTTCGAGGGAAATTTCGGCTGTAATTCAGGCAAAATATTGCGATTGCATTCGCGGCCTGTTGCCGGCGGGACACGGGCTGCAAAAAAAGTATTCTTTCGCACCAACCAAACCTGAGGAGCCCGAAGGACTGGAGCCTCCCCCACGTCTATGGAGGCGCATCGGACCTGCACCGCTCCTCGCACCTGTCGATGCCTTAAATGCGCTATCCCGCGAACCCGCCGCTTTTCAAGAACTCCTGTTCGGCGGGGATCGTTAATCGGTTCATCACGTGATTTCGATGCGGGAATCTCCCGAATCTTACGATAATATCGCGGTGCATGATCGCAAATCGCAATTGCTCCGCATCACCAAGAGCTTCGTAGAGCTGCAAACAGCGATCCTGATCCGCAAGCGACTCGGAATGCATGAACGGCAGATAGAAGAACTGCTGTAATGTTTTTTCGGTCTTTTTGTCGAAGCCGCGAGCAATCGCCCGGTCGGCCACAGCGCGCGCAAGCGGGTCGGTCGCGAACGCGCGAGCACCGCCGCGGAACATGTTGCGAGGAAACTGGTCGAGGAGGATGACGAGAGCGAGCGCGCTTTGCGCGTCCGCTTCCCATGCGCACAGCTCGCCGCGCGCTGCCATCTCATGGATTGCCAGAAACCTCGCCCTGATAATCCGGTCGAAATCTTGGTTCTTCGTGAACCAACGTTCTGCTCCAGCATCGCGCCAGAAGGATACGATCCGGGCTGATCTACTGTCAGAGGCTTGCGACAGGGTCATTTGCTATGCTGCCGATCACAATATTCAGAGTGCCGTCGCCGCGAGATGCATTTGCAGATCAGCCCACCAGATTTGACATGTCTCGATCGCATTTTGGCCTATGTCGAAATATTTCGCTTGGGGACGTGGTCACGTGCAACGAGCTCCTCTCATGCGACTGCCATTATTCATGGTTGCAACCTTGGTTGCCGCAATTCCTGCGATAGCGCATTCCTGGTATCCGCTGGCCTGCTGCGGGAATATGGATTGTTTCCCGGTCGCCTGCGACCAGCTGGTGGAAACGGTTTCCGGCTGGCTCTATGTCCCAACCGGCAACCTGTTCAAGCGTGAGCAAGTGCAGCCGAGCCAGGACGTCCATTGCCATGTGTGCCTTGGACACGGCGGTGATCACCGTTCGATCTGCGCGTTCATCGTGCCGAACGTATAGCTGGCTGTCGCCGAGAAAACGCGTTGCGAACGCACAGTGGCGACTTGCAAGGCGAACTCGACATTGCCGAACCGTCAGGCAATGATCTCGGCATGGACCAGATCAACTCCCTGCCCGCGCTGACCCAGGACGAAGTACGGGTCGGCGCCTGGGCGGAGATCCGGGAGCCGTTGGAACTACAGCTCGCTCCGCTTGGTCGGCGCGCTTTGGTGGCGCTTGCGCCGCGTTCCGGTGAGAGCGTCCTGGACATAGGCTGTGGCGGGGGTGAGACTGCGCTGGACCTTGCCCGGGCGGTCGCGCCGGACGGCACAGTCGTGGGGATCGATCTGTCGGCTGCGGTGCTGGCGTTCGCGCAGCGCGCGGCCAAAGGGTGCGAGCGAGTGCGGTTCGTCCACGCAGATGCCCAGGTGTTCCCATTCAAACCGGCCTCGTTCGACGCCGCCTTCTCGCGGTTCGGGGTGATGTTCTTCGCTGACCCGGCTGCGGCGTTCATCAATATTCGTCGCAGCCTCAGGCCGAGTGGGCGAATAGCCTTCGTCTGCTGGCGAGCGCTGGAGGAGAACCCTCTCGACATCCTGCCGCTTGCGGCCGCGTCCGCTCATTTGCCGCCGCAGCCCGCTCACGATCCGGACGCGCCCGGCCCGTTCGCGTTCGCCAACCCCGACCGCGTGCGCGGCATTCTGGAAAGAGCGGGCTTCGGGGAGATCGAGATCACTGCCCGTGACGAGCAGGTTGGAAGCGGCGACCTCGATACGATGCTGGCGGTTTGCTCGCGGGTCGGAGCTCTGGGCAGGATTCTTCGGGAAAATCCCGCGCTCCGGGCCGCGGCGCTGCCGGCAGTGCGATCCGCGCTTGCGGCACACGATGGACCTGATGGGGTCAGGCTAAATGCAGCGACATGGGTTGTGACAGCCCGGGCTCTGGCCGGGCACTAAAGCGGGTCACGCTCAATTTGAACCGCTCCTCCGATGTCATGCGCGGGCTCGCCCACGATCTGGCTTGAGCCCTGACTTGGACCGGGAGTCGTTACCTCAACCAAGCCGCGCGGGAATTCCAACGGCTTGGGAATCTTTTTCATGAGCCGGGCACGCATCCGCGCGCTGGCGCGCATTTCGTCGATGCAGCTCTGCTGTTGTTGCAGGCGCCCCGCGGGTGTGCCGGGCGGCTTTGTCGCCGTCGTCGCCATGGTACAAGCTTAGCCCAATGCCAGGATCGGGCGCTACCCACAGTAATTTACCGCCATTGCTCTCGCCAGCGCATTGAACGGCACGTTGTCGCCGCGCCGGCAAGTGACCTCGGTTGAACGGCCGCGGCATCGCTCCGCGCTAAAACCCCTCAGGCGATCACGGCAGGTGGCTTACCGCTCTGTCGGCCAGCTAACTCTGGAACAAGTGTCTGACGCGCGGTGTTGTCTTTCGTGTCTCCATTGGGGGTGCCCGCCAACGCGCAATCCTGTGAGCACCGCCAGTTTTTTCGGCCATCGTATGCCCAGCGAAGCCGGAAGGCCTGTCCCGGGCCGGTGTTGAGATCTGCGGGAGCATGCCGCTCCAGACGCCGATCAAAGGCGAGAACCACCTCATGACGAAGGCTATCCGCGCTGGGCATCGCCTCGATCACCTGGTGGAGCACAGGGTTGAAATCCAGTCCTCCACGGCGCGTGGCGGCGAATGGGCGCAAACCTGCAGTTAGATAGGAGGTGCCAATGGCTGCGGAGCAATCAAAAGCGAAGGGACCTGATCTCGCCCAAGGCGTTCCCCTTAGTGATGTAGCTGGAGGAGGGATGATTGGCGG
>Ga0306921_10004360_pt1 | contig 14528 bp, 11 predicted proteins | sample sta12Cox44000080_FD_203760 | JGI IMG/M metagenome (GOLD analysis project Ga0306921, IMG submission 203760) | Lab enrichment of tropical soil microbial communities from Luquillo Experimental Forest, Puerto Rico - statoxic.12C.oxic.44.000.080 (v2)... | ecosystem: Environmental > Terrestrial >...
TGTGTTTAGACCACGAGTGTAGAACGCCTCAAGAACTTGAAAAGAAACTGGGGCCCTCTGAATGACAAAGCAGAATGGCATCCTATCGCATAACACAATCTCATCAGGCGCGAATCAGACGAATGTCGATTTCGCGATCGACATACTGCCATTCCTCCGTCTTTCGAAGTGTCCGAACCAGTTCCTCAAACGCTTCGGAATGTTGGGGAGCGTATTCAAACCACGTGAGAAAGTCGAAGGGTTCGCCAATATCGCGGCTATGATAAAGCTGCCGTGCGACGGGCGGTAAATACTTTATTCCTTCGGCGATATGATGAGATTTGTTCTCAAAAATGTTGCGACGCTCCTCTTGCGTCAAATTCCACCAAGCCGGGGTTTTTCGAATCGGAATGAGAGCCGCCATGGTCGAATCTGATCGACCTAGCGGAGCTTGTTTCGACGTCAGTTCCTTCTGCTCCGGCCGTTCAACATATCGAATGTTGCTGACAACGCCCGACAATGTCCATTTGGATTCGAACGAAGCTTCGTTCCCTCGATATACGGCAACCCTCTCTACTTGAGGCAAGGCGTCTCCTTGAACGGAGTGAATCGTCAGAACTCGCCATACCCCCGTATGTCCTCCTGCAAACCGAATCAGCCGATCACTTAATTGTTCCAGTCCCATATACCCGTTTGTGTACAAAAGCAGTGCCGGCCAAGGAGCAGAACCCCTCCTAGGACGGAATTTCGTTCACTCCATTCGACACGGTACTCGCCATAAAGTTACAAATCCTGTTCACGTCTTATCAGCGACTTACATTCTCACGGGGCTGCGAAGTCGCTGAAAAGGACTGTAGGAACCGTTCTTTGTGGGTTGGTTTGTGGGTAAGAATTTTTCGGTCAGGATGCCGCTACTGCAGCAGCGTAGGTCGGACACAAACAAAGGTCAACGCAACACAATTCATTCCTTGTAAAACTTAGCACCCGCCAGCGTGGCTATGACAAGCGCCGGGAGTGTTCCGATCATCAGCGGGATGACTGTGCTCGGCGGGAAAAAGCCGAAGGAACACCATGTGGCGCCTCCCAAAGTGACGATGAACCACCATGCAAAAGCTGCAATGACTGCGGTCTTCGCGCCGGGACGATAGAGCGGGCGAATAGCCGCATAGAGCCACAGGATAGAGATGCCTTCCAGTAGGTCAAGCGCGATGTTGAGCAGAACGAAACGGGGGTTGGGGTGCCCAAACGATTGTTCGGCAGGGCGGCGAACTGCTGCCCCAGCAGTGTCGTGACTACGGAACCAAGAATGATCCAAACGACCCCGGCTAACAGCCCGCAACCGACCACCCGAGACCAGTTGACCTTTCCTATGGGGTTGGATTGTACACGTCGGTCGTGAGCATCTGTAGCTTTAGGATTGCCCGCAAGACGGACGGAATCGGAGGCGCTTGCGTTGCTTCCGCGATGTCGAACGGCGTGCCTCATGTGCGGTGACAAACTTGTGAGCCATGCCGAGCAAGTCCCGCAGGACATCAGGTGTGACGGGGGACAGACGAACCAGCACGGCGGTGTAGTTGAGATAGTGATCGGTCAACGACGAAAGGCGATCTACCGGAGCGGCACATACCATCGCAAATACGTCGCCACCCCGAACAACAGTACGAGCCACCAAACGGCCAACAGGCTGCGCATTCGGCTCTTGAAATTGGCAAGGCGCCATCGCTCCGGCAGGATTTTTGTTCCGGCGGCCAGGATCACATAGAGGGCGGCCACCTCTGCCACACTTCCGAGAACAGCATGAGCGGTCGCGAGGCCGTAGTAGGAGTGGCCCAATCTCTCCGGTATTTTCGGACGTACGGTAGTCTGAATCGAAGGAAGCATTTCAATTGCGATTACGACAAGGTTTAGAAGCACGATTAGGGATTGGCACAATGCGTGGAGCCTGTACTGGCGGCGACGTGCCATCCACGCTCCGAACGTCAATCCGACCACCATCGAAATCTCCAGCAACAAAGTAAGAATCGCCGCTGGCGGGGCGTTTGGATTGAAAAAGGCCTCCTGCATGCCACCTCCTCGTGCCTGGATAGGAGACTGGAGCAAGCATGGAAATATTCCTGACAGACTTTCACAAAGTGCAGCACCTTCCGCTTCCGGCGAAAAGGTCGGTTTCAAGACGTGACGCTCTTTTGACACCGCCATGACGTCTTGCTCCGCCCATTGAATTAAGATCGCTCTTGGACGTACATAATTGAGAACGGCATGCTAATAACGATAGGCGTGGGGTAGCCGGGATGAAGAGGAGGGTGAATCAACTCGAACATGACGAGCGAAGGAAAATCCAAGGAGATCACTCTGTACCTGCTCCTTGGCACTTTGTTGGTCATCGCCCTTGCCCTGAGCATTACCTTCGCTGTGGAATATCGAAACGAGCATCGATTAACCGCGGAGTTGGAACGCACGCAGATGGAGTTGCTGAGCCTGGGTGAGCAAATTAGGAGCATCAAGGACGCTGACCTTGCGAGCATGAACGCTTACATCGCGGCTTATGCGCAAATAGAATCACTGCAAAACGCTTACGACCAGAAACTTCAGCAGTTCGTAGAGCTCTACAACTTGGCTCGCGATAAAGACAGTCATCGAAGTTTAATCGACATCAGAAGCTTGGAAGGCAGTCACCATCCCGAAACCTGGAAGAACATGTCGGAAATCATCACTCTCGTTCGTCAGATCAATGAGATTACAAAACGCGAAGGGCAGGTCATTCACGCCATGGCCTCGCTTCCGGAATCGGAACGCGTTCGCTATTGGCACGAAGAGTTCGTGCCCCTGGCCGCTCAGGAACAAGTTCTTCGGGAAAAGCTTCTCGTCGCCGGCCAGAACATGTCCCCAAAAAGCACCGAGCAGTAAATGCGAAATCCGTATTCTCCTTACATTCACTGTCAGTAACCGGCACCTGCGGTTTCCGCCCGCGGTGCCTCCAACTTGACGTCAGTAATGTTATGGTCATAACATCACATAGAAATGACAGTACACACCAGCAAAGCGGTGGCATGGCTGTTACTGACCTTTACACTCCCCGCGAAGCGCGCGAGCAAGCGCGTGGAGGTGTGGCGAAAGCTGCAGCGCTATGGAACCGTACCGCTCGGCAACTCGGGGTATCTCTTGCCGAGTTCGCCCAGTAATGAGGAGCGATTCCAGTGGCTCGCCACGGCCATTCGCAAATATGGAGGGGACGCCTCGGTGGTCCATGTCGAATCGATCGACAATCTTTCGACGCCGCTGCTGATCGGGCGTTTCGCCGAGACTCGCGCAAAGGAGTATCAGGAACTGATCCGGGAAATTGAGAAGTTCTCGGCCGTTCCGCAGTACGAACAGAGCGCCGGCCGGCTGAGCCGACTGCGCAGCCGGTTTCAAGAGATAGTTGAGGTGGATTTCTTCGGGAGCCCTTTGCAAAAACGGGTAGCGGAGCTCCTCGCCAATGCAGATGCGAGACGGACGAGCAAGCCGGCCTTTCTAGCCCAGAAAGTCGATCCGCGGAGGTACAAGAGCAGAGTGTGGGTAACCAGGCCCCGGCCGGGCGTGGACCGCTCTGCTTCGGCTTGGCTGATTCGCCGGTTCATTGATCCGAAAGCGCAATTCACATTTGCGCCGGAAGACAACGTACCGAACGGCGCCGTGCCGTTCGACATGTTCCATGGCGACGGTTTCGGGCATCGCGGGGACGACTGCACGTTTGAAACCCTGCAGAAGGATTTTCGGATCCGGGATGCGAAAGTCAAAGTGATCGCCGAAATCATCCATGATGCCGACATTTCCGACGAAAAATTCGGTCGCAAGGAAGGTCTCGGAATCGACCAAGTGCTGAAAGGTTGGGCGCGCCAGGGGACCCCGGACACGGAACTCTTGGGTCGTGGGATGCAACTGATGGAAGGGCTGTATCACTCGCTGAAATAAGGCGGCGAATGGAGTAAGTGATGTTGCAGATCGGAAGGGGCAAGCGGCACAGGCGGACAGGGAAGCGAGTGGCTCTGGTTCTCGCGTTCTTTGCCGCGTGGGTATTGGGAGAAGCGTGCGCGGTGGCACAATCGATCGGCGAAACACAGGCCCGGAGTTTCACGTTGGACGAGGCCGTGTCCTTCGCGCTCAAGAACTATCCGGCAGTGCGCGCTTCGCTCGAACGCGTCCGCGCGGCCGAAGCGGGTGTCGGCGTGGCGCGAACAAGCTATCTGCCACGGACTGACATCCTCTGGCAAACGAACCGCGCAACGGACAACAACATCACAGGCCTGCTGATCCCGAATTCCGTGACCGCGCCGATTACGGGTCCGGTCGCTATGTCGCCGTCGAACCAAAGCGCCTGGGGAAGCGCGGGCGGGCTTTTGTTTTCCTGGGAGCCTCTCGATTTCGGATATCGGGGCGCAAAGGTGGACGCGGCGCGTGCGGCGCAGAACCGGATCTCGGCGGAGTCCTCGCTCACGCGACTCGATGTCAGCGTCGCCACGGTCAACGCCTTCCTGACATTGCTCGCGGCCGAACAAACGGCTCGCGCAGCGCAGGCGGATGTGGATCGCCGGGAAACCTTCGCGAAGTCCGTGCACGTGTTGGTGGACAATCAGCTTCGCGCAGGAGCGGATGCGTCACGGGCCGATGCGGAACTTGCCCGAGCCCGGGTGAACTTGGCGAGGGCCCAACAGCAAGTGGGAACGAGCCGAGCCGCATTCGCGAATATTCTGGGTATCGCGGATCAGACCGCCGAAGTACGAGAAAGCGTGTTGCTCGGTGCTCCCCCGGCTGCGGTGCTTCCCGCAACGTCGATCTCGGCAAACCCCGCCGCCGAAACGCAGCACGCGCGCGTTCAAGAGTCGCAATCGCTCGTGCACGCGCTCGAGCGTTCGTACTACCCGAGATTTTATCTCCAATCCGTCGTGATGGGGCGCGGCAGCGGTGTGGATCCGACCGGCAAATTTCTCGGAGGAAGCGAGGGCTTGGGTCCGGACCGCGCCAACTGGGGCGCCGGTGTGACCGTCACATTTCCGGTGTTCGACATCTTTTCCATCAAATCGAAAAAAGCGGTTGAATCAGCGAACGAACGCGCCGAGGAGGCGCTCTACGATCAGAAATTGCAGGACCTGACCGGACAACTTCGGAAAGCGCAAGCCTCGCTCGACGGCGTACGAAAAGTTGCAGAGAACACGCCGGTCGAACTCGATGCTGCGCGCACCACGGAGACGCAGCAGCGCGCGCGCTACCAGGCGGGCCTTGCGACGCTCGTCGACGTGTCGGATGCCCAGAGTCTCCTGGTACAGTCGGAAATTGACGATGCGCTGGCACGCTTGGCTGTCTGGCAGAACCTCGCGGCGGTGTCCGCGGCGCAGGGCGATCTCGGACCGTTTCTGCAGTTCCTGCACGACAAGACGCAAGGAGGGCCGTAAGCCATGTGGCTCCTCCGCGCCGCGCTTCGCAATCCCGTCAGCGTCCTCGTTGCCGTCCTCAGCGTCGCGCTTTGCTCGATTCTGGCGCTGCTCCGGACGCCGATCGACATTTTTCCGAACCTGAATCTGCCGGTGATCTACGTGGCGCAACCGTACGGGGGAATGTCGCCGGCGCAGATGGAAGGGTATTTGGTTTACTACTACGAATATCACTTCCTCTACATAACGGGCATTGAATCCGTCGAATCGAAATCGATCCAAAATGTCGGCCTGCTGAAACTGGTGTTTCATCCGGGCACGGATATGAGCCAGGCTATGGCCCAGACGGTCGGTTACGTGGACCGCTCGCGCGCGTTCATGCCGCCAGGAACGGTGTCGCCGTTCATTCTGCGTTTTGACGCGGGCAGCGTTCCGGTGGGTTATCTCGTTTTTTCGAGCGCGACCAAGAGCGTTGCCGAAATCCAGGACCTCGCGTTGAATCGTGTGCGCCCCCTCTTTGCGACCCTGCCCGGGGTTTCGGCTCCGCCACCGTTCGGCGGTGCCGCACGCACGATAGTCGTGAGCGTCGATCCGGAACGCCTGCGAGCCTACAGGATGGCTCCCGAGGAGGTGATTCAAGCACTGAACAACGGCAACACGATTGTGCCCGCGGGAAATGTCCGAACGGGAGATTTATTGCGGCTCGCTCCGATGAACTCCGTGGTCTCGAACATCAAGGATTTGCAAAGCCTGCCGATCCGAACCGGAGCCGGGCCTACGGTATTTTTGCGCGATGTTGGAAGAGTAGAGGATTCGAGCGACATCATCACTGGCTATGCCGAAGTGAACGGTCGGCGGACGGTCTACATCCCGGTTACCAAGCGTGCCGACGCTTCCACGTTGACGGTCGTGAACGAAGTGAAGGCAAGCCTGGCGCAATTCCAGTCCGTTGTTCCAGCAGATATCAAGATCGAATACCAGTTCGATCAATCCTCGTACGTACGGAACTCGCTGTTGTCCGTGGTGAAGGAAGGACTCTTGGGAGCGGTCCTGACGGGCCTGATGGTGCTGTTGTTTCTGCGCGACTGGCGGAGTTCGCTCATCGTGGTGATCACAATTCCTTTCGCCTTACTGACAGCAGTCGTGGCGCTTTGGGGAGCAGGCCAGACGATCAACATCATGACGCTCGGAGGATTGGCACTCGCGGTCGGCATCCTTGTCGATGAATCCACAGTAGTGATGGAAAACATCCACGCTCACTTAAGGCGAGGAGTCGGACGGGCTCGCGCTGTTCTCGACGCCAGCAAAGAGGTACAGATTCCGCGCCTGCTCGCGATGTTGTGCGTGCTCGCGGTATTCGTTCCCTCTTTCTTCATGACTGGAGTGTCGAGGTCGCTGTTCGTGCCGCTCTCCCTCGCTGTTGGGTTCGCCATGGCGGCTTCTTATTTGTTATCGAGTTCTCTCGTTCCGGTGCTCTCGGCGTGGATGCTTCGCGAGCACGCTCATCAAGACGAGGGATCTTCGTCCGCCATTTCGCGGTTGCGCGAAACACTGGGCCGCATGCTCGAACGGCTCATCGCACGGCGCTGGCTTGTCGTTTCGGCCTACGTCGTAGCTGCCGCTTTGGTGATCGGTTTCTTGGGACCGCATCTGGGCCGCGCAATCTTTCCACGCGTCTTGTCGGGTCAACTCCTCCTGAGGTTCCGAGCGCCAATTGGAAGCCGTGTGGAAACGACCGAGCGGCTTTCACTCGATGTGCTCCGGTCGATTCAAGACGCCGCCGGTCCGGGCAATGTGGACATCACGCTGGGCTACGTCGGGGCTCCGCCGCCGAACTATCCCATCAACACCATTTATCTCTGGACGAGCGGCCAGCACGAAGCGGTTCTGCGAGTGGCGCTGCGGCCGAATTCAGGAATCCGCGTGAGCGAGTTCGAGGAGCGGCTGCGGCGGGATTTGACCGACAAATTCCCGGGTTGCCAATTTTCGTTCGAAGCCGCCGACATCGTGAGCCAAATCATGAATTTCGGCGCTCCAACTCCTGTCGAAATCAACATCAGTGGGCCGGATCTGGGAGCGGACCGTGCCTTCGCCGAAAAACTCCGTGCGGAGGTCGCAAAGATCGGCGGGCTGCGCGACTTGCAGTACGACGAGCCGCTGGACTATCCGAGCCTTGACATCAACGTGGACCGCGAACGCGCGGGGCAACTAGGCGTAACGACGGCCAGTGTAGGGAAATCGTTTCTGGCTGCCACGTCGTCGAGCCGGTTCGTGATGCCGAACTATTGGGCGGACCCAAAGTCGGGTGTGGGATATCAGGTCCAGGTGCAAGTCCCCCAGGATGAGATGACCTCGATCCAAGATGTCGAGCACATCCCCGTCACGCCGGGAGGCACCGCGCACCCCTTGATGGGAGATGTTGCGCAGGTGGGCTACGGAACGGTGGTCGGGGAATACCACCGGCTAAACGGGCAACGGATGGTAACGCTGACTGCCAACGTCGCGGGAGAGGACATGGGGCGCATCGCCGAACAATTAGACGGCGCGATCCGCCGTGCGGGCGATCCGCCGCGCGGCGTGAAGATCACGGTGCGGGGACAAATCGGCCCGATGAAGCAAACGTTGACGAATCTGGGCGCCGGGTTGCTCGTGGCCGTTTTGGTCATCTACTTGTTGCTCTCAGCCAACTTTCAATCGTTGCGACTCGCGTTTGTGGTTCTGTCGACGGTACCGGCCGTCGTTTGCGGGGTGCTGTTCGTTCTACTTTTGACGGGCACGACGCTGAACATTCAATCCTTCATGGGAGCCATCATGGCCATCGGAGTTGCCGTCGCGAACGCGATCTTGCTCGTCACGTTCGCCGAGGAGTACCGGCGCGGCGGCAACACATCCGTGGCTTCAGGAATTCAAGGTGCGAAGACGCGCCTTCGGCCAATCCTGATGACAAGCCTGGCGATGATCGCCGGGATGATCCCGATGGCCTCGGGACTCGGGGAAGGCGGGCAGCAAACGGCGCCCCTTGGACGCGCGGTCATCGGAGGTCTGTTGTTCGCAACGGCGGCGACCCTTTTGATTCTGCCGATCGTGTTCTCGATGGTGCAGGGGCGGGCGAAGACAACATCCCCTTCCTTGGACCCGGATGACCCGAGAAGTGTGTTCGCGCAGGAACTACCCGGGAATCCGAGCACCGCGGGAGGAGACCAATGATTGGCAACCATGTTGTCCACAGCCTGGCCGTGAGTTTGCTCGCGCTGCTTTGTGTGTCCTGCAATTCGGGCCCAACCGCCAACCCATCCAACGCCAATGCGCAAAGCACCCCGACGCCAACGGTCGACGTAGTGAAGGTCGCTTCCCGCAAACTCGCAATCGACGTACGTTTGCCGGGAGAATTGCAGGCCTACGAAGCCGTAGCGGTTTATCCAAAGGTTCCCGCCTTCGTCGATTCGATCAGCGTGGACCGAGGATCCCTAGTGAAGTTCGGGCAACTGATGGCACGTCTGGTTGCACCGGAGTTGGCGTCCCAGCGCGCCGAAGCGCAGTCGAAGTTGCAAGCGGCGGAAGCACAACGGGTCGAAGCCGAAGCCAAACTGTCGTCGGACGACGGCACCTATCAGCGGCTGAAAGCGGCGTCGGCCACGCCGGGCGTTGTCGCGGGGAACGATTTGGAGATCGCGGAGAAAGCCGTGGAAGGCGACCGCGCGCGACTGGAAGGCGTTCGCAAGAGCACCCAGGCGGCGGAAGCCTCGCTGAAGTCGATTACGGAAATCGAAAGCTACCTGCAAATCCGGGCACCGTTTGATGGAGTCGTCACCGAGAGAAACGTGCACCCGGGCGCGTTGGTCGGGCCGAGCGGAGGAGCGGGCGGGCAGATGCCGCTTGTGCGGGTCGAGCAAACGGGACGGCTGCGATTGGTCGTCCCGGTTCCGGAGAAATACGCGGCGGACATCGTGAACGGCGCGACGGTGCAGTTCACGGTTCCGGCCTTCCCCAGTCTTACTTTTAGCGGAACGGTGGCGCGCATCGCCCGCTCGGTGGACGTCAAGACGAGAACGATGCCGGTGGAGCTGGACGTTCGCAACAAGGAGGGACGTCTCGCGTCGGGAATGTTCCCCGAAGTCCTATGGCCCGTTCACCGCACTGCTCCGACGCTGTTTGTTCCGACTTCCGCCGTGGCGCGCACAACGGAAGCCACCTTCGTCGTGCGCATTCGGAATGGCAATCCCGAGTGGGTCAACGTGCGCACGGGAGAGGTGGACGGAAAATTTGTCGAGGTGTTCGGCGGCCTGCAGGAGGGAGACGCAGTCGCCGCGCGCGGAACGGATGAGTTGCGGCCCGGGACCCGGGTGAATGCGCAGGTCGCAACTGCTGCGAAATGATCTTACCAGCCAAGAAAAGAAACGAGGGAGACTCATGTTGCGAAGAACTCATTGGTTGCTTTTCATTTGCGGTGTGGCTTTGCCGCTGACCGCCCGGAGCCAGGGAGTCAGCACTGCGGTTGTTGATGACGCGCTAGGCCGGTCGGGGCAGAAAGCGGGCGACGTCTACAAAATAGGCTTTCCAAGAACCGATTTGCATGTGACGGTACACGACCTGGCGATCAAGCCGGGTCTCGCGCTCGGTTCGTGGGCCGCCTTCACGGGCACCGACGAGAACGCCATGGTGATGGGCGATCTGGTGCTGCTCGAGGATGAACTGAATCCGGTAATGGACAAGCTGCGTAGCTCCGGATTTGAAATCACCGCCGTCCACAATCATCTGATCGACGAAACGCCGCACGTACTGTACATGCACTACATGGGCCACGGACCGGCCGCGCAGCTGGCCACGTCTCTGAAAGCGGCACTGAGCGTGTCGAAAACTCCACTGGAGAAACCCGCTCCTCCTGCAGAAGAAGCCACGCCTCCGGCCTGGGTGAATGCGGTGCAGGACGGCGTCGGGCGGAAAGGCACCTTCAAGGGAGGAGTACTTTCCTACGGAGTTGCTCGAAGCGACCAAATCACGATGGAAGGAATGACTGTGGCACCTGCGGCAGGAGTTGCAGAAGCGATCAATTTTCAGGCGGCCGACTCCGGTCAGGTGGCTACGACTGGCGACTTCGTGCTCACAGCGGCTGAGGTGAATCCCGTACTTTCGGAATTGCGCGCGCACCACATCGCCGTGAACGCGCTGCACAGCCACATGCTCACGGAACAGCCTCGCTTATTCTTTATGCATTTCTGGGCGGTGGGCGATCCGCAAACCGTTGGGGCTGGAATCAAAGCGGCCCTCGCGCGGGTAGCGGTCAAATAGCACAGCCCTGTTAGTGGGATAAAGATGCCCTTCGCGATCCCAAGCGTCCTCCGCGGCCTTCGGCTAGACGGGTGGCTAATTTTTCTCACCCGCTTCCTCCGCTTGTTTGCCTACGGGTCTTTGTCGGTCATCCTCGTCTTCTACCTTGTGAGTCTCGGCCTCAGTGAATCGCAGACCGGACTTCTGCTGAGCCTTACCCTGGCCGGTGATGTGGTGATTTCGTTGTTCCTGACCACGCGCGCCGACCGCATTGGACGGCGGCGGATGTTGATCGTGGGAGCAGTGTTGATGGCGGGAGCAGGCGTTGCATTCGCCTGCACCCGCAACTTCTTGTTTCTTGTCGTTGCCGGAACGATTGGCGTAATCAGTCCGAGCGGCCACGAAGTAGGGCCGTTCCTGTCGATCGAACAAGCGGCCCTCTCTCACATAGTGGCTCCCAAAGTGCGGACCGAAGTTTTCGCTTGGTACACGCTCGCCGGTTCGCTCGCTACCGCGCTCGGCGCGCTGTGCGCGGGAGCGGTGACGGAAGTGCTGCAGAAAGCTGGGACGGCTCCGGTCAGCAGCTACCGGGCCGTGGTTGTCGTCTACGCGGTGCTGGGCGTGATCCTTGCGCTTTTGTTCTTGCGGTTAACGCCCGAAACGGAAGTCCGCGAAACGCAAACAGGAGCCGCGCGAAACCCGCGGACCTTCTTTGGTGTAGGTCGCTCGCATCGTGTGGTGTTAAAGCTCTCCTGTCTCTTCGCGCTCGACTCGTTTGGGGGAGGTTTCGTGGTGCAAAGCTTCGCAGCGTATTGGTTCTATCTGCGGTTCGGCGTCAATCCAGCGACTTTGGGCGCGATTTTCTTCTGGGCCAACGTCTTCGCCGGAATCTCCGCCTTGTTCGCGTCGCGGCTCGCGGCCCGCATCGGACTTGTTAAAACGATGGTGGCCACCCATTTGCCTTCGAACGTCCTGCTGATTGTGGTTCCGCTAATGCCGACTCTTTCGTTGGCGGTCTTCGTTCTTCTCGTGCGATTCAGTATCAGTCAAATGGACGTTCCGACTAGACAGTCGTACACGATGGCAGTCGTAAGTCCGGAGGAGCGGTCCGCAGCGGCGGGCATCACGGGAGTGGCGCGAACGACCGGGGCGGCCATCAGCCCGCTTTTCGCTGGACTCCTTTTTGCGCGTTCTTCTTTAATTGATGTGCCTTTTTTCGTGGCGGGAGGATTGAAAATCATCTATGACCTGCTGCTCTACCGGGCCTTTGTGGCGGTTAGACCTCCCGAAGAAAACGCTGCAGGGGGCAACAATTGGATATCAACGGCGACGCGTCTCTTGTTGTGAACACCGACCGTTTGATCCTGCGGCAAGCCAACTTCAGGAGGGAAAGTTCTATGCGAAGGAAATATCGGCTCGTTGCGGGGATATTCGCCCTTGCGGCAGGCGCCGGGATTCATGGTCAAGCACCCACTCTGAAGATGTTGAAGGAATACGATCTGCCCGGTCCCCCGGGCAAAAGGTTCGACTACCTGACGATTGATACGGAAGATGGCTATCTCATCTCCGCACATCTGGCTGCAAACCAAACCTATGTCATCGACCTGCAGATAGACAAGGTTTTGGCCACGGTATCTGACACGCCCGGCGCAGAGGGGGTGGAATATGTTCCCGAATTCAAGAAGTTCTACACCTCAAATGCCGGTGACAACACCATCGGCGTTGTTGACATGAAGCAGATGAAGGTCGTCAAGACGTTGAAAACGGAGAGTAAGCCAGACGGAAGCACCTACGCAGCTCCCTTTCACAAGCTGTACGTGTCCGATGAAAGGGGAAAGGCGGAAGCAATTGTCGATGTGACTAAAGACGAGATCATCAAAACGCTCCCTTTCGACAGCGAGACAGGAATGCCTCAGTACGATCCGGTTGCACGCAAGGTCTACGTGAATCTCCAGGATGACAACGTTCTTGCGGTCATCGATCCCCAAAAGGACGAAGTCATCGCCAAGTATCCGGTTGGGCGGTGCAAAGGAAACCACGGCATGACGCTTGACCCGGAACATCACCGTGCTTTTCTTTCCTGTGAAGGAAACGAGCTCATGACGGTTTTCGATCTCGATAAGAATCAGCCCATCGCCTTTCTGCCCATGGCGGGAGGACCCGACGTAATCAAGATCGATCCAGGACTCAAGCGAATTTACGTGGCGTGTTCTAGCGGGGCGATTTCCGTCTTTCAGATGGACGACCCGGACCATTACCGGAAGCTCGAAGATGTCCCCGTTCAGAAAAAGGTTCACAGCTTGGCGGTCGATTTCGGGACGCACCGCGTCTACGCGCCTGAACAGGAGGCTGATGGAAAGCCTGTCGCGCGCATGGCCGTCTACGAGGTGGTCGGGAAACGATGATGCAATTCTGATGTTAGGGAATCGATGTGAACGACCAGGTCGGCACGGCGGGCCCTCGCTGGATTGGCGGAATGTGCCACGAGACGCGGCACCTCGGCCTGGCGCTTTGTTTTGCGATTTTCGTGACAGTCTTTTTGCTGCCGGTCACCCGTGCCCGCCAAACGCAACAGTCACAGGAGGACACCTTTTTCGCGAAAGCTGTTCGCGCGGAGCAGGCGCCGCGTCTGGACGGAACTCTGGACGACCCGCTCTGGCAGCTCGCTAAGCCGATAACGAATTTTCGACAGAAGGAGCCGCGCGAGGGGGAACCTGCGACGGAGAAGACGGAAGTTCGCATCCTGTATACGCGCCACGCGGTCTACTTTGGAATCCGTTGTTATGACTCCGAACCATCCAAGATCATCGCCACTGAACTCCGGCGAGACGTCAGTCAAGACCTGGACGATCATTTTGTAATCCTCATCGATTCCAACTTCAACCGCCGCGGAGGGTATGTGTTTGAAATCAACCCTCTCGGGACGCAAAGCGACGGGCTCATCGTCGAGGAGCAAGAAGGCGCGCAAGACACGGAATTCGATACGGGTTGGGACGGCGTGTGGGTGTCCGAGGCCAAGATTGGAGAAAACGGCTGGACCGCAACCATTGAGATTCCATTTACAACACTGAATTTCACGAAATCGAGTGACGTAGTCTGGGGACTCAACTTCAAGCGGTTTATTCGTCGCAAGAATGAGGAAGACCTGTGGGCTGCCTATCGGCGAACGTTCGGGATCACCAAGGTTTCCGAATCTGGCGAACTCACCGGGATTACCGACATCGGAAGCGGAAGGCTCTTTATCATAAAGCCCTACGGTTTGGTGCAATATGACAAAGTGACCGGTCAGAATCCCGCTTTCCCACTAACAGGTGGCGTCGACATCAAATACGGAATTCGTTCCAACCTCGTCCTCAACCTCACGGGAAACACAGACTTCTCGTCGACCGAAGTGGATCAGGAGCACGTAAACCTGACGCCGTTCCCCATATACGTTCCAGAGAAGCGGCAATTCTTCTTAGAAAATGCGGGTGTCTTCAACTTCGCGCTGGGTGATCAGGACCTGCTGTTTTTCAGCCGCCAGATTGGAATCGACTCAGTTACCGGCCAGCAGGTGCCTATCAACGGCGGGGCACGACTGACGGGTAGCTTCGGCCGGACGGAATTTGGAGTGATGGATGTAGACACCCGGTCAAGCGGTCCAAATCCCTATGCGAACTATGCCGTGGCACGAATGAAGGAATCCCTATGGGGCGGTTCGTATATCGGAGTCATGGGAATCGACAAACGATCTGGAGATATAGAAGACAGTTTCAATCAAACCGGTGGAGTGGACACTCGCCTGGTGTTCTTCAAAAACTGGGTTTTCGACGGCCATCTGGCCGGAACAAATTCGCCGGGGCATCCGAGTGGTAACAGCGACGTGGGAGG
>Ga0306921_10004361_pt1 | contig 14526 bp, 23 predicted proteins | sample sta12Cox44000080_FD_203760 | JGI IMG/M metagenome (GOLD analysis project Ga0306921, IMG submission 203760) | Lab enrichment of tropical soil microbial communities from Luquillo Experimental Forest, Puerto Rico - statoxic.12C.oxic.44.000.080 (v2)... | ecosystem: Environmental > Terrestrial >...
AGGTCCGGCGCTCTACCGGTGCCGGACCTTCCTTCTCCGCCTCACCCGCGCTACCCAAACCTCACCGGTGCGCAGACAGCAAATCTACCTACGCGTTACCCTACCCACCGCAAACAGCGAGGAGGCTCATCAAATGATCTCCGATTGTGTTAACTCACTTCTGTCAGTTATACCGGTCAAAGAACCAAACAAGTAGTACATTGGAGTATTTCACACAAGATCGAGGTGTAGCAAAAGGGAAGACTTTTGTGCACACACTTTATTAATTGATCAAACGTGGCGCTTCCGCTGCTTGCGGCTACGCCCGGTCACTCCCCGCATGCGGGGAGTGAACGGACGGAACTAGCCGCGTGGATGCATATTGGTTCGACGCGGCCGAGCGACCGGCCGAATTATTCCGCGGCGGCGATGCGTTCGTGGCGAGTCGGCGCCGACGCCATCCGCGTTGCGAGATCGGCGGGTTTGGTCCAGGCGAGATATTCGGCCGCATACTCGGGCGGCAGGACCTCGACCATCTGCTCGTTCTCGACCCACACCTCAATCACGTGAAAAGGACCGCGGTTGCAGTCGAAGCAGTGCCAACCTTCGCGCGTGGCGATAGCTTTTACTTTGTCCGCGTCGGTTGTGACGCTCAGCGCGAAATGGGTCGGGGCAAACTGGCGCGGCTCTTTTCTGACAAAACCGCCGCCTACCTCGCCACCCGGACGCAATTCGGTTCCCGCTGGATAAACCTCGACGCCCGAGCCGTGGTCGTCGAGCTGGAGAGCGAAAAAGCTGCCGGGGTTGGGCGGGAACGGTACCGCGTTGCCGCCCATGATTTCGGCCAGAACCGCGGCGACGTGCTGCGGGTCGCGCGCAGCGATCGACAGATGATGGATCATGGCTCCCTCGCGAGTTTGTCGGTGATCAATAAGATGGTGAGCTTTCCGATGCGACAAGGGACCCGAGCGCGTTACTGAAGCACGAAACCGGGTTCGGGGGTGAACAGCTCCTGCGGTTGGGCCACGCCGCGCAAGCCATAACGCCCGACCGACACCACGCGGGCACGTGTCGTTGCATCGAGAGCCCCGAGCAAGCACACCCACAGCAACACATCGCGCTCGACCGAGCGGCTCATCGCCCGAATGCGGCTGACTTCGTTGACCGCCGGGCCGATGACGGTGAAATCAAGATTAAGCTCCTTGCCGTGAACGCAGCGCGACGGGCATCGTTCTTTGATCAGGACGAAACCGGCGGCGGCCGTTTCTGCGACGGAGGATTGCGCGGTGCTATATGTGGACATACCGGCTCCGAGTGACATAGCGGCTCTGGCCACCTTTCGCGGCGAGGGTTGTGTCTCGATCTACTTGCGCACAACACCGGTGACCCCGCAGGCGCAGGGCGACCCCATCGAGCTGAAGAACCTCGCGAGACGCGCCGCGGAGCAGCTGCAGGCGGCCGGAATTGACAAGCGGAGCTGTGCCGCCGTCGCCGAGCAGCTCGATGATCTCGTCGATGACAACGAGTTCTGGCGCTTCCAGGCCCATAGCCTGGCGATCTTTGTTACTCCTCAGAACCTGCGGACATTTCGCTTGCCCAATGCGCTTCAGCCGCTCGTGATCGTCTCCGACCGATTTCATGTGAAGCCGCTGCTGCGGAGCGTCAGCTTCCCACAATCCTGCTATGTCCTCGCCCTGGCGCAAAAATCGGTTCGGGTCGTTGAGGTCTCGCCCGATCTGCCGTCGACAGCAATCCATGTCGCAGGCATGCCCGAAGATGCGGGTCGAGCCGTCCAGGGCGCAGGCGAGGCCAGCGACTGGCCGAGATCACCGCGCCCGCGATTGCGGGCCGCGGCGGTGCCGCGGGGGGCGGGCGCATTCAGGACGCCGAGGGGCAGAAGGTGCTGTTGCGCCAATTTGCCCGCCAGGTTGACAAGGCGCTGCGGCCGGTAGTCACGGGAAGCGGCCTTCCGTTGGTGCTGGCAGCGGCCGAGCCGTTGGCGTCCACTTATCGATCGGTGAATAGCTACCCGCACCTGGCCGCAGCCGCGATCGAGGGCAACCCGGAAGCGATAACCGAGGCACAACTTGGCGAACGGGCACGCGCAGTTTTGGATGGAATCTACCGCGATGAGCTCACTGCGTGGCGGACCCTTTTCGAGACTCGCGCCAATCAGGGCCGCGCGACCACCGACATTGCTCAGGCGGCCCGGGCGGCGACCGCTGGCGCGATAGACTCGATGCTTATGGATATCGACGAAACCCTTTACGGCCGGATCGCGGAGGACGGCGCTGTCGTTTTTGCCGAGCAGCCAACGATAACCAACTACGACTTGGTCGATGAGATCGCGACTCGGGTGATTACAACCGGGGGCCGCGTCATCGGGGTTCGAAAGGCCGAAATTCCTCGGACCGCGGCGCTTGCGGCGATATTGCGCTATCCTGTCTGACTCAAGGCGTTTATTTGGTCCCCCTCCCCTTGCGGGTGCCGGGCGCAGTGCTGCGCGGCACCCTGCCCGTACGCTCGGAGCCGGCCAAAAAGAGCGGCCAAAATATCCCGAAAAATCGTTGCCGGACAACAATAGCTGAGCGGATGGTGGAAACGCTAGCGGAGCCGCCCCTTTATCGGGGATCAGGTCGGCTGCTTAAGCCACGACTAGGCCGCCCGCAGCGGGACCTGCAGGTTTCGTCGAGGTTGGTCGAAGATTATTCCGATTTTCCAATGGGTTCTGATTTTTGAGCAGTCGGTCAATCATCGACGCGGACCGCGATGGTGGCCGCAAATTGGCGCGGCTGCGTGAGGGTGCGTGGTCTAAGCTGCGCTAGCATTTCGGTCCCTTGACACCTTTGCGCGCGCTCCGGGAACCTGATCGCTGGCGATCCTTGGCGCCGGTGAACATCTGGGATGGGAGATAGCCGTGGCTGTAAAGATCGACCGGATCCAGCCCGCGGGCATGAATGTCCGCATGCAACAGGGAAAACCCGCCTATTCGCACGTCGTAACGGTCACCGGCTCGGCTAAGATGATCTATATCGCCGGCCAACTGGCACGCGACGTAGACGGCAACATCGTCGGCCCGGGCGACATGCGGGTGCAGCTCGAACAGACTTTCAAGAACCTCGACGCCTGCCTCAAAGCCGCCGGCGCCACCTGGGCCGATGTGGTCAAGACTAACACCTTCGTCACCGACTACCAGGCGTTCTCGCAGTGCTCGGACGTGCGCATGCGGTATTTTGGGGTGGGCAGTCCGACAAGCACAACGATCCAGATCAGCGGCCTCGCCCAGCCCGAGGCGATGGTCGAGATCGAGATGATCGCGGCCGTGGAGCATTAGCGCGCGCTCGGTCACGGCATGCGACAGAGGCGGCGATCCGCTCGGGCGACTCGGCCAGCCCCAACGACCTCGTCGGAGCGGTGCTGTCTCTCGTCGCGTTAGGTAACCGGCAGCACGGTAACAGTGGACGGCGGCCATCTGGCAATTGAAGAGGCGCGAATGACCGGGACGGGGCAGGTCCGGCGACCAACACGGAGGACCCCGGTCGTCTTTCTCCAGCCGGAGCCGCCCTCGGTGCTGGCAACGCCACCCTGAACAGTACCGCCCGTCGCGCAGCACGTCCGGCCCGCCGCCACCGAGTTCACCACCCGATCCCGAAGATCGTGCGGACCCGCATCCGCCCCGATGAAGCCGCGATTTTTCAACGCCTTTTGCGGCAGTTCTCAGCTAAAATCAAAAGCTTGAGGCTGGGATCGAATGGCCCGCGGTGGCGGGACCGATCGGCAGGGGATCGCTGCGCGTCCGGGAGGAGCACATGGTCAGCGCGAGTCCGGATTTTGATGCTGTTGTCATCGGCGCCGGGTTCTCCGGTATGTACATGCTGAAGGCGCTGCGCGACCGGCTCGGGCTCAAGGTGCCGGTGTACGAGGCCGGAGAAACCGTCGGTGGCACCTGGTACTGGAACCGCTATCCCGGAGCCCGGTGCGATTCCGAGGCCTACGGTATTGCTTTACCTGGGACAAAGAGCTGCTGCAGGAATGGGAATGGTCGGAGCGCTATCCGGAGCAGCCGGAAATCCTGCGCTATCTGGAACACGTTGCCGCAACGGGTCCGCCGGCTCCATGCCGCTCCTGAGCATGCCCAGGTCGGCGTAGACGCCCGACCAATATCCGTGCCGGCGACACTGAGGACATTGGGGATCGTTCCGCGCTACCTCACGCTGCACAGTGCGCTCTTAGCTTCCTGTTTTCGTTGCTGCATCGGCGGTGTAGCGAAGCTCGCCAGTTTGTCGACTTTCGCTCCGCGTCTTTCTTTCCCCCGCCGGCGGCATGGAGCCGGCGGACCCGTTGACTTAGAAGTTAACAGATCCCGAGCCTCGCGCGCGCACGCGCGCATGATAGGCGGGAATTTCAGCCCTTGCAGCAGCGCCAGCAAATTTTCGCAAACTCGTGCAGAAACCTCTGTTTGGTCGTTCATCGCACCTCGCTCCGGGCACCACATCAAGACTACCCAACCAAACGGCTATCCGCGCCCTCAAAATATACTTAGCATCCGGCAGCTTCGATGGCGCCAGGCGTCTCGCCCGAACAACACCGTAGGAGCCGATGGTTTGCATGACTCTGCGCTGGAGGAAGCCGGATTCGAACTTTTCGTCCCTCTCGGGATCAGTGCCGCTCCGAGCTGGTGGAACGGTGCGCGAATTGGGCGTGGCCTCAGGTTCCCTCCGACCCTGATCGCCCTCGCCGACGAGGTGATCGAATAAACAAGGCGATGCGGCTGCTGACCGCGCCAAAAGATACTTCCAATGTCGACGCGGACGGGTGGGTGCAAGAGGCACGGCTCCTCGGCAGCGTCAGACTTCGCGATTTTTGCTTATAGCCAACCCATCTCTGGGTGACGCAGAAACGAATTGCCGAGCTGGCGACGGTGCAGCCTTCCTGGGTGTGCCGCGCCGTCCTTGTCGGCACCTGGTGCGCGGCGGCGGATTGATGGCCTCTACACCGACCTCGCTGACGCCCGCACCGCGGCGATGATCACCGGCTGCGAGGCAGCGGCATTGCGCACCCGGCTCGCGCTGCTGACCGACAAGCGGCAAACGGCCGTGGCGGCGGTGGTTCCAGTGAGGGCCGTATTATACAGCAGCGCCCAGCTACGCTGCGGATCTCATTGACTTTTTTAACCAAGGCCGCGCCTCGATACGCCGGGATTTGGGGTGAGATGCGTCGGTGTTTGATGGCGGTGTTGTGGCCTCTTTATCCGGCGAGTCACCGAATCTTCTATCTCTGCCCAGCAGTTCGCGGAGCCTCTCGCGACCCCGCGACAAACGCGAGCGCACCGTGCCGACCGGCACACCGAGGATTTGCGCGACACTCTCGTAGTCCAAGCCTTCAAGGCCTACCAGCAAGAGTACCTCGCGCTGCTCAGCAGAAAGCCGGGCAAGCGCCCGATCGAGCTCGAACAGCTGTCGCCGCGCCGTAGGATCGGTGGTAGCCACCATGGTCGAGTCTATGTGCTCGATGTCGACCGACACTCCCTCACGCGCCTCCCGCCGCACCGTATTGACGTATTGATTGTGCAGAATGGTGAAAAGCCAGGCGCGGATATCCGTTCCGGGCTGCCACAGATGAAGCTTCGTGAACGCCCGTAGCAGCGTGTCCTGCACAAGATCATCCGCCCGGTCGCTGGCTCGCATGAGCGCTCGTGCATAGCGACGCAATCGAGGGATCTCTTGCTCGACCAAACAGTAAAGCTCCGACATTCGCTCTATCCGCTACACCCCGCGATCCGGGGCTGATAGGCAAGAACCTATTCGGCCGATGTAACCCCATGATGAACGACATAGCTCAAATCTGTAAAAATTTGTAATGGTGGTGTTAATACCTCACAAGATACAATCTGTTTAAGTCTGTTACATTGAGAGCAATTAGTGATTACGCACCTTTGAAAAATTTGGCAGCATCTAATATTCGATAAGAGTACGTAGATACTTGTAAGACTGTTGAATACTGCGACTCGAAATCTTTGATAGGTGTCGACTATGAGAGCAATCTTGATCCCGGCGACAATTGCCCTGGCAATAACTGCGGTCGCGTCGAGCTCGATCCCGGCATCGGCAGCCGGCTGCCTGAAAGGTGCGGTAATCGGCGGAGTGGCGGGGCATTATGCCGGCCATCATGGACTCCTAGACAAGGAGCGGCCTTTACGCGGATGGCAGCTTTACGGCCTGGCAGCAGTGCCGCTACGGTTATAGAATTCGCTGTTTTTGGCACAATGGTGCCCGGAGGCGCGGCAAACCGAAGTCGCGATTTCTGCTTCCGCAGGACGGTCGTCGACGACGCGCGCAGCTGGTTTTGGTCGGCCGTTACGGAGGCCAGACATGAAGTTCGCAAACCGCAGCGACGCCGGCCGTCGTCTTGCCGGCAAGCTGATGCATCTCAAGGAACGACAGCCGGCGGTCTTGGCGTTGCCACGCGGCGGCGTTGCCATCGGATTCGAGATTGCCCAGGCGCTTGGCGCACCGCTCGATATCGTGCTCGTGCGCAAAATCGGGGTGCCTTGGCAACCCGAACTCGCCGTTGGCGCAGTTACCGATGGAGCCACTCCCGAAACTTTCATCGACCGGGATCTTGCGGCCACTTTGGAGATACCCGAAAGTTATCTGCACGAAGAGACGACGCATCAGCTCGCTGAAATCGAACAGCGCCGGGAGATCTACTGTGCAGGCCGTCCGCGGCTCGAAATTATCGGGCGCGCCGCGATTGTCGTCGACGACGGCATCGCCACTGGGGCAACGATGCGGGTGGCATTGCAGGCCGTGCGTCGCCGTAGTCCTGTGCATCTGGTTCTGGCGGTGCCGGTGGCGCCGCCGGACACCCTGGCTGCGGTGGGCGAGGTGGCGGACGAGACTGTCTGCCTGGAGACGCCGGTCGGGCTTGAGGCAATCGGGTTCTATTATCGTGATTTCCATCAGATGACAGATGCGGAGGTGATCGACCTCCTCGCAAGGGCTCCGCTCCCGAATTGAGCTCAATCGGTACGTCCTCCGAGCTCAACTCTCGTTGGTCGGTGTCGCTCGGGATCTCGATTTCGGCGGCGTGACTGCCATTGGGAAAGGTGAACACATCCGAGCCGTCATAGGCGTCGGCGTCGAGCCCTGGTCATCCGGTAGGGCAGATTCGGGGTCGCGCACCGCTTCCGCGAGCGATGCCGTGCGCGCCGCCGGCGGTGAACCGTGCGGCGGCGAAGCTGACCTCGCTCGCATCGGCCTGCAGGCACGCGCTGTCCGTGAGCTGAACCGCAGCAGGTCGACCGGTGCGCTGACCCGTCCGAAGCAATCGGCCCAAGAAAAAGGGGCGACAACCAGCTTCACCACTTCCGCGTACTGGAAGTTCGAATCCACCCCCCTCCAGCGGTGAGTCAACAAACTTTCGGTTCCTCTCAAGACGGCGCCCGTTGATGGCGCCGATCGTCCATTGCGACGCCAAGGCCGGTTCGCGCGCCCTCGATGTCATGCGCTGGGGCCTCGCGGGCTAGCCCTTGCGCCAAACGGTCGCGAGCCAGGGTTGTTGATGCCGCGGCCGCCCCGGCGGGCGGTAGTAATGGCCCGCCTCCACGAAGCCGGCCGAAGTGACGTAATCGCGCCAGGTGTCGAAATCGAAGAAGCAGGCATAGCGACCGTCGCTCAAGCCCTCCTCGTTGTTCCCCCTCGGATTTGAGGAGAACAGCACACCGCGCGGCTTCAGCGTTTTGAGCAGTTCCAGCAGAACCCTTGGCAATTCCTGGCTGGGAACATGAAACAACGATGCGTTTGCAAAAATGCCGTCAAAGCGACTCTCGGGCAATTTCATCGACAGAAAATCCTGATGGTAGACCTCGCATTGCGAATGCGAGCGCGCCATGGCGACGAATTGCCGAGATCCGTCGAGCCCCACGGCTTCGTGCCCCAAGGATCGGAAGTGACTGAGATCACGGCCGGGTCCACAACCAAGATCAAGGATGGAAAAAGGAGGCTCGCCCTCTATCGCATTAAGGAGTGCCGCGTAATTTTGGCTGACATCGTGGTGTCGCGTGCCGTCCCAGAAAGCCCGGGCGAACCGATCGTAATACGCGATCGTCGTGTCTGAGACCCGCTGGACCTGATCCGCGTCATACCGTCCGGAGGTGCGGCTCATCGACCTGAAGGTCCCATTCATGACCATCCTTCAGGGGCCGTTCCGGCGGGTGCGACGGCATCGCGAAATAGCCGAGCTTCATGGTCGTACCCTCCCTTTTGCCGGCTAGCTGCTTTCTGGGGCGGCTGTGGCGGTGCGCGCGAGCCTATGGGTACGCCCCTTACAAGCGATCGGCCAAGTCTATTTCTTGAAACGTTAATTTGGTGAAGCGACGGCAATGCTGCTTCTGTCTAAGACCATCGAGGCCTTTCCAGGCCATACCCCTTTCTCGCCGCGTGCTGTGACCAGCCGAACCGGCGACGAAGGCCGCGCGATCCGGGAAACGAACGCCGTGCGTCGGGCGGCAGGCAGAAACCGGTGGCCGCATTCGCGGAACTGATGGTTCGAATCCGTCTCCCTCCAGCAGGGAGTCTGCAAACCTTAGGTTCCTGCGTCCACCCTCCCACGTCGAGAGACCCGTTCGGGTATTGGTCGTACGAGAGGGATCGATGGTTCGAATCCGGGCGAGGCGGCCAAGCTGGAAAGCGCTAAGCGAGCCGAGGAACTCGCTGCGGATGGCTATCTTGCCAGTGTGGCGGTCGGGCTGCGGATCATCGACGCCACCGGTCCACTCGCGATCACGACACCTTGCGGGCCTGTGCATTAGGCGGCTGTTTGGGCGCGCGTTCACGCTTATCGAGTAATTCGTCCAACATCATTGCAGGGCGGCGCTTCTGAATCTCTTGCAGGATTTTCCATGTGTCCGCAGGGATTCGTTTGACCAGTTCGGCGATTGGCTGATAATCGACCATTTGAAACACCCCCTGCCTGTTATTCTCTTCCGCAGTATAGATTGAATCGTTTTTCTTGGTTAATACAACGGTTATAAATACTCGCTGTGCCGCATCGCTACGCGTCTTTTTTTTACCAAGAACTTGGCGGCAGTCTACGGTCCTCTCCGCATCCCCGCGGCATTCCCAAATCGCAAGGGCAGCGATCCGGTCCCTCTGACGAGGTAAATTGCTTCCCGTGGAGGTGAAGGGACCGGAGGTCGATTGAGGTGGTCTCGAAGAGGCCGGTCCCTTCTCGCTGCGGGACCAATGGTTCGAATCCATCTCCCTCCAGCAGACAGTCCGTCTCTGGCGGGATTTCTCCTTGCGGTATCGAAAAGCCGGCAGTAGCCGCGGGGTGCGCGGGCCCGGCCAGGCGGCACGGCCGGCAGAGACGCGCAGGGCTCGTCAACATCACGCCAACTGGCGGTAGTATCTCTGTCGGGCGCTATTCCAGTACCGCAGTGCCGGCTAGCGGTTCGCGACCGTGGTTGCACGGGTGCGCTGAGCGAGGTCGGGTTACCGACGTGACCAAGCTCTGAGTTCGGTCCGGCTCAGGCAAAGCCAAGCACGTTGCGCTGCTCGGGCCAGCCAAGTGGCAGACGTGAATGCGCTAGCAGCTTGTCTGCGGTCAGATCGCGCGGCTGACGGCCGTCGAGAATGGCTTCGGTGATGTCCGGGGCGAGATAGCTGAGGCGGACGAGCCGCGTAAAGTAAGAGGGGCTCACGCCTTGCCGCTTGGCAAGTGTGGCAAACGGCACGCCATCGCTGTCGAGGAGTGTGGCATTGAACCGGCGCGCCCTGATCAGCAGCTTAACGAGCCGTGCATCGGGTTTCGCGGTCGCAAACGGGTCGGTGCCATCGATCCGCATCGTGATCCCCCGCCCGGTGCGCCGCAGCTGGATCGGCACGGACAGAATCTGGGTTTGATCGTCGCTCGCGCTCGGCAATGGCGTCGCGACATCGAGGAGTGCACCGAGCCGTGCAGGCCGGAAATGGATGTCGATCTGATCGGCCCCGACATCAATGCGGTCGATCAGGGTGGTCAGGAAGGCACGCCGTCGTGTTCCGGGCAACTCGACCCAGCTTTTGCCGATTTCCGCGGCGCGCGCGATCAGCCGGCGCTGGGCTGGCGGATCGGAAAGCCGTGTCGCCTGGTAGATGCCACCGGGGTCGAGAAGCCATTGGCGCACTCGGTTGGTCACGAGATGCTCGACCTCCCCGGCTGGAATGCGCAGGGCGGTGGCGCTTTCGCGCTGATCTTCGGTGATCAGCGGGCGGGAGACATAGTAGCGGTGGCGCGTGCCCTTTTTGACCGCATAGCTCGGCGTCATCCGGCTGCCCTCGGCATCGAACAGCATCCTGGCGAGCAGGCTCGGTTGGTGAGTGCGTGTGCCAGCGTTGCGCTTGACGGTATTGCCGGCGAGCCGCATCTGAACCGCATCCCGCAGCGGCTGGTCGATGATTGGCGGGTGTTCGCCAGGATGGGATTGGCCCTTGTGAACGATCTCGCCGCGATAGGTGCGGTTCCGCAACATCAGGTAGAGCGCCCCGCGTGAGAATGGCTTGCCGCCGATCACTCGGCCCGCAACACTCGTCCACGACTTGCTCTTCCGTCCCTGGGCGTCGAGCTCCGCCTTCAACAACCGCACCGAGCTGAGTTCGGCATAGCGGCGAAAAATCGCGCGCACGAGTTCCGCCTCGTTGTCGACGATGACCAGCTTACGGTCCTGCACTCGATACCCGAGCGGCGGCACCCCGCCCATCCACATCCCCTTCTGTTTTGAGGCGGCGATCTTGTCGCGGATGCGCTCGCCGATGACCTCGCGCTCAAACTGCGCAAAGGACAACAGCACATTGGAGGGTCAGGCGCCCCATCGATGTCGTCGTGTTGAATTGCTGCGTGACCGAGACAAAGGAGGCGCCCCTGGTGTCGAGGATCTCGACGATCTTGGCGAAATCGGCGAGCGAGCGGGTCAGGCGGTCGATTTTGTAGACGACGACCGTGTCGATCCGTCCCGCCGCGATGTCGGCCAGCAGCCGTTGCAGAGCCGGCCGATCGATCGTCGCGCCGGAGAACCCGCCGTCGTCATAAACCGCGCGTAGGCACACCCAGCCTTCGTGACGTTGGCTGTTGATGAAGGCCTCGCAAGCCTCGCGCTGCGCCTGCAGCGAATTGAATTCCTGATCGAGCCCCTCCTCGGAGGATTTGCGGGTGTAGATGGCGCAGCGAACCCTTGCGTTCCGCCGTGTGCAGAGGCTCATTGGACGCGTCATCGGCCGATCTTGGCGCCTGCCAAAGCACGCGCGCGCGGGGTCAGGCCAAAGAACCGTGGACGCGACCAATGGGCCTCGGTGATCCGCTCGGCAATTGCCGTTAGCGACCGATAGAGCTGCCCCTCGTGCTCGAACCCGTCGTTGTGGACGAGGACAGTGTGCGTGTGTCCGCGCCACTGGCGCACCAGGGTCGTACCAGCCTTGAGCACGAGACCGGGATCGACGGCCTGCGTGGCTTTGTCTGACGCTCCGGCGAGGCTCTGCAGGCGGCGCCGCAGCGCCCGGCTCACGCTGCCATGGCGTCGTTCTTGCAGCTGATGGGCGAGGGCGCGGATCAGCAGATCGCGACTGAGCCCGAGCGGCGGTTCGGTGCGATGCAATTGGCGCCAGGCAACCCGTAGCTCCTGGGTCGACCGATTGGCCAGGCCGGCAATTTGGCGCTCGACCTCGGTGATGTCAGGGCGGCCCGGCCGATCGTGCCGATTGCCGTTCCGGTGGCGAACCGGCGAGAGCTCGCCAGCGTGCTCGCGAGCCGAAGCGTGGTAGATTGCCGATTTCATACGCTGGCCGGTCCGGCGACGCGGTAGACCCGGCCGCGTTGCTCTTTGGCCGAGGCAAGCGTGAGCCCGAGCCTCTTCCTTCAGGGTGCCGGAGAAGACACCGCGCACCGTATGGCGCTGCCACCCGGTGGCCCTTGCCACTTCATCCACAGTGGCGCCCTCGGGTCGCCGCAGCATCGCAATCACCTCGTCCTGCTTTGACGGCCGCTTGACGGCGGGGTCCGATTCCGGGTCCGGCAAGGCCTCGATCGCCGACCACAGCTGATCAATCAGCGCTGCACGATCGCCGACCTTCCTCCGCTTTTCGACACCAGGCAGAGCATTCCATAACGCCAGCAACCGCTTGCCGCTGAGCGGCGCCGCATGCAATTCCTCTTTTGACGCGACCGCAACCTCGCCGTCATTGATAGTGGCCGGGGCCTTGCGGCACAGCGTGATTCCGTCATTGCCGATGATGTAGATGCGCATGTGTGGGTTCTCCTGATTGACTCGGCGGCGGCTGTCGCCGGTGACCCACACTGACGCTCTCTTCGCGAGCCAAAGCCAGTCTATTCTGCATGATCTAATGGCATTGTTGGGCGAGAGCTCAACCCGGAATAGCTCGGACCCAGAACGCCGTTTCCGCTATACCAGCGGGTTCTCTAAATGATCAAACGCGCTCCTGACAATGTCCGCTAACTGGCGGTCGCCGCCAACTGATAATTCAAGGTCGCTCTCGCCCTAGCGGGATCGAACGCCAATGAGTGGACCTCGTTGAATGAGAGGACGCGGCGCGCAAATTGGCGCGCCAACGCTTCACTGCCCGGCCCGAAGACCCAATCGTCGGTGACCTCGAAGGTTCTCGGGTGGGCTCTAAAACGGACGGACACTCCGCCCCCGTAGTCAAGCGAGCCTCGCTCCGACATAGGGTCGAAGCTCACCGCTCGCGACCATGTCCTCGAGCTTCGCCGTAATGCGCGCGTCATCGGCGTCGAGCACATCGAAGACCTCATGCAACTTTCGCTGCCGTCGGTCAATCTCATAGATCATATATCCCAGAGCGAGTGCGCTCATAAAAATGGCGACGAAATCCGTCCATCTTTCCGGCATTATCTCCCTCCGGCTCCGTGGCTACTCGCCGATCTCGCGCGCCTCGTGATGCATGATGATGTCGATCGCGCCCGCTAGTCCCTCACGGCGAAGGTCTGTGCGAATTTCCGCTTCGAGATCGGCCGATTGGCGATGAGTGTTGAGAAAACGGACAAAGTTCTGCAAAGCCAGCAGCGCCTGCTGTGGCGTGCGCATAAGGCCGAGATGCAAACGGAAGCCGTGGAAGTCGGTAGTCCCGCTCTTGTCCATCGCCGCCAGGTCGTGCACGGCGATGGACGGCTCCCGGCCGATCCGCTCCGGGTGGTGACGGATGAACTCGATCGACTGCTCCCTGCTGAGGACGTAAATCGGCTTTCTGCAGATCGCGTATCAGTCCGAAATTCTCTTGCAGGACTTTGCGCGCAGGTGAATTCCAGCCCGAATCGATGATGAAAATGCGGAAACGCGGCACCGCCGCTTCGCTAGGGCGGGAGTCGAGAGTCCTCGTCGGCGCCTCGTACGAAGCCGACCCGGCAGCCGTCTCGCGTGGTGCGCGCGCTTCAGCTCTGGGCCGCTGCGACGACCCCGATCCTCGGGGAGCTCGCGCCATTAGCAAGTCTCCATAGTTCGATCACGAGCTGCAAAGTCCGGATGAAGGTCCAAATGACGACGGTGATAATCATTAGCGTTATCATCCCACGCCTCCTGTGTGCTTTTAGTAAATGCGAAGTCCACGGCGCTGTCAATCGGCGGCGAGCGCGCTATGATGCGGATGCCGGGCGTCGCCGTCCGATGCCGCCAGCGCCGTACGCGACGCGAGCTCGGCACCGAAGTCCGCTGGTCGCGTCTGTGAGCCGCCTTCGCGCAATAAGCCGTTCTGCCGCAGCTCCATCTCGATGATGTGCCGTCGCTCTGCTTCGAGCTGAGCGACCCTGCGCATCGACAGCGAACCATTGGCCAGTGCGCCCAAGCCGCAGCATTGTTGATCACCTCCGACGCCCGATGAGGTCTCCTGATTTGACCGACAGCGGGCGCCGCCGGTGACCCACTCACGCTCTCTCTGCCGACCAAAGCCAGTCTATTCTGGACAATCTTATGCAAATTATTGGGCCAGAGCTGAGAGCATGCAATGGCTCAGTCGAGGCAGCGCAGCGGACGGGTGGTCTGTGTATCATTGGTGGCCCACAGGTTGAGGTGGGTTCGTGTCGTATCTGCCGTCGGCGCGAGTTTCAGTCAGAAGTAGGCTGGTGCGCCGAGCTGACGGATCCCAGAACCACCGGACGCCAATGCCGGATCGCCTGGAAGGCCAGGCGGGGCGACGACCAGGAGGGAGGCCGTCAAGCGAGTTTTACCGCGTGACCCGAACCCGACTGGTTGACTGACAAGGGCCCGTCCTCAGCGCTCTGGATTGCCTGGTGACGCCGTGGAAGATCAGTCCCATCCCCATCGCAGCGACAAAGAAGCCCGCCAATGCGCGTCGCTGCGTCGATGCCGCGCGGGCCGATCCGGCCCACGATCCCGTGGGCATAGGCGAGGAGCAGATAAGTCCTGGCCATCGTCGCCAGGATGGCGAGGGTGATCCGCGGCCAAGGACAGCATCTGAGCCAATGGATGCCGCACGAGCGAGGTCAAGCCAAGTACCGTGGCGATCGCTCCGGGGCCGAACA
>Ga0306921_10004362_pt1 | contig 14526 bp, 13 predicted proteins | sample sta12Cox44000080_FD_203760 | JGI IMG/M metagenome (GOLD analysis project Ga0306921, IMG submission 203760) | Lab enrichment of tropical soil microbial communities from Luquillo Experimental Forest, Puerto Rico - statoxic.12C.oxic.44.000.080 (v2)... | ecosystem: Environmental > Terrestrial >...
ATCGGCAGGCAGCACGAGTTGTGGCAGGGCAGATCGCATGGTGCCGACGGCGTCAACGTTTGCGTCGCGTCCCGATTTCTGCGCCTCGGGCAGCGGCACGACCGTTTCCGGTCCCGATTTCTGCGCCTCGGACACCGTCGATGCTGTTTGGCTTATCAGGACAACCATGCCACATACGACCAGCAGTGAGATGGAAATAGGCACCAACCAGCTGTACCACCTCGGTCCTTTCGCTTGCAGCCGCCCTGTCGTCAGACCGCTACCCGAGCGCCGGTAGCCGATAAAATCCCCTGCCATGTAAACATTGCTCCAAAAGGTGTGGTTGCCTACAGAGCTGAAATCTGCGCTAACGGCGCGCAACACGTCGATCTGCTGCGCGACTATACGCGGCCCTTGGCGTCGATCCTTATGGTGTGCACGACCCTGAAGGTGCCGTACTCTTCCCTTCCGTTAGATCTGCGCTTGTAGGAATCGAGTTGCTGCGTGAGCACGCATTGTCCTCGAACCATCGCTGCTGAAGATGCTTGTGCGGTATACTTTCGCCTTCCAGGTCTATGGTCCTCTAATTATGAGTTAGGAGGCCGTGGATATGGGACACGAGCATTTCTGTTCCAACTGGCGGACACTGACAAGAACTTTACACAAAGCTTATGAGTGATCGGCAGATTCGGGTTCGAATCCTCCCACCCTGACGATGCAATCAGCTGCGAACCAGTCTCCGCACCAAATTCCCTGCTAACAGGGAAATTAACAGGGAATTTCGCAAAATCCGGCCATCCACCGCGATTTCCGTGTCGGATTAACGCACAGATTCAATAGCTTACAGGCGAATTCCTTTCGCGACGAACAGGGAATTTTCAAACGCGTATCAGGGAATTTTTTTCGAGGAACAGGGAAAGTTTAGTTGATCAACAGCGAAGCCGCTGAACCACGGCCCGACGCCACTTTGTGTCTCCATCCAGGACCTAACGCTTTAAGCGTCGTTAGCCGCCACATACGAAGACGTAGAACTGCGCACGTCACGGGCCGATCTTTAGGACAGGCCTCGGCCCGGGGCCTTTTTAGCGCTTTCGGTTGTCCAACTCTGGCAGGGAAAAGCTTTCCCAGCCCGGCACATCGGCCTCTTCCGGCCAGGTCTGGTCAAGCGGATACGTAGCGTCGATGCCGACAGCCGACGAAGTCAGGTGATGAGTCGGCACTCCCGGCGGCACCGGAATGGACGGATCGCAGCCGCCGCGCGGTAATTCATCCATCACGAAGACGTCGCGCTCCGGCTGGACGCGGAACGACATTGCCCATTCCACTTCGGCCGAATCATTCACGTCCACATCGGGGTCGACAGCGATGACCCATTTCGGCCGGATGTTGCTCGACATGGCGGCAAGGATCGCTTGACGCGCCTCGCCGGCAAAGCGCGGCTTCATCGCGATGACGACGTAATAGGACACACTGCTTGCGGCGCGCAGCGACACCCGCGTCACCGTTGGGAATTGCCGCTTGATCATCGCGTAGAAGGACGCTTCGAACGGGATCTGCTTGAGGATGTGATTCTCGGTCACCGGCTTCCCGGTGAGCAGGCCCTGGAAGATTGGATTGCGGCGATGGGTGATCGCGGTGATGCGCGCCGCCGGCTGGTCCTTCGCGGTGCCGTCGTAATAGCCGGTATGCTCGCCTAGGGGCCCTTCAGGATAAAGTTTGTCCTGATCGACTTCGAATTCGATCACCACCTCGGCGGTTGCTGGCACTTCGAGATCGACGGTCTTGCACTTGGCCAGATCGACCGACGCGTTGCGCAAGCCTCCCGCCACATGCCAATCGTCGGTGTCGTCCGAGACCTGTGCTTGGCAGGCATAGGCGATGACCGGATCGACGCCGATCACCAACGCGCCCTTGGCCGGCAATCCCAGCCGTTTGTGCTTGGCGAGATTCTTGCCCAGGCGGTGATGCGGTTCGGTGAGGAAGGACATCAGTTTGCCGTCTAGCACCATGAAACGGTAATGGCCGATATCGGTCACGCCGTTCTCGGGATCCTTCGACACGACGATGCCGGGCGTGATATAGGCGCCGCCGTCCTTCGGGCTGTAGACCGGCACGGGAAAGCGACGGATGTCGATGGCGTCGCCCGTGATGACATGTTCCTGGCAGGGCGCCTGGCCGCTGACGACCGAGGGCGGGACGCGCCGGCTTAAGCCGGCTACGACCTTGTCGAAGATGTTGTCGTTCGTCGCCTCGAAAGCTAGCAGCGCCTTGCCGCGCGTTGAATAGACGCCGCCGACCAGCGGAAATTCACTGCCGTTCTGCTTGAACATCAGCGCTGGACCCTGGCGCATGTTGCTTTGCTTCAGCGCCTTGCCCACATCGCTCAACGCGACCGGGCGGTCGATGTCGATCAGCTCGCCATGGCGTCGGAGCACGTCGAGAAATTCCCGGAAGTCCTGATATGCCATTCGCTTCCCCCTCCGTGGATAGGCTTGTTGCGGCTGCACAGCCGTTTGGCCTAAGGTCTACTCAAATACAAACAATAGCTTGGGAGGAAAAGGGGCTCGATCGATGACGATATGGAAGGTCGTTTTTCTCGGCGCTGTCTTGGCCTGCGCGGCGGGCGCCGGCGTGGCCGCCGCTGAGATGGAGAAGCTCAAGGTCGCCATCTCCTTCGCGGGTCTCTGGACTTCGTCGCAGCCGATCTTCTGCAAAGACCGCGGCGAATTTTCCAAGGCTGGACTCGTTGTGGACATAGTCGCGACGCGCGGGGGATCCGAGAACGTGCAGGCGGTTATCACCCGCGCCGTCGACATTGGCTATGGCGCGGGTTTGAGTGCGGTTCTGGCAGCGCAGATGCAGGGCGCCGATATCAAAATCATCGGCTCGGGCTTCATCGGCAACAGCGATTCATTCTTTTATGTGCCTGCCGATAGTCCGATCAAGACGATCGACGACTTGAAGGGCAAAAGCATCGCCTATTCGCGTCCAGGTGCGGTGTCCGAGGTATTGTTGCGCGATCTCAGCACCGAAAAGCATATCGAGTTCAAGACCGTCTCGGGCGGCGCGCTTGATGCGATCTTCACCATGACCATGACCCGGCAGATCGATGTCGGCATGGCGGTACCGCCGACGGCGGTGGATGCTCTGCGCAAGGGTGAGATTCGCATCGTCTTCGACGGCAATGCCGTCGAATCCCAGCGCGACGTCGTCAACCGCGTCACCATCGCCAACGGCGATTTCGTCAAGAACCGGCGCGCCGTCGGCACCAAATTTCTGACGGTGCTGCATGACTGCATCGATTGGATGTATGCCCATCAGGATGAGGCCGTAAAAATGTACGCGACACTGAATCATATCGACTCCGACATCGCCGCACGCTCCTTGGCCTTCTATCCGCGGGACAAGATGGAATTGTCGAAACTGACTGGCTTCCATGCGGCCGTCGAGCAGGCAGTTACCGACAGGTTCATCGAGCAGAAGCCGACCGATGCGCAGCTCAAGACCTTCGTCGACGTGCTCTGGACCGGTCCGGGCCAGCGAGGGGCGAACTGATCAAGTGGGAATGAACGGCATGGTCAGCGGTGATTCCGTTCTGACGCCGGACTTCAAAACGACGCCCTATTGGTGGGAGGAATCGCCGCGCCCGCCCGCCGCGCCAGACCCGTTGCCGGCGCAGGCCGATGTTGTGGTGGTCGGCTCGGGTTATACCGGCTTGTCTGCGTCGCTGACCTTGCTGCAGGCGGGCCGTCAGGTATTGGTTCTCGACGCCGAGAATCTCGGCGCGGGCGCCAGCTCCCGCAACGCCGGCTCGATGGGCCGCACCTTCCGGCACAATTTCTCCGAGCTGGCCGAAACGCGCGGCATTGACTTCGCGACTCGGGTCTACCGCGAGGTTCACGGCGCGTTCGACTTCGCTTATAGCCGGATCGAGAGCGAGGGCATCAAGTGCCATCTCGCACGACGCGGCCGCTTCACTGCGTTTATCGGTCCTACGCAATATGACGAGTCGGCGCGCGAGCTGGAGCTTCGGCAGAAGTATGTTTTCGGTCAGGACTACATGGTGCCGCGCGAGGCGCAGCGGCAGGAGATCGGCTTCGGTAACTATTTCGGCGGCATCGTCATTCCCGACGTCGCCTCGATCCATCCCGGCCTGTATCAGCTGGGCCTGCTGTCGTGCGTGAAGGCTGCCGGCGGCAACGCCATCGGCGGCACGCAGGTCCTGAACATCATCCACGAGGGCAAGGAATTTGCGGTCGTCACGCTGCGCGGCAGCGTGAAGGCGCGCGACGTGATCGTGGCGACCAACGGCTATACCGGCGGGCTAATGCGCTATCTCCAGCGGCGCGTCTTCCCGTTTCCGGCCTATATCATGGCGACGGAGCCTATCGGCGAAGAGCGCATCAAGCGGCTGCTGCCGACCCTGCGCGTGTTCCAGGAAAAGGCGGAGAACCCGTTCTTCCTGCGCCCGTCGCCGGATCTGACGCGGCTGGTCGTCGGCGGCCGCGCCGGCACCATCGTCACCAGCCTGACTCGCTTCGCCAAGACGTTGCACCGGCTGCTGGCCGCGCGGATTCCCGATCTCGCCGCGACGCGCATCTCGCACCTTTGGACCGGCAAGTGCTCCGGCACCTTCAGCATTTTCCCCGGCATCGGCGTCCATGACGGCGTGCATTACGCTATGGGCTATTGCTTCGCTGGCATCTCGATGGGCACCTATCTCGGCCATAAGATCGGCCTGCGCGTCGCCGGCAAGCCCGAGGCGGCGACGGTGTTCGACAATATCGAATTCGAGACGCGCTTCTGGCACCAGGGCTATCCCTGGTTCGTGCCCTTCGCCGCCGAGATGATGCTGGCGCAGGACCGCAAGGTCAGTCAGGGGTTCCCGATCTGATCAGGCGGCGCGGCGGTTTTGAAATGAGGAGGGAAAGGCGGCCATGGCGGTTGAGATCACCGAGGAGCAGATTCGTCCGCTGCTAGACCTCGATGAGGTGCGCGGCGCGGTGGAAGACGCGCTGCGGCTTTTTTCCCAAGGCAAGGCTACCCAACCGGTGCGCACAATGGTCAATGTGCAGGATCATGGCGGCTTTCTCGGCGCCACGCCGAGCTACGCCGGCGCGCTGGGGCTGAAAATCATCACCTTCTATCCGAACAACGCCAATAGCCGGCCCTATACCGGCATCCTCATGTTCAATCCGCGCGACGGAAAGCTACGCGCAACGCTCGAGGCCTCGTTCCTTTCTTCCGTCCGGACAGCTGCGGTGTCGGCATCGGCGGTGAATCTGCTGGCGCGCCGGAATGCTTCCGTGCTGGCGATGATCGGTGCCGGCGCATTGGCCCAGACGCATTTGCCGGCATTCAAACGAGTCAGGAACATCAAGGAGGTTCGCGTCTTCAGCAAGCAAGGCGGGCCTGAATTCGCGAAACAGCACGGCGTCACGCTCGCGCCTTCCGCTCAGCAGGCCATTGTAGGCGCCGACATCGTGCTGGCGGCGACGGATTCCCAAACCCCCGTGCTGGACGGCAAATGGCTCGCGCCGGGCGCGCTCGTCTGCAGTGTCGGCGCGCCGCGGCCGACCATGCGCGAGCTGGACGACGCGACCATCGCGCGGGCGGGGCGTCACATTTACGTCGAATCGCGCGAGGCCGCGCTCAAGGAATCCGGCGACGTCATCGAGGCCGGTCAGGTCGGAGCCGAGCTGGGCGAGGTTCTGAACGGCGTCCATCCGGGCCGCCAATCCGACGATGACATCATCATCTTTAAGTCGCTGGGAATGGCGGTCCAGGACGTAGCGGCGGCCGATCTGGTGTGCCGCAAGCTGGGAATTTAGCCTTAGGGATCGGCTAGTCGGTCCAAATTGACGAGAGCCGTCCTGATTACTATTATTTCAAGTAATAGCGATGGAGCGTGAGATGAAGGTTTCACAAGGCCACGAACGTCCCGTCGTGCGTGCCCTGCAGTTTCGCGCCGGAACCACCCATCTTCGCCATTTGCTGGATGGCGAGGTCGGCACGCGCGGGAATTTCATGCTCGGGATTTGGAAATCCGAGGGCGATTTCTTCTCGCCCCGCCATCGCCATAACTTCGAGCAATATCGCTACGTGCTCGATGGCGAGCTCAACTACAACCGCAACGGCAAGCTGACCAAGGGAATGCTCGGCTATTTCCCCGAAGGCGTGATGTACGGCCCACAATCGCAGGATCCGGACAAGTTCTCGCTCGCCCTGATCCTTCAGTTTGGTGGCACCAGCGGCAGCGGCTTCCTCTCGCAGCCCGAAGTCGACGCCGCGGAAGCGGAACTGAAGAAAGTCGGCGAGTTCGAGAAGGGCGTGTTCCGTCGTACGTCCGGAACCGGCAAGAAGAACATGGACGGCATGCAGGCGATCTGGGAGCACGTTAACGGGCGCCCGATGGTCTATCCGAAGCCGCACCTCATCAATCCGGCCTTCATGGACCCCGCCCATTACGAGTGGAGCAAGGTCGATGGCGCGTCGAACGTCGCCGAGAAATTGTTCGCCGTGTCTTCCGACCGTGGCGCTGAGTCCCGCATCGTCAAGTTCGAGGCAGGCGCCAGCCACGCCCTTCGCGGTCGCGCCGTTTACTACACGCTCTCGGGCAATGGCACGGTAGGCAGCGAGCCTCTCCGCGCCATGACCTCGTTTTATCTCGATACCGGCGAGTCCGTGGAGATCACCGCGCAGGAAACGGTGGAAATCCTGCAGCTCGGCATGCCGAAGCTCAGCGGGATGACGGCTTCGGTTGGCCAGGCCGCCGCTTAGCGATTGACCTCGACCGCGATAAAAAGGGGCGCCTCGTGGCGCCCCTTTTTGCTTGATCGGCAGGAAAGCCTTCTGGTCGTTATTTTCCCGTTGTATAGACGATGTCGACCAGATCCTTGACCTGATCCGGCGTCGGCGGTGCGCTGATGAATTTTGCATCGAGTGATTGCTTGACGACCTCGTCCCATCCAGCCATCGGGCCGAATGCCAGTGTCGAGCGCTTATAGAACGCCAAGGCTTTGGTTGCGGTCGGCGCGTCTACCTTATTCAGCATCCCGTACATCTTCGACGATTCATCCTCACGGGCGTAGGCCCAATCGATGCACCCATCAAGCACACGCATGAATTTTTCCAAAGTGGCTCTGTGATTCTTCACGAAATCGGCACTGGCGATAATGGTGCGCCCTGAGATGTTCCGTTGCGATTTCACGTCGTCGCCGGAGAATAGAACGCGGATGTCGCCTTTTGCCACCGAATCGAGCTGGTTCGGCAAGATCGAATAGCCGACATCGATCTGCTTGGTCATGACCATGGTGAAGGTCGCGTCCATAGCGCCGGTGGCGACGGCGTTGAAATCGATATGGCGCTCCGCCTTCAGGCCGAGCAGGACGCCTTCGCTGGCGCCGCCCGGACGCGGATACGCAACCGACTTTCCTTTTATGTCATCGATCGTCTTCAAGGGGCTATCGGCGCGGACATAGAAATACGTATCGTTCTGCCCGATAAATTCTGTGCTGACGATCTTTATCTTGGCGCCTTGCACGTAGGCAGCCAGAACCGAGTTCGTGCCCGGGGAATATCCGATGTCCATGCCCCCCGCCGTGACGGCCTGGACGTTTTCGGAGCCGCCGCGCGTGGAGATGACATCGACGTCAAGGCCGGCTTTGGAGAATTCGCCGCGATCCTTGCAGAAGGTCGGCTGCGACGTATCCCAAAGGCCGAGGAAGGTGGTCGCGACCTTGACCTTTTCCGTCGCTTGCGCATGAACCGCCGATCCACAGGCCGTGGCGGCGGCAAGGGCCACCAAGAACGAATAGCGTAGGTGTGGCATGATGTTCGCCCTGTGATTTATTGGCATCGTTTATGATCAGCATGACAAAAGCGCAAACAACAACCTACACAAACAAGTGAGTTTCGGGAAGTGGTTGCCCAGTTTGGCTGAAGATTCAAGCCGATAGTGTATTGGGCGCAGCGCGGCCCTGACTCTGGTTGGTCAAGGACAATGTCGTTCATCATCGGCTTCCGGCTGCACCAGGAATGGGAGGATCGGATGAGCAAGCAGGCGGCTATCGCGCGCATCGGCGGCGTGGAATTATCGCGCGCGATCAGTGAGACCGAGCGCCGCCAGCGCCGTGAATTATCGGCCGCGTTTCGGGTCGCCGCGTATCTCGGCTGGAATGGTGACACGCTCAATCACAGACTGAGCACAGGCTTACGCGGCTCGCCGGCTTTTCCCGATCGACAATTTCCACAAGGAGCGAGTAGGACACATCATGCTATCCCATGCTTAAGACTCCGACCGCGAGGCTATCGGAATATTCCCTTAGCGCGGGGTGCGGCATGATCGGCCATAGTCTCAGCCTTCAGAACGTGACCAAGCGTTTCGGCCATCTGACGGCGATCGACGGTATTTCCTTCGACGTGCGCCCGCGCGAATTCATCTCGGTGATCGGGCCCAGCGGCTGCGGCAAGTCGACCCTGTTCAACATCATCGGCGGCTTTCTCGGCGGTTACGAGGGCACGCTGCTGCTCGACGGGAAGGCCAAGGTCCCGCGCCGCTCCATCGGCATGGTGTTCCAGGAGGAATCGACCTTTCCCTGGCGCACCACGCTGCAGAACGTGGCTTTCCCGCTCGAGGTCGCCGGCGTGCCCAAGAAGGAGCGCGAAGCACGCGCGCGGGAGCTAATCAGCCTGGTCGGCCTGACCGGCTTCGAGAATAGTTATCCCGCCGAGATGTCGGGCGGCATGCGTCAGCGCACCGCCATCGCCCGGACCTTGGCTTTCGATCCGCAGGTCCTCCTAATGGACGAGCCTTTTGCCGCGCTGGACGACCAGACACGGCTGCTGGTGGGCGACAAGGTTCTGCAGATCCATCAGCAGCTCAACCAGACCTCGCTGCTCATCACCCACAACATCACCGAGGCCGTGCAGCTCAGCGACCGCGTGATCGTGATGACCTATCGCCCTGGCCGGGTGAAGCGCATCGTCGATATCGACCTGCCGCGGCCGCGCACCTCCGAGATCGTGGGCAGCGCGCGCTTCGGCGCACTGGTCGGCTCGATCTGGAACGACCTGCGCAAGGAAGCCAGCCGCGGCATGAGCGAGGCCGAGCAGCAAGGCAAGAGGGAAGCATAGTCATGAAACCGGATTCGGCACAGCCGAGCCAGAACAAGGTCATGGGCTGGGGCAGCGACGTCGTCGCCGAGATGCTGCGGCGGCTCGGAATCAAATATGTCTGCGTCAATCCGGGCTCGAGCTTCCGCGGCCTGCATGACAGCCTGGTCAACTATCTCGGCAATGACGATCCCAAGCTGATGCTGGCGCTTCACGAGCAAAGCGTCGTCGCCATCGCCCATGGCTATGCCAAGGTGGCAGGCGAGCCCATGGCCGTGGTCGTGCACAGCAATGTCGGGCTGATGTGCGGCTTGATGTCGGTGTTCAACGCCTGGTGCGACCGCGTGCCCATCCTGATGCTGGGCGCAACGGGCGCGGTGGACTCCGCCGTGCGGCGAAGCTGGATCGATTGGTCCCATACCTTCCGCGACCAGGGTGCGCTGGTGCGCCACTACGTCAAATGGGACGAGCAGCCGGCCTCGCCGCAAGCTGTGGTGGACAGCATGTTGCGCGCCTATCAGGCCGCCTGCACCGCGCCTTACGGCCCGTCTTATGTGATCCTTGACCGCCGACTGCAGGAAGATGTGTTGGCCAAACAGATTGTCATTCCCGATGTCGCGCGCTATGCGCCGCCGCTGCCGGGCGCGCCTTCCGAGGCCGCGGTGAGCCAGGCCGCGGCATGGCTTCATGCCGCCAAAAACCCCACCATCATGCTGGGCCGCGTCTCGACCAAGAGCGCGGATTGGGACGCGCGCATCCGCATGGCCGAGCTGCTCAACGCCCGTGTCATCACCGATATGCGCTCCGGCGCGTCCTTCCCGACAGCGCATCCGCTGCATGGCGGGCCGCACGACCTGTTCCTGTCGCCCAACGACAAGGAGATCCTCGCCAAATCCGACGTGGTGCTGAGCCTTGACTGGCCCGATCTGCAGGATTGCATGATCCAGGCGCGCGGCCCGGCGGTCGGTGGCGTGAAGATAATCCAGGTTTCGGTCGATGCTCGGGGACAAAACGGCTATAGCGGCGACCATCAGCGCCTTGCGGCGGTCGATCTCAACATCGCGGTGCCGCCCGACGCCATCCTCGCGCCGCTCATCGCCAAGCTCGAAGGCGAGCATCGCCGCCAGGCCAAGCCGTCGCCCAAGCTGACCGCTCCCACGGCGCCGAAGCCCGAATTGACGGACCAGTTGCCGACGCTCACCGATATCGGCCGCGCCTTCGCCTATCTGCGCAACGGGCGCAAGCTGACCCTGACTCGCGTGCCGCTTAACTGGCCGGCCGGCGCATATCAGCTTTTCGAGCCGCTGGATTATCTCGGTTATGACGGCGGCGGCGGGGTCGGCTCCGGCCCCGGCATGGCGGTGGGCGCGGCTCTCGCGCTTCAGGACGGGGGCAGCGACCGGATTGCCGTCGGCATCATGGGCGATGGCGAATTCCTGGGATCGGCCTCGGCGCTTTGGACCGCGGCGCATTACCAGATCCCGGTGCTGATCGTCGTTGGCAATAACCGCTCTTACTTCACCGACGAGATTCAGCAGGAGCTGGTGGCGAAGGAACGCAAGCGGCCGCCCGAAAACCGCTGGATCGGCCAGCGCATCGACGATCCGCCGGTCGACCTCGCCGGTTTGGCGCACGATTACGGCGTCGCGGCGGAAGGTCCGATTGAAAAGGCCAGCGATCTGTTCGCGGCGCTGGAGCGCGGCATTAAGGTGGTCGAAAGCGGCGAGCCCTATTTGGTCGATGTGCTGATCGACCCCACGCGCGGCGCCGCCTTCGACTGGCTGTCAGGTGCTTAGGCTTGGCGCGCGCATTCAACAGCGCGGTTAAAAGCCGCCGCCCGCTCGTTCCGCCGGCACTCGCCGGATTGCTCTTCCTCGCCTTGCTGCTCGCGCTAGTCGAGTTCGCCGTGCGCGCCGACATCATTCCGCGCTTGGTGGTGGCACGGCCGAGCGACGCCATCGCTGGGTTGGTGACGCTGCAGAACCGCGCCGATCTGCGCGACGGTTTCCTAATCACCTTCCGCATGACGGCGATCGCCATGGTGCTGGAGCTGCTGGTGGCGTTGCCCCTGGGCTATTTCCTGTTCCGGCGGCGGGATTTCGCTCTGGCTTATTCGGGCTGGCTGGCGGCGCTGTTCGCCGCGCCGGTCTTCCTGCTGTATCCGCTTTTCCTGGTAATCTTTGGCCGCAGCGAGATCACGCTGATCATCATGGGCTTCTTGCCCGGTGTGATTCCGTTAATTATCCAGGTTGAGCAAGGATTCCACGGCGTCTCCTCAACCCTGATCAATGTCGGGCGCAGCGTCGGCGTCACGGCCTGGCAGAATTTCTGGAAGATCATGATTCCGGCGGCCGCGCCGAGCATTTTCACGGGATTCCGCCTAGCGTTGATCTACACGCTGATCAACATCATCGCTATCGAATATCTGGTCGATATCGGCGGGCTTGGCCGCATCGTCGCCGACCGCTATTTCCGCTTCGACATTTCCGGCACCTACACCGCGATCACCGCCGTCGCGGCGATCAGCATACTGTTCAACTGGCTGATCGGCCGGCTCGAGCGCTGGGTGCGGCCGACATGAACCTCGCGCGCCGCGTTTTCTGGATCAAGCTGCTGACCATCCTGGTCCTGATGGGCCTGTGGGAAGGGCTATCGCGGTCGGGGCTGTTCTATAAAGGTGTTCTGCCCTCGACATGGATGGTGGTGCAGGCGATCGCGGGCGAGTTGGCCGACAGCGGTTTTTATCATGATCTCGGCATCACTCTGCTCGAGACCAGCGTCGGCTTCGTCGCCGGCGCGATTATCGCGTTGCTGTTCGCGTTGGTTCTCGGCACCAATGCCTATATCCGCAAGATGATCGAGCCCTATATCATCGCGATCGGCGGCACGCCGAAGATCATCTTCCTGCCGATCCTGTTCCTTATCTTCGGCTTGGGCATCGAATCCAAGATGGCCAAGGCGGCCCTATCGGCGTTTTTCCCCATCGTGCTGAGCGTCACCAGCGGCATCGTGCAGATTCCGCCGGTTCTGCTGCGCGTCGGCCGGGGGTTCGACCTGTCGCGCTGGCAAATGCTGACGAAGATCTATCTTCCAGCCGTGACCAATTCGCTTTTGACGGGTCTACAGCTCGGCATCGCCATGGCGATCATCGGCGTGCTATCGGCGGAAATAAGCTATGCCAATGCCGGTCTGGGCTACCGTCTCATCCGCGACGCCGACCAGTTCAAGATCTCGTCGGTCTATGCCATCATCATCCTGATCTTCACGGTGTCGGCGACCATCAATTTCGCCATTATCCGGCTGCAGCAGCGGTTAAACCGGCATGAACGAAGTCGCGAGGCGGCGGACGTGGTGCTGGTGCCCGTTGAATTAAAAAGGGATGCCTCCACTAGCGCCCTTCAATCCTGATGCGGCGAAGCTTACTTATTCGACATCGTGTAGATAACGTCCACCATGTCCTTGATCTGGTCTGCGGATTCTTTCCCGGTTAGCCATTGAAATCGACAATAATCTTGATTGGTCTGTCCGCCAGCAAATCCATAGAACGTGTTGACCTCTCCGGTGAATTCGAGCCGACTGATCTTGATGTAGGCTTTCCGCGTCACTTTTTTCCAAACTGAGTCCACCACCAACAATAGATTAGCGAGGGAGTAGCCATGACGATTGAACACAGTAACCCGACAGACCTGAGTCCGCCGCCGACCGGCGTCTATTCAAAGCCCACGATCAAAAAAATTGCCGATCTCAAAGGCAAGACCGTAAGCATCGGCGGCACAAAGGACGTCACGCTGATCTACATGGAAGCGTTTATCGGCTCGGCGGGATTAAAAGCAAGTGATCTCGATTTTGTCTACGCCAAGGCTACACAGGATCGATTGGCCGCGCTGCTCTCGGGCGGCGTTGACGCAGCTATCCTGTATCCACCGTCCACGTTCCGCGCCGGGGCAACGGGCTATACCTATCTCGGCGACATTGAACCCTATCTGAAGGATTTTCCTTTCACGGTCTGGGCTGCAAATACCGATTGGGTCGCAAAGAATCGCGAGGCGCTGCTGAGCTATGTCCGGGCATATAGTCGTGCAGTGCACTGGCTCTACGATCCCAAAAACAAGGATCAGGCGGTGGATATCCTGGTGAAATATTCCAAGCAGGATCGCAAGGATTCCGCCGATACCTATGACTACTTCGTTAGCAAGCTTCGCGCCTTCAGCGCCAATGGGCGGATTAGCTCGGAGAGCTACACACGCATGACCGACGCGCTTGTTCAATGGGGTGATCTCACCCGGCCGGTTCCGCCAGCATCGAAGTTCTTCGATTTGAGCTTTGTCGACGCCGCCTGGAAATAGCGACCGATTTCCTGGCGCTAGCCAGGCGATGCCGATAGCAACAAGGCGCTCCGCGATCGCTGTGCGAGCTTGAGGCGTGGTATCGACTGCCCTTCCCGTTCCATAACCTGTCATTCTGCGAATCGGCTCGTTTGCAGCCCGAACGGCAATCCTCACCGCGCGCTCCACTGATTAACTTTTTGCGCAAAGCTTATCAGTGATCCGTCATCTGGAAACGCCGAACGTCATTCTACATCTTTGATGCTCGAGCGGACGGAATTTCCGGCTATTCAGCCTTGACGCCGGCGGCGCGAATTATCTTCGCCCATTTCGCGGTATAGTCGGCGATGAAGTTGCCGAAATCGGCGGGCGAGCCCGCAAATGTCTCCGCGCCCAGATCGTTGAACCGGGACTTGAATTTGGGATCGGCAAGCCCGCCATTGATCGCACCATTGAGCTTGTCGATGATTTCCGCCGACGTGCCCCTTGGTGCGCCGACCCCTTGCCAGCCGATGCCCTCGTAGCCGGGCACGAACTCGCCTATGGGCGGAAGGTCCGGGAATAGTTGCGTTCGGGTCGCGCTCGTCACCGCCAGTGCCCGCACCGTACCAGCCTTGATTTGTTCGGCCCAGGTGACTCAGAGCCGAACATGACCTCAATGCGCCCGGCGATGAGTTCGGGTACGGCAGGGCCATCGCCGCGATAATGCACGGTAAGCATATCGACGCCAGTCATGGCCTTGAAAAGCTCCCCGTAAAGGTGCGGTGAGCTTCCCGGACCGGCCGATCCCATGTTGATCTTGCCGGGATTGACCTTCGCATAGGCGATGAACTCCGGAACGGTTCTCGCCGGAAATGCGGGATTGACGATCATCACATTGTAAGTTCTCACTGAGCTCGCAACCGGTGCGATGTCGCGGATGAAGTCGAACTTGAGGTTTGGATAGAGCGTTGCGTTCCATGCATTCGATGTGGAGGCTTCAAGCAGGGTATAGCCATCGGGATTTGCCCGCACGACCGCTTCAGTGGCGAGGTTGCTGCCAGCACCAGGTCGATTTTCGATAATGAATTGTTGGCCAAGTCGTCAGCAACCATCTGCCCGGTGAGCC
>Ga0306921_10004364_pt1 | contig 14526 bp, 13 predicted proteins | sample sta12Cox44000080_FD_203760 | JGI IMG/M metagenome (GOLD analysis project Ga0306921, IMG submission 203760) | Lab enrichment of tropical soil microbial communities from Luquillo Experimental Forest, Puerto Rico - statoxic.12C.oxic.44.000.080 (v2)... | ecosystem: Environmental > Terrestrial >...
GGCGAGCAAAGACCGCCCTTTTCCGGCGAAGACGTCCGACGAGTGAGACAGGCGCGGCCGCAGGTGTCGGAGCGCCGGGCGTGTCGGATCCTCGCGGTGGCCCGCAGCGGCGTGCGCCGGCGTGCCCGCCAAGCGCCTCGCCGCGGGGCGATCAACGAACCGCTGGCCGCCCGGATCGCCGACTTGATTCGACGCCATCCGACCTTCGGGTATCGGCGGCTCTGGGCGCTGTTGCGCTTTCGGGAGGGAACCCGCATTACGCCCAAACCCGTCTATCGCATCTGCCGACTCAAAGGCTGGTTCGGGCAGTGGCTAGCCAGAAGACATGGATCGAATGCGAAGGGATCGCCTACGACAGGCAGGCCTACCTGAGAGATGCGGACAGAACGATCTCGTCATCGAGAAGGCCCGGCGTCGACCACGTCGAGCCTGGTGCTGGTCTGGCCATCGCCGAGACCCACACAGTCGCATTTGACTGGTACGCCAGACTGGCGTTCGAACGCGGAGTCGGCGCTCCTTCCCACCCGAAGAGCTCTCCTTTCTGCTTCGCTCTCCTGCTCCTCGTTCGACATCGCACCGAAGACTTGTGGATAGGTGGCAAAGAGATAGCGCCACGCCCCACGTGTATCAAGGCTTGCAACGCTGATCATGTTCGCGTGATGATAGCGATAGTGTGACAAGACGCTCGGGATGAACACGACCTGTTTCTCCTGCGCGGCAAGGCGGACCCACAGCTCGTAGTCTTCCCATCCATAGAGCGCGGGTTCAGTGGCATAGAGCCCGATCTCTAGTAGCGATGATTTTCGGAATAGCGCCATCGCGTCGATATAAGGACCATGGGCGAGGGTCTCGGCACTGAACTGTTCATCGCTCAGAAGGATTGAGACCGAGCCAAATGTTCGAATCATTCCATACGCGGCGTCGGCGCTGCCCTGCTCGGCAGCCCTCACGTGATCCTCGATGCATCGCGGCAGCAGGTGGTTGTCCGCATCCAGGATGAAGATGAACTCGCCTCGAGCCAGCTTGACGCCTATATTCCTTGCTGCCGGCAGACCGACATTGTGCTGGAGCCCGACGAATTGCCAGGGTATTGAGGAGACATGCTCCAGCTCCTGGGTTATCTGGAGCGGCGAGCCATCCGACGATGCGTCGTCTACCACGACGATCTCCACTTGCTTTTGCGTTTGCCGAAGCACGCTGCCAATAGCTTGCGAAATGTACGACCCATAGTTGAAATTCGTGATGACTATACTTACCGAGCCAGACGAGGGAAGCATCGGCGACCTTAGCTCCGATACTTCAAGGACAACCCCCAGCTCGGGGCTGTACAGCTCTGGATGCCGCATCCGTGCCAGGTCTCGTTCAAGCATGCGCCGACTCTTGAGGGATTCGATGACGTAGCCTTTGAATCGTCTCTTCAGGTCCAGCGTGCGACGCTGTTCACGTTCGCGCGTTTTCCGATAGTCCCATTCCCGCGATCGCATGCGATGGACGAAGGCTCGGGCCTTCCCGTACATGACGTCCCCTGCCAGACGCCGGAAGCTATCTTTAAGAAACCCTTTCACTCTCTCGTCTCCTGGTCTCCGAGCCAGCTCGATCGTTCCGGATGGTCTCGCGTCACTGGCGCTTGCGTGAGGATGTCATCGTCCTCCTCAAGGTGCGCCATTTCGACCTGAGCTTTACGCTGAATGGAATTGACGCCAAACGTGGGCAGCCCCGTACGGCGACCTGCCACTCTTCCATCAGCGACGTATCGCGGGGGACGCGCTTGCGGGCTGCACGATTTGCGTGCCAAAGGGCTCCGAGCGCACGCTTCCAGAATTCATCGATCAGATCGATTGGTGGATGCCGGGTGTTGGCGACCGCGCGAAGCTCGGCGAAGAGCGGATGAAAAGCGTAGTCGTGAAGAATGAGCAATGGGTCGAGCACTGCGAATCGATATTGGCCCGCTTCTGTTTCTCTATGGTAACCGGAGGTCGAGAGCTCATGCACTCGGAATGTCGCGAGGGCCTCCGGAATGTGAACGGTTCCGGTGTTCGACGCAATCCTGGCCCAGAATTCGAAGTCGGATAGCATCCGGAGCTGTGGATTGAACCAGCCGAACCTTTCGAATACGCTACGGTGTAGTAGTACGGCCGACGGTTCGCCAAGGATGTTCCATATGGTGAGCGATTTGAGAGCTGCCTCACAAAAGTCCCGGGCTGACCAGTGGGTCGATTGGGCAAAGGCTGCATGGATCCGGGCTTTGTGCCTCAGATACTCGCCCTGGAGCTCGGTGGGAGTGCCAGCCTCGAAGAGGAAGTCACGGGCGCACGAAACGATAGGCACGTCGGTATCTCTCGCGACGGTGTACATGCATGCAATACACTCTGGCAGGATCAGGTCGTCCTGGAAGACGAACTTGATCCACTCTCCATGCGTCAAGGTGACGGAGTGGTTCCAGTTGCCGACCAAGCCGAGATTGTGACGGTTCGCGCAGACCCGGATCCTGGAATCGCGCCGGGCAAGATCGTTGGCGATTCGGAGGGTGTCGTCAGTAGAGCAATCATCGACGATAAGAACCTCGATATCAGAGGAGGTCTGTGCGAGGACGCTGTCGAGGCAAGCCGTGAGGTATCGCGCGCCATTGTAGGTTGGGATGCAGACGCTCACGGTAGGTGTCATGTCGAACGAGGCCCCGCGGAAAGAGGTGAACAAAGGTTACCACAAGGATGCATGGTTGACGTTAGCGCAAAAGATCGAGGAGAACGTCGATCAGGCGGCGCGCTTGTTCCTCCGTGGAGTACTTCTTGACCACAGATTCACGAGAACAGTCGCCCACGTCCCGCCGTCGGACCGGATCGCGCAGGGCGAGAAACGCGTTCCGTCCATGCTCGATGACGGCTTCATAGGAGGGTATCGGTCGTAGGCATCTAAGAGCTCTCCGAGTGCGTACCGCACATGTCGGCGTCAGCCTGGGCTCGGCGCCCCATGGCTCAAATGTTTTGGGGCACAAAAATTTTCGCCGAGGTCGATCCGGGCCGACGCGGCACGGGGACCCCGATCACGGGGGGTGCTCGCCCCCCTGGCGGCCAGGAGGGATCGCGGGCAGGCAGACGTGGGGACCGGCGGAGTGCCGGACCCGGCCGAAGCGGGTCGAATTTGGGTCGAACCCAGATCGAACTCTGGAGCAAACCGTATCATTCGGTCCGCGAGCATCATCTACGCTCACCGCACGGACCCCCGCATGAATAGCGGGCCAGAACGATCCTGAATCTTACCGAGTGCTAAGGGGTAACCCGCACCGGAGCACTTTAGAAGGCCGATGCTCTATCCAACTGAGCTACGGGCGCGCGCGCATTTACGATACACCAGCCTGACTCGGCCTCGACCCGGGATAGTTTCGGGATAGTTCGACGGCTGCGTTAAGCGGAACCAGCCGTTCGACAGCCTCCAAGAGGCGTGCCGAGCAAGGTGCGAGTACCGCTGCATCATAGCCAACGTCCGCCAGGCCACCAAAGGTCTGCACCGACCTGAGATCGACTCTCGCCATAGCGAGAAGCGAGGCAAAAGTGTGCCGATTCCAGTGCCACGTGCAGCCGTCCAGATGACTTGCGTCCTTACCCGCGTTTACGAGGGCCTTGCGGGCTCTCTCAACCGCCTTAGGATCTCCTGCGCATCAGCGAACCCGAACCTCCTGGTAGAGCATCCGAAGCGCAAGGCCGACAAACACGAGGCCCAACACGCTGGTGCCCACGTGGTCGAATCTGCCGCCGGGCGTGAACGCCCGACGTAGCGAGCCCGCTGCCCACGCTACCCCCACATTCACTGCCATCACGATAACCGTCAGGAGTACACCCAGCAGTGCGATCTGCAACGGTACCTCGTCTCCCTGCGCCGTGACGAATTGAGGAAGGAACAAGCTGAAGAAGAGCAGCGCCTTTGGATTGAGCAGATTGTTGATCAGCCCTCTCGAGAGCCAGCCATATGACGTCTCGCGACCGCTGGCCGTTCGTGTCTCGGAGGCTTCCTCGCTCCTACGCCTCGACTTGACGAGCATGCGTATCCCGATCCACATCAGATAGGCCGCTCCCACCAGCCGGACGGCGTCGGCGATGACTGGCATCCGCTGCATGAAGTGCCCCAGGCCGAAGGCCACCAAGGCCGTCTGAAGGAATCCGGCCACGGCGATGCCCACGGAACACCACACGCCTGCTCGGACTCCGCGCGCGAGCGCATGCGACACGATGAGCGCGAGATCTGGACCGGGGACGATTGCCAAAGCGAGCACGGCTAGCAAGAAGAGGGGAAGAACGGAAGGGTCGAGCATGAGCGCGCTTAGGGACCCGAGTGGGATTTCATAAGTCGCGAGCTACTTCACGCTCTCAACAATCTTCTCCACGGTGCGGACGAGCTCGGCCCCGATCTCATCCGCCCATCTCGCGTACACTGGACGAGTCTTGTCGCGGAATGCCTTGATGTCGGCCGGTGATAACCGAACCTCCTCCATTCCATAAATCCGCTGAAGAGTGTCGATGAGAGCTCCTTCTTGTCCCTCGCGGGCTTCCTTCTTCTGTACGGCCATGATCTCCTCGCCGATCTTTGACACAATCTTCCGATCCTCTGGGGTCAGACTCGCCCACGTCTTGGCACTGATGGCAAGGATGACCGGGTCGATCGCGTAATGCCATTGGGTAACGTACCGGTGCACCGACCACAGCTTGTAGGGGACGATGAGCGCGACCGGGTTCTCCTGTCCGTCCAGTGTCCCTTGTTGGAAGGCGATCTGGGCCTCGCCCCAGTTCATGCTGACCGGGTTCGCTCCGAGTACCTGGAAGATCTCGAGGAAGATCGGTACCCCGACTACGCGGACCCTCAGACCTTGGAGATCCTCTGGCCGGCGGATCGGTCGTTTCGAGTTTGTCAGTTCTCGGAAGCCGTTTTCGCCCCAGGCGATCGGGATGACGCCCTTCCGCTCGATCTCCTTGAACAGGCGTTTGCCGGGCTCGCCGGCTTGCACGGCATCCAGCGCCCGGTGGCTCGGGAACATAAAAGGCAAGGCGAAGAGATTCAGCTCCTTCACCTGAGGAGACCAGTTGATCGTCGACCCGATGGCGAAATCGGCTCCGCCCTGTTGCAGGAGGAGAAACTCGCTCGTCTGCTTGTCGGCGAAGAGCTGGCCGTCGAAATGGTTCTTGATATTGATGCGCGCCTGCGTTCTATGCCTCAGAGCATCCGCGAATCGCTTGGCAGCGCGGCCCCAGGCCGTGTCCTCGGCGACCACGACGGACATCTTGAACTCAGGTCTGTACTCGGCTGAAAGACCGGCAGGAAAGAGGCCGAGGAGGCAAATGATCACGGTAGCCTTCAAGACCATGCTCCGTCTTCCCCGGCAAACTTGTTCTTCCCGCGGTTGCCTGCTGGTCATGATCTCACCGGTTTCCTCCGCCCGGCAGCCCTTCTTGCGTGTGCGCGATTCCCTGATTGCATCTTCAAAGCGAGATGGCCAGGGCGCTCGGTCTTAGAATCCCGCCGTCGGTGCTGGGACGGGCTTCGGCTGTGCCTCGGCGGCGAACGACACGCCGAGAGCACTACCCGCGAACAGGGCCATGGACCGCCTGAGTTTTAGGACATCGGCAGCTAAGCGGTCTAGTATCGGGAACGGGATGCTCTCCTTGCGCTCGGATTGCAGGGAGTCTAGCAGAGACGGACGGAGCTCAACTCCGGAAAGTCGACGCCCAATACCCCTTGTGGCCGGGTGTAAGGGCATCTCCCGATTCATTGAATGCCCAGAGAGAGACATTGCGTGACTGCAAACCCCAAGCAACTCGCGCTACAAATTATTGAGGATCTCTGGAATCAGAAGACCCCGGCGCTGATTGACACCCTCTACGCTGCGAACTGTACTATCCACACGCCGGATGGGGTACTGCACGGACCCAGCGGCGCTACCCAGCTTTACACCGCCTACACCACAGCTTTTCCGGACACACACTACACCGTCGAAGACGTGGTCGCCGAAGGCGAGAGAGTGGTCATTCGGTTTACTTTTGCCGGGACGCACCGCGGCGACCTCCGCGGAATTGCCGCTACGGATAGATCGGTGGCCGTGGCGGGAATGGTGTTGTTCCGCTTTGCCAACGGCCAAGTGATCGAGCAGCGTGGCGTTTGGGACAGCCTCAGTGCGATGCAGCAGCTCGGGGTCGTCCAGGTATCGGGTAAACATACCGTGGTGAGCAGGGCAACACTCCCTGAGGAAGGTGGTTCGGGGCCGGGCGGGGCGGTTCCAGGTCGGGATAGTTTCGGGAGAGTTCGACAACACACTCAGGCTTATCCGGGAGTACGCCCAGCCACAAGTGGCGAGGGCGGTCATGTCAGCCGACCCCGCGTGCGAAATGCTCGGACGAGCAGGATACCTGGTGGAACAACTCCGAACCCCTCAGAGACGTTGAGGTCCGGTCAGCCCTCAGATCATCGATCTCCCATGGTCTCCGTGCAAGTATGAAAGATGGACGCTAGTAGGGGGATCTCGCGATCACAACCGGACGGGCACTGACCTAACGACCGACAGGGCGACCCAGCAGAGTGCCAATGGTTCTCAATTAGCCGATTTGAGCCGGAGCATTGAACTCTAAGCGCGTTAGGGAGTGGCTCGGCACAGCCAACGGGCTAGTCAAATCGGTGGTTGCGCTAGTTGGCGTGCTCGCCACCATCTTTGCGGCGACCACCAAGGCCTTCGAGCCGGTCGTCGATGTTCCGATGGCGCCTTCATGGGCGTCGCCCGCCGTCGCGGTCATCCTTATTGCGCTGCTCGGGTTGTGGCTCGAACGTAGCTTTCGTCGCTTCGCGCAAGCAAGTCGGCTTGAGCGGCCTGATGCCTTCAGGCTACGCCCGACCAACCCTGCCTCGCTGATGGGTCGCAATGAAGACCTGGTGAGGCTGATCACCTGTGTCAAGCATAAGCGCCTCGTGCTGATGGACGGCGAATCTGGATGCGGCAAGTCTGCTCTGGTCAGCGCCGGGCTGGTACCTTCACTGCGACAATCCGATGGCCTGCTGCCCATAGCAATCCGAGATTGGGGCGACGATTGGGTGCGCGGCCCGCTTTCGGCTGCCGTAGAGGCCATTTTCCATGCTGTGTCCCAGACGGAACGTGATCGCCTCGCCTGGACATCGTCGCCTGATCTAGCAGCAGATACGGACGCCTTGGTGGCCGATCTCGACGCACGGCTGAAGGCCGTCGTCGGCACCTTAGGTCGCCGCCCCTTGTTGATCGCCGATCAGTTCGACGATTACCGAGCGCGTCACTACGACCAATTCCTGGCTCAAGACGGCACATGGCTGGGCGCGACCGCCCTTGCCAGAGCCAACCGATTCTGGGAGCTGGTCAGCGCCGGGCTGAGCGAGGGCCGTTTGCATCTCCTCGTTGTGACTCGTGCAGATACTGCCGCTGGCCTGGCGTGCGTTCGCTTCCTCGGCGAGGATCAGACGGCCGTACTCACTCTGCCACGGGTCGAGATCGAATATCTGCGGCCGCGGACGATGCGCAGCCGGCGGTCGTCAGCAACCCAGCCGGTGGTTGGCACGATCTGCGCGAAAGTTTGGAGCGCGATCTGAAGGCAGAGGGCTCGATCCTCATGCAGCAGGTGCGCACCGTGCTGCTGGGCCTACGGCAATTGCCTCTGCTGACGCCCGAGTGCTACCGCGAGGCTGGTGGCCTTCACGGCGTCGAGACCTTGGTCATCTCGCGCGCCGTTCGCCGAGCCGGCGACATCATTGGCAGCGGCGAGGCGGGGGTTCGTGCCGCGCGCGCGCTCCTGGGGGCGCTCATTCAGCCGGGCGGCCCGAGCCAGCCGCCCAAGGCACGACGCGCGTCGCTTTCTGTCCTTTGCGATATCGCAGGGGGACAGTTCCCCGCCGAAACCATCCTTCGCACGTTGCAAGGCGATGAGGTAGTCCGCGACATCACCCGAAAGCCGACACGGCTGAACTGGACTCGTAGAGGCCTCTGGGCAACCGCTCTTTCTGCTCGTGTGCGGGCTAAATAGTCGCCTGTCGCCTTTCACAAGGAGTACCCGAGCGGGCGCTCCCCTTTCCAGCCGAGAATGCAGAGCCGCAGGGCATGGGTGCCCACCAATTATGAGGCCGAGTCGTTGGAGGCTCCAACGCCCGCCCCAGGAGGCAGTGTCAGGAAGTCGCGCGCGAGTGTCCGTCAGCGGGAGATCGGCTGTCGATAGGTTGACAGGTCCACGTCACTTCGATGCCAGGAGGACACCACCCACAGACGGACGATGCCGACTGTCATGGCCGGCAGTGAACGCTCGGCGCTGATTTTCGGTCCTCGGGGGACGGTCAACGACGCCCGACGGCGTAGGGGGACACTAGGCCTATGCCCTCGCGGGGTCGGCACCGTTCGTGCACCTGCGCTCAGCTTTCGACGGGGCGCCCGCCACTTCTCCTGTATCTTCCCGTGGACCCGAAAGGAGGTTTCGCGATGAACGATGTGAAGCGGAGCCAGCGAAGGCCGGTCGGCCAGGGCGGTTTCACTCTCATAGAACTGCTCATCGTGGTGGCCATCACCAGCATCGTGGCCGCCCTTGCCGGGCCGCTCTACTCACCGTCGGCGATGCGGGGAGCTACGTGCGCGTGAGCGCAATCAGGCTGGCAGTGGTGGTGTTGTGCTTAGCGCTACTCGGCGCCGCAGTTAGCCCTTGGACCCACGATTGGCTTCTGACGGTGCAGGCCAGGCGGCTCGCCGACCAATTTGGCGGCAACGACGAAGCGGATGCGGTATTGCGCGTTTGGCGCTCGCCCCCGCACCTCCGACAACGCGTGCATGACCTGGTGCGCGCGGACGAAGCTCTGCTCGCGCGCACCGTCCGAAGCAATTGGCCTTTTGCGCACGCTGGCCTTGAACCTCCTCGTGTGCGAGAGGCGGCGGCGGCTGTGCGCGCACGGCTGGAGCGAGAGAAGGATCCCGCGATGGCTGGCAAGCTCGCGTGGGTCTACGCGGCCGTGGTGGCGCGACTGAACGACGCGGCCGACGTGAAGGCGGCGGCGGCCACGCTGCGGGCACGACTGGAGCGAGAGCGGGATCTTGGGGTCGCTGGCGCCCTCGCGTCGGCCTACGCGGCCGTGGCGGGGCGGCTGACCGACAGGGTGGACTTGAAGGCGGAGGCGGCGGCTGTGCGAGCGCGGCTGGAGCGCGAGCAGGATCCCCGGATCGCTGGCAAGCTCGCGGGGGTCTACACGACCATGGTGGCGCGGCTAACCGATGCGACGGACGTGAAGGCGGCGGCAGCCACTCTGCGGGTGCGGCTGGAGCGGGATCCCGGAGTCGCTGGCATCGCGGCGGCCTACGCGGCTGTGGCGATGCGGTTGAACGATGCGGCAGACGTGAAGGCGGCGGCGGCCACTCTGCGGGCGCGGCTGGAGCACGAGCAGAAGCCGTGGATCGTTGAGGAGCTCGCGCGGGCCTACGCGGCCGTGGCGGGGCGGCTGACCGACGCGGCGGACGTGAAGGCGGCGGTGGCGACTTTGCGGGCATGGCTGGAGCGCGAGCGAGATCCCTGGATGCCTGGCGGGCTCGCAGGGGCCTACGCGGCCGTGGTGGGGCGGCTGACCGACGCGGACGTGAAAGCGGAGGCCGCAACTCTGCAGGCTCGGCTGGAGCGCGAGCAGGATCCCGGGATCGCTGCCAGGCTCGGGTTGACCTACGCGGCCGTGGCGGGGCGGCTGACCGACGCGGCGGACGTGAAGGCGGCGGCGGCCACTCTGCGGGCGCGGCTGGAGCACGAGCAGAAGCCGTGGATCGTTGAGGAGCTCGCGCGCGCCTACGCGGCCGTGGCGGGGCGGCTGACCGACGCGGCGGAGATGAAGGCGGCGGCGGCCACTCTGCGGGCGCGGCTGGAGCAAGAGCGGGAACCCGGGACGGCTCGTAAGCTTGCGGGGGCCTACGCGACCGTGGGAGCGCGACTGAGCGATGCAGCGGACGTGCAGGCCGTGGCGGCCACTCTGCGGGCGCGGTTGGAACAAGCGCGGGATCCCTGGATGGCCGGCGAGCTCGCGGGGACCTACGCGAGCGTAGCAGGCCTCACAGTTGAACGTGCGGACGCCAAGGACCGCTCAGCCTTGGTCTTGGACATCCTCGTGTTGGCCGGCCATCCCTTCGTCTTGGATGCTTCGCCTTTGCTTTCCGCTCTGAAACCTGCGACGGGGGAAGATTTCGGCGCAAACGTCGGTGCCGCCGTGCACTGGGCCCAGCAAACCTACGACATCACGCCGGACCGGCTGCGCCCGCCACCTTTTCAGAGCTGGCCCTCGTTCACTGGTTCACATTCGTAACATCAACCTGAACACCGACAGACGGCCCTGCGATCAGCCCTCGTCTGCTAGACTCCCACGAGCCGCTCCAACCGGGAGGTGCCTATGAAGAAGCTCGTCGCGGTGATTGTCGGGGTCGCAGTGCTGCCGACCTTCGCCCCAGTGGCCCAAGCCCAGGGCCTGGAAGAAGTCTTTCGCCAGGTCAACCCGTCCGTCGTCGTGGTCAGAGCCAAGGGACGTGACGTCGGCGCCGGTGGCATCATCCGCTTCACCGAAACAGGTTCGGGCGTGTTGATCTCCGCCGGCGGCAGGGTGATGACGGCCGCTCACGTCGTCAACGGCATGGACGAGATCACCGTCGAAGGCATCGCCAGTGAGGTCGTGCGAGCGCAAATCATCTCGTCCGATGCCGGCGCCGATGTGTCGCTCCTGCAGCTCGAGCGTGTCACAGCGGCCATGCGGGTGGCGAAGATAGGCGACTCCGACACGGTGCGGATCGGCCAGCAAGTCGTGGTCATCGGTGCCCCCTACGGGCTCTCCCATTCCATGAGCGCCGGCTGGATCAGCGCCCGCTGGCCGCCCAACACCATTTTTCGCGACATGCCCCTGGCGGAGTTCTTCCAGACCACGGCGACGATCAACACGGGCAACTCCGGCGGCCCCATGTTCAACATGGCGAGCGAGGTCATCGCCATCGTCAGCCAGAACATATCGAAATCAGGCGGCAGCGAGGGGCTGGGTTTTGTCGTGTCGATCAAATCCGCGCAGAAGCTCCTGATCGAGCGGAAGAGGTTCTGGAGCGCCTTCCAAGGCGTCCTGCTCACCGGCGAGCTCGCGGCAATGTTCAACGTCCCTGCGCCAGCCGGGTTCCTCGTTAAGACGGTCGCCCAGGGCTCGACGGCGTGGGACATGGGCGTGCAGGGGGGCGACCGCCTCGTCACCGTCGGCGGGAAAGAGATTGCCGTCGGCGGCGACATCATCCTCTCGGTCGACGGCATTCCCGTTGTCTCTGAGGACAATATCGAGAAGATCCGCAACAAGCTGGCCTCCGTGCCGGCGGGCACGCCGTTCAAGATAAGCGTGCTTCGCGGCGGCAAGGTGATCGAGCTCGCCGGGAAGACCAAAGGGGAACTCGTCAAGTTCTAGAGCACGCCCCGCCTCTGGCACCCCTGGCTCCGCATCCACCGCGTCCTGCGCGTGATGCTGCACACCCACTGGCGCGCGGAGGCGTGGGCCGTGGTGCAGAGTCGAGTTCAAGCGGGCGCTCGCGGTGCGGAGCGAGATCCGGCGCGCGGGCTGGTTCAACTAGCCTCAATCGCTGGCATTGGCTCCTAGAGGCTCCGAGACCGGCCGGTGTCTGAGTGTGGCAGATTACGTCATGGTGGGGAGGCCCGCGGATGGGGCGCCCGCCGCCGGAGGGTTCTAGAGTTGCCTACGCTCCTTGAACATGACGGTGCCGCAGGCCGCGTCCAAGTAGCGGGCTCTCCATGAGCCCTGCCGCCAGGCGGATTCCGTTCCGTGTGGCCATCGTCACGGCCGTCGTGGGCCTGCTCGTCGTGACTTCGGGCTTCCTTCTCATCTACGTCCTCTCGACCGGCGCCCAGAGCATGAACAGGCTCAAGCGCGAGTACCTGGATCAGATCGCGGACACCTCGGTGCGCGAGGTCGCGCGGATGCCCCAGACCGCCGCGCAGGTGCTGCGGGTCCAGCGCTACCGTATCGAAACTGGGTTCTATCAGCTGAGGGACCCCATGAGCGTCGCGCAAGGCTTAGCCGGTGCCCTGCAGACCGATCCCGACATCCTGTGGGTGAGCTACTCCGAGGCCGCGACCGGCCGCTTCATCGGGGCGAATCGGATCACGCGCGACGAGGTTATCCTGAATCTCTCCGATCCCAAGGTCGACGGCGGCGTGCCGCGCGAGTACCGCGCCGATTCCGGCGCGGCGTATGTGCGGATGCCGCCTCTCACCCAGCCGTACGAGCCGCGGACGCGCGACTGGTATGTGCGCGGCGCGGCGGCCGCGGGCAAGGTCGTGTGGACGCCGCCCTACACCTTCAACGAAGGCGTGCGGGGAATCACCGCGGCGATGGCCGTGCTGGATCGCGAGTCGCAGGTGCAGGGCGTGCTGACGGTCGACTTCGGCCTGGCCGGCCTGCAGACATTTCTCGGTCGTATCAAGATCGGGCGCCGCGGCGTCGTCGCGCTGTTCGACAGCCAGGGCGCGCTACTGACCGGCACCGCGAGCGCCAGGACCGAAGCGGCGGCGAGCGTGATCGAGAACCTCCGGCGCGGCGCTCGTCCGATGGAGGACGCGGTCCATCACGCGGAGACGCGTGTCGGCGGCGAAACATGGGATGTCGCCGCCCGGTCGCTCGTGCTCGCGCCCGGTCTCGAGTGGACAGTCGCGGCGGCGCTTCCCGACCGCGATTTCATGGGGAAGATCTACGCCGGACGCCGTCGCGCGGTTCTGGTCGTGCTGGTGTTCCTGGCGGTCGCCGTTGTCGTCGGGTACCTCCTCGCCAGCAGGATGGCGCGCTCGCTCGGGCGAGCGACACGTTCCCTCGATCGCGCCGCACGCTTCGAACTCGACCCCGTGTCCGACGGGCGATCGAGGATCCGCGAGGTCGCCCAGCTCGAGGATGCGGTCGGCCGGGTCACCGCCAGCCTGAATTCGTTCTCCCGCTACGCGCCAGAAGAGATCGTCCGCGACGTCGTGCTGAGCGGCCGTGAAGCGATCCTCTCGGGCGAGCGCCGCGACGTGACCGTCCTCTTCTCGGACCTGCGCGGCTTCACCGCGTTCGCCGAGCAGATCCGTCCCGAAGAGGTCGTGGCCATCCTCAACGACCACTTCGAGCTGTTGGTCGGCGCCATCGTGCAGCACCGCGGCTTCGTGGTGGACTTCCTGGGCGACGCCGTCTTCGCCGTGTTCGGCGCGCCCGAGCGGGCGACCGATCACGTCGAGCAAGCGGTGGCGTGCGCCATCGAGATCCAACGCGCCCGCGCCACCCGCAACACGGCTAATCGCGCGCGCGGCTGGCCACCGCTCGAGATGGGTGTGGGCATCGACACCGGCTCGGCCGTCGTCGGCAACATGGGCTCGGCCCGCCGCATCAAGTACGGGGTGGTCGGGCACATCGTCAACACGGCGGCGCGGATCGAGACCCTGACCGTCGGCGGTCAGGCGCTGGTCTCGGACGCCGTGCGGCGGGCGCTCGGTGACCGGCTGATGGCCGACGGACCGATGGAGGCCGAGAGCAAGGGCGTCGGCGCCACCATGCTCATCTGGGAGGTGTTGGCCCTCCGAGGCGAGACGGTGCTGGTGCTCCCGTCCGCGGTGCACGAGCTGCCGGTGCTATCCCGCTCGCTCGACGCCACCGTGCGCGTCTATCTGGGCAAACAGCTCGACAAGCAGAGCCACACGGCTCGCGTGCACCGCCTCGGCGCCGGCGGCGTGGAGCTCGTCTCGCAGGCGCCGCTCGCGCTCTTCTCCGCGGTCAACGTGCACCTGTCCGATCTCGCCGGATCGAGTACGACCGATGGGATCGACGGCAAAGTGGTCGCGCTGTCCGAGCACGACGGCGTGCCGAGCGCGGTGGTGCGCTTCACCGGCCTCGGCTGGGACGCGCGCGACCGGCTCGAGGCCCTGGCGCGCGTTGCAGGACGAGCGGCAGCGTCCGGGCCTCCTGCGTAGCCGCAGTCAACGACCGGGGGCGCGCGTCACGGCCTCCACGTCGGACCCCGTGTTGTGCAGATGGAAAGACAGCCGCACGGCGCCGGCCCGGATCGATGCCCTGACGTTCGCGGCGCGCAGGCGATCGAGACCCGTGGCGGTCGCCACCGTGACGATCGCCGAGTCGCCGCTCGGCAGACGGAGCCGCGCACGCAGTGCGTTCGCGAGGCCTGTGGCATCGGCTCTTCCGGGGTTCTGTGGCATCGGCTCTTCGGGGGTTCCGGGGGAGCGCTGTCAGAGTCTGGCAGATTACGAGACCGGTCGCGCAAGCACGAGGCGGCCTCCGTTGGTAGGGTCCAGTATTAGCCGTCGCTCTTGGTGCCAAGCTGGTGCCAAAGGCAGGCGGTGCACCGCGTATCATCCGGACATGGGCGTCATGCGGAAGCGTCGCCAGATTGCTCGGTTGGGTTCTCTTGGTCCTGCTGAGGTTGCTTCGAGTCTGGATTCGTAATCGGTAGGTCGCGAGTTCCACGCATTGCAGCCTGACCGGAGG
>Ga0306921_10004368_pt1 | contig 14520 bp, 12 predicted proteins | sample sta12Cox44000080_FD_203760 | JGI IMG/M metagenome (GOLD analysis project Ga0306921, IMG submission 203760) | Lab enrichment of tropical soil microbial communities from Luquillo Experimental Forest, Puerto Rico - statoxic.12C.oxic.44.000.080 (v2)... | ecosystem: Environmental > Terrestrial >...
GTTCAACGGCTATCGAGTGCGCCGCGACAGGCCGAAAGTCGCCCCGGCAGGATAGGTCCAATAAGCCTCGACGTGAAGCAAATGGGGGAGCGCAGTGCGGGAAATCCGCACGCTGCGTTCGACGTGGCGGGGGCTGGAAACGTGGCACGGCATCGGCCTAAACCGGCGCGCCAGTCCTCGACCCTACCTGCGAGCGCCCGGCGGTGCGATTCCGCCGGCGACTCACCTGATCCACGATAAAGGGCAGTTCCGCTAGAGTTTCCACCATCCGCTCAGCTATTGTTGTCCGGCAACGATTTTTCGGGATATTTTTTGGCCGCTCTTTTTGGCCGGCTCCGAGCGGTTAAGGGACAATCGCCGCATGACGGATGCGGCTCATAACCAGCATTCGGAAACCCGCCGTCCGAGCGATCGCGACCGCATCGGAGCAACCGGGCCAGCCGGTTCCAGCCCGCCCGTCCAGAAGTATTGCGCTGAGATGATGTCGGTGTCGGTTGCGGAGATCCAGAAAGATCGTTGTCGGACAACCGTAGCTGAGCCGATTGAGGGAAACGCGAGCGGAACTGCCCTGTATCGGTGATCAGGTCGTCTGCCTAAGCCACGACCAGGCCGCATTCGGGCCGCCGTGCCCTTTACCGGCCGGTAACCCTGTGCCCACATACTACGACCCGGCGATAGGCGGGTTATTCCAGCGGCGCCCCACTCATCGTGCATCTTTACCCTCCGGCCGTCGGCGAGGGGGCCCGTCGCGTCAGCGAGGTGAGGGTAAGCTCGGTGCCGTAGCTCATGCCCACCCCCCATATTCAACCTGGCGTCAAGGTTCGGGTCGGCCCAGCCGGCATCATCGGCGCGCTTGGACCCGCGATGCAATCATATTCCCGTTAACAACTGCAATCATATAATCCCCGTTAACAATTGTGTCCTTTTGCGTCCCAGCCAGGAGGCGGGAGGCCCATCGACGACCTCGTCGGCGCCACCCTTTTCCCGGCAGAAGCGCCCGCCACGCCTGTGGAATGTGCTCGATATTCTCACGGAATAAACCCGGTCCCCAGGAGTCTTAGTACAGAAAGGCCGGCCCGGGTCGCAACCCGGTTCCGTGGGATGCTTCTGGGCGCCCGAATCGTCATGGGCAAGAAGAAGGCATGACAAGTGAGCTGGGAGGGGTTTGGGTCGTGGTTTCCCGGCGGTCGCTGTTGCAGGGCTCCACAGCCGCTGTCGGGTTTCTGGCTACTGGCCGTTATCCGGCCGAGGCGCAGCCCAAGATCTCAAAGATCGCCGTCAATCACCAGGATCACCCGGACGGCGACGAGCGATGCGACAACTGTATCCAGTTTCAACCGCCCGATGCCTGCAAGGTGGTCGAAGGCTCGATCAGCCCGCAGGGATTCTGCCGCATTTTCGTACCGAAGCGTACGCCGACCTAGGTCGCAGGCATTCAAATGATCGGAGGCGTCGCCTGGCTCTGCGAGTAACGCCGACCTGCTGTATTACCGTAGTGGCCATGGTTGCGCTTGCGGCGCTGCTTGGCGCTGGCTTCCTCTCGCGACCGGCGGCTTCATTGCCGCTCTACGCGCGGCAGACCGGTCAGCCCTGCGCGACCTGCCATACTGCTTTTTGGGAGCTTAACCCGTTCGGCCGACGCTTCAAGCTGGGCGGCTACACATTGGGCGGCGGGGATTGGAAGGGCCCGCCGTTCGCGGTGACGCTCCAGGCACCGACTTATACCCATACCGAGGCCGGACAGACCGGGGGAGCCGCACCGCATTTCGGCCCCAACAACAACTTTGCCTTCCAACAGGTGAGCCTGTTTACCGGCGGCAGAATCACCGACAACCTCGGCGCGTTCATCCAGGGGACCTATGATGGTGTTTTCCGCAGTTTCGCTTGGGATAATGTAGATATACGGTTCGCGAATTCGGTCAACGTCGATGGTCACAATCTGCTGTGGGGGGTAACGGCCAACAACAGCCCGACAGTCCAGGACGTCTGGAACACGACACCCGTATGGAGCTTTCCCTTTATCAGGTCGGAGTTGGCGCCGACGCCGACCGCCAAAACCTTCATCGATCTTGTCTATGCGCAACAAGTCGCCGGCCTCACCGGTTATGCCTTCTTGGACGACCTGTTCTATCTGGAGTTTGGCGGCTATCGGCCGTTGTCGAACAATACGCAAAAAGCCCTCGGCATCAATCCGACAGGGCAGAGCCCGATCAACGGCGTTGCCCCCTACTGGCGGGTTGCGGTCGAGCCGAATTTTGGCGACCACTCATGGGAAGTCGGTACCTTTGGGCTAGCATCAAAGGTCTTTCCGATTGGGCTGTCGGGCGCGGGCACCGACTCCTTCACAGATATTGGGATCGATACCCAGTATCAATATCTCGGTGATCCGCACACTGTTACTGCCCGCGTCGCCTGGATTCACGAGAATCATAACACGAGCGCGAGCCAGACGCTCGGGCTCGCCGACAATTCCAACAACCAGCTGCGGTTCCTGAATGCTACGCTTTCCTATATCTATGATAAAACCTGGAGCTTCACGGGGGGGCGAATGTCGATCGGCGGCACTCCGGATGCGACGCTCTATGGCACCTTTACCGGAAGCCCGAACAGCGCCAACTGGATCAGCGAGATTGCCTATCTGCCGTTCATGCGTGGCGGCCCATCGTTTTGGCCATGGCTGAATGCACGCATCGGGTTGCAGTATATCAGATGGGACAAGTTTGACGGTGCCAGTACGAATTTCAATGGTGCCGGGCGAAACGCGCACGCCAATAATACGATCTTCGGGTACGTCTGGATCGCGTTCTGATCGTCTTCCTGTCCGAATAACATATTTGTCATTGGGGCCAAAACGGAGCACGATGCATATTATCAGCGTGACGACGATCCACTTAATAGGGATCGATCAAATCGGCGTTTGAGACGAGCCCGAATGTCGGCTCATGACCGCCTCGGTCGACCAATGGCGGAGAAAACGATTGACAGCTTCCCGCCAACTGAGCCGAGCCCGACGGTTATTGCGAACGGCAGTATGGGGGCATGAGCCGTCATCGGATGTCGATCTGAGCAACAACCGCGACGGGTGAGATTGCTGGTCTATTGCCGAACACCGCGCAGCGTGAACCCCTACCCCTGGTATTCTTCGGCTGGGCGGGGTTGACCTTCGCTCCGCGCGCACGAGTGGCGTTAGAAGGCCAGCCGAACTCGGTTTGATCCTATACAAAAAGCGTCGGCGGACTGTGAGCCAGGTGCGCCACCCCGCACTGACCGAGCTGTCGTTATCGAGAGCGCCAGGCTCGCCCGTGAGGTCTCGCGTTAACCTGTTCAGAAATTCTGCGCCGCCCGGCAACTGGCAAGTATAACCATCTCGCAGAGGCTGTAAAGGTACCATCCTAACTCCACCCCCGGTCTTAGATCACTTTCGTTATCCATAAGTCACAACAGAGTTGCTAGATAGTTCGTAATATAGTAACCATAATTGCTTTTAACTACTTTTTTAGGAGGTTTGTTTTAGGACAGTAAATCAATAGATGGAGCATTTCAATGGCAACGATCAAAGCCAATGGTGGTGCGGCGAGCCTTCTTAGAACAGGCTATTCCGGACAGCCTTTCCCGACATGGCTAGTGCACGATTGTTAAGAACAGAGATTACACGCGTACGACGTCTTGTCGCCCCGTGGTAGCGGTCCTCGGTTTCGAAACGGACTCGGCTCGCGACGCGCCACGACGTATGGGAACGCCACACAGGACCGCGTGTCGTGTTGTGCCGCAATGGCAAGGTGCTGACCGCGATCGGACCGCGCCTTGGCAGCGCAGTGGCGGCGCTTTCGGGAACAGCAAAAAATAACGGCATGCCGCGCTGTCGCGCTTTGCAACGGATATCCTGTCGTGAAAGCGCGCAGAATCACCCTCAGCATGATCGCCGCAGCGCACCGCGAGCTTGAGACCATCCGCGAACTGTGAATCAAAGACGGCGCGGCTTGCCGGTATCACGCGTATTCCGCGTCTGGCTACATCGCCGTCTTACGCGATGCGAGATGATCACGCCGCCACCCGCGAGTTACGAGAAAAATACGGCTACAACTGATCCAGCGGGCTTTTATTCGCCGCTGCGTCTTCGAACGATCGCCTAGACTCGGAGACGTTCACTCGAATGTGATTGGCGGGAGAGATGGCTATGCCCCAGTCTTTAGCCTGGCCGTTGCCTAAACGCGATCAAGGCCCGGCACGCAACTAAGCTAGGTCGCCGGTCATGTCCTTGCGTGCGCTGGTTGGGATAATGCTCATCGCCGCGGCGTCTGCGCCTGTGGCGGCCACACCGTTTGTCCCCGAGTCCGACAACCAAGTTCTCGAACGCTTGCCGTTTGCTCCTAGCGACCCTGTCCTGCGCCGGCTGCGCGGACTGAACGGTCAACTGACCCGAAGCCCGGATAATTTGCCGCTCGCAGTCCTTGTGGCGCAGGGCTATCTCGAACTCGGGCGCGTCACGGGTGATCCACGTTACGGCGGCTATGCCCAAGCGGCGCTGACCCCGTGGTGGGACGCTCCAGAGGCACCGGAAGAGGTGCTGGTCTTGCGCGCCACGTTGCGTCAACGCATGCACGAGTTCGATGTTGCTTTGGCGGATTTGGCGACGGTGCTAAACATCAATCCGCGCAATGTCCAGGCTCGCTTGATGCGTGCGACGGTGCTGCAGGTACAGGGCGTCTATAACAAGGCAAGGGAAGAGTGTCGCAAGCTGCAGGACTTGGCGCAGCAACTGGTCTGGACCGCATGTCTGGCGAGTGTGAAAGGGGCGACTGGTGGGCTGCGCGAAAGCTATGAGCAACTTCGCTCGGCGCTCGAGGCGCATCCCGGTGCCCAACCCCGAGTTCAAAGCTGGGCGCTGACCAGCCTCGCCGAAATGGCCGCGCGTGCGGGAATGGTGCCGGAGGCGGAAGTGCATTTTCGCGGAGCCCTCGCCCTCGATTCCGTTGATTATTACCTTCTCGGGGCCTATGCGGATTACCTGCTGGACAACGGCCGTCCCGAAGAGGTCCTCGCGCCGCTGCGGGACAAGACCGCCGCGGATCCTCTGCTGCTGCGCTACGCGCTGGCATTGCAGGCACAACAGTCAAAGGAACTGCCGGCTCGAGTGGAAGAGCTGCGCGACCGCTTCGGGGCCAGCCGCCTGCGCGGAGACCGGGTGCACCTGCGGGAGGAGGCCCGTTTCACCTTGCATTTGTTGAATGCTCCCACCGCGGCGCTAGCACTCGCAGAGGAAAATTGGCAGGTACAGAAGGAGCCGGCGGATGTCCGGATCCTGCTGGAGGCAGCCCTCGCTGCCCGCGACGCTGCTGCCGTCGACGCCGTGAGGGAATGGCTGAACAATTCCCGGCTGGAGGATGTACAGCTCCAACGAATCCTCGCGCCGCGCGGCTGAATCGCGCGTCGTGACCGTGCATTATCAGAGGGAGACAGGGAGATGAAATCCGAGTTGAATCTATTCATTCCATTGCTGGGGGCATTCGCACTCGCGTGGCACTCTCCCGCCGAGGCGGCGAGCCACCGCGAAGCGCCTTTGATCGCCCTGGACCCGGCCGCCGACAACACCGACGTTTATGCCTTCGTCAGCTACGACACGGCGAACCTGGCGCGCGCTCCGACAGACCGACGAGTCACGTTCATATTGAATGTAATCCCCGGTCAAGATCCGAGTGACGGACCCAACTACTTCAACTTCGACGACGAGGTTCGTTACGCCATCAACATCGACAACGACCGGGACGGCAAGGCCGACGACATCGTCTACGAGTTTCGCTTTAAGACCGAAAACCGGCCGATCGCCGCTGCTGGTAACTTGACTTCGCCACTGCCGTATCTCGGCAACCCGCACATTACGCCGACATTGCCGCTGCAGGGGATCACCGCGCTCGACGAACCCGGGTCGGAAGGATTGACGCGGCGTCAGACCTATAGTGTGACTGAGATTCGCCGCGGGAAGCGGACCGAGCTGTTCAACGGCCGCACTCTGGTCGCGGTTCCATCCAATGTCGGACCGGCCACGATGCCCGACTACCCGGCCTTGGCCGCGCAGGGCATCTACAGCGATGACGCGAACGGCATTCGCGTCTTTGCCGGGCAGCGCGCCGAGACGTTCTATATCGATCTGGGCGCAGTATTCGACACTCTGAATTTGCGCCGCTACCTGCCCGCGTTGACCGGACCGGGAGAGGACAATGACAATGTCAATCCGTTCGGCGTAAACCGCTTCAGCGGATTCAACATCAGCACCATCGCGATCGAGGTCCCGATCACGCGGATCACCAGCGACGGCAAGCCTGCCTCGACCACCAAAAATCCGGTAATCGGGATGTATGCTGAGACAGACCGGCGCAAGGTGAGAGTGCTCCACAAATCCGGCGAGCGGGATGATGATGAGGAAGACGGACGGTTCGTGCAGGTGTCGCGCATGGCAAACCCGCTGGTCAACGAGCTCATTATCACCACGCCGTTCAAGGATGATTGGAATGCCGCCGAGCCGGAAAACGAGGTCAATTTCCAAGCGTTCTACAAGAACCCGGTGGTCGCCACTGAGCTGAACCTGGTGTTCCATGTGCCGATCGTTCCGATGGACGGCTCGTCGGCGAACGACCGCACCGACCTGATGAGCCTCCTGCTCAAATACCCCGGCCAAGCCTTGAATGGCACAAACTGCGGTCAGCCATGCGCCGAGCTGCTGCGGCTCGATTTGACGGTGCCTCCGACCGCGCCCGAACATCAGAGCCGGCTCGGCGCTGCCTTGAGCGCCGACAAGGCGGGTTATTCGAATGGCCGGCGCCCGAACGACGACGTCACCGACATTGTGGTGCGCGTGGTGGGGGGCAATAACTACATCGCCAATCATATCGGAGACGGGGTTAACTTCCTCGCTGGAGCGCCGGGGGTGGTCGGCGTCGACATCACGGCGAACGGCATCGCCAAGAATTTCCCGTTCCTCCCGACCCCCTACGACGGCAAGTGCACCGCCGGTCAGGGCAGTAATCCCTGCTCTCCGCCGGTACCGTGACCGCGCTCTGCGCCTTCGAGATTGCTTCGTCGCCTTCGGCTCCTCGGAATGACTTGCTTTGCCGTCACTGCGACGCCCGGCCGGCCCGGCGGGCGGTTCCGGGGGGAAGCATCTGGCGTGCACGACAATGTTGCGACTTGCTCTAATTCTTCTACTGTCGCTTTGGCTTGCGCCCGCCTTTGCTCACAAGCCAAGCGACAGCTATCTGGCACTTTCGCTGCACGGAAACCAGCTCACTGGACAGTGGGACATCGCATTGCGCGACCTCGATTACGCCATTGGTCTCGACGCCGACGGCAACGGTGAGATCACCTGGGGCGAGGTAAAGGCCAAGCACGGAGAAATCGCTACCTACAGTCTGGCCCGCCTTTCGATTGCAGCTGATGATGTGAACTGCCCGATGACGGCAACCCAGCATTTGATCGATAATCACAGCGATGGTGCTTATGAGGTAATGCGGTTTACCGTCGACTGTCCATCTCCTCCTGAGGTTCTGACGGTCAAGTACACTCTGCTTTTTGATCTCGACCCCCAGCACCGCGGCTTGCTACGGCTGGAGGAGCAGGGACGTACACATACAGCGATCTTCAGCCCCGAGCGCGACACATGGCGGCTCGAAAGCCACTCCGTCGCGCTTGGACGACAATTCCTCGAATATTTCAGGACGGGGGTCTGGCATATCTGGACCGGCTTCGATCACATTTTGTTTCTCTGCAGTTTGCTGCTTCCCGCAGTGCTTGAGCGCAGCCCCGTGAGATGGCAAGCGGTAATGACTTTCCGCCCGGCTTTCTTCGAAGTGCTTAGGATCGTTACGGCGTTCACGATTGCACATTCGATAACCTTGAGTTTGGCGGTTCTTGGGTTCATCACCCTACCGTCGCGCCTCATAGAGTCGACAATCGCGGCGTCGGTGGTCATCGCCGCACTGAACAATCTTTACCCGTTGATCAAGAAGCGACTATGGATCGTCGCTTTCTTGTTCGGCCTAGTGCACGGGTTGGGCTTTGCCAACGTTCTGACTGAGCTCGCGCTACCCAAGCCCTCGCTCGCGGTATCGTTGGTGGCCTTCAACCTGGGTGTCGAGGCAGGACAGCTGGCGATCGTCGGGACCTTTTTGCCGCTTGCCTATCTCGCGCGCCGCTCCTGGCTCTACCCGCGGCTTGTTCTCGGAGCCGGCTCGCTCGGCATGGCCGCGGTGGCGTCCGTATGGCTGATCGAGCGAAGCCTCAATGTAAGCATATTGTTGTGACCGGGAGCCGGCTGCCAATACGAACGCGGCATGCCGAGCACGTGCTGGCCGATATCGGCGAGGATCAGATTGGTCGAAATCGGCGCAGCCTGGAAGAGGCGTGCTTTCCGCCATTTGCGCTCGCCAGCGACAATTGCTCGCCCCGTAAACCAAGTAAACGAGGGCCTCGGCTAGGGGGATAACCAGAGGCCCTCGACGCGAGCGATCACCGCTGGGGGATTGGAAAAGACCGCTCCACAAAGAGGATGCATGCTCGGATAGAAACTAGCAATACGTGCTAGCACGTATCGCTGATCATCAGAGTTAGCGTTGGCGCTCGTCTAGCAGGCGCAATCATCAGCATCGTTCCAATTTCTTTGGCGAACCGCGTGATCATCGAATTCCATGCGGTGAACGATATGGTCACGGAACCCGATACAGACGTAGGCGTGAGGCTATATATTGCTGGGCATTGAAACTGTGATCCCACGGATATAGAGCTTTGGCACTGTGCGAAAGCGGCGCGGGAGATCCGTTTCATCGCGCGTTCGCTCCTTAATCCAGGACCAGCTGAAGCCCTGTCCGCTCCCGGAGAAAGCCAAATTAACTCGATTCGCTTCGGTTTTTGTCGGACATACACGCACGAACCAGCCTTCATGTGCAATGGCAGCGGTGGCACCAAGCGTGCCAACAATCGCCGCCATCAAAGTCGCTACGAAGAATGCGCGCATCCGCCCTTCCGCGAGCTGCAGTGAGGAGCGTTTGGCTCTGTGCGGCCCCCGCGAGTGTTTCTTTTCGATCGCCCACACCACTTGCTTGCGATTGGCGACATTGCTCATCTCGGATTGCTCATCGACCATTTTGTCGAGATCGGGGTTGCAGTAGCCGGTGACTCCGTCCCTACCTCGTTCCAGGACCAACTCGTGGCCAGGTCGGAGACGATTGATCGCAAGCTGTTCTGCAGCACGTCCTGCTTGAAGATCACGAGATTGTTAAACACGCCCGACATTGGCCGGTTGACCGCCTGAGTCGATTCCTCGAGCATCGACATGCTCGCCGGGCTATCGAAATGGCCGAGTTTCAAGATACCGCCCGCTCTCTGGGGTGGCGGCCAACGCAAGCGACAGCGAGCCCACTGCCGCAAGCACGCGCAGATCCCGCTTTATGTCTTGCCTCCTGTTCAAGCATCCGGCCTTGGTAGGCCGCTGCTGCATCCGTGCTGGCCAGTTTATTGGGCTCTACTGCATCGTTGCAGCCGGCAAATGCTAACAGATTTCCGTTGATGACACTATGATCTTACAGAGTTGGCGCCGGAGCTTTATTATTTGTTGAGCTAGATGTCTGGCATTCGCCCGCCGATGTAAATGCTGATGACCCTGATAGTCTCACCCGCGTCTGAGTTGCTCAGGTTTTTGGTCGACAGACAGAGACAACCAAGTCCTCCGGCAGTCACGGCAGTGCAGGTCGTCGAGCCCACGATCGAGCGGCGGCAACGCGGCTGAATATCACAGCTCGTCGCTGCTGCCCCGCAGCACCGAATACGCCCGATCGCCGCGCAACTTAACGGTTTCTAAACATAATCGAAGGATACCACCGCTGCTTTTCGAATTTGCCCCCCTAAAAAAGGGCCGGCGGGGCCCCGGCGGCCTAGTCCCGCCCGAAGCCGGGCGGCGGCTCCACGCTGTCGAGTTCGGAGAGATCCAGGTCACAGATCGCCCGCAACGCTTCCGCCGTGGCACTCTCGGCAAGGTTCTCGGGCAGGCTGTCGAGCCATGTCCGGTAGCCCTCTTGCAGATCGACAAGCTCGCTCACGGCATCACGCCATTTCCGCGCCATGCGGCGCGGGTGTGGGGTGAGGCACGACAAACGAAGGAGAGGCGATCGGTACGTCGAACGAAACGTTGCCGCAGCAGGCGAATTTTGATGGCAAGATGAGACCGTTGCTTCGACCTCGAACCGCCACTCGTCGCAGTAGAACTCGGCGGAAAAGTCGCGATCGACTTGAGCGGCCCGCTGGAACTAAACCCTTGACCGCGCAGTAGCGCCTTTTGACCCTCAGCGACCTGATGCTGCCATTGGGCTTGCCGGCAAGCTGATCAGATAGGCTCGGTCGTATCGAGGATCGAGCTGCGCGTCTTCGGTGAGCGCAAACTGTACCGAATCTGTTGGCAGACTATCTTGGTCCTCTGAGATACGGCAAGTCGCTGACACAGTTAGGATACGTCTCGTCAGCCGGACATTTCTGACCCCAACCGCTCCAGCTGCGGTCGCCTGATCCGCTGGACGGACCAAGGTCACCACCCGTAGGTGAAACTATTAGCACTTAGCCTGAAGATGCTTGCAGCTAATTGATTTATTGTGCTGCAACCGCGGATTGCTCGGCGACAATCAGCCGCTCGACAATCCGTCGCATGTGCATTCGGTTGGCGTCCGAGGCGATGTCGACAAGGCCCTGTTCACCGAATTCGTCGAACCGCCTCTGCTGCGCCTCGACGATTTCCTTGTCCTCGAGAAAGGTTGGAGCGATTTCGCGGTAGAGCTGCTCGGTCGCCTCGGGGTCGTTCTGCCGGTAGCCGTTTGCCGCTGACCAGAAATAGAAACAGCTGGTCTCGGTCTCCGGTGTCAGACCATGGAAGAGTCGAAACTGAAAGCGAAAATCCCGCTGCGGGTCGTCGGTTGCGGTGCCGGCATCGGTGGCGCCGGTCCATTGCAGAACGGTGTTTGGCGCGACGAATTCGAATTCCTGGCAGCGGTCAACGCGGTTCTGGAAGCCGGCTGCCTTAACGTAGCTCGGCGGTGGCAGCGAGTTCCGCAGCCACCTCGTGAATTTGAGGCCGGTCGGAGTCCGCACCGTTTTCATGTTTGCTTCGACATGGGCGCTGGGATTGCCGCCCACGGTGCGGGCATGCAGATACCCGAGATGCGTTAAATCCATCAGATTGTCGACCATCAGCATGTAATTGCCTTTGATCGGGTAGACGGCGTGCTTGTTCGGCCAATGCGCTGAATCGTTGTGATAGGGGAAGTTGACGATCCTGGCCGGGTCGGCCAGCGCTGGGTCGCCCGTCCACAGCCATACTAGCTGATCCTTCTCGACGGTCGGATAACTATGTACCCGTGCGTCCTGCGGAATGAGTTTTTGCCCGGGGATCGCCACGCAGCGGCCGTCGGCGTCGAAAATGAGGCCATGATAGCCGCATTGGATGCCGGCCTCGACGAGGCTGCCGAGATGCAGCGGTGCAGCGCGATGACAGCAGCGGTCGGCAAGCGCCGCCGCCCTGCCCGAGGCGTCGCGGAACAGCACGACCGGATCGCCGCAGATGCGGCGGGCGAGCGGCTTGTCATTGAGTTCGTCGGCCCACGCGCCGATGTACCAAGCATTGCGCAGCAACATCCTTGACCTCCAGCATGTCTCGTGGGCTTTCAAAGACCCACGTGCCGAATAGCACTTTCCGCTCGGGCGCGCCAAGCTCGTCGCGAATCCAACCCCGACTGGCTCAACCCCTATCCAAACGATCGGTGTGGTGTCGGTGACGGCGCGGACCGCCAGCGCAACAGGGTTGGTGAGGACTACGATCACGTCGGGGTTCCGGTTGACGACCGCGAGCAAGATACGCATACCGATCGGAGCGCCCCTCGCCGGAATACCGCTCGACGGTCTGGTCTAGCCGATCATACCGTGGTCAGCCATATCCCTGGCACCTGTTTCTGGCCGCCGACCACCTCTACAACTCGCGGGGCGGCTTTTCCCCAAAGCCTCACGCCGTTCGGATAGTTGAGACGGTCGTTCTCGCAAGAGAGACGCGCGTGCTCCGGCGACGGGGTAATAAGGGCAGGCCCACGTATTTGAGCAGCCACTGATCGCAGCCCAAGGCTGTTTCCAACCGCGCCAATTCGCTGCTGTATGTGCGGAACAGCCGACGCGAGATGAGGGATCCGAACGCTCCGCTCATGTCCTAAGAACCCGGTTTTACGCACCTATTTCGTATTGTGATAGACTTATTGAGAACAGCACTTGGGGCCCCCGCCGCGCCATGATCTGCTTTTCGAGCCGCCCGGTAGCGTGCTTGCCGCTCGGCTCCCGTCATCGCTCTTCCCGAAGGCTTCGGGCCGCGCTTCATCGCTCGCCTAACTCCGTTACGTGACGGTGTTATATGTTTTTGGGGGAAATTTTGAAACGTGGTCGTGATCGGCGCCGCGTTGCGGCTCCCGTCGACCGCGGTGACGATTGCCGGGGCGGTTCTCTGCTTTGGGCTCCGGTTTATTGCTATTCGCCGTGGCTGGCACCTTCCTGTCGCTGCCGAACCCGAGCCACCGACCAGAAAAGCGCGTGCGCCGAAGAATCAGAAGGATAACGGCGCGGGGAGGCGCTGGGTCGTGATCTGGACGGACTTCGATCGGATGATCCTGCAGCGGGTCGAATATTTCGACGAGAAGAGCCCGCATTACGCAGCGTTCCAGAATCGCTTTGGACAAAACGTTTAAATTTAAAAGGCGGCTTTTGCTGCCGCGCAGCAGAGGCTGCGAAGTGGGTAGTTCTCATCAATGCACCGCTTTAGCTGTTGGCGGGATGCGCTGTATCCAGTCCATGAAGTTCATCCGGTGTCAGATCGCTGGGCGCGCGCCGCGTGGATGTAAAGGATGCCGAGCGCCACCGGCGGACCCTTGCGGCGGTCGACCACCCGCATCAGGTTGGCGTTCTGCAGGTCGTCATAGCTCAGCTCGTCGCCGGAGTAGCCGTTTTTTAACAGGATGATCTCGTTGAGCGCCCCCGTGCGCGCGGCGAGGTCGCCTGCCGCGCCGGGATGCCGACCGACATCGCGGGCGAGCAGACGCAGATGATCGCGATAGCGCGTGAAGGCGACCCGGGGGCGCTCGAACGAGGCGAGCGCCAGCGCCGCCTCCGCGATCGGCAGAATCCGCTCGCCCGAGGCGCCGAGCTCGCGAAGAAAACGCGCGCATGTCTCGGGATCCGAGGTTTCGGGCGGCTCGTTCATTCCATCCTTAGAGTTTTTGGACCTCGACAGGGGTCGTCGGGGCGGCGGCCGGAGCCCCTGAGCTCGACCCTCCCGACGGCGGCGGCGCAGCATTCTGGGCCGCAACAGGGCTGCCCGGCCGGATATCGACATAGGAAACAACGCGCTTTACGTCCGGGGTCGTTCGTGCCGCCGTCGTGGCTATGTCGAGCTCTTCTTGGGAGCGCGCCGAGCCGATCAAATAGACCGATTTGTTCACCGTCTCGACCGTGTAGTTGACCGAGCGAACATTCGGGTTGAAGGCCAGCTCGGTTCGCACTCGCGAGCTGATCCACGTGTCCTTGGCACTATCCCACGTACTTTCGTCCGGCGCGACTTCGATCTCGTCATACACCGCCCGCACACCCGGAACCCGGCTCGCGACCTCCTTGGCTTGCGCCCTGAACTCCGGGTTCGGTGCGGTCCCGGTCAACAAGGTGCGTCCCTCATAGACGGTGACGTTCAGATCCCGTTGCATCAACGGGTTCGTCTGCAACCATGCGCTTTGAATATTCGTCTTGATCTTGAGATCGTCAACGGTGCCACCGGTGCCCCGTTCTTGGTTGGCGGCGTAGCCCGTCCCGCCGGCCGCGCCGAGGCCCGCGACGATGGCCGCCGGACATCCGCCGAGGACGATCGGCGAGGCTAGGATCAAGACAACAGCCATGATCGGACGGAAACTCGACATGCTCGGCCCCCCGGTTAAGAAACGACTCCCCAAGCCATTGTCGAATAAACAGGGGTTTCTTCCAATGCCGAGCCGGCCCTCGTACTACCTGCCTCTGAGACCGGGAGATTCTCTAGTCGTCGGTGCGCCAGGCACCTTGCCAATGACGCGGCAGGCGCAGCGGCGCCACCAGCATCAGGTCGAATCGGAGGTCGAGGTTAGCGAGGTCGGATCGCCGGAGCAAAAAAGCTTCGGCGGCGCGGGCGATCCGGCGTCGCTGGCGCGGTGCGAGGGCCGCCGCCGCCGAGGCGAACTCTCCCCGCGACTTTAGCTCGATGACCGCGAGCACCTTGCCATGCCGGGCCAGAATGTCGATCTCGCCGGGCGGACAGCGCCAGGCCGGCTTTTCGAAATTGCCCCCTAAAAAAGACGGACGACCTGCTGCATCGAGCACCTTCGCCGCGGCTCGAGGCTCCGAGCCACCGATTGCGCCGCATCGCACGGTGCTGGGTATCGCTTTGATGAAGAACGAAAATAGAGTTTTCCGACCCTGGCCATCGAG